>Ga0210386_10001354_pt1 | contig 21933 bp, 24 predicted proteins | sample IncBWH32OmetaG_FD_160091 | JGI IMG/M metagenome (GOLD analysis project Ga0210386, IMG submission 160091) | Forest soil microbial communities from Barre Woods Harvard Forest LTER site, Petersham, Massachusetts, United States - Inc-BW-H-32-O ...
ACCCTTGCGTCCAGCTATCGCCTTGCTCTTGCCGGTTGCCACCGCGATTCCGTCATCCCCACTAGTCACGAGCTTGTCATCGCCCAAACCGATGGCAACGCCTAAGGATCCCGCTGTGGCCATGCCATGATGCTGAGTACTGACTGCGACCCCCCAATCAGCCACCTCCGCGATTCCCCCTTCGCCAGCAATCGCCAATCCACCTTCGAGGGACTGTGCGAACCCGCCCTTACCGGTCTTTGAAATTCCAGACAAACCGGATTTGGACCAACCAAAATCCCCTGACTCCGCAATGCCTGAAAAATGGCTTTGCATGGGCGATATATCCTTCGCTGCGGCGGCCACACCACAATTGCCGACAGAACAGATCTCTCCTTCGCTGAACTGGAACGGAAAATCCGCCGGTTCAGCGCCGAGATCGATCAAAGCCTTTAATGCCAGCGGCCGAGGGCCACACGCGACAATTTCGCATTCATCAAATTCAACAGCCCCTCGCGCACCACTTAGCAGGGAATAGCTTGTGACTTTGACCACAGCCCATAAGGGAGACAACCCCAGATTGGCGCGCTCCCAATCCCCTGCGCCCCAGAGAAGACCATAGAATCCCCGCGGCCTTCCCAATCCAGACGCGCTGAACCGATCTCCGTCGGGCATGCCAGGCGGTAGTTCGTCGTACCCACATAACACGTAGACAGGCTCTTCAACCTTGATCAATTCGGCGTGCATTGGAACCTCATGTTTCACGCGGAAACGGGTCGGGCGACATCTGAGGGCCGGGAATACAGGGGCCTTTCCGCTTGAGATCGTAACCAAAAAGACAAGCATGCGATATACAGGCCTTACTTCGTGCCTATGTTGCTCCTACGTAAACAATCCGCTTCTCCGGATCATTGCGCATTATTGTGATGGGCAGACTTACGTACTGGGAGTTTTCCCAGGAAGTGATGCAATCCTACCCTCGATCAAAACGTTTTGTCCTTGAATTGAAAGGCCCTACCCTAAAGTGTTTGCATCATCAATTAGCGACACGGATGAACCCCAATCGAGGTTCAGGCGCTCGCCACATTCCTCAGCAGTGACTCCATGCGATGAAGCGCGCTCTTTCCACAGACTTCCAGCCCATTTCCACTATCATTGGACCAGGCGGTAGCAATGCAATAAACTCTCTATCCCTTTGGTACAAAATCTCGTCAGGCCACCGCATCCTATCGTTACTGGTTTGACTGTAGCTTCACAACCAGGGATCGAGCGGAAATATCCAGTCAACAGCGTTTGCCTCTTCAACGGCGGCATGCAAGGCGCGCCCTGCAACTTCGTCCAATATGATCGTACCCGTTGTTCCGTCGGCCAAAGCGAATTTTACGATGATAAGTGCTTTCTCGGCCACATACGCCCCCGGCTCTCCGCGCACAGACGTATGAAATTTGTGGTCGAAGCTGAGCACCAATTTGTTGTCGCGCATCGCGATGGCGCCGTCTTTTAAAATCAAAGATGGCTTCATCGAATTAAATTGTGCGGCGCGCGAGATGTTTTCCATAATTCAATCTCCTCTGCTTGGTGTGAATTGTGAGTTTGCAATTGGTAAAACAGAACCGTACTCCGGCCCGTTATACGGTCAGACGGACACGTAGTGTTTTTTCGGCGGCCCACAGCTCGAAGGCTTCGGAGGCTGGCGTGACGCCTCCCTAATAGTACGGGAAGCATCATGCTAGGAAAGTGTTCCCAAATTCTGCGAGATCGGCTTGTAGTCGTCGCGAGCCCAGACTTTCGCCACGGCCGCGTTCGATAGACGCCTCGAAAAGCCATTTCCACACCAAAACCCGGATTTCTCTGAAATTCAAAGATACCGCCCAAAAAAAGCATTTCGTCCGTCTGACTATAGAAGAGGGTCGTGGGACCCGCTTTTTTTGGAGGACGCTATGTCAAAGTTTTGTGATAGCTCTGTTTTCGGCGGCCGCTTGAGCGCGGCCGCAGCGATCTGCTTGGGCGCAATCGCCATTGGAGGCCTGACGACGGTTCCGGCGCAGGCCGCGCAATGGTGCCATACGGACGTCGGTCCGGTAGGGCCCAATGGTGAGCCAGGAGCGGAGTTCTATCATTGTGATAGCGTATCAAACGCGGAATTCGCTGAACCCACGGCGTTCAAATATGCGGCAATAGCGGTCTCTTCCGGAACCCGTTCAGATTCGCAACTCCACTGGGGCTCTGCCTCTTGGTACTCATCGCAGAACGATGCCAATCTCGCGGCGCTCAACAGTTGCCGCGCCAATGGCGGGCAGGCCTGTAAGGTCGAAGCCAAGGGCTCGAACACGTATCTGTCACTTGCGATCAGCAGTAACAACGCCTGGGCGCCGGCCTATGGCAATACACCTCAATCGGCTAACGCAATGGCACTGGCAAAGTGCTGGCAGAATGGTGGTGGCACGAGTTGCGTCATCGAACCAAGGGCTAGCGCCTCTTCGGTTGACTAATGAAGAGCCCCAGCAATCATTGAGCAGACTGTCCGGCCTAGGTTGTACGCTCGACAAGGGTAAATGCCATGATCGTCGTCACAGCGGCCGCCTGGATGTTTGAACAGATAAAACGTCAGGACGAGTTGCGTCTTGAGGATGCCGTGATCGAAATCGGCCGGCGCTTTGGCGCTCAATGCCTAGGCGTTGGAGCCGCCGGGAAACTGGCCCCAGCGCCCGCTGTCCTGAAAGCCTTGCGGCTTTTGAGCGGTAATGCGGTGGCCTGGGACCCCTCAGGGCAGGTTTGGCGGCTGCAGGGTTCCGCCGGAAACACGATTCATTGAAACACAGTCTTCGATCCGATCAGCTTTCAATGCGATCCCGCTAACAGTCGTTTGCCTAAGTCTTCGACCAAGCCCACCCATGCGTAACAGAGCACGATGGACTGCGTTTTGGGCTCCCAGAAAGCGTTTTGTTCTGGTCTATTGTTGCTATCCAGGCAACTGTCGCCGACGACCGTGTAGTTGTACGCCGAAAGCGAATCGTCCTCCGACGGATGATCGACATGCGGAAAAGGGCTCAAGTTCTCCAATGGAATGGAGAGGGGATCCTGTTTCATTGTTAGATTTCTTTTGGCGTCTAATATCCGCTGCTCCGCTTCCACGTCTTGATTGGGCGGCGTCTTGAGCAGGAGCAAGTTGTGTCCGATGAAATCGAGTGTTCCGAGAGCCCGAGCTTCTTGGCGGTCACGGGACAATGTGGCGGTCAGACCATCCGGCAATCCCATCGGAACTTGACGATAGAGAACTGCGACATGCGGCGACCATGGATCCAAAAGTTTTCCCGCATTCGAGTTGAGATTTAAAGAAATAATCCGAGACCAATCCCCCCGAGTGTTGGCGGCGTTGGCAACGCACTCTTTCTCCCGGTCCTCCAACTTAAATTTCTGGGCGATGGCAGCAAATGCTTTCGGATTGGCGCCGTAAAGAATACACGCTAACTTGGACGCTCGCTGCTCGGGCTGCTCATGAAAATCGGCCCAGTCGTATTGGCCCGGTGCGCCGGTTTGTTCCAATGTGTTAAGCGCGTCCCAAAATAACGCAGCAGAAACCAGGCCGTTATACTGAGGGCCGCTGCCTTTTCCGATTTGGCTCATCATCACGGTGGCAGCAAAACTATCAGCCGCGCTTTCATTGGTGTCTTGCGATCCGAGCGGTAAGTTGTATGTGGTGAAGATCAAATGCCCAGATTCGTGCAACAGCGTGAAAGTCACCACATCTCGAACAAATAGCTGAAGGACCTTTTCATTTTCAGGTGTGGAGATATAGGCGCTAACCGGAGGCAATGGCGTGATGTTCTGGAGCGCCCTGTGCTTATTGACAAAATCCAATAAAAAACCGATGGCAAACAACCCAAGCAACACCGCGAGATTGACTTTCCAGAAGAATTTCCAGATCGAACTCCATCTGCTTGGCCGTAACTCTGAACCCATATCCACGTTCCGGACGCACTCCGCGTGTGGCGACAACGGCAAAGCGAAGTCTGATTTCCGGCCCCTTCAATCCCACCCAATCATATTATGCCGGTATAGCTGAGGATAGGCAGCTGGATTTCTAGGCTCCCTTGGGATCACGTCAAAAAGGAAAATTCGTCCGTCTATACTGGCGAAGTCAGGAGCCCGGTCCATACGCCTATGAGATTGCTAGCTATTTTTGTCACGCTTGCGCTTGCATTCGCCGATCAACGCCCTCCGTCGATCCAGGATGACGACTTTAGTTGGACCTGGCGTGGCGGCGTTACGACGGCGCACAGCGCTGCCGACACGCTCGTGGTCAAGACCAGGAATGCAGGACGGCCGCCTCGTCAGACCGATCCGGCTGGCTCCCAGTTACTCGACGAGATTTTTAATATTGCGGTTTTCCCACGGGCCCTTTCGGCATCATCGCTTGGCCTAGTTCAGGATTGGCTAAATTCCGTGATGCGGACGGGCAATTTATATCTCACCGCAGGCATGGACGCGCCCGGCATCAAAAACGACGACGCTGCAATTGCATCCCTAGCTCAAGAGAATATCGTTACCTACGGTCCCGAAGTCGGGCGGTACTTCGATGCCGCTTTGCAGCTTATCAGCGAGCTAGACGATGCGATGTATCAAATCGTCTCCAATCACCCGAACCAATTAAGTCCGACGGAAAATCAGTTGAACGAGCTGATCACGAAAGAGACCACAATCCTTCTAACCGATGTTCTCGACGCAATGACAATGCCCGAAATTGGCAAGCAATGGCAGAACGAACGGATGAGTGAATTGCGGACAGTCGGGGCGGGCGCCGCGAGATTTCTACTTTCGCCAGACCAGAAGCGCTCCGTGCGGCAGGCGGCTGAGGCCGCTGAGAACGCAACGAGTGACCAGGATCTGAAGGACAAACTGACCGAATTCTCCTTGTCGTTTCGGGAGCCGACCGCCGAAAACTGGTGAATTTCATTTCGACCGCAACCGAGATTGCGAGGACTTGCCTTGAGCTCTGTGGGAGTCCGGGCCCGATCTCCAGGCCAAAAAGGTGCATCCAAACGCTCAGTGAATTGGGGATAGGACTACGAATGCCGGGGGGATGAAACAGTGGGCCGAAATCTGATAGTGATTTGTGGCCAGTGACCAATCCGCTTTCCGGCTGGCCCAATCTCGCGCAAGCCAACGGATTATGTTGCATCCTTTGAATTTGGAAGGAAGGATCATTCCATGCCAAAGATTCTGTCGGTTTATCTTGTGCGCCATGGGGAATCCGAGGCCAACCTCGACAAATCCGTCAATGCCGCGAAAGCAGATCATGCAATCGAACTCTCGCCCAATGGTGCAGACCAGGCCGTTGAGGCGGGCATCAAGCTCGCCACATTCCTGAAAGCGGCGGCAAATGCTGGCGAACTGATAGGAACATATGTCAGCCCGTATACCCGCACTCGACAAACCTGGCAGCATATGAAGACCGGAATTATCAGTGCAATTGGGCACCTGCCAGCAATGCGGCAAAGCCTCTTCATTATGTTCCTGGCGTGGGGGGAGTACTTACGTTTCCCGAAGATGCAAAAGACTTGGTCAGCAAGTGGCTCGGCCACGATGCAAAGTCTCAAGAATGGTTTCTATTGGGAGCGAAGATGCAGGAGATCGCTATAAAGGATTATCTCTCGCGAAAGGGCAATGTGACCGGCTGACGACCAGAGGGCCAAGATGATCGGATGGGCGGGCTTGCTGTTGGTAGTCCGTTTAGGTCTCGTCCTGCATACAGCCCATCTTTTTCTTGTGGAAAACTGGATTTCCAACGGATGTCGCAGATGTAGGTAATATTGTTGGTAATTGGCAAAAGTCTGGTTGAACAATGTAGGCTGAATTCAACAGCTTAAGCTAATAAGTGTGATGCCCGCAGGCGCACCATTTCCGCTTTGTAATCAATAGCTTGCTGATCTGACTGGTTCCTGCGGTTGAATTACGCCGCGGCTTTGTTGGCCTTCCGTGTCTGGCGCGCGGCGCAGAACCCGAGTGCGCTCAGCCCCGCCAGCATCATAGCCCATGTCGGAGGCTCCGGCGCTGGCACCGTTGGTGTCATCAGAAAACCTTCCGTATGTGAGCCCATAAAGGTGCCAAAACCGACAATGTCCCCCGCATCGTTGATCCCCGTCGCCTGCGTATTGGTCCAGTCGCTACCCAGGATGTCGGCAAGGTCCACTCCTGCGCCGGTCGATCCATCCCACAGCACCGCGTCCATGCCGTCGGCGGTGTCGGAAAATCCTACAATCTGTCCGGGGTCGTTGATCGCCACTGCCTTACTAAAATCCGTGCCGCCAATGTCCTGGAGCGCTGTTCCGGTTCCAGCCGAGGCGGACCACAGGACCGCTTCCTGGCTGGTGACGACCCCGTCGGGAGCAGTGGCGGTTGCTGAGAACCCTGCGATCTGCCCCGAAGCGTTGATTCCCAAAGCCCAACTCTGGCCTTGACCACCAATGTCGGGGAGTGTTGTCGCGGCTCCGGTCGATGCGGACCACAGGGTGGCATGTACACTACTTTCACCAACGATCTGACCCAGATCATTGATCGCGTTTGCTTCGCCTGCGCCCAGCACCGTTGCCGGTGCGGTCGGCGCGGACCACAAGACTGCACTGCCATTGCTGGTCCCGACCACTTGGCCTGAAGCGTTGATCCCGTAAGCAAAGCTCATATACCTGCAGCAGCCGACGGGCGAAAGCACCGTTGCGGCTCCGTTAGACTGCCACAGGACCGCTTCATAGCCGGTGCGGCGGAAGACGGCTGTGGTTCCCACCATCTGCCCGGAGGCATTGATGCCCATAGGAATGCTTTCGTCCGCGCCGCCGGGGTCGTCAAGCACCGTTCCGGTCCCGTTAAGGTGCCATAGGATCGGGGCGATGCCGGATGAGAATCCGCCCTCCCCAACAATCTGGCCGGAGGCATTGATCCCGAGGGCTTCGCTAAAACTCACGTCCGCTTTGTCAGGAAGCAGGACAACATTGAAACTCCCCGCACGCGCGCCGCTGCCCGCGGCGATACCCAAGGCCATGATGGACGCAAACGCCACGAATCTCGGAAACATGAACGTCCCCATTTTCACAATGCAACCCGCTCAGCTATTACGCGACAGCTGGCGCATGCAGTCCTCCGCGCGCTTTGGAGGTTGATGCTATACGCGGGCGAGGCCGCGCAGCTGTGACAAATATGGTTGCGACGTGGGAGATTTTCCGGCGAAGCTATCGAGGACTCCACAACGCCAAGGCGAATTATCGCGTGGCCACCACAGCGGGTGGCAATTATTCATATGCTCCCAATTGAGAGCACTGACAGCACATGGGATTTTTCCTTACAGTCTCAGATCGGGCCAACTGCGCCAGATGCCCGCTAAGAAAAAAGCGGGCGGGTGTGTGGCGGCCCTTTAGAGCTGTTCGCCTTAGTGTAACGAACTAAGGACTCGTGATGGTTTCGCCGCCCCATGCCTCAGGGGCCACGTCCTCAAGTGTTTCCGAAAACGTCCATTGGTGACCCGCTATGTCGGCGACGGTGCACTGCCTCTCGCCAAAGGGAAAGTCAGTCGGCTCCATGACGATGTGTGCGCCATGCTTGCAAGCCCGCTCATAGTGGGCGCGTGCGTTGTCCACGCGGACGATGATTGAATGCCTGACCTCGCTGGGCACGGGTGGCCGGCGCCCATGGTGCGCATCAGCAACGATCACAGCACCATCTCCAACGACGAGCTGGGCGCGGTGATTCTCGCCAATCCGCACCCTTTCGGCAAATCCAAATGCCGCGTTAAGCCAAGCAACGGCCTCACGCACATCGCCATAGACCAGAACGGGGATGACAGTCGATGATGGGATTGAGCGGTTGGCCTTCATGTTGTTTCCCCGGAGTGAAAGAACATGGCTACTTTCGTATAGAATAGGAGCCACGCAATTTGGTTTTTGGGCTGTAGATCTCGCACATTGTGATGACTATCCCGCCTCCGATAAACTCCAAACATGATACCAAACCTACCATATTGGCTTGGCGCCGCGCGTCTTGGCATTGCGCCGCTTCCGATCACTCACAGGCGTTGGCTATTGATGGTCTTGCGCATCTCCGCTGCGATCTTCCGATAGTAGTAAGCCTTGTTGGCTTCCCCCGGCAGCATCATTCGCGACCTTATAGGTCCCGTCGATGATGGTTGTGCGCCCGGTCCGCTCTGCTGCATTGGAATTTCCCGCGCCGCGTCTGGGTAGCTTTGGCAAGACGTAGCAGGCGAGCGCACCAAGGACCACGGTTGGCAGCACAATGAACAAGAAGCCCAATGCCAAGAATGCGGCCATCGCGGTGAGCACTGCCAACCCGGCTACTGTGGCTGCAACGGCTCGCCAGCCAGAAAGGCGCACGGTCCTCACATGAATTTGCGGATTTGACGGGTCAGACATTTCGCTTATGCGCATTTTCCACCGCCAGTCTTGCGCCACACGCTTGCCAGCCATGGTTGCTGGTCGCGCGGTAATCCAGCGGGTCGATAATAGTGAGCTAGTTCAACAAACCCTGCGTCCAACATGAAGCCGCGCCATGTCTCGACATCGTGATAGGCGCCATACCGGCCTCTATTCCAACCTTCCTCGTTATTGCCTCGCGGGTTGGAGCAAAACAGTACACCTTCCGATTTTAGCGTTGCCCTGAGTTCCCTCAATACGCGCGGCAGCTCTTGGCTGGGCACATGAAACAGTGATGCATTGGCGAACACGCCGTCGAAGGTGCTTTCCGGCAAGGCGAGCGCAAGAAAATTTTGCCGCCACACCTCAAATCCCTGCTCGCCGGCCATCTCGGCAAATCGCGGCGAACCTTCCAGCCCGATGGCGCGGTGGCCCAGGTCCGTGAATGTCTTCAGATCGCGCCCCGGTCCACATCCAAAGTCAAGAATCATGAACGGAGGTGTGCCCCGAATATGTTCAAGCAACGCATTGATGTTCTGGCTTACATCATGATCTTGCGTTCCCTGCCAAAATTCGTCAGCTCGCTGGTCGTAATGTGCGAGGGTCACCTTGGCGACGTTATCCAGGCCCTGTGAGTCAAGCTTCATCGCAATTGCCGGAGGTGCTCCAAATACGCCAAGTGGCAATTTTTCCAGATGGGTTCGCCCATCGCCACCAGGGATATAAGCCTGATCCCGCCCATGTTGCCACCTGAGTTTCCATCTGGCTCAATACCCCCGAACAAGCTTGTGGGGCGGGATGTCTGAGGAAAAGATTGGGCCTGTAGGCGCCCATGGCTGATCAGGACCAAGTCTTCACCAAATGTGCCTGGCGGCTGATCCCATTCATGGGGCTGCTCTTTATGGTAAGCTTCATCGACCGGACGAATGTCGGTTTCGCGGCCCTCACCATGAACAAGGACTTGGGCTTTTCGCCCACGGTGTTCGGGTTTGGCGCCGGCATCTTCTTCATTGGCTACTCGCTCTTCCAAGTGCCTGCCAATGTGATCCTCGAACGAATCGGGGCGCGAAGCTGGTTTTTCTGCATCATGAGCGTATGGGGATTGTTATCCGCCTCGAACGCATTGGTGCAGTCCCCAATCAGTTTCTATGTGATGCGATTTTTCCTGGGCGTGGCGGAAGCGGGGTTTGTCCCCGGCATGTTTCTCTATCTGACGTATTGGTTTCCAAGAGGCCATCTGGCCCGCTTGACGGCATACTTCATGGTTGCCGTCCCACTGTCGTACGTCATCGGGGGACCGGTCTCCGGCCTCATCCTGGGAATGGACGGGCTGGCCGGCCTGCACGGCTGGCAGTGGCTGTTTATCATGGAAGGGCTGCCGGCATTTCTGCTTGCCTTCGCCGTGCTGAAATATCTGCCTGACGGTCCGGCAAGCGCATCGTGGCTCACGATCACCGAGAAGCAAGCTATCGCAGCGTGCCTTGAGGCTGAGGAACCAGGTGGCCGGCCCGATCTATGGCCCGCCCTGCGGGACCTGCGCGTCATTGCGCTTGGGATTGCCTTTCTGGCCGCGAATGTCGCCGCTTACGGTATTTTGTTGTGGCTGCCGCAGATGGTGAAGGCCATGCGCTTTTCCAATGCCACCACCGGCTTTGTCGTTGCGTTGTGTTTTGTGGGGGCTATTCCCGCGATGGTCCTCAACGGGCGTTCAAGCTCCAGAAGGGGCGAGCGCATCTGGCATGTGGCGCTGCCATGGCTGCTGACCGCTTCGTGTCTCGGGGTCGCCAGTCATGCGCAATCCAATACGATCGTGCTCGTTGCGCTCGTTATCGGACTGGCCGCAAATAGCGCCACATATGGCGCCTTTTTCAGTTTGCCTTCGTCGTTCCTGCGCGGCGCGGCGGTGGCTGGTGGCATTGGCCTCGTCGGCAGTTTTGGCAACATAGGTGCAATTTTAGGGCCGTCCCTCACTGGTGTTTTGGTGCAAGGAACCGGCAATTACAGTGCCGGGCTGGCGGCGGATGGCGTTGGATTTGCACTGGCAGGGCTCATCGTCATCGCCGTCGGAGTTGCGTTGGCTTCTCGTCCCACGATCGTTCAACCCGCGATTTAATGATCAGAACCCCAAGATTCACCGCCATCAGGATCCGGCCAGCGCTCAGTATTGGTTGCCAGTGCAGGCTCCATCTGGCTCAATGGCCTCCATAGGGGGCTGCGGCGCCTGCGGTTCGGCGGCCTACGGGGGCAAAAGAAACTATTGAGCTCTGACAAAACACTCCGATCGGCCGAGGCGGTACGCAAACATTACGGACAACCAGGTCACCTGGCCTTGGCGAAGGAGCTGGATCACCTCGATCGCTATTGTAGAGATTTCATTGCCTTGTCGCCTTTTGTGGTCATTTCCTCAGCGGACAAGTCGGGAATCTGCAATGCAACGCCACGTGGCGATGCGCCGGGATTTGTGAGCGTACTGAATGAGAGAAGGTTGTTGATCCCTGATCGAAGGGGCAACAACCGCGCGGACACGATGATGAATATCGTCGAAAATCCGCACATCGGATTATTGTTTCTCGTACCCGGACTCGATGAAACCCTGCGGGTAAATGGTCGCGTCGAAGCCACGACCGATCCAGACCTGCTGGCGCCCCTGGCAGCGCAAGGCCGGGTTCCCACGGCAGGGTTGGATGTCTGCGTGCGGAAGGTTTTCTTTCAGTGCGGCAAAGCGGTAATCCGGTCACAGTTGTGGAATCCGGAGAAACGCATCCCTAAAGGCGTGTTTCCTACGCTTGGCCGCATCCTGGCGGACCAGATTGCGGGAACCGACACTGTGACGGTCGAAAAGCAAATCGAGGATAGTTACAAGACGAGGCTGTATTAGCGCCTTGAGAGCGCTGTCAGCCCGTGCTGTCCCAATTCAATATTTCGCATCGGCGTGGGCGAAGTTCATTGAGAACAAGCGGTGGGCGCCCGCTGTCGGCTCCGGTTTGCACCTTAGTTCGCCGGCGCGGGCGGTTTGTTGGACGCAGCAGCGCCGGATGCGGGCGGCGCGGCAGGGGCCATGTTGAAGTTGCTGGGCGAGACGCAGTTTCCGGGGGTGGCAACCGCTGGACCCACCCCCGCCGTCGTGACCTTCTGGGTGTAGAACACCACCAGAAATCCGCCCTGCTTGGTGCATTGCGCGCGCGCTTCTTCCAGGGTCATGGGATGCTGGCACCCAGCCAGCAGCAACGCCCCCAAAAGCACCGCCGGCGCGCGCTTCACGCTTGCCTCACCCTCATGCCGCGCTTCATGCCGCGCCTTGGCCCCAACTTGCTCTAACCCTTGGCGGCGGCGATGGCTTGATTTGCGCGATCCATGCCGTCCAGGGCCGCATCGTGCTCGCAATCAAAGCCTTCCACAATCGGATAGAGCGAAGGCGGATATTTGCGGTCGAGCTCTTCGCAGACCAGATGGGCTGCGACATGGATGCGTCTGCCAAGCTCGTCTGCATCCGTCGACCTGGTAAGATTGAGATCGTTGTAGGGAACTTCCATCGACGCGGTGACGACAAAGGCTTCGCCAAGGCGGGTATTCGATAAAATCACGCGGTAGTTTTTGGAATGCATCGCCGAAACGATCACCGATTCCAGGGTCGGATTCCATTTGGGCGGCGCCTGCTGCGGCGATGCCGGCTGGGCCACAGCAGGCCCCAATCCGATGGATGCAAACAGGATCGCCGCAGGCACAAGGTGGTAAAGGGGTCTGTTCATGCCAATCTCCTTTCCTTGAAAGGGACGCTCACGCTTAAGGCGTTGCAACGGAGCAATCCTAGCAGAAATGTTCCCGCCGGAGCAGGGGGTGAGCCCGCGGCTTCGGGCTTTCGCGACGCGCTCGCGCAAGGGCGAGCTTGCCCAGCGTTCCGAATGCTTTACCGGGTAAAGCTTCGGCAAGGCCACTACCGCGCGCATGCCTGATGCCTGTCATGCTTACCCTCCCGGATATACCTTTAACGGATATTGTTATGCATTCCGGCATGCTTGCATCGGCGACCATGTCCGATTTCACGTCCTTCGGCGCCGCGATCAGATCGCCTGCTCTTCGCGCCGTCCTTGCTCATTGGAATGACGCGCGCCGGCACCGGAAAATGCCGTCCTGGTCCGATCTCAATCCCGGCCGCATGGGGCCGCAACTGGGCCTGATCTGGGCCTTCAAATATGATCGCGGCAGCGGGGATTTCACGGCGAGGCTGGCCGGCAATCGCATCATGGTCGGCTTTGGAAAAAGCTTCCGCGGCACCCCTCTCAAGGATTTGCACCCGCCGGATATATTCCATTGGGCGCATGCGGGCCTTACGCGGATCGTGTCCGAGCCCGCCTGCTACCGCTCCAGCGGAGAGTTGTTCAAGGCGAGCGGAAAAGCCGTCGAGGGCGAGCGTGTGGTGCTGCCGCTGGGAACCGATGAGGCGGGCGCCGATGGTGCGCTTGGCGCCTCGGATTTCGACTTTCCGGTCACCGCCCTGGTCCGCGATATCGAAGTGGTCCGGGGTGACGGAGAGTGGCTGGTCCTTTGACCGTCTCCGGCGCCGGCAGTCGTGAAATCATTATTTCGCGGGCTTTTCCGCGGTAATCGCGATTTGGCCCAGGCCCGCATCATCGCTGGGCAAGGCGCCCGAGCCCGCGGGAAACTGATTTGCGGAGAGTATGAAAGCCAGCACCTGGGTGACTTGCGCATTGCTCAGGCTGCCGGGATCATTGGCCGGCATGGTGGTGTGAATGCGGGTGAACAGATCGTCCGCCGACTGTCCGACCCAATCGCCGAGAAAGGTCGGTCCCACCAGCGCCGGCGCCATTTCCGCGCCATTGAGATCGGCGCCATGGCAGGTGGTACATTTGTCGGCGAACAGCGCCTTTCCCTGCGTGGCCTGGTCGGCGGTATAGACCCCGTCCCACACATTGCGGCTGGCCGTCTGGGCTCTGAGCGCGGCAACCGACAGGCCCAGCACCAGGCCCAGGGCGGCGACACCGGAAACCATCTGTTTCATACCGACACTCCCTGAACCCTTAAGGCCCGGCATTTATAAAGTTTGGCCGGTCCCCATCCAAGGCGAGTTTGGGGCTTTTTGCGGGCCGGGTGCGAAATACCTCTCTTATTAGAGACAAATTGCGCGCCACCCTTTCATAGGGGTGCAACAGCCGCCCGGCGATGCTTGGCCGGTATTGTTGCAGGGCTCATGCCATGTACACCATCGTTGCAGCGTCCCAAAAGGGCGGCTCCGGCAAGACCACCCTGTCCGGGCATCTTGCGGTCGAGGCCGTGCGCCAGGGCGCGGGCGACATCGCCCTGATCGACACCGATCCGCAAGGCTCGCTGGCCCATTGGTGGAACGTCCGCGAGGCGGCCCAGCCGCATTTCGTCAAGGCAGGCCTGCCCGATCTGGAAAATGCCCTGGCGGAGCTGGACCGCATGGGTACCCGCATCGCGATCATCGACACCCCGCCGGCCATCACCCAGTCCATCTCCAGTGTGGTGGCCCATGCCGACCTGGTGCTGGTGCCGACACGGCCCAGTCCCCACGATCTGCGCGCGGTGGGCGCGACCGTGGATATCGCCGAACGGCACGGCAAGCCGGTGGTTTTTGTCATCAATGCCGCCACTGCGCGGGCGCGCATCACCAGTGAAAGCGCGGTCGCACTCTCCCAGCATGGAATGGTGGCGCCGGTCACCATCCATCACCGCGTGGATTTCGCCGCCAGCATGATTGACGGCCGCACGGTGGGCGAAGTGCTGCCCAATTCCCAATCCGCCCGGGAAATCACCGAATTATGGCTCTACCTCCAGGAGAAGCTGTCGCGCATCGTGCGCGACCCAGCACTTCTGCCGGAGTTCCGGCCCGAATATCTTTCCATCAACGCGCTCTTGTCGCCGGATGCGGAAGGCCCGCTGGACGCACCGCCGCTGGTGGTCGAACCCCCGGTGCTGGAGCCGCAGCCGGCGGAGCCCACGGTCTATGAAGGCCCGGACCGGCGGGCCGGCCTGGAACGGCGGGCGATCCTGCAGCCGCGCGGAATCGAGCGGCGCGTGTTCGGGCGCCGCGCCTCGGACCCGGTGCCCATGGGACCACATTGGGGATTGAAATGAGCAGCGCGAAATTCGCATCCATCACCGCCGGCTTGCTGGCCCGCAAAGGCGAGGCGCGGCCCTGGGCCCAGGAAGCCATCCCCACGCCGCGCTCCTGGCAGGCCGACTTCCGTGCCGCGGTCTGCGCGCCGCCGCCGTCACCGCCACTCAAGGACCGCGCCTGCCAGGTGCGCATGTCGGCGCATGACTATGAGCGGCTCGGCATCCTGGCGGTCAAAGGCAATGTCACCCGCCAGCAATTGCTCAAGGATGCGTTGAGCCAGTTCCTGGAGGCAAAGGCACGGAATTATGCCTGCGCATGCCTGGGAGCCTGTGGCCGGGATTGCACCAGCACGCAATGACCCTTTAGATCGGGGCGTGGCATCCCAACGGATGGACGTTCCATGCGGCATTCTGGCAAGATATTTGGCATCCTGTTTCTGATCTCAGCCGGCGCCTGGGCCGCTCCCCAATATCCCGGTGCTGACAGGATGGCGGTCCCGCCCGACTATCGCGATTGGGTGTTTCTCACTTCCAGCCTGGATCTGAATTATAGCACCGCCGTCGAACCCGGCCCGGACCAGATGCATATGCTGGACAATGTTTTCGTCAATCCAGGCGCCTACTGGATGTTTCTCGACACCGGCTCCTGGCCCGACCAGACGATCCTGGTGAAGGAGAATCGCAACGCCCAATCGGCCGGCACGCTCAGCAAAAGCGGGCGCTTCCAGACCGGCGTGATGAATCTGGAAATCCATGTGAAGGACAGTGCGCGCTTTCCCGGCGGCTGGGCTTTCTTTGTTTCATCGGACGGCAAGGCCGACGGCAAGCTCATGCCGCGAAGCGCAAACTGCTATTCCTGTCACAGCCAGCACGGCGCGGTGGATACCACCTTCGTGCAATTCTATCCGACGCTTTATCCCATAGCCGAGGCCAAGGGCACGTTGAGCGCCAGCTTTCTCAAGGACGGCGCGGCGAAATAATCAGCTCCGCTCGACCGGCTTATATCGGTCTATTGCAGAGGGGGCACCTTCATAACCGGGCGCCCGCGTGTGCCACAGCACCGCGATGAACAGCGCCTTGGCGCGCGGCAGGATGGCGAGCGCGATGCCGGCGAAGCAGCCCGCCCACAGGCCCATGGCGGCCCACAGCGGCATCCAGTCCACATTCACCAGGAAGGCAAAAGGCAGGAAAACGTGACCCACCAGGATGATGGTCAGCCACGGGGCGGCATCATCGGCGCGGATCTGGCCGAAGCTTTCTCCGCAGACGGAGCAATTCTCCACTTGCTTGAGATAGCTCCTCATCAGCCTGCCCTTGCCGCAACAGGGGCAGCGGCCCAACAGGGCGCGGGCGACGGCGGTCTTCAGGCTGATTTCGGTCCGGCTCACGGGGCTGGATGTAGTGCGGCAGGGCGGATTTGCCATCTGCGCGACATGTCCCTGCGACAACTTGCTTAAGCGACTGAAGCCCGGCACTGTCTGCCGCAAGGCGCATGAAAACAGCCAAACCGGGGCGAAAACAGCGGACATGAAAATCACCAAGCTCACCACTTTCTTGGTGCCGCCCCGCTGGCTGTTCCTCAAGATCGAGACGGACGAGGGCATTACCGGCTGGGGCGAGCCGGTGGTGGAGGGGCGTGCCGGGACGGTGGCGGCTTGCGTCGCCGAGCTGGCCGATTATCTGGTGGGCAAGGATCCTTCCCCTATCGAGGATCATTGGACGGTGCTTTACCGTGGCGGCTTCTACCGGGGCGGCGCCATCCATATGAGCGCGCTGGCCGGCATCGACCAGGCGCTCTGGGACATCAAGGGCAAGGCGCTGGGCCAGCCCGTGCACGCGCTTCTGGGTGGGCCGGTGCGCCGGAAGATGCGGGTCTATAGCTGGATCGGCGGCGACCGGCCGGAAAAGCTGGTCGAGGGCGCGAAGGAGGCGCGGGAGCGCGGCTTTTCCGCCATCAAGACGCTGGCCACCGAAGAGCTCTCCTGGCTCGACAGCCACGCCAAGCTGGATCAGGTAGTCGAGCGCGTGGCGAGCTTGCGCGACGCCATGGGTCCGGATTTCGGCATCGCAGTGGATTTCCATGGCCGGGTGCATCGGCCGATGGCCAAACAGCTGGCCAAGGCGCTCGATCCCTTCCACCTGATGTTCATCGAGGAGCCGGTGCTGAGCGAGCATGCCGAAGCGCTGAAAGAGATCGCCGGCCATACCTCGGCACCCATCGCGCTGGGCGAGCGGCTCTATTCGCGCTGGGATTTCAAGAAGCTTCTCAGCGACGGCCTGGTGGATATCATCCAGCCCGATCCCTCCCATGCCGGCGGCATCACCGAAACACGCAAGATCGCGGCCATGGCGGAAAGCTATGACGTGGCGCTGGCGCCGCACTGTCCCCTGGGCCCGATCGCGCTGGCGGCCTGTCTGCAGCTCGATGCGGTCTGCCACAATGCGGTAATCCAGGAGCAGAGCCTGGGCATCCATTACAACAAGAGCAACGATCTGCTGGATTATGTGGCTGATGCTTCGGTGTTCGCCTATGCCGAGGGGCATGTGGCAATTCCGCAAGGGCCGGGGCTTGGCATCACCGTCAATGAAGAGGCGGTCCGGCGCGGCGCGGAGGTCGGTCATCGCTGGCGCGCGCCGGTGTGGCGGCACGACGACGGTTCGTTTGCGGAGTGGTGAGATGACAAGTCGTGACATGACACTGGCCGAGCGGCCCACCCGCACGCGCTACCGCGTCATGCTGATGATCTTCGTCTGCGTGGTCATCACCTACATGGATCGCGCCAATATCTCGGTGACGACGGCCAGCATGCAAAAAGACCTGGGCATCGACAATGCTCTGATGGGCTGGGTATTTTCCGGCTTCGCCTGGACCTATGCCTTCGGCCAGATGCCCGGCGGCTTTCTGGTGGACCGCGTTCGGCCACGCTATTTCTACCCCGCCATCCTGATTTCCTGGTCGCTGGCGACGGCGTGCCTGGGCATTGTCGGCGGGTTCATCGGATTGTTCCTGATCCGTCTGCTCATCGGCGCACTGGAAGCGCCGTCCTACATGATCAACAACCAGGTGGTGACCAGCTGGTTTCCCGACCGCGAGCGGGGCGGCGCTGTCGGCTTTTACGTTTCGGGCCAGTTCATCGGCCTGGCCTTGCTGCAGCCATTGCTGATCTGGCTGATGACCACGCATGGCTGGCGTTCGGTGTTTTACATCACCGGCATCGGAGGTCTGGTCTGGGGAATAGTGTGGCTTGTGGTCTATCGCACCCCGCGCGAGTCCAGGAGCGCCAATGCGGCGGAGATCGAACTGATCGAAACCGGCGGCGGGCTGGTCGATCTGGGATCCGCCGGCGCCAACAAGCAGAAACGCAAGCTGAGCTGGGCCGACATCGCCACCGTGTTCAAGTACCGCAAGCTCTGGGGCGTCTATATCGGCCAGTTTGCGGTGACATCGTGCCAATGGTTCTTCCTGACCTGGTTCCCCAAATATCTGAATGACTTTCGCCACCTCAGCATCGTCACATCCGGGCTCTATATCTCGCTGGCATTCCTGGCCGCCTTCTTCGGCACGCAATTGGGTGGCTTTTTGTCCGACCGGCTTCTGCGCATGGGCTACAGCCTGGGTACGGCGCGCAAGTTCCCCATTATCTTCGGCCTGCTTTTGTCTTCCAGCATCGTCGGTGCCAATTTCGTGGATCGGCCCGAATTGGTGATCGCCTTCATGGCGCTGGCCTTCTTTGCCAACGGCATGGCGTCCATCGGCTGGTCGCTGGTTTCGCATGTGGCGCCCAAACCGCTGATCGGACTGACCGGCGGCACCTTCAATTTCATTTCCAACCTGTCGGGGATCTCTACGCCGATCATCATCGGCTATATCGCCAAGAACGGAAACTTCGCCCCCGGCCTCACCTATATCGCGACCGTCGCCGTGATCGGGGCGATGGCCTATATCCTGATGATCGGCAAGCTGGAGCGGGTTGAGTAGGGCTCAACCAGGGCAAGTCGGGACCTTACCAGTTGTAATAGCCGTTGCGCATGTACCAGCCATAGCTGGCCGGCGGCATGGGATAATTATAGTTGCTCCAGCCTTGCTGCGGTCTTTGTTGCCAGCCGGGCGGCGGACCATAAGCACGCGGCGGGGGCGGCGCATAGTTGCCGTAGCCGTCATAGCCATAGCCGGGATAGCGGATCTGGTAGGTGCGCGGCGGCGGGGGCGGCGCGTCCTGTTCGGTCGCATAAGCAGGCTGGACGTCATCCTCCTGGTCCTGGTCGCGCGCGTTGTCGCGGTCCGGCGTGCGCGCAAGCGGCGGGGCCGCATTGGCACTGCGATAAGGAATGGCCGGCCCATTGAAGGACGGCACGCCGCCCACCGCCGCGTCGGCGGGACGCACATCGGCAGCCTTGATGGATGTGGCCGGCCTTGCGGCCGCGACTTGGGCGGGCGCGGACGGAAGCCTGACCGCGGCGGCGGCGGCGGCCGGAACCGGCGCGACCATCACCGGTGCCACATCCAGGGGCTTGGCGTCGGCGCTGCGCATCGGCAGCGGCGAAGGACGCGATTCCACGCAGACATTGCCGATGTCCGTCGCACTGGAGCGACTCTCGACAAAGCTCATCAGGCTGCCGCGATTGGCCAGCGCCGCCTGGAACAGAGCATGCGCGTCGGCACAGAAGGCGCCGGTGTCGCGTGCCTGTTCCAGTGCCGACAGATTGGCGGCCTTGGTCTTGAAGGTGTCATAGCCGGCCTCGCCATGCTCGCCGCCGCGCCGCACGAAGAAGGCTTTCAAGGCGGCATCGGAGTCCTGCAGCTCCGGACGATAGGCCATCACAAAGCGGTTATAGGCGGCCGCTTCATGGCATTGCAGGGCCGCCACCATCAGCTCCTGTTGCATCACCGCGGTCTTCAGGGCCGCGGCTTCGGCAGGGCTGGCGCAGCCGGCGGCCAGCGCCGGATTGGCCAGTGTGGCACCCAGGCCAAGCAAAGCGATTGTGGCGGAGGTTGTCTTCAGCATGGTCCCAGTCCCTTGTGAGTCAGTTCCTTGCGAGTTCAGTTGGCGGCGGTGTGGGCGCGCTCGCAGCGTCCCGCCGGCGGTTCGGAATGATCCAGATGCGCCACCACTTCACCGGCGCCGCCGCTGCAGGCGACCCAGCGGAAGCTGTGGGGGGCGTCTTTTTCCTGAAGGCTGTTGTCGGCGATCAGGGAACCAAAGCCTCCGGCCGCGACGCTGCCGGTGGCGCTGGTGGTGACCGTGTCATGGCTGCCGCAAGCGATCAGGGCGTCGCCGCCGCCTGCCATGCAATAGGCGAACTGCACCGCGAAGTCGCAGGAATTGCGGAAGCCCCAATGGCTGCCGTCACTGTCCACTTTCAGGCAATGCGAAGCGTCGCTGTGATCGGTGGAAGACGCCGTCGGCGGCGGCGCCGACATGGCCATGCCGCCGTTGATCGAAGGCACGGCAATGGCGCCGCCGTCGACCGTATGGATCTCCGAGGTCCTGACCGACACGCTCTCAAGGTCCGCCTTGATGTCTTTGGCGGCCGGCTGATAGTCGCCGATGTGATAGGACGCCTTGGCCACGCGCGCCGGCGGTGTCGCCTTGGCCTGGACATGGCGTTCGGGCCGCGCCTTGGGCACGGGCGCCGTCATCGATGGAGATACCGCGCCAGGCGCCGGTGTCGCAGGCGTGATGGAGGCAGGCTGGGCCGTGGCAGGGCTCGAAGAACAGCCATTGCCCGTATCACTGGCCGAAACCGGCAATCCCAACCGGGTGGCATAGGCGTTCAGCGCCACCTTCTTTTCGGTGTCGCTGAAGGCGTGACCCGGCGGATACCAGGCGCGGCAGGAAGCGCCGGCATCGCCGTCCAGTGCCATCTGCACCCCGCCATCGGGGTTGGCCGAGAGCATGGCGGAACGGCCGTCGGAATAGCGGATCTCGACACCCTTGCCGGTCAGCCGGAAGAAACCGGTGACACTGGAGCCGGCACTGGGACTGCCGCTGTCCTCCACCACCGTGCCCATCCGGTCGGTCATGAAGGTGAAGGTGGTTTTCTTGGCGGTGCCGTCGGCGGGCACGACCTGCAGTTCCATGCCGCCTTCGATGAGGGTCAGCGCGATGGAAGAGCCGTCCACCCCGATCAGCGTCTTGCCCGAGACGCTGCCGAACGGCGCATTGGAGGCCTTGGCCTCGTCCGGCGCGGTCTGCGCGGCGGCGATCTTGACGGCCTCGCTCGCATCGCCTGATGACTTTGCCGGCGAGAGTTTGCCGTCAATGAATGTACCGTCGATCTTGCTGCCGTCAGGGCGGCGAAGCTCACCGCTGCCATTGGGCTTGTCGTCTTTCCAGTCGCCGGCATAACGCTCGCCATTGGGGCGGCGCAGGATGCCGAAGCCATTCATCTTGCCATCGGTCCATTGGCCTTCGAAACGGTCCGCGGTGTTGGTGGTCAGGATGCCCGCGCCATTGAAGCGCCCGCCGACGGTCTCGCCGTCATAGCTCCAGCCCTGGCCCCAGCGGGTGATGATATGGCCGTCCGGAATCACGCCATGGTTGAAGATCGCGGTGAATGTCTGCGTCTGGCCGTCGTGGCTGAAAGTGGCGGTGCCAAGGCCCTCGGCATAGCCGTCGACGCATTCGCCGGTCCATCGCACGCTGTCGCCGGAGCTTGCGCCGGCGCTGTACAGGGCACAATCCCCGTCCTTGAGCCATTGACCGGTGGTGGAATTATCGTCCGCTGAAGCAGTCAAGAAGCCGCAGTTCAGCAATGCGGCGGCCAGCGCGGCCTTCGCCATCCACGACATTGGGTTTCTCTGTTTGCGGAAGAGCTCAGCCCCATTGCCGCGCCCTTCATGATTACATTGCGCTCAAATTTTGACGTTTGCGAGTCGAATCTTGTTTTCGACTCCATAAGAAATGAAAGAAGCAAATGAGTTCTTACACTCACGCACAAAATCTGCGCGATGCATAAAATGCCGATTTTATCTGTGCCAAATCGCACTCCGGATCAGCGCGATCATTCATCTGAGGTTCATGAATGTGGCGGAGTTTCCCGTCATTCATCTGAGGTTCATCTAGATGAACGGCCCTGCGAATAAACCTCCGTGCGCGGCCCAATCACGATTCCGCAATGGAAGCTGCCAAAACGCAGGCATCGGACGGCGGTTCCGGAATTCGGGGCCGCCCTTCTCGCGCGGGCCGCAAAAAAAGCGCCGCCCGGAAGGGCGGCGCTTCTCGCAAATTTACGCCGAAAACTACGTCAGACAGAAACGACGTGCTTTTCGGACTGGATCAGGCCGCGGATATAGCCGAACTCGAAGGCGAAGTTCTCATTGCCGCCCCATTGCGCATCCTCGCCCACCACCTTGGGGGCATGGTCGGGCATCAACAGGTCTTCATAGCCCACTTCGCGATAGACCTTCAGGATTTTGACGAAATCCACATCG
>Ga0210386_10001356_pt1 | contig 21875 bp, 24 predicted proteins | sample IncBWH32OmetaG_FD_160091 | JGI IMG/M metagenome (GOLD analysis project Ga0210386, IMG submission 160091) | Forest soil microbial communities from Barre Woods Harvard Forest LTER site, Petersham, Massachusetts, United States - Inc-BW-H-32-O ...
AATCGGCAGAGTCGGAATGACGACGGCGCCACCAAGAATAATCAGCAATGCGCAAACAGTCGCAAAGACTGGACGATGAATAAAAAAATCTACCACGCGAAAATCCTCTCGCAGTTAAACATAAAAAAAGGCACAACCGATCGTCCCTCAATTAACAGCTCGAAGCATATGCTTCGACACTTGCAGCATTGAAGACTTACGGCCTGCAACCAGGTCGGGGAAATGATCTCTTGCTTCCCCGACAGCAAATAATGAACGGTGAAGCGCTACCCCAGTGGTTGCACTGGAGCGCCATCCACCAGAAACTGCGTGCCGGAAACGATCACCTTATCTCCAATACTCAGGCCATCATCCACTGCATAACTGTTGCCGATGGTATCGCCCAGTTTCACTGCCCGCTGTTTCGCCACAAACTTTCCATTGTCGCCCTGCGCCACGTACACAAAGGTCTGTCCGCCCAGCCGAGTCACGGCCAACACAGGCACAGTCGGCGCAGGTGCAGTCGTCCAAATCACCTTGGCCTTCACCAGTTGCTCGGTGCGCAGCAACGGCGAATGTACCGGAGCCTTTGCGAGAATTCCCTGCAGCTGATCATCGACCTGCGGAGAAATGAAGCCGATTACAGTGCGTTCAATCTGCTTTCCGCTGTTGTCCAGGATGTCGACAGCCAGCCCGGGACGTACTTCGCCGGCGCGCTCTGTTGGTATGTAAATGTAGGCCTCGAGATCGCGGTTTTCATCCACCGTTGTCAGCATTGTTGTCGAGGAGACATAATCTCCCAAATGAACCGGGATATCACCCACAATTCCATCAAAGGGTGCACGTATGCTGTAATAATCCAGCTCATTTTCCTGCGTCTGGCGCGAGGCTACAGCCGACTCATAGTCGGCCTTTGAATTTTTGTAAGCCTGCTCAGCCTGGTCCAGCGTGTCGCGGCTGGTCACACCAGCTGCGAAGAGTTTGCGCTGGCGCTCTACCTCTACCTGGTTGTACTCATAAACTGCCAACTTCTGCTGTTCTGTAGACTTCTGCGTCGCGACTGTCGCTTGCTGCTTTAGCGGGTCGATCACCATCAGCAGTTGGCCCGCCTTTACTCGATCGCCAGAGCGCACTTCAATCTTCACCAGATTTCCGGGAACCTGCGGATTGATCGTTGCCGAACGGCGCGATTTGATCGTCGATACATATTCGTCACTGCGAGGAACGGGCTGCGGAGACACGGTCACGGTCTGCACAGGCATGGCCTGCGCTCCCGGGGCTCCTGCACCAGCCTGCTGCGCCGGTTTTCCGCTGCATGCGGTGAGGAAAGCTGTAAAAGCGAAAGTGCTAATAGTAAGTCTGCGTAAACTATCCACGACTGTGCCTCAGAATGTTTTTTGTGAACCAGCAGAGCCCCTGAACGTTCGCACTCTCAAGGCCTGGTTATTTCATTTAGGGTTTAACAAGCACGGATTCCAGCCGGGCTCGCGTAGACTCAACGAATCCAAACCGTTCCATCCCAATAGTTTCCAATGGCAAATGACCTTTTGATGTCCGACCGCGTCGAAGGCTTCAAACAATTCGCCAGGATGTTAATTCTGTAGGCCAGACCGTTCAGGAAGTAGGTGAGCTGTGCAGGGCCAAACCTGCGATGATTATTATAACTTATTTATTATTAATTATTTACTAGTTGCCAGCCTCTGCCGCCTTCTACATCTGCAATCGAAACGGATTGAAATTGGTGCTCTCGTCAAAGGCATCCACTTTCTCAACACGTTTCAGCCACGCAACCACGACGTAAGTAAGGGGCGTAGCTAGTGTCTCATAAAGCACCTTCGTCACATAAGACCAAAAGATGACGCTCCCAATTGTGCGCCACGGCGTGCCCCAGAACGCAATCAAAATAACGAGAGCCGTGTCTACCGCTTGCCCGGTCATGGTCGACCCGATGGTTCGTGTCCATAACCAGCGGCCGCCCGTGAGCAGCTTCAACTTCGCGAGCGTATAAGAGTTAGTAAACTCACCTGCCCAGTAAGCCACGAGGCTGGCGACCGCAAAGCGCGGCACCAGACCAAAAACCGTCGCAAATGCCTCCTGGTTGTGCCAGTCTGAGGCCGGTGGCAGCGCAACCGCAATGGCACCCATCAATGAAAGCAGCCCCATGGCAAAAAAGCCCATCCAGATGGCGCGCCGAGAAGCAGAATACCCATAAACCTCAGTGAATACGTCGCCACATATATAGGTAATTGGAAATAGAAGCTGCGCGGCACTCACGCGAATCGCTCCAAGCGATCGCAAAACGGGCAGCTTATAGGGCCCGAACTGGCAGATCTTCGGTCCAACCAGATTGGAAACCAGAAGTACCACCACAAACGCGATGGTCAACAGGTCGAGAAATTTGTATCGACGCATGGAACCGCAGAATATCGCAGACCTGTTATCAGCGGCGACAGAAATGGCTCATTGAAAATGCATTGGCACAGACAGAAGCATTTTATTGATGTAGCCGGGATCGAGAACTTTGACACAAAATACCGCAATTGATACAGTCAAGGTGGTACTTCCTGCCTGGCACCGCTCACTGAGTTGCCGCAAATAGCGTCCCCGTCGTCTAGCCCGGCCTAGGACACCGCCCTTTCACGGCGATAACACGGGTTCAAATCCCGTCGGGGACGCCAAATAAAATCAATAGCTTAGCTAAAATCTCCTGTTTTCGCCGAGGAGCTTTTTGGGGAGCAGTTAAGCCCCCTTTTCTTTCGATAAAGGTAGAGTCTGTGGCCCTCGTACCATTTCCACGACCTTCTGCTGTGCCGCCCGTTTTGCGGGCATCCGCGCCTGTGCGTAGATGTCCAGGGTGATGCGAGACGAGCTGTGACGCAGGAGTTCCTGCACCACTTTGACGTCCTCTCCATTCGCCTGCAGAAGCGTCGTGTAAGTCCGCCGGAACGTGTGCCACGAGACTCGCTTGCTGATACCCAGCCGTTTGATCACCGGCTGGATGTGGTAGCGCATAATGGTTTGCAACCAGAGCGGCTGTTTCCCGCGCTTTTTTCCTGCACGTTTACTGTTCGAAGCAAAAACCCAATCGCTCGGCTGATGGTACGGCGTGAACCGACACCAGGTCAGCAGGTCCTGCGCCGTGTATTCGTCGAGCGGGACCGGCTTCTGTGATGCCTCCGTTTTGCAGCGGCCTACCACTTGGCTCACGACAGACTTGTTGACATCGATCTGCAAGTTCTCAAAATCGATGTCCTGCCACTTGAGGCCGGCCAGTTCTCCACGGCGCAGCCCGGTCGCCATGTCCAGAAACAGCAAGACACGCTCCCGCAACTGCAATTCGGCGACGATAGCCTGCATCTCAGAGACTTCGAGAATGTCGGGAATGCTCTGCCGCTTCGAACTCTGTCGAACGCCCGATCCTTTCGTCGGCCCTGTGATTGGGTTTCGATCCGTGAACTCCCACCGGATCGCGTGGTTGAAAAGTACACTCATCAGATTGCGGATTTTGGCTTTCGATGCAGGAGCAAGGGGCTTCAGTATCTTCTGCTCCCGCTTGGCGGGCTGCTGCTTTTTCCGCTTGCGCGGTTTTTGCATCAGCTCGCCCAACCATTCCTCAACCAAAGGCGTTTTGATCGCGACAAGTTCCTCTTTGCCCCACCTCGGCTCGATCCAGCAGCTGAGATAGCTCGCATAGCGATGCCGCGTAGACCAGGCGCGGCGCTCCTCGCCTTTATCCACCATTTCCTTCATGCGAAAGTGATCAATGATGTCCTGCATCGTGATTCCGCTGAATGCGTGTACCTGATTCGAGTTGATGGCCAGCCGCCAACTTCGCACTACCTTTTCTGCTGCGGTCTCGCTTTTGTACTGGTCAAGTGTGCCAACCTGTCTCTTTCGGCGAACGTGCTTTCCGTCGGGAAGAATATGCCACCAACTGAATTTCCATACCGGCGTATTGCTTCCGTTCACGTCCAGATAAAGAGAGCCATTTTGTTTCCGCGCCTTCCTCATTGAAACCTCCTTTCGCTGAGGGCGCAGAATGCATCGGTAGTCTGAATGTAACTCCGATTACGCATCTATTGAAGGCGGGAAATCGCTCTATTCGAAGCGGTTTCAGAATGCAGGTCGAGAGAGCTGGAGCGAACGAGGTGACGAGCTTGATCAATTCGCATAGCCGGACGCTCCTCCACGCCGCTCTTGCAGCCACTCCTTGAGTTCCGTCAATAGAAATCGCCAGTGCTTGCGTTTGCCCTGCTGCACCGGGTGTCCCGGCAATACTCCGCTACGAGCCAGACGCTGAACCGTGACGGGATGAAGCCCAAGAAATTCACCGGCCGCAGTTGCATCAACGAAGGGTTCCAAAGTTGGGAAAAATGTCGAAGTTGAATTCCGCACAATTGACCTCTCATACAAAGCCCTCAGCCAATGCATTTTGGGCAGCCAAGGTGGAGTCCGCTCAATAGAGACCAAGAGCCTATGAAACCGAAGGTATGAGCAGCTTTCGCCCGGAGGTTATGCTTTTTGGGGGCGGGGTATGCAGATTCCGCATACCCCGCCGCTTGGCGACAAGTCATTTATTTGCCATCGCTTATCTATCAAAACGAGTCATTTGTCGATATCCTGCTGTACGACCTCCCATGCGAAACGGGTGGATCATCTGCCCGTTTCGTTCAGAAGACTGCAAGCAAAGATCGATCCCCTGTGTGCTGCGTGTTCTCTCAGGCACCGCGATAGAAAAACAGGCTGCGCCCGGCGCTGGAAAGATTCTGCTTCGCATGGGCCTAGCCGATTCGAACAGAAACTTTGTAAGCCGGGCCCAATGCGCCCTGCGGGTTTCGGCTCCCCCTGAAGGTCCCCCCCGAAAAAGCATCTTCCCTCCTTGGGAGCAGCCATCTCTCGCGCCCTTGCGGGGGAGTGTCCTGAGAGATCACTCCGGGACCACAAAGGAGATCAAAATCATGCAGGCTATTCAGAACAATTCAACCGGACAGTACCTCAACACCATCGCGCAGGGGGATTGCATCGAGGTCATGCGTCAGATGCCCGCGAACAGTGTGGACTTCATCCTCACCGACCCGCCGTACCTGGTGAACTACCGCGACCGATCGGGGCGTTCCATACAGAATGACGTGAACGCTGACTGGTTGAAGCCAGCGATGGCGGAGGCGTATCGCGTGCTCAAACAGAACCGGGTCGCAGTCATGTTCTATGGCTGGAGCAGAGTCGATGCCTTCTTCGAAGCGTGGAAAGACGCGGGGTTTCAGCCTGTCGGACACATTGTGTTTCGCAAGAGCTATAGCTCGAAGAGCAGGTTTCTTCGCTATCAGCATGAGCAGGCATTTCTGCTGGCGAAGGGCAGGCCGCCACTACCGAAGCAGCCGCTCATGGATGTGATGGAGATGCCATACAGCGGCAACAAGCTGCACCCGACGCAGAAGCCTGTTGCCGTGCTGGCGCAGTTGATTCGCAGCTTCACGTTGCCAGGTGAGCTGGTGCTCGATTCCTTCGCTGGCAGCGGTTCAACCTGCGCAGCTGCATTGCTAACCAACAGAAAGTATCTCGGCATCGAGTTGGATGCCGAGTACCATCGCGTAGCGAGTGAGCGGTTAGAGCGCGTGAAGGAGAGGATCGCAAGAAGGTCCTCTCCTTCCCTCCCGACCGGGTTCATTTTATCCGCATTGCAGTGCGCGTAAAGGCAAACCTGATCCTGAGTTGTTGTCCCCGCCGCCTTGACTCGCGCCGCGCTGCGGTTTTTCTTTGCTGGCCATGTCGGGAAGAATGGTTTGGCAGTTCCTCCACTGCCATCCGGCTCCGTTTATACCCGGCATCTTCGGCCCTTCCAGCGCGACGTTCGAGGTTATGCAGAATCTGCATACCCCACCCCCTAAAAAGCATTAGACGGCCCAGCGGCCCAATCTTACATTCGCTCCACATCACTGCAGCCGGGAGTACCCACTCGCCGGAAAGCACATGAAAGGAGCGCATGCAGATCCCCGTTTCCATTCGATCCCCTCGTTTCCGGCGATGGCACACGCACACCTGGAGACTGACCATTCCATCCCTGATGTTCCTCGCGGCTCTGCCGGTCTATGCCCAGTCCGGCAGCGATCCGTGGGACAACGCGGTGAACGTACTCAAGACCGCGTTCACCGGCACCATCGCCACCGGGCTGTCACTGGTCGCCATCGTCGTGGGCGGTCTGATGTTCGCCTACGGCGAAGGCCAGTCGAAGAAGATGCTTGCCGGCATCGTCTTCGGCATCGGCATGGCGGTCGGGGCGGTTAATTTCATGGCCTGGCTATTCCCGTCGTAGCCCTTCGACGGCAGGCCCAACCACAACACCAGTCACTCGACAGGCAGGAAGGAGGTCGCGCATGGCAGCGGACGGTCCACGACAGAACCGAGTTTACAAAGCGATGAACCGCCCGCTGACCGTTCTCGGCGCGGAGCGAAGGCTGTTTTTCGTCGCGTTGATTGCCGGCGGCTCGATCTTCTCCCTGATGCATTCGCTGGTCGGCGGCATTGTGCTATTCATCGTGGGCGTCATCATTGCCCGCATTGCCACGAAGTATGACGTGGAGATCCTGCACGTGCTGTTCAACTCCGGCAAGTTCCGCCGCCGCTACGACCCCATGAAAACCGATGCCAGAGAGATACGCATTGCGAGGCGCGATGGTCAGAGTTGACGACATCACGAAGGACTGGAAAGAGGCAGGCTCATTTCCCGCACAGATCAACCTGTTTGGGTTCTGGGACGAGCACTCGTTCCTCACCAAATCCGGCGACCTCGGCGCTGTGCTCAGGATCGGCGGTATCGACTACGAAAGCCTTGGCCATGCCGGACGTGACTATGCGGTGAAACGTCTCGAAGCTGCGCTGCGCTCGCTTGATGACAGATGCCGTCTCTATCAAATCCTGTTCAAGCACAATCGGCCTGCGATTCCGCACGCCGAGTATGACAACCCGCTGGTCCGCGCCGCCGTGGAGCAGCGTGCGGCCTTCCTTCAGTCCAAAGCAGACCTACTCTACAGCATAGAAATCTTCTGGGTCGTCATGATCGACGGCAGCTACCAGAAGACCGGCCTGCTGCACTCGCTCGCGCAACTGCCGAAGCAGCCCGGCGCGTCGCTGAGCGACCTGCGCGGTCTCTTCTCCGGCAATAAGAAACGGACGCTCATTTACGAGCAGATCGAGCGCGACCGCCTTCGGTTGCAGCAGAAAGTCCAGAGTTTGAGTGGGCAGCTAAACGACCTAGTGACGGTCACGCTGCCAGGGGCGGAGGAGGCGTTTCGCATACTGCGCCGTCTCGTCAACTTCCGCCCCGCCAAAAATCGGAATGCGCGTCTATACAGAGCGCAGCGCATCGACCGGCAGCTATGCGACTCGGAGCTGGAAGCACATCGTGGCTACCTGCGCGTGGACGAAGATTATCTTCGCGTCCTCACGCTGAAGGAGCTTCCCTCCGAGACGCGGCCTTTGCTGCTACAGGGCATGTTCGATGTTCCCGCCAACTTCCACGTCGTCACCGAGTGGCATCCGGTGGACAACGCGAAGGCGCGGAAAGAGATCGCCAGCCGTCGCCGGCATCATCACAACTCAAAGACCAGCTTCGTCTCGAACCTTCATGACCGCCAGAACAGCGGCCCGAAGGATGAGCTGGTTGATGACTCGAAGGAAGCCGCCGTCGCCGAGCTAGGCACGGCCCTGACTGCGCTCGGCATGGAAGGCAAGAACTTCGGCGAGTTCACGCTGTCGGTGGTGATCTACGACGAGGACCGCGTGAAGGTGGAGCACGCCGTCGCGGAGTTTCAGAAATTATTCACGCAGCATGATGGCTTGTTGTATGAGGAACGCTACAACCTGCTCAATGCGTTCTTTGCGACGATCCCAGGTAATAAGCAATTCAACCTGCGCAAGCAGTGGGCACTCAACTCGAACTATGCCGACCTGTCATTTCTGTTCACCATCGATGCAGGCTCCAAATGGAATCGGCAACTGAATAAGGAATATCTCGCCGTCCTCGAATCCACGCACGGAACGCCGTACTACCTGAACCTGCACTGGGGCGATGTTCCCAATGCCTTCATCCTCGGCGCTATCGGTAGCGGGAAATCCTTCACCACAAATTTCATCATTCAGTCGGCGCAGAAATACAACCCGCTCACCTTCGTCTTCGACCTCGGCGCCAGCTACCAGATGCTGACGCAGTCCTTCGGCGGGAGTTATCTGAACGTCGGGCTGAAATACCCCGGCTTCAGCATCAATCCATTTTCCCTCGCGCCGACACACGAGAACCAGAATTTTCTTTACTTGTTCCTGCGCGTGCTAATCGAAGCGGGCGGGCGCTACGACCTGACGCCGGAGGATGAGAAGGAGCTCTTCGCCGGCATCGAGCGCGTGTACAAACTGCCCCGTGAGATCAGGTCGCTGACGAACTTTGCGTCGATCCTCGGCCCGCTCGGTGAGCGCCTGCATCGCTGGCTGCAATCCGGGCAGTTCGGCTACCTCTTCGACAACGTCGAGGACACGCTGACCTTCTCCCGCTTCCAGACCTTCAACTTCGACGGGTGGGACAAGTATCCCGATGTGCTGGAGCCGATGCTGTTTTATCTGCTGCAGCGCGCAGCCTCGGAGATCGAAAAGCGCGAGAACATCGCCACCTTCAAGCTCTTCGTCATCGACGAGGCATGGATTTTCTTCAAGCGGCAAATCATCCACGACTGGGTCATGAGAGCGGAGAAGACATGGCGGAAGCTGAACGGCGCCATGATCCTGACCACGCAATCGATGATCGAGCTGGTCTCGAACAACCTGCTGCAACTGGTCAACGAGTCCTGCCCGAGCCGTATCTTCCTCGCCAATCCTGGCATCGACCGCAAGCTGTATGCCGAAGCCTTCCAGTTGAACGACACCGATCTCGAGCTGTTGGAATCGCTCGTTCCCAAGCGTGATCTGCTCTTCAAGCAGCCGCAGTATGCGAAGAAGCTGCGGCTCTCGGTCGATCCGTTGAGCTACTGGATGGCGACGAACACCCCACGCGACAACATTCTCAAGCAGCAATACTTCGCCCGCTTTGGGCCGGAGCAGGGACTCCTGCGTCTGGTCCAGGACTATCCCCACCCCACACAAACCACAGAACCGAATGAGGTGAATCAATGAACCGCGCTCCCATCTTCCCGCTGGTGCTCGGCCTGATTGCGACCGTTGCTCACGGCCAGCAATCGGCCCGCATCGTCCACTACCACCAGAACGACATCGTGAGCGTGCACGCGAAGATGCGCTACACCACGCTCATTCAGCTCCCCGCCACCGAGAAGATCCTCCAGGTCGCTACCGGGGACAAAGACTTCTGGATCATCGACGCGGTCGGCAACTACTGCTTCCTGCATCCGGCGAAAGAAGGCATTCACTCCAACCTTAACCTGATCACCGACAAGGGCACGGTGTACTCGTTCACCCTGGATGATGACGAGTCCACCGAGCCTGACCTGAAGGTGGTCATCGAACCGAGCGATCCGTCCTCCGTCGCAGCCGCCAATGGCGCAGACAAGCTGGTTCCGGCCTCCGCAGTCACAGCAGCCCAAGAGCAGGCGCAGCTCGCACAGCACCGTGCGGCCCAGGCTGTCGAAGAGTACCGCGCCAACTACCCCACGCAGGCCCTGAAGTTCGACTACACCTACAAAAACGCTGCGCCCTTCAGTGTGTCGGCGATCTACCACGATGACAAGTTCACCTACATCAAGTCCTCGGCTGCGGAGAAATTCTCGATCTACGAACAGAAGGATGGCAAGCCCGACCTCATCAACTATCAGCTCACCGATGGCACCTACGTCATCCCGCAGGTAGTGGACAAGGGATACCTCGAAATCGGCAAGCACAAGCTCACCTTCGAGCGGAAGGGACAGTAGGTGCGTCGATGGCAGAGGAAAAAACAACCATCACGACAGCACAGAAACAGGAGACGGCAGCCGCACCTCCGGCGGTCGTTGACAAGCGCAGGCTGCCGGAAGGCGTCGTTCCGAAACAGGCGCAGGGCTATGTCGTCGCGGGCCTCGCCGTCCTGATTCTGATGGCGGCGATGTTCTCGAAGAATCATCGGAAGCCCACGGCAACCGGCACAGCATCCTCGCCCACCGCGCTATCCACAGATATGAACCAGCGGAAGATTCAGGAACTGGAGCAGGACCTCAGCGCGGACCAGCGGCAGAGCCAGCAACAACAGGCCCAGGGGCAGAAAGACAATGCCACTGGCCCTGTTGCCGGCAACGCTTCACCCTCACAGCCCAATGGCATGGCTCCTGCTACGCAGTTGCCGCTCACCACTGAACCGCCGCGCGATCCCATTGCGGATGCGGAAAAGGCGCTGGCCTTCAAAGCGCGCTTCGCGTCGAACCTTGTCTCCGGCAACGATACGATCCCTGGTGCTTCTCCGGCAGCATCGACTGTACCCGTCGCTCCGAGCAGTCAGCCAGCGAATGGCATAGCGGCTCCATCCACTGCTCCCTCCGCGCAGCGATCCGATACCAATGAAAAGCGTCCGCCAGAGGTGAACGTTAACTCCGCTCACGGCCAGCCCTATGTGCTCTTCGAGGGAACCACCATCGACACCTCTCTGGTGACTCGCCTCGATGGGGAGTTTGTCGGGTCGGTCAAGGTCATGGTAACCAACCCCGTCTGCAGTCGGGACCGCCAGCATGTGCTGATTCCCGAAGGCACGTTCATTCTTGGCAATGCGCAGAAGGTCTCCGGCTTTGGACAGATGCGCCTCGCTGTCGCCTTCCACCGCATGATCATGCCTGACGGTTACAACGTCGATCTCGACCAGTTCCACGGTCTCGATCAGGCCGGTGAGACGGGCCTGAAAGACAAGGTCAACAACCACTACCTCGAAATCTTCGGCGCGTCTATCGCGCTCGGTATCATCGCCGGCGCAACCGAAGCTACCACCAACTCCGGCTATGAAGAGAACGGTTCCAGTATGTACCGGCAGGGTATGGCCGAGAGCCTCGCTAGCTCCGGAGCAAACGTCCTCGACAAGTTCATCAACATACCGCCCGCCATCACGATCCGCGAAGGCACTCGCATCAAGATTTATCTCACGCAGGACATGTTGCTGCCCGCGTATGAGAACCACGATATGCCGGGGGTGATGTGATGCGCCTTGCTTCGCTCGCGCTTCTCACCATGCTCGTGGCTGACTGCGCCTCCCCTTCGCCGCCGAAGAAGCCCTCCCCCTACCGCTACACCACCAACGCTCCGTCGCTCACGCTCGGCGCCAACCCAAAGGAGTTGTCATGAAACCACTGAAGTCGCTTCTTCCCCTCGCATTCCTCAGCCTCTCGCTCGCGCCCGTGGCGCACGCGCAGTTGTTCGGATCGGGAATCGTCTTTGACCCGACCCAAAGCGGCCACGCCATCGAACAAATCTCGCAGGGCGAACAACAGCTACAGAAATGGGGCACCGAGCTTCAGGACTGGGAGCAGCACCTGCAAAAGGAAGAACAGATTTATACGACCGCGTACAAGACCATGAACCAGGTCATCTCGGCCTACAACCTCGCCTACCAGATGTCGAAGATGCCGCAAAACCTCGCGGCCCGTTACAAGTCCGACTTCTCCCAGTGGAGTAGCGTCACCAATCCCAATTTCTCCTCTTCCAGCAATTCGAGCATTGCCTCGACGTGGCTCAATGCGCTCAACATCGGTAGTCCCACCCGCGCCATGTCTGCCTACGGCATGGCTGTCATTCCGATTCAAAGCTATCCCTCGGGCAGTCTCTCTTCGCTCGACTCGACAACGCAGGCAGTGGTCCAGAACCAATACACCAGCTCCGAGATCGGACAGTCCAATCTCACTAATCTGCTTTCTACAGTCGGCACCATCCGCTCCGACTCGCAGACCTTCCAGCAAAAGCTGGCCAATCTCGAATCGGACACTTACTCGACCGATCCCTCACAGCAGACCTCGAACGCCCTGCTCGGCAAGATCAACTCCGCCACCATGCTGCAGATTCACTCACAGCAGGACGCAAACCAGATCCTAGCCGCACAAGCAGCACAGCAGGCTCTCGATGAGAAAGAACAACTGGACGAACGCAATCGGCTCATGAACCAGTCGATCTACTTCCAGCAGAACTTTCCCACACTGATGCAAAACATGACCTCCGGCGTGAGCGATGCCATCCACTCTGTCTCCCTTTCAACCACAGGACACTGAGCCATGCAGCCAAACCCCTTTACCGCTCTGAACCAGGCGATCAGCCAACTGATCACGTCAAACAGCGCCACCTTGCAGGCCACGGGACTCGACATCTTCCGTGGCCTGGCCGTGATCCTGATTGCCTGGTTCGGCATCAAGTCCGCCCTGTCAGCCGCGCAGGGACATGGCGGCGGATTTCACTTTGCGAAGTTCGCCGACCTGATCCTGATGATCTCCTTCGGACTCGGCATGCTGACCTATTATTCGTCGCCGATCCCAGGTGTGGGATACAGCTTCAGTGACCTCGTGACGAAGGAAGCTCAGAACATCTCCAACCAGATCGAGTCCGACCAGACGCAGCAGATCGTCAACACCGTTCTGAATGCGGAGGAACAACTCGGCACGCCACCAGGCAAATACAGCATCCTCGAAGACCTGACCTATCTTCTGATCGCTGTCATTCTCGCTGCGATGGAAGCTGTGGCCTTCGCCGTCATCGCCTACGGCCTTGTTGCCTCGGCAGTGTGCGTGCTGATCGGCCCCATGTTCATCCCGTGGTTCATCGTGCCGAAGATGGACTGGCTCTTCTGGGGATGGTTCAAGGCGTTCATCGGCTTCAGCTTCTATCAGGTCGTTGCCTCGGCCTTCATCTATGTCTTCGCCAAAGTGCTCACGTCGATGTTTCGGGTCATTGGCAACATCAGCATCTCGAATGCGCTGACTGTTCTGCCCGCCCTCTTTCTCACGCTCATGGTCTGCATCTACGGCCTGGTCAAAATACCGGAACTGACAGGTGCGATTCTCAGTGGCCGAGCCGGAACCTGGGTCAACCCGATGGGGAGCTAACACCATGACAAAGACATCTTTCTCTACCACCGTGGCCGGACACAGGTTCCTCGAACTCTATGCCGAGCCTGTTGTGACGAACACTTATCTCAAGATTGCGCTGCTCGCGCTCTCCATCGTCACGCTCGCGTTGCTTGCGTTCCTCTGGCGAGCCGAGACCGCCGCCTCGCGGCTGAAGCCGCTTGTCATCGCGGTTTACGACATCGGACGCGGTCAGGTGATGAATTATGACGACTTCTCGAAAATCCCTGTCGAGCGCGTCAGCAAATACTATCTCGCCCGCTGGTGCGAACTCTACTACGGACGCAATCACACCACCCTGCAACGCGACTTCTCGCAGTCATTGAGTTTCCTCTCCGATCCGTTGCAGTCGGCAACGCTGGCAAAGGTGAACCAACAGAAGACGCTCGAAAACTTCCTGCTCGATCCCGGCCAGCCCAATGTGGACATCGAGATCAAGGCTGTGGTGCTCGAAGACACGCGCCAGCTGCCGTATCGCGCTCACGTGGAGTTTGAAAAAGTCTTCCGTTCCCCCGGCGACCAGCAGGAACAGCGGCGGGAACGCTGGACTGCAAACATCATTTACAGCTTCCGCGACCAGGTCCCGAACCAGATGCTGCTCACCAACCCTCTTGGCCTCGTTATCAGCTATATCCACGAAGATCAGGCATTCGGGAGTTAAGCGCCATGCGACCGAAGAAGCCCATCCTGCTCTACTGCGCCGACCGAGAATTGCTCTCCGCTACGGCCTTCGCGCTCCGTCTTCAACCCTACGATGTCACTGCCATTGACGACAGCCGGAGTGCCGCTGCCGTCATGATGGCAAGTGAGCTTGTCTGCGGCATCCTGATCCACGCAAGACAGGGCGACCCCGCAGGTAGGTTGATCCACCGCCTGCTCGAAGCGGATCTGCACATTCCGCTCCTGCTCGTTGACCGTGCCGGCGATCTGGCACCCGTCCGCTACGCGGATATGGTGCTTTATGGCCGCAATACCTCTATGGCCCATATCCTCGGCGCTCTCGATGTGTTGTGCGCACTGAAACATGGCACGAGACCTCGGAGCGCCGCATGAGATACCTCTCCGTCTGTTCCGACATAGAGGCCGTATCGGTAGCATGGCAACCTCTCGGCTGGAAGCCCGCCATGTTCGCGGAGATCGATCCGTTCTGCTGGTGGCTTCTATGCTCGCGCTACCGCGCATTGCGGCCTGTGTTCATGCCCAGTCCGCATGACGCACCCGACAGAAAGAAAGCAAAGCAGTGCGCGGCAGCCATTCGCAACATCGTTGCTCTGCCTGCCGACGGCGACATCATCAATGCGGGCGATTTTACAAAGATAGGTAAAGAGCATGTGGGAACAATCGACCTGCTGGCCGGAGGAACTCCTTGCCAGTCTTTCTCCGTCGCCGGCAAGAGAGCGGGACTGGATGACCCGCGTGGCAACCTCACCATCGAGTTTGCTCGACTTGCTGATCGGCTCCGGCCCCTATGGCCGGTATGGGAGAACGTCCCCGGCGTCCTGTCGATTGACGATGGACGGACGTTTGGAACCTTCCTTGGGCTCCTGGTCCAACTCGGGTATGGGATCGCCTACCGAGTTCTCGATGCTCAGTTTTTCGGAGTACCCCAGCGACGGCGCCGCGTCTTCGTTGTCGGATATTTTGGAGACTGGCGACCTGCCGCAGCGGTATTTCTTGAGTGGGACGGCCTGTCGGGGCACCCCTCCGCCGCGCCGAGAAGCGCGGCAAGGAGCTGCCGGAGGCGTTGAAGTCGGCCCTGCTGGCGGTCGCCTCACAGACACAGCCCCAACCATCGATACCGGATGCAAAGACGGCTTCGTCCGCCATCAACTAGGCGCTGGCGTTCTCGCTTCCACCAACGACATATCCCATTGCCTGAATGCGGGCGGCATGGGCAGGCAGGATTTCGAGACAGAGACCCTGATCGCTCACGCGCTCTCAGCCGATGGCTTCGACGCGAGCGAGGACGGCACCGGGCGTGGAACGCCTATGGTGCCTGTCGGCATCTGCACGGCACATACCCAGTCCAACGGCAGCGGTTTCTCCGATGACCTGGCTCACACACTGCAGAGTGGAGGCGCTCAGGCTGTCGCCTTTGCGCAGAACAGCCGAGACGAGGTGCGGCTGCATGGCGGAGATGGCAGAACGGTCGGCGCGCTGCCAGCGCAGCCCGGAGTGAAACAGCAGTCCTATGTCGCCTTTTCCATGAAAGATCATGGCGCGGACGCAGGTGATGTTGCGCCGACGCTGCCTGGCATGGGACATGACCGCAGCCATCCCAACGGCGGCGCACAGGTAGCGGTGGCCTTCGCGCAGAGCCAGGACGGGGACCCCCGCAGCGGCGAAGTCATGCACTCGCTCGGCACCAACAGCAATGCTACAAGCTGCAACGCTCCGACCGTCGCCTTCACGCTTCATGGCAGCGATGGGACGGCAAACGCAGCCTCATCCACTGAGGTCGCGGGCAGCATCCGTACTCGCGCGCCAGGAAGCATCGAGAACACCTCCACAACCGCTGTACTTCAGGAACAGTCCGTCGCGTCACCGCTCACCGCTTCCTATGGCAAGCAAGTCGACAGCTCCGACACCAGCAGTGGTCCTCCGGACCTGCTGCGAGCACAGATGGCCGTTCGTCGCCTGACGCCGCGTGAGTGCGAGCGGTTGCAGGGATTCCCCGATGATTACACGCTGGTCGAGTATCGCGGCAAGCTGGCTGCCGATGGACCTCGCTACAAGGCGCTCGGCAATTCAATGGCTGTACCTGTCATGCGCTGGATCGGGCAACGCATTGCAGCCGTCGATGCCATCCTTCGTAGCCGACACGGCAACGAGAGGACCGGATGAGCGGGCGGACGCACATGCAGACGACACTGGCGCGTACCTCCCGACCGCCGAAAAAGGCAGGTCGTCTTTTTGCCCTCGCCGCTCCGACGCTGGAGCCGTGCAGCTCGCCCTCGACTCCGTCGCCCAGATGCAAGTCCTTCGCATGGCGGGAAGCGGAAGACAATGCGGACCATCGCAGAGCATGGTTCACTCACTCTCTGCTTTTGCAGCCGAATACATGGCGAGCGATAGCGAATGGTTCTATCGCGGCCCGGTTGCAAAGGCGCCCTACTGGTGATGGCCATCAGCAAAGTGTTTCCATAGAGCGCCCTCTCTCCCGGATTTTCCCTGCTCAGCCTCGGTCACTCGCTCGGTGCTTATCCCGCGCCCGTCGGCACTCGGCGTTCTGCTTCGGCTACCACCCCAGCAGGTCAAGTGCTACCTGCCCGGGACCCCGGTATTGCACCGCCCTAAAGGGTTTCGGCTTTCAGAAAATCTTTTGTGCAAAGAACGCAAAAAAGATTTCCCGAACCTTCCGAAAAAGCACGCCCACGGCGCTAGGGAGCGGGGCACATTCACCACCCCAGCACGCAGAGTGCGCGTGCCCGGGGACCCCGGTACTCGCGTCGCTTCGCGCAGGAGTGTCCCGAAAGCAATCCGGGCAAATCCAAACAGGAGAAATTCCAATGGCACTCTACGAAAACAAAGTCACGCTGAAGGGCTACATCGGCAAGGACGCCGAGAGCTTCGCAACCCGTAACCAGAACACGTTCGTGGTTCTGTCGCTCGCCACCAAGTCCGGCTACAAGGACAAGCAGAAGAATGAGTGGGTGAACCACACCGAGTGGCACCGCATCGTCGCCTTCGGCAAGCCCGCCGATTACGCGAAGTCCCTGAAGAATGGCGATTACGTCGAGGTCGAGGGTGAGTTGCGCAGCACCGAGTACGACGCTCAAGTCGGCGAGGGCAAAAAGAAGACGACCGTGAAACGCCGCGGTTGGGAGGTACGCGCCAGCATCGTCAAGAAGCTGGCGTCGCCGTCATCGGGCGAGAACCTCGATGCCGAGCCCATCACGGAGGACGACGCGGCTTAGGCCGCGTTGTCCTCCCTATGGGAGGTGCAGCTATGAATGCTCTCTTTCAAAACACCGTCACGTTGCGGGGTTTCGTCGGAGCCGACGTCCAGGCTCCACCATCACACGGTCTTACCGAGGATTCCTATGTAGACGTCACGCTATGTCTTGAGTCCGGCGTATGGTGGCGGCCAAGGAACGAATGGATATCCGAAACTGGCTGGTTTCGCATCATTTGCCCTGGCCCGTATTTCTGCGGCTTCATGCGTGGCATGACGCAGGGCAGCTATATCGAGGTGGAAGGATATCTCCATATACACCACTACACAGATCTGAAGCACAACAGCCCCGTATACGAGATTCGAGCATCTTCAATCCGGCGACTGGAGGTTCCAGTCGCTGGAGTAATCGAACAGTACAACGGATAACTTCTGCTGTCGCGGAGGGGTTGATGCCTCTCCGCTTTTTTCTCTGATTTGCCGCGCATCGCTGCGACGGAAAGGATGCCCATGATAGCCAACGCCGTCTTTGTCGCCACGCTCATTTTCCTCGCGCTCGGCTTTTGGCTCACGCGTGAGATGCAGTTCCTTACGCCGTGGCGAAGCCTCATCCTGCACCAGTACCTCAAGAGCATCGCGCTTTACTGCGCTCTGCTCTTCGCCAACCTCCTCGGCCTCACCATCTGGATCGAGCGCAAATTCTTCCTGCGCGACACCGGCCGCAAACTCCGCCATCTCGATCAGGAAATCCATACCGGGCAGAGCGAACTGTCCGACGAAATCCTCGCGCAATTCGGAGACGATGAGGAGCGATAACCATGCTGAACGAAGACCAGTATATGGAGCGCACGCCCGATCTCATCGCCAAGGTCCGCCAGATGCGCGAGGCGGCGGAAAAAGAGATGAACCGCTTCACGCGCTTGGCCGACTACGACGTGCGTCGCGTCGTCGGCCAGAAGCCCGCAGAGGCCGGCGAATCGCCGCCCCCTCAGACCTCTATTGAATTTTCACCGGAGCAAGGCGGCGACGGGGAGGCACAACCATGAGACTCGATATTCCCCAGGAGTTGCCGCGCCGCCGCGATGAGAACGACAGACCGCCTAATGATGCGCGGACGCCTAAGCGCACAGTGCTGGAAAATCCTTTGCAGCACCGGCTGAAGCCGTCCGACGACCGGAGGGCCGCCCCTCGCGGGGACCGCTCTCGTGCTCCTCGCAGAGAGAAAGCACCAACCCAGGACGTGCCGCGCGAGTGCCGTCCTGTGCTTCCAGGCGACCCGCGCCGTCCGTCGCGCGCTGCCACAACCATCGTCGGGCTGGAGCTTCGGCCCGAAGAAAAGCAGCTTCTCCGCGAAGCCGGGCGCTTCCGCGTCGTCCGCACAGCGGACCTCCGCGACTCGCTTTATCGTGGCAAGTCCAGCACACTCGAAAACGATCTCCGCTATCTCCGCGACAAGGGACTCATCGAGACCGCGCGCGTCAACCTGCGCCGCGACGGACGACGGCGTAGCATCGAGCGCGTCGAAGTGGTCACGCTCACCAAAGAAGGCCGCAGCCTCCTTATTAAGGGTGGCGACCTCCCCAAAGACCAGAAGGTCTACGCCGGCTTAGTCAAGCCGCGCGAGGTCGAGCATGACTCGCAGATTTTCCGGGCTTACCGAAAAGAGGCCGAACGCATCGCGGGCAAGGGCGGCACAAACCTGCGCGTGCGCCTCGACTACGAGATCAAGGCCGATGTCCAAAAGGCGATCTACCGGGAGCGCAAGGCCGATCCCGCGCGCGGCATGGCCGAGATCAAGGAACAGCTCGCCAAGCAGTTCGGTCTGCCATTCGTGAACGGCGGCATTCAGATTCCAGACGCGCGGATTGAATACAACCTTCCCCGCGAGGCCGGTCAGGATCCAAGCCTCGATCAGGATCAGGGATCGCGCACCGGGCACGAGGACATAGAAGTCCTCACCGCCGCCTACCATCGCGGCCATCTGCGCTCGAAGGCGCAGGCCGGTTTCCGCAACTATGCCTCGGCCTCCGACCGCGCCACCCTGACCGCGAAGATCGAAGACGATTCGCACCTCATGGAAAACATTCTGGAGTTGTAACGATGGACTACGACCCCATTCAATCGCTCGAAACTGTCGGCTATGTCGGACGCGAGGCCTCGTTCCTGTATCTGGTCGCCGTGCATTCCGGCTACTTTCTCCGCCGCCAGTATCACCGCTTCACGCATCGGGAAGGCGGCAGAATGGCGACTCGCTTTCTCACGAAAGCCCATCGCCACCGGCACGTCCAGGTCATCGAGTGTGGGCAGCGCCGGCACATCTATCACCTGACGGCAAAGCCGGTCTATGCCGCTCTCGGTCTTGCCGGCTCGCAGCACCGGCGCATCAAGAGCGATGCCTACATCAAGTCCCGGCTCATGGTGCTCGACTTCGTCCTCGACCATCTCGATGCGGACATGCTCATCACTGAAGCGGCCAAGGTCGATTTCTTCACGACGCAGTGCGGCGTGAAATTGGAATTGTTGCCGCAGAGCTATGTGGGCAGGCCGCTCTATCTTTCCGATGGGTTTCCTATCCTGGTCTCCCGCATCGGCATCCCGCGCTTTACCTTCTTCGATGAAGGCCAGGTCAGTGGCTCGCGCTTCGAGCGTTTCCTCGGTCAGTATCAGCCGCTGTTCAGCGCCCTCGGCGCCTCCGAGCTGATCTACCTTGCCGACACGGAAGCCAATGTGCGGCGGGCAAAGGCAGCGTTCGAGCGTTGCTTTCCAACCGACCGGATGCGCGGCGTGACTCCGCTCACGCCGATGGGTGTTGATCACTTCCTGAAATTTCTGCGGGCCAGGCAGTTCTTCGAGGCAGAGGGTGGCGGTGTCCTCCTCCGAGTTGCAGCTTCTGCGCCAGGGAGAATCGCTCTACACCACCCTCGAACACCATGCGCTGTATGCCGCATGGAAGACAGGCGCCACCAATACGGCCAAAATCCGCGAACGGTTTCTGCAAATCCCGCTGCGCCTGACTTTCACAACGATGGTGCTTCCGTACAGCTATCCCATCTACACGCTGCGACAGGACGGCCAATCGGAAGAAGGAAACGAGACCCACCAGCAGACCCCGCAGGAGACCCCTGCGATGGAGGCTTAGTCATGCGGATAGAGCGAGTTAGAAAGATGGCCGGGGTCACGGGAGGATGTATGCCGGGGGCGGGAGCGACGCCATCCTGCCGGATTGCCGCGTCGCCTCCGGCACGCTCGTCGCTCCCGCCCCCGGCACTTCACATATCCAGAACGTATCTGACGCGGATACCAGAGCGATCTGCGACAGATGCAAAGCGGATCAGTTCAGTATCTGTTGCTGATCCTGAACTGATCCTGAACTGACCCATAACGGATGCACGGCAGATCGCAACTTCATCCACAGGAGACATTCATGAGCCGACTGAAACTGATTCACGGAGTGAGCCGGGTGCGCCGCGCCAAACTCCAATCCTCCATCGACCAGACCGTAGCCGATGACATCGAACTGCTCGCCGCATGGTCGAACAACGAATCGAACTATGTCATCAACGAGCTGCTGCGCTTCGCACTGGCCCAGGAAGAAGACTTCCAGAAATACAAGACGACTGCGGTGCCGAATTCCGCACAGACGGTCAGCAATCCAAAGGCAGCGTCGATCAGGACCGTAACCGATACAGCGAGTAAGTCTGATTCATCGACAACACCTACTGTGGTGAGGGGATGAGGAAGGAAATTCTTATGAAGTTCCGCGTGCATCTACAGCGCCTCACCCATTCGCTGACTGAATACCGCATCCTCCTCTCGTTCGGCTTGAGCGTGGCCTGCGGCATCACCCTGAGTAGTCTCTACCCCATCAACGTCATGAATCCAATGCTGCGCCTGATCGTATTGAAGCAACCTCTGATCTTTCGCACTCTCGTCTCGAGCTACGATCTCTCTCTCTACAGCACCCCGTTCCTGGTTTTCTCCATGTTGTTCTCGCTGGCCTACGTCCATATATATAGGAGAGAGTCGGAGCAGGCGGCCGGAGCGCTCCCACCATATCCTGATCCGCAGTCCAGACAGGACCTGTCCTTAGTCCTCGGAGAAGTCAACAGCAAGCTTGTCCCCAAACCCAGCCCGGCTCCTCAGTGGCTCACCATGCCCGAACGTGGTCTCTATACCGGGATCTGCATCGTGGGTGCAACCGGATCGGGAAAGACAGTGGCCCTGGTCCTTCCAGCCATGCGGCAGTTGTTCGCGTATCGCGCCAACGATCCAGAACGAAGACTCTCCGGCGTCGTACTCGAAGTGAAAGGCGATCTCTGCCGGCAGCTACGGCGCATCCTCAAATGGTGCGGACGGGAGCAGGATTATGTCGAGGTTTCGCTCGATGGCGATATCCGTTACAACCCATTGAACAACTCGCTCGATCCCTACGCGCAGGCATTCAATATCGCCTCCATCATCACGTCGATCTGGGGCAAAGGCAAAGAACCCTTCTGGCAGCAGTCTTACACCGATCTGGTCCGATATGTGATTCTGCTACACCGCGTCCGCGATGGATATCTGACCCTGGTCGATCTCTTCCGCACTGTCATCAGCGCCGGACGTCTCGAAGATATGCTGATCGAAGTAGGGTCGCGCTTCAGCCGGACTCAATACGTCGGTGTCGGAAAAGGTGATTATCGGAAATATGAGCCGCCGCTGTCTCCGCTCGGATTCGAGTGGAATAAGGATGCAAAGCAGTACCTTGCTGTGTGGACCGAGGAACTGGAGCGATTGCTGATTGAGGAGACATGCGCCGAGTTCTTCATCTATGCGCGCAAGCCATACTCGCCGGAACAATATGACCGCTTCGACAGCGTCCGGTACTGGTACTGGGAGCACTGGAAGTTCTTCCGCTCCGAGGTCAAGACCTCGATCATTCAGGGCATCGTAGTCTT
>Ga0210386_10001357_pt1 | contig 21868 bp, 18 predicted proteins | sample IncBWH32OmetaG_FD_160091 | JGI IMG/M metagenome (GOLD analysis project Ga0210386, IMG submission 160091) | Forest soil microbial communities from Barre Woods Harvard Forest LTER site, Petersham, Massachusetts, United States - Inc-BW-H-32-O ...
CAGCGTCAAAAGATATGGAGCCGCAATCACAAAATTAAGTTGGTCCAATCACGGGGTTACTATTCTGGTGCCAGCCGAGCGTCGCGGGCGTCTATCACACTCCATATCGACAACATCTTGAAAGGCACGTCCGCGAGAGATTTGAAACTCCCGTTGGTGCGCTACTTCTCCTTGGGAACTGTGCTTTACCACGAAATCGGGCACCACATACATGCGGAACACAATCCGATTTATGAGGGGAAGGAAAATGTTGCGGAGGATTGGAGCGACAAGCTGTGGCACCGTTTTGTTCAGGCTCACTATTGGTATTTGAGGCCACTGATGAAAGTCGCAGTGCTTTTCGTCAAGTTGGGTCGTTTGGTAAATCGCCGATTCATGCGAGAGTTTGACGGTCAATGAAGTTCATTGAGAACGGGTGGCCCGGCCGTTCGCATTCCGCAGAAGAGTTCCGCTGCGTAGTCAAATACTATTCCTGCACAGACATTTGGGGTTAAGATTTTGCACTGGGAGCGCCCCATCCTTGACGCCTCTTCAAGGGTGGGGCTTTTGTTTCAACTGGCCCAACATGGGAACCGACTCGAAAAACACCGCCATTCAAAATACTGAGCACGGGGCTCCCAAAGTTCTAATTCAAAGCCCTGGCAACCTGTCCCCTCGTACCGCAATGTGGAGCCGTTGTCTTACCGCTCCGCTTCCGACAAATCTTTTATGTGCCTCAGTACGCGCATGTGAATGCGATGGATAATTGCCTGAGACCACGCCGTCCAATACAACTCTGGCCACAGACCATGCTGGTACCAGGTGGTTCCCTCCAGCAAGGTGTGCCCGCTGGGAAGGGGCGTCAACAAGAACTGGCCTTGCTCCGAAACTAGATACCCGTGTAGATGACGGGGCATGATTTTGGCATAAGGGCTCCACTCGATCATCGGCGCAGGGTTCTGGGTTACGGAGAAGCGAAGCAAATGCGGCGCATCCCATACCTTTATCGGTTCGACGAAGGGACCTGTTGAAAATTCACAATATCGAACCGCACCGGGGCCCGCACCCTCGATTCGCGCCCGTATGGGGTAAGCAACGCCCGCTTTGAAAATCCATTCACTGGGAGGCGGCAACTCGGAAAACGAAACAACATTCTTCCAGACGCGATCAGGCGGAGCCGCGATTTCGATCGATGAACGGACCTCAAACGTGTCTGGCTTCGCTGTCGCATCAAATCCCAAAGCGCCAAGGGTGAGCGGCAAAAGCATCATCGTTGCTGTTCCTCTCCTCAGACTGCGCTTGTTCGCCGATGCGTAGACGCTCCACGCGCCGAGCGCTCCTAGCGGTAATGCGAGCGGAAGCGCCATTCCAATGCAAATGACACCCTCGAACCCGAGGCCAAGAAAAGCCAGGCTTGCAATTGCATTCACCGCCATCCCTATCAGGGCTGCATTTTTTGCGCTTTTCGGCTTCCAAATCCAGCCGCCCAACGCGCCCGCAGCAACGGGCAGGACTACAAAAAGGGTCAAACCGTATGTCCCATTGCGGATCATCACCAGTGCTAAACCAGCAAGCCCTAGACCGACTCCCACCTTCATCATGAGGCTTTGGTCAGATGTCACGATGTCCTCCTTGCCCGCCCTTTACTGTTTCGATCAACTCAATGGCCGCTTTTCTCAACGGTCTTGTGAGAGGTAGGCCTGCGATTTTGAGAAGAGTGGAAACGATCTTCGACCCAAGGGCCAACACACGGCTCGTTCGTTGCTGTCCATGCGACTCGTCAGTCACCCAAAGGTAGATCACACCCATCTGGAACAGCCAAAGCACATCCGGCAGATGGGGTTCGAGATCCCTGGGGATGCGAAGGCCGCAGTTGTTCACAAGTTTTCGGAACCACGCCATGTCTACTTCCCGAATGGGCCTATTGCCTTCGGCAAACGGCGACAGTGGGTGCGCGGGATCGGCTCCGTTCTTCAGCAGAGCGCGAAGAACACCCCTGTATGGTGCAAAATACTCAAGTTTCGCTTGGATCAATGCTTTCAAGCTAACTTCTAAGGTGCCCGTTGCATTCGCCATCGCCTTTTCGATGATCGGTTGCATCTCTGCGCAAGAACGCTGATAAATGGCGAGAACAATGGAATCTTTCGAAGGATAGTAGTAATAAGCCGCTCCGGTGGCGACGCCAGCTGCGGCAGCAATATCCCGCATTGTCGCTTCCTCGAAGCCCTTGATACGAAACAGCTCAAGAGCTGCGTCCAGAATTTTGCGCTCGGTAACCACGGATGCCTTAGTCACCGGTTCAGTTTTGAACATGTTCAAATATTTGCAAAAAGAGGTCCCTCAGTCAAGAGCTATTTTGAACGCGTTCAACTCTTAAATAAATCGGCATATATCAGGGACAAAACAGGGGGATGCGTGTTTGCCAAGTCGGCGACTGACTTACGTCGCGCGTTACCCAGGTCCCGATAAACGGTGCCAGCTCAACCGGTCGATGCAACACCATCTGATATAAATCCAGTGCAGGCAATTGTGACCCCACAATTGAAGGATCATCCATGCCCCGAAAGTACTGTTATAGCGGAAAATACAGCTCATCCTAGCCGCCTCACTGCCTGAAAGCCTCCAAGGTTCTGATCTGCTGGTCTCGAGAAACGGGTGGCCTCAATATCATGGAGGCCCATACGAAACCGAAGTACTATAGGAACTTGAACCTTTTGTTCTATTGAGACCATCGGGCAAGAAATGTGACTATAATCACAAAGTGTTGGAGCCCAATCAGGTGTGATGGCCTTTGACTGAGTATGGTGAATTGGCAATCCAGTTAGGCGCCAAAAAAACCAAGAATGCGGGCCACATCAATGGTTGGCCGGACAGGAAAACGTGGTCCCGAAGCAAACAAAGTCTACGCTTCCGACAGAAATGGGCATGCAGGCTCATAATGCGGTTGACGGAGATGTGAGAATTCTGCGGAGCGTTTCGGAAATCGAAAGCGTCCGGGAGTTCTGGTCGACCAGTCCGGGAACGCGGGACTCCGATATCGACATCTTCTTCCTTGGGCGAGGGCAAGACAATACCGACACTGCACAGCCGCGCGTTCTGGCTCTTTATCGTGCTGGAAGGCCTGTTGCGCTCATAGCTGGAAAGATTGTTCGCAGAGAATTTACATTCCGCCTCGGATATTTTCGTTTATTCAAGCGCATGGCCAACGTGCTGACAATTCCCTACGGGGGATTACGCGGAGAAGCGTCTCCGGATGATTGCAGGAAAATCGTTTGTGAAATCACCAAGTGTTTAAGAAACGGAGAGGCGGACGTTGCTCTGATTCAGTACGTTGATGCAGATTCGCCGCTGTTTCGCTGTGCCAAAACCGAGCCCAAGTTTCTGTTTCGTGATCACTTCACGCCGCTTCGGCCGCACCGGAAAAGAACGCTTCCGCGCAGCATCGACTTGCTTTACGCAGAATCTTCTCAGGGAAGTAAACAATTTCGCAGGGTTGCAAAAAAGCTTTCCCATGAATTTCCAGGTCAGGTGAGGGTGGAACGATTCGAGGCTCCAGGCGATCTGCGCCGTACGCTAACCGTGGTTGAGGAAATTGCGCAGAAAACATGGCAGCGAAAAGCAAGCACCATAGGGTTCAATATCAAGGATACAATGCTGCTGGAGGTCCTTAAAACGGAGGCAGAAGGAGGTCACCTCCGGGTGTACACATTGTATTTGGCTGAAAAACCTTGCGCTTTCTGGATTGGGGCGGTTTATCAGCAGACATTCTTCAGCGATTTCCTCGGATACGATCCGGAATATGCTCGCTATTCGCCTGGGACTTATCTGCTGTCGCAAATCATGGAAGAGCTTTGTTCACAGGGCGTCGAGGAAATCGATTTTGGCTTCAGCGATGAAGAGTACAAGAAACGCTTCGGCAACGTAGTTTGGCAAGACACGAACGTACATGTTTATGCTCCGTCTCTTGAGGGGCTTATGCTGAGCGCGATGCGCATGATTACGGTCCTGCCCAACGAAGCAGCGAGGGCGTTCCTAAAACGCACCAACCTTTATCAAAAAGCGAAGAGTGTATGGCGGAAGTTGGCCAAAAGAGCCGAAGCGGAACATCCGAATTCCGAAAGCGCGGTGCGCACACATGCTGGCAATTCGTCGCCCGCATGACATTTCAGCGTAAGGATAGCCTTCTTTCATAAGATTCGTTGCATGTTGCACATGAGAAACTGGCGTCACCAAAGGTCGGCTGTCGATTCGCGGAAAGGTTCACGAAAATGGACTCGACTCGAGAAGGTAACCTCACGCTTCGAACTGCGAGGAGCGTCTCTGAAATTGAAGAGATTCGCGAGATTTGGACGGAATGGCAATCGAATCCCAGCACAGACATTGACAATTATCTTTCCATGGTGCGCTTGAGACCGGAGATTGAATGTCCACACGTGTTGCTTGTCTACCGGGATGGATGCCTTGACAGCATCCTCGTAGGACGCCTGGAGCGAACAAAGATCAGCTGCGCGCTTGGCTACCTCAAGCTATTCCAGTCGGAAGTCCGGACCCTTTGTATCTCACATGATGGTTTTCTTGGTAACCGATCCGCGGAGAACAGCAACTTCATCACTCGTGAAATTGCGAAATGCTTAAGCCGCGGCGAAGCTGAAGTTGCGCGCTTCGATTATTTGGAAATAGATTCATCCCTTTTCGGAGCGGTAAAGAGCGTCCCCGGAATTTTGTGCCGCGATCATTTCGCTTCCACGCAGCCTCATGGATGCCTCCGGCTTCAGAGCAGCTATGAAGAGTTTACCGCCAGCCTTTCCAGGAAGGAGCGGCATAATCTGAAACGTTATGCAGGAAGGGTAAAAGCCGATTTCCCTGGAAAGATGCGAATTCAATCTTTCCGCACAGAAGACCAAGTCGAAGACCTCATCCATGCCACGGAAGAAATAGCGAGAAAAACGTATCAACGAGCGCTCGGTGTGGGATTTCAGGATGACCCCGAAACTCGCCAATTGTTGCGGACCGCCGCCCAAAAAGGCGCTTTGCGCGGATGCATACTTTCTCTCGGTGAAAATCCCTGCGCTTTTATGATCGGAATTCAATATCGGCAGACATTGCACGGCATTTGCATGGGATTCGACCCCCAATATACCGAGTATTCGCTGGGGTCATTAGTTTTGATGCATTGGATTGAAGAAGCCTTTAAGGTTAGCGGGCCGCATACTGTTTCTGAAATTGATCTGGGAGCAGGTGACGGCAGGCATAAACGGGCTATTTATAATCATACGTGGAACGAAAGCTTGGCCTATATTTATGCTCCGACCCTTAAAGGCGTCCTGTTCAATTTTCTGAAAACAGTGACCTACCTGCTTAACCAATCTCTCAAGAAGCTGCTGCTGAAAACTGGTTACCTTGAAAAGATCAAGAAAGTTTGGCGCTCAAGCGTACCGGGTGTTGGCAAAATCGGGAACTTACGAGCAATTCCGGAAATTCAGTTGACGAAAGTCGAAAACACCGATCCCTCGCATTGAATGCGTCAATTGCTCTTCGCTTCCGAATTGCCTGGCAGGAGGCGCGAGCTCTGAGGAGGCCAGGCGAAAGTTCTCCTGATTGGCAAGGAAGATGACAAGCATACTGCCTGTGGGATCAGGAATTAGATTCAGCTCAACGGATGGTTCGTTTCGCCGTTGGGGACAGAGGCGCGGTCGCCAAGTGGTAAGGCAAAGGTCTGCAAAACCTTAATCGACGGTTCGATCCCGTCCTGCGCCTCCAAATTTTGCAGTCAAGCTTCAAAAATGGGTTCGCCCGTATTTTTATAAAGGCCAGCGTTTAAGTTATTTTCAAGATCGTGGACTACTGCTGCTGTTCGAGAATGCCCGCGCCGAATTGAGACGAGTCCAATTCGACTACCAGAAATTGCGTGCTGCTGATCTGATAGAGGGCGAAGCTCTGTGTTTGAGCGGGCGTGCTGGCAATGGAAATATTGACAGTTGAGCGCCCTGGATTATTTGTATCGGCAGTCAGAGCGGAAGTAGTGGTGGCAGAAAGAGCGATTTTGAGAGCGGTGCTTAGTAGAGTATCGTTAATGTCCAAAGTTCCGGTCAACGTGGTCCCTGTAATCGAAACAAGCCCCACCGCATCGACTTCAAGATTATTGCTCGTGGCCTGCAGTTGCTGGGCAAAATTTCCGGAGGGCAACGCGGTCTGCGTTCCGGGAACAATCATCTCGCCGGAGCCGACAATTTTCGTATCCAGATCGAGGAGGAGTCCGGACAATCCGCCGCCTGCGGAAGTTGTGCTATTCGGATCCGCGAAGTTGATGGTTGGGTCCGCGAGGTACAAGCCGAGGGCGCTCACATCCTGAGTATTCCCTGGATTGATGGTGATGCTGCCGTATCCGTTGCTGCTCATCATGTAGGTTCCGGTGAATGCAGCAGCGGTGGCGTGGCCATTTTCAGTTACGTCGGCGAAGCCGGACACGTTTCCGTTTCCATCAAAGGTCATTTCTCCCGCTGCGGCGAACGTGGCGCCAGAGGAAAAAACGCTGGAATCGGCAAAAATAAATTTTTGGTGAAGCGTGGCTTTTGAAACGTTACTCACTCCGGCATACGCGGAACCCACGTCCGCCCATCCGGAGTCGAAAGCGGTAATCCGCAAAACTTTGGAGTTCACAACGTAATAGACAAAATCGGTGCCAGCAGGAGTGGTGTAGGTTCCTTTCCCAAAACTGTCCGGCGCAGTGTAGGTGGCAACGTTTGTGCCTCCGTGTTCGCCGGCGCCGTCATCGTTCACGTCCACCACAATATTTCCTTTGCCAGTGCCGTCGCCTGTAAGAAGGCCGCCAAAAGTTTCCTCAATCGTTCCTCTCTTGCCTTTCACATAAAATACAAACTGCCCATTAATTTGGGCAAGGCCTCCCGGCCCAAGAGTTTGAAAATCGAGACTACCGCTGGCTGTCGCACTGGAATCGAATTCTTCGATGAGTGCATGTTTGCTGTTCGCGAGGGCGATATGGAACGTCTCCGTGCCACTGACGCCGACCGCACTATTATTTGTAGTGAGTGTCAGAGTTGCCGCACCGTTCGCGCTGGTCGTTAATTTGCCGCCGGTAATCGTGTCGCCGCCGGGTTCAGGGGAGTTTGCTCCGCCAACGCTGACGTAATTCTGTTCTCCACCTGTAACATTGCCGCCCTGATCTAAAGCGAAGGCGCCGGAAATGCCATAAACAGAAATATTTGAGGTCTCTCCCCGCACCGAAAATACAAACTGGCCTGGCGCTAATGTGGTGCCGCTCGTGGAGGCTGTGGCGATGGAGACATTATTCGTGACAATTGCGGAATGATTGCTGGTTGCGGTAGCCGTGATCACCACGCTTACTGTAGCGCTGGGGGCTGTATAAGTGGTAGCCGCGCCGCTCGCCGTGTGCGCAGGATTAAACGATCCGCAAGATGCGGATGGGGTGCAACTCCAATCCACGCCTGCATTTGAGCTGTCGTTCGAAACGGTAGCCGCGATAGACGATGTTGCGCCAGGATTCATTGTCGTGGGTGGAGGAGTTGTCATTACAATTGAGACAATTGGGATTGATCCTCCGGTGGTAGTGTTGGAGTTCGAATTGGAACCGACCGCGCCACATCCCGAAAAACTTAACGCAAAAAGAAAAAGTGTTGCTTCCGCAAAAATTCTCAGGTTCAGGGCTTTGCGTCCGCTGTCCACAGGCTCTCCATCGCGCTTTGAATTTTCCTTCTTCTTGCAATCACCCCTCACATTTAAAGACAACTCACCCGGAAGTGAAGAATGAGGCAATGCACCGGCGGAGACAATCAAGGAAAATCCTGACAAATTGAGGAGCGACATACGTATGTCGAGCATGAAGGTGACAAAATTTGGCACAAGATATTGTTTTTAAGACGCGTACTGGGGAAGAGCAGGGATTCTTGACGCAAAATTGACGATGTTCCAGATTTAGTCACAACAGAAAGTAACTGGAATGACAATTTGTGGCGGACTGCGAGTTCTCCTAGAGAATTTTAAGATAGGCACGAGTGTATCCCGGAAGCCTTGCAAATCGTGCCTGCTTGGATTTGGCTCAGAGCAGCGAGACCAGGGAATTTTAAAACTTGCCTCGCGATTTGAAAGTTGCCGGATTGATTCCCTAGATAGTCTTAATCTGCAACGCAGTGTTCCCAATGCACGTTTCATTGACCGTTGTATGATCTTGCACTAAATTCCGAATCGCGTTGCCGTTACAAGCACAAGCCGCTACAATTTTGCGGCATGCCGTATGCCAAGTTAACCTGCGTGGCAGTTATTGCGGAATGCTATGAATGCTTTTTGCTGAACTGCCTCGATGGGTGCAACCGGCAATTGATTTCAGCAGGCAGTGGAGAAAAGGTATGAGCCAAACCATTTCAGATCGTTCCGTCGTTGTGGCTGCAAAAGACCAAGTTTCCTGTGACCTTGCGGGAGAAGCGGCGATCTTGAACATTAAGAGTGGCGTTTACTACGGTCTGGATCAGGTGGGGGCGCGAATCTGGAACTTGATGCAGGAACCACGTGAAGTTTTGGAGATTCAAAACGCGATCACCGGTGAGTATGAGGTTGAGCCGGAAAAGTGCGCCCAAGACCTGATGGTTCTTCTCGAAAAGCTGCTTGCAGAAGGTTTGATTGAGGTGAAGAACGGATCCGATGCCTAGATTGTTCTGAGTTTAACTGCGATCTCGATTCGGCCGTAGCATTTAAAGTGACCACCGGATACGGACATCCTATGTCGTGGCCCTGCTTGATTGAAGGAATCCTCTGAAAACTTCAAAGAGATATTCGCGAGAGAAGATTGATGGCCCTGACGCGTGATCCATTGATCGAAAAATGGCGCAGATTCCGAATGCGACCTCGCGCAGATCGCAAATTGATCCTGCTCGCCGCGCTGATTTTACCTTTGACCGAAATTGGATTGCGCCTGTTCGGGTTCCGACGATGGAAGGAACTGATCGAGAAATTTTCCCTGCCAACTGCTCCCCTCCAATCCATGTCAGCGGACTCGCAGCGTGAGACGGCCCTGCGGTCAGTCCGCGCACTGCGTTCCGCGGAACTGCACGGCCTGTCAAGTCCCAATTGTCTCGAGCGCTCCATTACGCTTTGGTGGATTTTACGGCGTGACGGCGTAGAGAGTGAACTGCGCATTGGCGCACGCAAGAAAGACGGACGTTTCGAGGCACATGCATGGATCGAACTGGGCGGACAAGTTTTGAATGACGATATTGAAGTGCACCAGCACTATGCGCGATTCGATGCACAGATCGCCGCTCCGATAGAAGGAACGAGCACCCGCGGCAAGATACGTTTTGAGTGATTATAGAAATATTAGTTTTTTGTTCAAAAACCACGACCACGAATCCTAATTATCGGCCATATTTCTGTGAGCAATCTGCAACACGATTTAAAGCGGTTTGCAGGCTTTCAAAATAGCTCGGAAACTTCCCTACGAGCCTTCCAGCTAATTCCTGGAGCGAAGTGCGGCCGTCCAAATGTGAAAGAATAAATTGATCGATTTGGCCCTCATCATTTAGGGAAGGAGTATACCCGCCGTTTCTCTTGTGGATAGTTTTCAGTGAGAGCGGAGTCCCCGAAAATGTGGATTGGTCAAACTGAGCGGAGGGTTTCTGACTATTTCCGGCTGAAAATATTGTTGTTTCCCATCTCCAAATGTAATCCCCGCTTATCAGGTGAGCACTGAGCGCTAGTTCAATTTTATCACCTGTCTTCAGTTTTATTTCTTCCGGCCAAGGAAAAAATGCGCTCCCAAAAATCAGTTCCGGAGTGAAAGGCGAATTTGATAATTGAACTCCGTCACAAAGAATCGAGTCAAACCAGGCAACAAATCCGGTTCCTTTTCTTTCACAAGAGACTTCCCAAGTCACTCCCGCATTTAGTTGGGGATCGGTCACAGTCATGTAATCCAAGGTGGCAAAACATTTGGGCTCAGTTATCAGTTGTTCCGGTTTCACGCGCGCTTTTTGCCATGAGTTTGTAGCAATTTGCCGCCCCGTCCTCATGTCAAATCCAAACGGATTCCGTGTCCAGGGATCTAGCAGAAACGAATGTAGTTCCGGAGCCTCCACGATCGCGGCCCACAAATTTTCACTTTGCGGAATTAAGATTCCTCCGCTGGCGAGCATGCGTTCCCGAGCGTCCACAATTGAGGGAATATGCATTTCAAACCAGGGGAGGATGCCATGGATTTCCGAAACGATAACATCGCAGCGCTCGGGTAGTTCTACTCGGGTCGACATGTCTTGGATGAATGTAATTCTGTCGCCAAAACCGTTGGCGAAAACAATTTCCCGGCCCACCTCGAAAATGGGATCCGCCTCGATCGCGTAGACACGTCGGGCGCCCAATTGGCAAGCCAGCATGGAAAATACGCCGGTCCCCGCTCCAATTTCCCCGACAATGCAACCAGGCCTGACCGCCTTTCGCAACGCATTGGAATATGCAGCGACGCGTTCCCTGTCAGATATCATGCGGCCATGCCCACTGATATTGTAACTATGCATGTTTGCTTTACCGCGTGTGCGTCATGTCATTGGAAGTCATCAAACTGCGAAAGTCCTGAACAATAATTTCTGAAAGCCTGGTTAGATAAATTGGGTCTGCATGTGGCAGGATCTTGCGGACCGGCACATTCTGTACGACCTTCCCCAAGAAGCCGAATTCACGAGCACGCAAGCCCGAGTCCAGCAAGTAATTCATGTATGTGTTAGCGACGAGCGCGATGAGTGCTTTTCCGGCCGGTACTGGTTCCACCAAAGGGCGGGCAGGTTCAATGCACCGGTCGCCCAGGACATAGACAGCGCCAAGAGGTAAGGGTTCGCGCTGAAAACGATGCTCGGCATTCCCCAACGGCAGATACCGCTTGTCCCAAGTGGGCGTCAGGAGTGGGAGGATATCCAACGAACCATACAGAGATTTCACCGACTCTGGCCATAAGCATACACAAGGATAGCCGGATGGGACTTCAAAAACATTCCCACGATCCAATAGAGGTACAATGTCGTCCGAAATGACGGAATGACCTTGCAGCGCGAACGTAGCAGCGGTCGTGGACTTCCCAGCGCCAGGAGGACCAATAAAGACAATGGCACGATTATCAATGGCAACCGCACTGGCATGTAGAGATGTCAGGCCACGCTGGCGCAGCACGAAACCCATGATTGGCCCGAGCAAAAAAACCAATACGTCTTCCAGGGAGAGCTTGTCTAGCCAAGCTCCCCACACTTGCGTCCCCGGCTCATCTATAAGAAATTCTGCTCCGTCGCCGTACCGAATTCTAAAATATGATCCTGCAGATGACTTCGACATTACTACTCTGGGATTCCCTTCCTCATCTTCAATTTCAGGGCTGAGGTAGAAGACTTCTTCTTCGCCCTTGCGAGATTCACTGAGCAATGGAGGCAGGTGGCCGAGTGAAACCTGGACATCCACCGCAGAAGACGTAGAGGACTCGTTTAACCGAGCAATGGCTAGATTGCTGCATAAATGCAGCCCATATGCGAAATAAGAAAATGACAAAGTCCGTAATGGTCTCCTAGACCGACCTTAATGATGCATTATGGTACTTAGACTATCAAGTAGTTCGTTCCGAACAGATCGAATGAACAAAGCCCGCATTTGAAAAACCAGTTTTTGAAGTATAATCTAAAATTGAGAAGCATTTTGTGTAAGGAGTCGTGTGGTGGAGAAGTTGAGCGAGTCAACGAACAGTTTCGCCCAAGCTGACTATGTGGTTTTGCGGAAACTCGTGCCCGAGTCTGTGCGTTCTTTTCTTTATGAATATGTACTAAAGTCGGCCCAGACAGGTAGATTAAGACTTGGGGACTCGGCAGTGCCCGACACTCCCAATTTCTACTCTGACCCGTTTATGGATACCCTCCTAGATTTGCTGCTTCCGAGGATGGAGGCTGAAAGCGGTGTAAAACTATTCCCCACTTATTCGTATTTTCGCGTTTATCGGCACGGAGACGTCTTGAGGCGCCACCATGACCGGCCTTCTTGCGAAATTAGCGCTTCGCTGAATCTTGGTTACGTAGCCAATGAACCTTGGCCGATATGGATTGAAATTGGAGGTATGGCTAAATGCATCTCCTTGAAAGAAGGGGACGCAATGATTTATAGAGGAATCAAAATACCGCATTGGAGGGAAAATTTTCCAGGAGAGCACTCGGCGCAAGTTTTCTTGCACTATGTCGACCAGAACGGCCCATATAAAGGCATGATATACGATGGAAGAAAAGGTTTATCCAAGTCCCCTACAATCTCGGGTCTAATGCATCAACTCATGAGCGCCACGGTCGGGTAGAAGTTTAAGAATGCCGTTGAAATCACGCCCTCGAGTGTGGTCGTAACACTCATATTCCAAACCAGGTTACAATTGTAAACCGCTGTCCAAAGGTCACAGGGCAAACCTCGTGCAATGTGTCAGAACGAAAGGCAACTAGCAAACCCGGCTCTGCGAGCAAAGGAAGCGGGCAATTCCCCCAAGTAGGTCCGTCTAATAAGCCGTAGAATGTTAACGCCCCGCCGCCGTAAGCGTCTTTCGCAGGATCATTGGACCACCGATTCAGAAAAATTACAACGGAGACTCGACGATTCCGGGTGCAGGCGGGAGATTTGGGATCGCAATCCTTATGGGGTCGATAAAACGCCCCTCTTCCGTACCGCAAAAATACAGGCGGTTCAGACCCCCGAAGATGTACGTTGAAATGATCCTCGAGGCTTGGCTTAAGATTCCAAATTGTGTCCCAGACCATGCTTCTCAAGGGGCCTTCGGCCTTGATGCTCAAAACTTTCCGGACGTCTTCATCTACAATTTCTCCTTGCCCATCCGGTAATACGATGGCACCCCTCTCGGATTCAGCGTTATGCATCTGAGTTTGGATTTGAGCGCAAGTAGAGGGATCGAAAAACTTATCGCGGACAAATAGACCTAAATTGTGAAAGAAACTCGAAGATGGCATGTATTATGGACTAACTCGATCCGTATATTGGCCACCCATTGCCGTCGCTGTGCGCAGATGAACCTGCATTATACGCTTCCTTGAGGCAGGACTCTCGACCGTGGGAAGCGTGATGCCAGTCACTATTTAGTCCTATAAGGACCGCCTGGGGGAAAAGGAGGATCAAGATGAGGGCTTTTATTGCCCACGTGTTGCGTCAGCTCCCTCAAATCCCCATACACACTAACTTCTGGCTTCTTATACGGCCTTTTCAGTTCCGGAGAGAGGTTCTGGTTCGTAGTCATGGACAGTGGCCCCCGCCTACGAATTATGCAATAGTCCTTGCGAGTATTGCAACCAGTGATTTAAGCTTCTTGCTCGCATGTGTCCTTCGAATGCCCATTGATTATCAATCGGGACGTCCAGAATCTTCTTGGGATCTACATAACCAAGGAAGTTCGCTGTTGGCGTAAAAGGCACGGATCCAAGGCTTACCAATCGTCTCGCCAATCTGTCGCCAGGGAGACCCTTCTTCTTGCGTTGAAGGACTTGGTTCGGTAATGCTCCTCGCATCGAACGCCGCAACAAATATTTCGACCTACACCAGGGCAAGGGAGGGACAGCGAGCAGAAATCGCAATATCCGTAAATCAACAAATGGGTGCCGCATCTCAAAAAACGTTTCTTTCGTTCCAGAATCCATACCCTCGAACAGTAATTGCCACAATGGAATGTGGAGAGAAGCGTAGCCCTCTGGCCGAATTGGATGCGACGATTTAGCCTCGGATCTTTGATTGTCTCGCCATCTGGCATTCAATTTCAGGCGCAATTCTAAGTCCGGATTGAGCCAGGTCGGGAAAGTGTCCACCGGACAACTTCCCTGCCACAATTGTCCAGCCCTGTTTGAGATTGTGCCCCAAAACGGCAATTTCCTCTGGGCAATCAAAGTCGAACCAATCGCACCAGGAATATGTCCGTACATGTGTCGCTGGATTAGGTGCAAAAGAAAGGGACGCCACTCCAATATGAGTGCGTTATCAGGGCCTTCACCCCAAAAAAATACCCGGCTGCGCAATCCGGCTTGGCGCCTATAGATTCGGTTGGGAATGACGTCCCACCCAATGGCACATGGCTCAGGAGTGCGGAATGGAGTTTGCTCCCAATTCGGGTCGACCGGTCTGTCGTCCCATTTGTAATAGTGAATCGGAATTTCGAGGTATTTAGCGACCAAGCCGGCGTAATAGCCCTCATCGGGCTTGATGTCATCAATTGCAGTTAAGGCCAGAAGTTCAAAATTCGAAAAACGCTCCTGCAGGAGATCGCGCGCAGTCGCCGCTAGGGTTGGTGAATCTAGCCCGCCGCTCATGAAGACTCCAACGCGGGGTGTACGAAGCCTGTCGCCCACGGCTTCCCGCAATAGTTCCTTGAATCGATCGCAATAATCGTCTTTCCGCTTGAAAAAAAGAGGCTCGTCGATCGGCATGGTCCAAAAGCGTCGGGTTTGGTGTCCTTCACCAGACCAACTGGCACAATGGGCTGGTGGCAAGCGACGAATATCTGCGAAAGATGTCGTCGCAGAATCCTGATTGTGTCCGAATAGGAGAAAATCGGCGATGGCCAGGTCATTTAGCCGATTTGATACGACAGGGCATTCGCGAATGCAGTCCAGCGAATTACTGAAGACTACGAACGATCCGATCTGGGAATAATAGAAGGGTCTTACCCCCATGTGGTCGCGGGCGCAAAGCAGACGCTGTCGCCGCGAGTCCCAAATCCCAAAAGCAAAATCTCCGAGTAAATGTTCAACGCAAGATTCACCCCAGGCTTCATATGCACGCAGGATTAATTCGACATCCGTGGGGTGAGGCGTGATGTGCTGGCCCTGAATCTTTAACTTTTCGATTAATTCACTTTGGGCATCGATTCGGGCATCGGCAGTGATCCATGTGCCAGTTCCTAAGGTAAATGGCTGGGACTCGTGTTCTGATTCATCTGTGGTTTTAAACAGGGAATGCCCGAAACCAACGGGACCGTCCATCCAAATCTGTTGGGCATCGGGGCCACGAGGCTTGAGAAAGCTTGTCAGGTTTTGCAGCAGGCTCCTGTCGACGGGTGCTCCATCCAAGTTCAGAATGCCGACAATGCCACTCATGAGGAATGGCCTGGGGCCGAGGTCTCCTCCGTCTCTATTTCGACTAGTTGATATTCCAAGAGTTGGCCGACGAATTCCTCAAGATCCCGGCGAAGTTCCTCGTCACCGACGTCAAATACCGCTAGAATCCGCTGATAGGCCTCTTGAATTGAAGCAGACTCAGTAAGCATTGCCCACATCTGCGTTCCGATGGCGTCCAGACCCAAATATAATTCGGTTTTCAGATTAAGGATTACAGATTCTTCCCCAACCTTGCGGATCATAATATCTGGTCTCGCAACAATACGTTTTGAAAAAGAAAGAGACATGTGTTTAATTTTTACTCCCGCCTGAGTTTCTCACATAATGGTATTTGGCATCACCCCGAAATTTTAGTTGAAATGATGCTCGACCATAAACATATACTTATGTAAATGATAAGAAAGTCTAAACTTCCTGAATACCTCTGCGGTTTCACTTTTGCAAGGATTCCTTCCGAGGATTACAACAGGCAATATTTTCGAGGCAGCACCTAACCTGTGGGTGGTGCTAGACTGTTTTTTTGGCGACATGGAGACGGGTATGAGATGGCTAGCGAAAAATTTTAAATACCGCCTTTCCCGTGCCTTAAGTCATCCACGTTACACCGCGAAGGCGTTGGTTAATGATGTATTGGGGATTGACGAGCGATTTCTGGCCAAACTTACTAGGTCAAGCATCAGCAGCATCCGCAAATTTCTGAATGAACCCTCGAACGATTCGGAGCTGATGAGGTATTGGAAAAACTGTGAACCGAAGCTTCGAGATGGCCCTCACCCAGGCAACGATCTATATGCCAAGAAAGTTCTGATGCAGTACGTCCTCGCTCGTGCCATGGCTCCAGAAACGATAGTGGAGACGGGTGTTGCGAACGGCATCTCTTCCACGTATTTGCTTAGGGCTTGCCACCTCAATGGCAAAGGGCATGTTTATTCCATAGACATAAATAATAAGGAATTCCTGGCGGCCGGAAATCAAATCGGCTGGATCGTGCCCGAACACCTTAGGGCCAGGTGGACCTTGCTGCTTGGCGACTCTCGGATTGTGCTTCCCCACATTCTGTCGCAATTAGGCATGGTGGACATTTTCATCCACGACAGCAGCCACACTTACGAAGATATGAAGTTCGAATTTGAGACGAGTTATCCACATATTCGCTCCGGCGGACTGCTCTTGTCTGACGATGCTGATTTCAACGCTGCTTTTTCCGAATGCGCCAAGAAATTTCAGCCCGAGTCTTCGCGGATCATTCGTAATTTGGGAATTATGAAGAAGGCTAAACAATAATGGTAGAGAGTAAAAGCGTCTTTGCACGAACCATGACGCGATATTTATGGCAACAAATGCAAGATGTGTCGAAAATGGGGGGCGTGACGAAAGTAACAAAACGGCTAGCTTGTGAGGGTGCAACACGCCCAGAACTGGAATTCGTGCTTGCTTGTGGACGCGCGCTGGTCAAACCGGAAGCGAAAGAGGACGTTCGCCTGCTGATTCAGAATCGGCTGGATTGGTCCGAAGCGATGGCCGTTGCGGAACATCATCGTTTGTCACCAACTGTTTATGAAATGGTCGCGAATGCAGCCAGGGATCTGGTATCGCCCGCGCAGTTGAATGCACTGCGCGAGGCTACGACTCGCTCCACGACTTCGAGCATGGTGCTCTTGCACGAACTGTTGCGATTGCAGCAACTTTTCGAGGGCGCCCATCTTCTCATTATTCCGTACAAAGGACCCATCCTCGCGTGGATTGCTTACGGCAGTTTTGTCCGGCGAGAATATTCCGATCTTGATTTTGTTGTGGAGCAGAAGTTTATTCCGGAAGTGGTCTCACTTTTGAAGGTGTCCGGCTATTCTCCGCAATTCGACCTGCGGGAAGTGCACGACGGAAAGAAGGAAAGTGCTCCGGGGCAGTATTCTTTCTTGTCGAACCCGCAAAAAATTTTAGTTGAAATTCACTCAGAGCGAACACTTCGGTATTTCCCTAAACCAATCGATTTTCAAGTCCTGGCAAGCAGGTCGATGATCGTCGAGATCGGCGGGCAGCGGCTGCGCACTTTTTCAGTCGAAGATACCCTGGTGATGTTGTGCGTGCATGGCGCGAAACATTTCTGGGAGCGCCTGAACTGGGTACTCGACATCGCGAAATTAGCCACTGTGCAGGAAGTCAATTGGCCATTGGCGCTCGAGATTGCCGGAGAAATGGAATCTACTCGGGTGCTGCTGCTCGGCCTTTACCTGGCCCACGATCTGTTCGGTGCGCCGCTGCCGGAGCCAGTACTGCGAGCGATTTCACGGAACGGTGCCGTTGGGAAGCTGGCAGAGAAAGTTTGCGATCGATATGCGAGGATTTCGGATCCAGACGAAGGCGTATTGCAACGGGCCATGTTTCGGATTCAGTCACGGGATGGAATAGGGCAAGGACTGCGCCACACACTATGGCTTGCGTTGAGCCCGACGGAGAGCGACCGAGGGACTATTTATTTGCCGCGCTGGCTGTCCCCGCTTTACGCTCTAGTCCGGCCATTGAGATTGCTGCGGGAATACGGGTCTGGATTAAAACGCCGTTGAACTGCGAACCCGTCATCGGAATCGTCAATTTCGTTTTGGCCAAATGTGAGCAAACCAGCCGGCACAATTTGGACCTATATCGTCCCTGGATACCGGATCTTTTGGAAATCCCTGAGCTTTATATCTCTTTTACCTGTTGTCTGATGCGCCCAGGTTCAATCCTTTCCACGATTTTTAGTTGCGCAGCGATAGGGATTCGTTGCAGATTATCGGCGCATGCCTGACGGGTCTATCAATCCTACTTTGTCGCGTATAGTCGCCATTATTGCCATCGCTGCGGCCGTGTGGTTTTGTTACGCCGGTGGCAAGCATGCATTGGCGAGCCATTACGCGTTGTCGTCGATTCCCGAGAATTGGGAACGCGCCAGCCGTATTGAACCGGACAATCCCGAAACGTGGTACCGGATGGGGCGCTACCGCCAGCTCGATTTCGATAATGCAAATATTCCTCTCTCGATTTCCGATTATCAGCGCGCGGTGAAGCTAAATCCGCATTCCCCTTACTACAAACTCGATCTGGCCGGGGCATTCGAGATGGCGGGAAATATTGCGGAAGCTGATAGCAATTTTCGAGCTGCCCAGATGGCATACCCGATTTCGGCCGAAGTTTCGTGGAAATACGGCAACTTTCTGCTTCGCCAAGACCGGTTGACCGAAGCATATGCGGAAATTCATCGCGCCATCCTCGTGGAACCTAACTTGATTCCTCTCGCGGTTTCACGCATCTGGCACAGCGAACCGGACATTCACCTGCTGCTCGACCAGATTTTGCCGGAGACAGTCGACGCGTATTCAGCTGCGCTCACATTTCTAGTGAGTGAGCAGAATACGACGGCGGCGCTGGAAGTCTGGCATCGGTTGATAGCAAGAGATCCTCAGCCGGACATGAAATTGGTTTATGGTCTGACGGACATGCTGGTGGCTCAGGAAAAATTCGATGAAGCGGGAACGGTTTGGCATCAGGCTGTGGCCGCGAATGCGGATTCTGCTTCCGGATATGCTGGAAATTCACTGGTTTATGATGGCGGATTTGAGAAAGATATTTCGGGTGGAGGCTTTGGCTGGCGGCTGGATGAAAAGGATGGCGCCGATTTTGATTACGACGCGGAGCAGAAACACTCCGGCGGCCGGGCTGCGCGAGTGATATTCGATGGCACCAAGAATATGGAGTATCAAAATTTAATTCAGAATGTTCTGGTGTCTCCCGGCACGCGTTATCGCTTTCAAGGATTTATTCGGACGGACAAAATCTCCACGGAATCCGGAATGCGATTCGAGGTCCTGGATCCCAAGGACCCGCAGCATGTGGACTTGCTGACGCCGAATGAGACGGGAACTTTGCCATGGACTCTGGAACAAAGTGATTTTACAACCGGGCCAAACACCCATCTGATAGTCATTCGGTTGGTAAGAAAGCAGAGCCAGCGTTTTGACAACCGGCTGAGCGGAACCGTCTGGATTGACGATGTGAGTTTGGTTCCGGGCGGCAGCGGCGGACATGAAACACAGCGACAGACAATATCACCAAGCGGAACTGAAAAGTAAAATCGCGATTTTAGTGGAAAATTAAAAATGTTGAATACTTTTATCAGGTCGCGCGCGTGAGCTTTTTGCGAACAGGGATTTGTGTTTTGGCCGCCTTCGCTGTGCTGGCGCACGGAGCCGTGGAACCCTGGTCGGAAGGCGTTCTGGAAATCGGAGCGGCCATTTTATTGCTGGTCTGGGCGGCAAAAATATTGACCAGCGAAGAAACAAATATTGTGTGGAATCCGCTTCTGTGGCCCCTTTTGGCATTTTGGGTGGTTGCAGCGCTTCAGCTTGCGGTTGGGACAACGGCGGTGCCGTTTCTAACGCGGATCGAATGGTTGAAGTATTCAGCGCTCGTAGCACTGTTTTTTCTTTGTATTCAGTCCTACAGGACGCGAGCTCACTGGCGCACCTTCGTCTGGTTTTTGTTAAGCCTTGGTTTTGCGGTTTCCCTGTTTGCGATTCTGCAGCATTTTACGTTCAACGGAAAATTATACTGGCTGCGCGAATTGCAGTATGGCGGCATCCCATTCGGGCCCTACGTAAACCGGAACCACTATGCCGGATTGATGGAATTGCTTATACCACCGGGCCTCGCGATACAAATACTGGGCGCGGAGCGCCGCGACCAGTTGCCGCTCATCACGCTCTTCACGTTATTGCCGATTGGATCCCTGTTTTTGTCCGCTTCACGAGGCGGGATCATCAGTTTCGTAGCTGAGGTGATTTTTCTGGCGATTCTGATCATCTTGCGAAGGAGAGAGAAAAAAGCGCTGGTCGCGGGGGCGTTGGTTGTCACACTGGCGGCTCTTCTCGTTTCCTGGCTGGGAATTGGCAGAGCGCTGGACCGTTTCGCCACCTATAAAAAGCTGGAGACGACTGAGGGACGCCGAGTGCAAATGCTGCACGACAGTTTGCACATTTTTAACGACCATCGTGTTTTGGGAACCGGGCTTGGTACCTTGCAGGAAGTGTTTCCTTTATACGAATCGTATTATGATGGTCTGGTCGTAAATCACAGCCACAACGATTATGCGGAAACTCTTGCTGAAACAGGCGCGATCGGGGGCCTTTGCGGGCTTGTCTTTCTGATTTTTGTGTTCTGGAAATCCTGGAAGATTCTTAATTCGGAAGGCGATCCGCGAAATTTCGCATTTCATGCCGGCGCATTAACCGCCTGCCTTGGCCTTCTTGTGCACGGAGGGGTGGACTTCAATTTCCATATCCCTTCCAACGAGCTTATTTTTCTTTTGCAGGCGGCCCTGGCAACGTCCGCTTTTCCGGCACTACCCACCTCGCGGAGAAATTGATTGTTGTTTTTATCTCCGTGGAAAATGCGCTTCACGTAATTAATTTGGATTTATGTCCGAAGTAAGCAGGCCACAAAATGCCCACAGCTACGTACATTGGTTGTAGATGCCTGTTTGGGAATTGCAGTTGGGTTATCTTTGCAGAACATTCTAATTTTCCATCAAGAAAACCTCTTGACTCAGTGTGAGACTCTGTATAATGGCAGCTGCGTTGGGGGAGTATCTATATTGAGCAATCAAAATTTAAAGGGCGTAATGCGCCCGTCGTTGTATTCATGCGCGCGGACGATGATTCTTTTCGTTCTCGTAGTTCCTTCCGTCTTCGCTCAACAGCAAAAAACAGCAGTGCCTCCCGATGTGCCTAACAAGCCGATCAGCAGAGTCGCTGCCGAGACCAACGATCGCATCCAACAACTTGCACTCGCCTCCGATGTGAAGCAGGGCGATTACCTCATTGGAAGCGGCGATTTGTTGGGAATCGAAGTATTCGATGTTCCAGAGCTTTCGCGCGATGTTCGCGTGAATGAGACGGGATATATTTCGCTTCCCCTGATGCCCACCAAGGTTCGAGCTGCCGGGCTGAATCCATTTCAACTGCAAGACAAGCTGGCGGAGTTATTGCAGACGAATGGTCTGGTTTCGACGCCCCAGGTTACGGTTTCGGTGAAAGAGCAGCACAGTCAGCCGATCACCGTGATTGGCGCGGTCAAGAATCCGATGGTGATTCAAGCATTGCGCAAAACGACTTTGCTTCAGGCACTGTCGCAAGCAGGAGGGATTGCGGACGATGCCGGTACCACAGTCATCGTGACTCGCCCAAGCCCGGATGTTTCTGACTCCGCTGATCCGAATGATGCACCTACCCCGAAAGCCCCTCAGAGCTTCACGATTAGTTTGTCCGACGTTTTGGAATCGAACAATGCGGATTTTAATATCCCGCTGACAGGCGGTGACGTGGTCTCCGTTCCGCGCGCGGGAATTATTTATGTTGTAGGCGCCGTAACTCGTCCCGGCGGCTTTCTGATGCAGAATGATTTGGATCGTATGACCATGCTGAAGATGCTGTCTCTTGCAGGTGGCGCAACCAATACCGCGAAATTGAAGAATGCGGTCATTCTTCGAAAAAACCCAAATACGGGGACTCGCGATCAAGTGCCTGTAAATCTTTCAAAAATCTTGAGCATGAAGTCGCAAGATATTGCAATGCAGTCGAATGATATTCTTTTTGTGCCCGACAGCAATGGATTGAAGGCCTTGCATCGCGCAGGTGACGTCGCTGTTTCCCTAACCTCAGGGATAGGCATCGTCGCTGCAGGGAAACTATAGTTAAACC
>Ga0210386_10001361_pt1 | contig 21837 bp, 20 predicted proteins | sample IncBWH32OmetaG_FD_160091 | JGI IMG/M metagenome (GOLD analysis project Ga0210386, IMG submission 160091) | Forest soil microbial communities from Barre Woods Harvard Forest LTER site, Petersham, Massachusetts, United States - Inc-BW-H-32-O ...
GCAACCGTCCCCGCTCCCCCGCTTCCGGTCACGGTAATGCTAATACCAGAGCCGCCGTTGTAATCAGCCGACTCAGCTACCTTCCACCAAGCAAAACCGGTTCTAGTGGTAGCCGTTATAAAGGAAAATGGTGCCGACCATCCTCCACTGCCTGTGTCAGCAATGCCCACACTGGTAAACGCGCTGGTTGCATGGTTGGCTCCCCACCACATTAGCATCAGGTCGCCAACAGCAGGAGTCACCGTAGTAGAGACGCCTGCCAGGGTGTTGCTGCTCTCCCCGCTTGCTGCCGATTCAAACTTCCATCTGGTAGTCATTAACTCACCGCCACGCAACGCCACGAAGACGTGCTGCCGTTGAATTGGAAGCCCACAGTGATGGGCAGGGTAGAGGATGCTGGAGATGCCACAGGAACCGCAACGGTGCTGCTGTTCTCGGTGTTGGTCCAGCTTAGGGTTTCCGATGAACCGCCATCAGTAATGCGTACCATCAGTAGCCATCCATCAGCGGCTCCAGAGGTTGAAATAGTAATGTCTGTTGTAGCAGATACCACTACATTTGAGATGCGATAAGCGTTAGAAACGGTAACCGTCCCGGCTGTCACAGTAGGCGTATTTACCGTGTAGTTGACGGGGCCAGTATAACCGGTGTATCCGGTAGGTCCAGTCGGCCCGGTTGTGACAGAGATCGGCCCGGTATTACCTGTAGGTCCGGTAGTGACAGAGGCCGCACCAGTTGGTCCGGTATTGCCAGTAGGCCCAGTGACCGTAGACGCTGCGCCAGTTGGCCCCGTAGCTCCAGTGTTGACGGCTGTACCTTGTAATCCGGTAGAACCTGTCGGACCGGTCGAACCCGTAGGCCCAGTAGAACCCGTAGGCCCAGTATTGCCCGTAGCGCCGGTATTAGTTGCGGCACCCGCTATGCCCGTTGGACCGGTGGCTCCTGTGGTTCCGGTTGGTCCTGTCGCCCCGGTTGGGCCGGTATTACCAGTGGCGCCAGTATTGGTAGCCGCACCATCGATACCCGTGGGACCGGTTGACCCCGTGGGTCCAGTCGGTCCAGTCGTTCCAGTCGGACCAGTGTTTCCGGTAGCTCCTGTGTTGACAGCCGAACCAACTAGTCCCGTTGGTCCTGTATTCCCAGTTGGTCCAGTCGGACCTGTAGCTCCAGTGTTCCCCGTTGGTCCAGTAGCTCCTGTGTTCACAGCCGAACCATCAATACCGGTAGGACCAGTAGCACCTGTTGGTCCTGTCGCACCAGTCGATCCTGTTGGACCCGTGTTGCCCGTTGCGCCAGTGTTGACGGCTGTACCTTGTAGACCAGTTGGGCCAGTCGTGCCCGTAGGTCCAGTGGCTCCAGTTGGGCCGGTGTTGCCTGTATAGCCAGTTACCGTTGAAGCTGAACCCGTTGGGCCGGTGGTTCCTACGGGTCCGGTAGGACCGGTAACTACCGAAGCTGCGCCTGTCGATCCTGTGTTGCCCGTAGGTCCAGTAGGTCCAGTTGTAATAGATGCTGCACCCGTATTACCCGTTGGGCCAGTGACTCCGATGGAACCTATTGGCCCGGTTGGTCCCGTCCCGAGTGGCCCGGTTGGTCCAGTAACAACCGAAGGTGGGCCGGTGGCACCAGCGGCGCCCGTTGGGCCAGTGGCATCAGGTCCAGTAGCGCCCGTTGGGCCTGTTCCGCCCTGTGTTCCAGTCGGTCCAGTGACCACAGATGGCGATCCAAGTGGTCCCGTGTTGCCTGTTGGACCAGTGTTGCCAGTCGGTCCAGTCGTTACGGATGCAGGACCGGTCACGCCTGGGGTTCCCGCTAGTCCTGTGGCTCCTGTTGGTCCAGTCCCTCCAGTGGTGCCATCAAAACCTGTAGGCCCAGTTACGGTGCTCGCTGATCCGGTAGGACCGGTAGGACCGGTTCCGAGTGGTCCGGTTGCGCCCGTTGGTCCCGCTGCTCCGGTGTTGGTAGAAGATCCATGTGCCCCAGTAGGACCAGTCGATCCAGTGGTTCCCACCGGTCCGGTAGATCCGGTGATGCCATGATCTAAGCGGTACGTCAAAGAGTTGGGATCGCCAGAACCCTGTGTACCGACGTAAGCCTCCAACGCTATGATAGCCTCAGTGGGTCCGTTATGTGCTGGGAAGTTGTCGATCTCAGCGGGAAAGAGAGTGTCGGTCATTTAGTTACACTATCCTTATGGAATGCGAGAGGAAAGGAATGAGGCTAGGTTGTGCATGTAGAAGGAACTACCCTGATCCCACGGGTGAATGTAGTCAAGGTGGTTGATCATTGTGCTGAAGTTGAAAACGGGATTGCGCTCTGGACTATTCAGCGTTACCACACCGCCAACCTCTATGCAGGTCGCTGGAGCAAACACAAGAACACGATCATCAAAGTGACTCGCCACTGCATCTAGCGCCGCGTTGTAAGATTGTATGAGCGACAGGGTGATGTTCGTCGCTCCCGCCGCCTGAATGTTTGCGTAGTCGATGTACTCTGGAATATGGTTAATGCAGATCCAGGGTGGGGTGTTGCCACCTTGTACTAGGTACCCAGCAAAGAACAGATAGTCAGCCGGGTTGTTGCTGGTGTTGGTAATGGTAATAGTGTTGGTGCCTGATGGCATCCCGTAGCAGGGAACAGCGAGTGGGCAGTATGGCGACCGGTTATATTGAGCGTCTGTGCTTGTTCGCATTTGCAGATCGGTTCCGCCAAAGACTGTTGAAAGTCCCGTAGCGGTGACTGAATACCCGGCACCTGGATGACCGCCACTACCGGTGCTGTCTAACGCGAGAAAGATTAGGTCAACATTCTGAGCCGTAGTGGTGATGGTGATCGAAGCCTGAGGACCGCTTGCTGTCCCCAGAGAATAGTAACACACGTTAGAAGGCACGTCGTTGAATGACGTTTCCTCTGTCCAAGCAGGACTGCTGCTATATACGAGGTTACCCGTAGGCGTGCTAGGTACGATGGATGAGCAACGCAGCAGCCGCACCAAGGCGTCCGTAGCGTTGATAGCTCCGTTCAACGACTGTCCGGTCGCACCAGGACCAGGATCCCCGAGAGCATCATCACCGACCATCTCTAGCATGACAAGCGTGTTGTTCCCATTACCAGTGATTGGTACCCACGTCCCGGCCTGCTTAACAAGCCAGTTGGAGTCTAAGCTAGAGCCAACGTGTGTGTTATACTCAACCGTTCCGTATGCAAATCCACAGGTATCCGAGGCCCATGCCCCGCCGATACCAAAATCGTTATATAGATCGCCACCAGTCCAACCCGCTGCGTTCATGCGATTCTGTAGTCTCTGAAAGTAGATTGACTCACACATATGGTAGTAGTTCTGACCCTGGCCGTTGCTGCTAGCTAGATCGCTAGAGAAATCGGCATATGTCAAGTAAGACTCGCCGTACCCGAATAGCGTGCCACCCATGAGAGAGGTTGGCAGACGATCTGTAACCGAATGTCCCGCTGGGCTAAACGTTATGGCGCCACCGATGCGACCGTTGCAGTCGGACACCAGCGCAGCCTGGATGGCTCCCGATGGATTACTAAAGGTGGTAGCCGACCCAGAAAGCATCCAGCAACTGAATGAATACACATCTTGGTTGTTCTGTACTGAAGTGTTCTGTACGATGGTGCTTCCGGCTGGCTGTCCACCGGATGCAATCTCTGCCTGAGTCTGTCCCAATGTTGAGAATGGATGGCCGACACCGAACATCAGCACAAGATCTTGTGGACCTGGCAGAACTACCGGGAAGTCAACGTTACGAGGGAACGGGTTCTCGCCCTCTGAGAATTGATCGGTGCAGTAGGCAATCGTGCCAATACCTGAAGATCCCTCTACGATAGCCATGACGCCAACCATCGAGTTGTTGGTTGCGCCAACAAGGGAGATGGTCACAGTGCCACCGGCATCGCTAGTGAGCATAGAGCGTGTGTAAACACACATCAGCACCACACTGCCACTCTCAGTGCCGACATCGTAGCGCGTTCCTATGAGGGTCCACCCACTAGGCGTAGTCGGTACAATCTTCTGAGAGATATTGACAACAATCAGTCCCACATCACCAGTCACAGTAGACGATGGCACCGTCATAGTAAAAGACGTGCCGCCGCTACCGCTGAGTGTGCCGTTAGGAGTAGATCCAGTTGTCGAAGCGCGCACGGTTGGCGGTGTACCCGCACTGCGTCTAGCCGAGTGGCCGTGAGAAGCAGCTAGAACTGGCATTAAGTCAAGTCTCCACCTAGAACCCAAACGTCGATAGCGCGCTGCCTCAATACAACCGTGGAATATTGAGTACGAGTTGTATTTGAGTTCAGCGGTGAGAAGATCGTCACGCCAGATCCACCGATCATCGTAACGGTTACTGTGCCGCTTCCCATCTGACAGATCTCTACGATTGCGCCGAGAGGCAGCGCTTGGTTGGCGTGCTTGTCAATTGATACCGTGACACCGACAGACGATGTAGTCTCGACTACGGTTCCGGCATCTGATGGCTGGATGGTGTAGGTGGTCCCGCTTTGACTTGTTGATGCTATGGTGCTCGTCGGTCCCGTGTAGCCAGTGTAGCCAGTTGGGCCGGTGTTGCCTGTGGGACTGATCGGACCAGTTGGGCCGGTGACAACAGATGCTGCACCTGTTGGGCCGGTATTGCCAGTCGGCCCAGTCGGACCCGTGGGTCCAGTCGATCCAGTGGAACCTACTGCACCTGTCGGACCGGTCACTCCTGTGTATCCGGTCGCTCCTGTGTTCGTAGCCAGACCCTGTAGACCCGTAGGTCCAGTGACACCCTGCGCCCCGGTCGGCCCCGTGTTGCCAGTCGGACCAGTCGTGACTGAAGCAGCGCCAGTCGATCCAGTGGCTCCTGTGTTTGTGGCCGCGCCCTGCAACCCAGTTGGACCCGTAGGCCCGGTTGCTCCAGTAGCTCCCGTAGGCCCAGTTGGTCCGGTACTGCCGACGCTACCCGTAGGTCCAGTCACAACAGACGCGTTACCTTGTGGACCTGTATTACCGGTGTAACCAGTTGGACCAGTCACCGTAGATGAGGCACCGATGGGTCCAGTTGGTCCAGTGGTTACTGACGCTGCACCAGTGAATCCGGTGTTGCCAGTCGGTCCCGTAGGCCCGGTGACGGTGCTGGTTGGACCCGTAGGCCCGGTCGTGATAGACGCCGCCCCCGTGGGTCCGGTGGTACCCGTGGGTCCGGTGGATCCGGTGTTGCCAGTCGGCCCCACTACAGTCGATACGGGTCCGGTATTGCCAGTGAACCCCGTTGGTCCAGTTGATCCCGTGGGTCCAGTCGTTACCGAAGGCGACCCGGTTGGACCGCTCGGTCCTGTCACCGTAGAGGTAGCCCCAGTTGGTCCGGTGTCACCCAGTCCGGTTGGACCCGTTACCGTGGACGTGGCGCCAGTCGCTCCAGTCGCTCCAGTGGGGCCTGTATTGCCCGTAGCGCCGGTCGAACCCGTAGGACCGGTGTATGACGCCCCCGTTGGTCCTGTGACCACAGAGCCAGGTCCGACAGGCCCGGTTGGACCGGTCCCAAGCGGACCAGTAGTTCCAGTGGGTCCGGTGAATCCCGTAGGGCCATATCCCGTGGGTCCAACGGCTCCGGTCGCTCCTGTGTTAGAGGCTGATCCATCTGGTCCAGTGTAGCCGGTATAACCAGTTGGACCAACGTAGTCAGGAAGCGGAGATGGAGCGATGAGTTGAGCGATATCGACAGACGGAGCCGCTGAGTGCGGCAGAGCGAAGAAGAATACAGGGTAGTATGTGCCGCTAGTGTAGACGCCCTGCGGAGACTGAGAAGGGTTCTGGATCTCACAGCGGTAAGCCTGACCCTGCGGAGATGTGGTCGCATCATCCGTAGCAACCAGATCTACGGTCCATGTGCCATCAGAAGCAGTCAGAACGGCTATAGGAGCAGACGAAGCCACGTTACCGGTAGACTCATCTACCAGGTCAGCGGTTAAGGAGAACTGGACGTAGGTACCTTGCGCTGGCGAGCTATCAGCGTTAGTGAGTTTTCCATTAACGGTTACTGTTGTGAACATTTAGTTCCCTTGTTCATTCTCGTCTGGTAGTTTTTCGACCGATAGTTCTACTGACTGCTTCGTGCGCTTCTGTTCTGTGACTAGATACTCGCTGTGTAGACTTGCCTGTGCGGCAGATACAGCACCGTAATCGGTGTCCCAGTTCGCATAGATAGAGAGCAAAAAGACATACAGCACACCGATGGCAACCCAGGTACCCGTAAAGAGAATGGCTATGATCGTACCGACGATAGCGTTCACGATCCAGAACATCATCATAAACCAGTGAAACTTCACCTGTGTTGCGGGGTTTTCTTCGAAGTTGCGGATGCAACTTTTTAGGGCGTTGTGATTCACGATCTCTCGCTAGCGTCTTGTATCACGCGCTCTCGCACTTCGTCCAGATGAGCACGACTAAAGCTATGCTGCCAGAAACGCTTGTGGGCATGGTTGGTTGGTATCAACGGGTGGTGCTTATGGCATTGCTTGTACTCTACGTTGGTAGCTGGATCTTTCATCTTGTGTGCCGTAAGGCGCCAGCAGCCGGGTTCGTGACAGTTCACATGCTTAGCGACTACAAGCAAGCCCGTCAACAGTGTGATCTCGCCAAGGTCGGACCCGAAGCCACTCCAGAAGTTATAGTAGGGCTGCTCTACACATGGCGAACTACCACAAAGGATGATATGGGTGCCGGTGTGATCTGCCAGCCAGTGCTGAACCAATCCAGCGTGAGGGACGAAAACTAGAGCCGCCAGGCCCAGGATAACGATAGCCGCTACACCCAGTAAGCGCTTCATCTGCCGTGAGTCCAATCTAAGTAAGAGTGATATGCAAGTACACCGCCAGCCACCGCTGCGGCTCCAATGAAGGCAAGAATCCCTACCCCAATGTCGAAGATGCTCACGCCTTTGCCTGCTTCTGTAGCATGGTGTTGTGGATACCCATTATCCTAGCGGTTGCTTGCGCTGCGGCCCACGGATTTAGCTCTACGGTAAGTTGATTATCCTGCTTGGACTCACCGCCGTCAGACCAGTTGGTGGATCCCGTGACTAGGATTACACCGTCAATCACAACTTCCTTCAGGTGCATGATCGCACCCTTCTCTGAGCGTCCGATGGCAACCGAAGAGAGCGGGTAGTTCTCTTTTGCTAACAGCGTTCGTTCGTGGACACCACCAGCCTGAGAGCTATCAAACGTTAACTGCACAGCAACGTTCTCGTCGTTCAGCTTCTCGGCTATAGCGTCAGCTAGCTCGTCGTCGTCAAATCCATACATCGCCACCACCAATGAACGCTGGGCGCTCTGTATGGTGTAGAGTAGAGCAGCGTGTACCTGGTCTACTGGTGAATAGAAGATGCGCCTATCAGTCGGCGTGCCTGGCGCGAAGGGGGTTGCGGCGAATTGATCTAATACCGTGAGATCGCTTAGGGGGTGTATCGTCATTAGTCTTCGCCTTTATCTTGCGTCCCAGTAAAGTTCCTAGACCTGTGCCTACGAAGTTGGCTACCGTGACGGCAGCTATGATGATGAATGTTTCTGTAGTCAGACCGTTCTTTATGATCGAATCTACGCTGATTCCAATGGTTGAAATTTGAGCCAACCATCCTACGCAATCCAACAGACCGGCTAGTACCCATCGCCCCCTCGTTTCCGCCACACACATGAGTGTGAGCAGCACGTCTTGGCATACCATTGCGAGTGCCGCATACAGAGCGAGCACTTATCTGTGACCCCTGCCCCTACCGCCCGCTGGACCCTGTAGCCCACCAGGCGGAACCGGACCACCATGAACATGACGCGGAACCGTTGTCGTCGTGGTCGGTGGTGCGGTGGCGGGTGTAACGTGTGGGGTTAGCGTTGTTACAGGACGTGGTGTAGTTGTAGTGGTGGTCGTCGTGGTGAAGAGGGGAGGAATGGGTTTGTTACAACTGGTCACACCACATATGGCGTTCACGGTATTCGTCAAGTCAATAGCGAACGCGGCGAGTATGGCATTTTCGCGTTGAATACCCGCAAGAAGCTGCGATTCGTTAGCTATATCAGAACCGTGTTGTTGTTCTAGTGAGATGATCTTTTTGTTCTGCTTAGAGATTTGATTATTCTGCGCCGTGATAGTGGCCTGCTGTTTTGCCGCCGCCGCATGGTCATCAGTCGTTACTTTAACCAGAACCCCGGTCAGGATGGCAGTCGAGATGATACTCAGAAGTGCGATAACAGAGATTATGCCGACGTACCATTGGTTGCGGCGATCCTTGGCGGTTTCTCCGATGGGAGCTTTATTCATGTTGCGCTCTCTTCATTTTTGTGAATGCGCTCTACCTCCGTACTAGCAGCACTCATACCATTCTCAATGAGTCCCCTGAGATTCTTGCCGCCGTTAGGTTTAATCTCATACAGGATTTGGTTCACTGAGTGCTTAATGGCATCTTGCGATGCCTTCATTTCCTTCAGTCTACGGTCAACCGTGGTGGTCCACCCTATGGTAGCCGGTGTACCGGTTCGTTCGTCACGCGGCTGGTCAAAGAAAAACTGACCGAAATGTGTTATAGCTGCTTGGGCTTCATCAACATCCTTGCGCCTCTTTGTCTGACGCGTGCGAACTAAATTCATCATGGCCTTGCCTGCCCCTAGAACAAGCGCCGCGATGACTGTTGCCGCTGCAAGGATAACGAAAGTCTCGAATCCACCGATTCCGCTAGGCGGGGTAGCGTGGGTTGCGACAGATGTTGCATTAGCAAGGGTGGCGAACACATCAAACATCTTCCTCTATTAAGCGGGCTGTAAGTCATTAAGATCAGACTCCCAGTTCTGTAGGAGTAAGCCCGTAGGACTCTTACCTGCTGCTACTGCTTGCGGGGACACTAACACATGGGCTTCATCAATGACGTTCATCAAGAATTCCCAGGTACACTGGATCAATTCGCCCCATGTAACGAGAGCAACATAGGATTCACTAAAGCCAGTCAGATAAACACAGTGCCCACCTTCGATTGGACTAGACGGATCCCACGTCCACTCGTTCGGGAACTGTTGCTCGGCTGACTGTGGAAGCTGGATGCCGATGTATAGGCCACCAGCTAGATAGATGGCGTTCTTTATATCATCTTGTGACTTCACATTAACTGGTGCAGTGAAAGCCAGCTTGACACCGTACTCTTCAGTCTGGCACCAGGTCGTTAATGTGGTCGTCTCATCTTCGCCGTTGTCATACTGGCTGGGATTAGAAAACAGTTGCTCTGGTGTGCAGCCTTGCGCTACACAGTATTGCTGAACCACCTGATCTGGTGTCGGAACAACAACGGTGTGACCGTACTCATTGAAGTTCTCTACGGCTAAGAAGTTGCGCTTGCCAACCTCTGTGCAGTCACCGCAACCGGACCATCCGGCTGGTGCTATCGTAAGCTGGGGGTCGGGTCCGTTGCCGTCCATTTGCCACGGCGTTGTTACCCGACCTCCCCAATGTGCTGACGAGGGTGGTGCTGGTAGTGTGTCTGCAAAGTAGCTCTTGAACTCCTTGAATGGAGACTCAACCGGGTCGTTCTTACCTAAGTAGAAACCACGCGCTGTAGGATTCATTATTGTACCCAATTCCATGTAGTGCCAGTAGAAGTCTGGAAACAAGTGTGCGACCCGCCGTTAACATCTTCCACCGTGACCCATGCTGCGCCACCGATGACGGACACTCCTGGTGTTCCTGTTACCTGGACACCGGCAGGAGTGGAGACAACCTCGGTATCCGGCTTACCACTAAGTATCCAGGTGTGCTTTAGCTCGCCGCCAGTGACCTGAATATAGTCAATCTGGTTGGGCTTGAAAGTGAATGCTGCTGAAACTGCCATAGTATCCTCTCCTGGTGATGGAGGTTGGTTGCTTGCTAAGTTGAGTATCGTTTGACGCTGCGCTGAACGCAGTGGACCGGGGCAGTCAATGTGATCTCCCCACGCTACACCGCCGTCGCCGTGAGTGATGAAGCCCACATCTCCTGGCGTGTCCGTAATCGTATATGGTACACCATGAACAGAGTGAATCCACTGGTACAATCTAGCAAAGCTAGCTACCTGTGCTGGAGTCAAAGGATCGGTTGGTTCACCCTCTGTTTCTACTGAGATGTAGTTAGCATTACCGGCCACTTCAGCCCATGAGGTAAGAGATGTGTCAACGTATTGTTCGATGGCTCCGTCTGTGGTCCCACCCTGGCCGTTCAGGATGCCAAAGTGTGAAGATACCTGGTTAGCCGGGTTCGCAAACTCGTTATATGGGTCGCCTTCTCCTGCGGTAACGTGAATAACCACTCCGAGGATTGTGCTGATAGGACCACCGTGGTTAGGAACCGGCTTATAGAGAGCGAAAGGACAAAGGGCCATGAGTCTCCTTAGACCGGCATTACAATAATCGTGCGACTACTCCAGCTTCCAGTTCCAGCGGTAACCGAATACTTCGCCGTAAATGTGTTGCTTCCTGGTGTCAATCCAGTAATGTAGGTTGCTGTGGTAAATTCAACGCCATCACTGGATGACGCAGCCTCATATAGAAGCGAGTTGGTTCCTGCTGGAGCAGCGATAGTGGTGGCACCAGAAACCTGTATACTCATCAGAGCAGCATTGCCGAATCCAGCAGCGTTATTAGTACAGAAGGCAGTTATGAACACCACAACAGTTGTTCCGGTCGTCATCGTAACCGATGGTCCTACGGTGCTGAGATCTGTAGGAGTTAAGCTTGTTGTAGTCTGATTGGTATAGACGGTTGCAGAATTCACACCAGATGTTCCGGTTGGTCCGGTGTACCCCGTGTAGCCGGTTAATCCTGCCGCTCCGGTTGGTCCGGTTGCACCAGTGCCGCCAGCTAAAGAAGCACCAGTTGGACCCGTGGCTCCAGTGTTCGTGGCATATCCGGTGGGACCAGTTGGACCCTGACCGGTGGCACCAGTAGCTCCCGTATGACCCGGGGCCAGTCGGACCACCTGATGGGCCAGTCGGACCAACGGATCCAGTGGGTCCATACTGCGTGTGGATGTGACCTGGGTTGACAGAACTGGAGTTTGTCAACAACCAAGTAAGACTACTGTTGTCCTGGGATGCCTGAATGCCAACACGATATTCCAGCGCCGTGATAGCGTCATTTTCTTGTGAGTGTAGCTCCGCGTGTGGAACCTGACTCATCAGGTCCGTAGCGTGCGGGTCAGTAAAGTCGTCTATGGAAGCAGGGAAGACAGAGAAACCCATTATGCGGCCCTCACAATAAAGAAGGCACCGACGTAAGGCTGTAGATATGGCGTCCCGCCACCAGTGCTGTTAATGGTTATGCCTGTGACATTCTTTGCCCAATGCAACTGACCCCCGCCAGAAGGCGAGTACGAAACGTTAATGCCTCCAGGGCTAGAGATCTGATTGGCTTCTGCTGCCGGTACTGTAAAGATTGCCTGGTAGCTAGGACTCTGTTCATCTATGTAAGTGGCGTGAGCGTGACCAGCCCCGCCGTTAGGCTCCGAGTAGGTGTGGGTGTGGCTTGGCAGGTTAGACGTGGTGATGGTCGTGCTACCACCTGTGTCACCAGCTAGTGGGGAGATGCTGCCACCCGCACCCAAGGGAATTCTGTCGTTCCAGTTAGGCAGAACATTAGTGCCGATCAAAGCGTAGAGCGGAGCGTAGGTGGTGGTGTTGTAGGTGGTTCCGTTCAGTACGAGGAAGTTGGCTGGGATGGTAGAGACGCCCCACGGCCATAGAATCGTTCCACCGATTGGTGTCTGTAGCGACTCCCTGGCGTGAACGTGGTCCACCCTAGCATAAGCAGCGAGAACCCCACCACTAACGGCATCACCGGGGTTCGACGGCTCAACCTGTCCAGTGACACCCCAGGGCGGCGTAGCGTGAGCGTGGTCTAGTGCTGCCCATACGGGTTGAGAACCAGCAGTGACGGAGTTGCCAGGTGCGGCGCTCTGAATGTTCGCCGTATTTGTTCCGACGCCGCCAACGTTCCTCCAGCCGGTGGGCACCTGTGCTGTTCCTGATGTTGCTTCTCCTGTGTAGTAGAGCAAGTAAGGAGGGGAACTGTTGACAGGATACAAACAACCCTTGACCGGCGCGGCTGGTAGTGAGCCAACTACGCCCGGTGTCGCCACGAAAACGGCTACACCACTAAAGTTAGGATTAGATCCAGCGTCCAATGCTTGTGCAAGGTTGCCCATATCCCCCGGTACGTCAGCCGGATCAGTGATAACTGGGTATGGTAGCGCCAATCTAGATGTTGTTGTTGGCATTTAAATCCTTTTAAGGTGTCTGGTCAAAATAGACCACAATCCCAGCAGGGGCTGAATTAAGGGCGGCGACTTCGAGATTGCCGATAGCTCCGTACATGGCACCGTAGTCCATAAAGCCTGCCTCTACAGCAGCGTAAGAAGAATAGTCGGCAAAGATCGTTTGATAGGTAAACGCTCCAATAGCTGATGCTGAATACTGGATTGTAATGGCATAGGGATCTGGAGTAAAGTTCGTACCATCCCAAGCGGTTCTCTCAAATATGATAGGCTCAGCGAGAGGATTGGCTATCTCTTGGTCAATGATTGTCTGTATCTGTTGTCTGGTGCCACGCTTGGTGGCGGGCAGATTGACGATGGTAGAGCGCATCGTGGCATCCGATGTTGGAGCAGCAAAGCGCACACCAACGAACTGTCCTAGCCACGGCAGGGCGTAGGTTGGACATCTACCAACGTCCAGTAACACAGACCAACCGGGAGCGTAAGATGTATCACGAACGATGTTGTCGATGGCTTGTATCCCGATGGCCGAAGGGATGGGATTGTTGCTGACTGTGTAGGGTACAACTAGTTCCGTGATCGTACCGTTATTGTACGAGTAGCTGTAAGTCAGGGCGTTTTCATCCTCGCCCATCCCAATGAAGCCGTCAAGCCATGCCAGAAACTGATAGCCGTTCTCTTCGTCTGTGTTCTGGACGAACTGCGGAAGGGTTCCGTACAGCGCCAGGGTATCCGGTGCTGCGGTCGCTGGAGTTGTCACTAGCTCCCCTGTAATACGGTCCCGCTAACGGCCTGTAGGCTTGGAAGCGCTACGCCGATAGACTGCACTAGAGATACGTCATTGTATCCATACGATGGGTTGGGACTGGTACCCAGTCCTAGACTCGGTGTACCGGTTACTACCTGAATAGACTGAACACCTGGGACGTTTTCGATGACTCCCGCTATGGATAAGTAGTACACACTGGTGATGGTCGTGTCCCAAACTGGCGGCTGCTGGGCACCCCCCGCCCAGTTTGCAGGGTTCAGGAAGTTCGTAATAGCAGCGTTGATGCCAGACTGTAAGGCCACCGGGCTGACGTTTGGCTCAGAGATGGCGATGTAGTTCACATAGATATCCACATATGATGGCTGTAGGTAGGAAACCATGAAGTTGATCTCTCGCTGATCAGCAAGAGTATCCACAACGTTTGCCGCTATGGTGGCAGACACCGGATTGCCGCTAGCGTCTAGCGCCGACACCGCAACCGCCCTCTCTACGTTTGTCTCTGACTCTATCGTTAGCGGAGTGCCCACTTCGTTACCTGTAGCGACGTTGCTTAACTGCAACTGTACTGGATTTAACCAGGCGCTGATCGTCGTAGCGCTAGCAATGCCAGCACCCGTGATAGGCAAGCCAATGTAGAATGGGAACACTTCAAGGGTGCTTCCAGAGACTACATCACCTGTGGTAAGCTGACCGGAACCGCCCTGGCAACCTGTCAGGGTGTTACCAGATACACCACTGTATGTTACGCTCTGGAAGCCAGTAGAAGACTGGACAAAAATGGTACCAGAGGAACCGAACTCACCTGTAGAAACAATGTCAATGGTTGGTGAAGGCAAGAAGACGCCGTTGGAGCCTACGTCCACCGTAGACTGTGGATATAGTGTGATGATGTTACTACCACTTGTCACGTCGGCCAAGAGGTTATCTACACCAGCAAAGGTGTTGTTGTAAGCCGTGGCCCTAGTCACGCCAGGAACGCTGGCAGCGATTATAGCATAGTCGGTAGGTAGAATGGGACGCGGAGCCAGAAGCTGTAGCTCCTGAGATAGTCTATTGATGTACTGCGTCGAAGTCTCACCGTCTGCGCCGCCAGATGACACGGTAGTGCTCACAACGGTAGACACAAAGCCAAAGGAAGTAATAAGAGACAGTGGACCAGTTGGAAGGTTGTTATTTGCTGTTCCAGTGCTCTGCGCTTGGATCTCTACGTTGGTCGCAACATTGCTGCCAGCCAGGGCGCCCAGCGTCACTGCTTCAAACGCACTGCCAGTCGCATCATTGGTCATGGTGGCCTGATCGTATGACTGGACCGACTCTATGAGGGTTCCACCAGGAATGTTGACGGAACCGTCGTCAACAGTTTTGCCGACATCTTCCTGAGTGAACGAGTTGCCAGAATCGTAGATCAACGGCGAGTTTAGGGTTACTTGTGCATTGGGAATCGTGCGGCCCGGTGAAGCCGCTCCGGTACTAAACTCTTGCGTGGTGCTAAAGAGTGAGATTTGATTGCCCAATAGCTGGTAGCCCACTACCGTTCCAACCGGCACCGTATACCCAGCATTATCTACCATCGTCCACGTTGTCAGTGCTGTTGCTGGTGCTCCGCTGTTCGGATTTATGCCGACCAACTGACCGAAGTATTCGAAGATTGCCTGGGATGCAGAAGCCGCCACGTTGGCCGACTGTGCTGCCATAGCAGCGAACTGCTCCAGCAAGATCATCTCGATGTGACCCTCACTTGGTACCCAGCCAGGCAGTTGAGCCTGTATAGCGGCAATGGCCTGCTGGATCATCGTGTTTGGGTTGGCGATGATGGGCAAGCTAATGTAACCTTGGCTTACCTCGAACGTGCTAGTCATTAAGTCGTGCTTCCTTGACGTAGGCTGGTGCTCACGGTAATGGTTTCATTGCCAACACTATCTAGAACCACAGTGACGCCCACGTTGGCGCGGGGTTCCCACTGATTCACGGCTTGCTGGACAATCTTGACAATCTGTGAGGTTGGGGTTGTATTGAATGGAAGTATCGGCAAGCCAAAACCAGGGACCACGGTTCGATCTCCCTGCGTAGTTCCACATAGGACTTCAACGCATTGAGCTACTTCGTCAATGGTGTTCTGCTGCCAGAACTGGAACGTGCCATCGTTTGCTAACACCATTGATGCGCTAAGATGCGGAATGACTTGCTGCGCCGCTCCGTTTGTGCCCCACGTTGGGAGGAAGTCATACGGCTGCGCCTCATCGTATGGCGTTGGAGCATCGTAGATGTATGAGGTTGTCACGATGTTATCAGTCCCATGAGAATTGCCAAGTTATGCTAACCGTAAAGACTCCACCATTAGTCGTGAAGATTTCTTGATTACCGGAATCCCACGTCAGGTCACTGCCTGCAATGGGGTTCGTGGTTGCCGTCGCCCAGTCAATGGTGCCGCTTTGATTCGGGCCTACCTGTGGAATGTCCCCTGTACCCGTAATGGCTAGAACCTCGGTTCCCAGTTGATCCGTAACAAGCACGGTCGCCTGGAGGGGCAGATCATCTAAGGTGGTATCGACGCCACCAACGCCTGCGTCTTCGACCGTAGCAATGGGGCTACTGGGTCCGACTAGGGTTGGGGCCGAAGTCAGCGCTCCACTTGCTCCCGATTCGAATGGGGCCACTCCAAGGCGAGCGGAGAGAAAGAATTGTTCATTGTAACCCAACTGCTGATTCGTCGTTCCACCCACTTGAACATTCACGTTCACATTAGCAAAGTCGGTTGGAAGTGGGAGCGGCCCATTACTAAGCGCTGCTTGTAGCTCTCTAACCTCGTATGTCAGAGAGTCGGGATCATCTGTATCTAAGATGCCTATCCTGTGCTGTATGGCGCTGATGGGATCAGCGTGAGCATTGTTGCTTTGATATCCTCCGTCAAACTTTTCTGGAAATTCAGAGGACATAACACTCCTAACAAAATGTCAGGTTATTCTGACACGATTCTCTATATTCTGGTTTCACATCTTCTAACTTTAAGATCTCTTCCCAACCGAACTTAGCTGCCTGAACGGAGCCGGTGTAGAACGATGCCAAGCAATACTCAAAGGCTAGTCCATAGTTCTCTGTCCAGCGCTCCACAAAGAAGTAATCATCTGTGGGCTTCTGCGGGGCTGCCTTACAAAGCGCCACTACACCAGCGTGATTGCCAATGTTGTTCAGAAGCTTCGCTGCTCGCTGAAGAGGCTCAGAACGCGAGGGGCGGTAGAGCCATGCAGCTAGATAGTCTTCAATCTTCTGGGTGATCTCAGCCTTGCGGAACAAAGCCCAGAATACTTCCTGATCCCAGCCACCCAGACTGACGCGGCGATCATACATCTCTATCGCCCGCTCGTTCTGACCCACGCTCTCTAACGTTTGCGCCAGGTAGTAGACGTGACGCTCATTGTTAGGATCTGATGCGTAGTCTTCCTCTAGGTACTTCAGATCGCGTTCAAACTTCTCATGGCGAGTACCACCATCACCGAAGTGGCGAATCGTTACCGAATCAAGATCCTCATACTGGAACGGCACACCCTCAGTGCCGATGTACTCATGCGTGCGGCAGAAATACTTCCACGGAATGTCGGCGCCTACTAGATACGGCATCCTGTAGACGATCTCACCGCCGACTAGCTGGATCAAATAGCCGTCAGCGTCCCCAACACCAGTGAAGTCTCCCTCAATAGTATGGTCTGCATCCAGCAGCAGGAGATATCCAAAGTTACCTGAAGACCTCTTTTGCACGGCAATACGCGTGCGCGCTTCTTGGACTAGCTCTGTACGGTTGTATCCGAAATCGACCCACGGACGATCAAGAATAATGCCAGGAATCCCCGCTAGCTCCTTTTCGATGATAGCTTTTGTGTTATCAGTAGAGCCGGTGTCGATGATGACGTAGCCGGTGATATGATCCTTCACGCTGTCTAAGCAGCGGGCGATAATATGTTCTTCATCCTTCACGATCATGGCGAGCGTGATTGGAAAATGATAGTTATAGCTTGACACAGTGTTCCCCCTGTGGTAGAATAGGTATTATGTATGCTTCTGCGTTAAAAGATATATTCCCTGGTGGGAGCGTTAGAGAGTTGATAGTCTCAGCGCAACCAGGATGGACCGCGTTCAATCCCAGCATTTCTTGGTCCCCAAGTGATGGCTACAAGATAGTCATTCGTTCTAGCAACTATAGCATGGACCAGGAGGGACGTTACAACGTCCGCGACCCTGAAGGGATCATACGCACACGCAACTTCCTTGGCACGTTGGATAGCACCCTGGATCTGGTGGATTTGCAACCTATCGTTCCTTGTGATTGGGGTGAAGTGTTGTTTCCCCTGGTCAGAGGGCTAGAAGATGCTCGCCTCTATTGGGCGCGGGACCATTGGCAGGTGTATGGTACACTGCGAGAACACAGATGGGATGGCCTGTGTCAGATTGCTACGGCTCGGCTAGAGCATGACAAGTTGGTTGACCCTCAACTCTACGAACATCCATTTGAAGGGCGTCCAGAAAAGAACTGGATGGTCATTGAAAACGGACCACATTTTGTCTACTCTTGCAATCCTACTGCCATTATATACAATGGCGTATATTGTCAAGAAGATCCGTATTGTATTCCAGATGAAGAATCCAAAGAATTCCGTGGTGGATCTCAGCTAATTCCGTTTTATGGCTACGGCGGATTCTTTCTAGCCATCATTCACCAGGTAGACTGGACAACGGGACACCGTAGATACTTCCATCGCTTCGTGATATTCGATATTGATGGAACAATCAGAGGCTATACCGAGCCGTTCTATTTTGTCTTTAAAGAGCCACTAGATGATGTTCCAATGATTGAATACGCGGCTGGTATTGTTGCGCATGGCGATGATATTGTGGTGTCTCTTGGTTACAAAGATGCCCGATGCTTTTTAGCTAGGATCCCCCGGCAGGAAATCTACCAGAAGATCCTAGCCATTCAAGCTTAGGCGATTGCAGACCAGGTACTTGTCACCGTGTTCCAGTAGTATAGGTGAGCACCAACGCCAGCACCAGCCAGCGAATTGATAGCCACATACACCCCGGCAGAAGGAGCGCCAGATGGCACACCGGAAACTACCTCTACCCCGCCAACAGCGGGTCCGGTCGCACCGGCGCTACCGGTTGGACCGGTCACGGTGGAAGCGGCGCCAGTTGATCCGGTGGAACCCGCTGGCCCAGTCGGACCCGTTGGGGCAACGGCCCCTGTTGGGCCGGTCACGCCCTGATTGCCCTGATTACCAGCAGGACCGGTAGCTCCTGCTACGCCATTGGCACCTGTAGCGCCATTAGATCCGACTGCTCCGGTAGGTCCAGTAGCACCTGTAGGCGCGCCAGACGGACCAGTAACTCCCGCTGCTCCGGTGGCACCTGTGGGTCCACCAGAAGGTCCAGTCACACCCTGAGCACCAGTGGCGCCCGTGTAGCCAGTGGGACCGGTGGTGATACTAGAGGATCCGGTATTGCCCTGAGCACCGGTAGGACCAATGACAGAGGCACCCTGGATTCCGGTGGGACCAGTAGCGCCAGCGCCCGTAGGCCCGGTTGCTCCTGCGGTTCCCTGCGATCCGGTTGGACCAGTCACACCAGTGAAGCCGGTTGCACCGATAGCTCCAGTCGGACCACCGCTAGGACCAGTTGATCCCTGTAGTCCTGTTGGGCCTGTAGGGCCACCAGAGGGGCCTGTGGCACCGTCAGAGCCTGTAGGACCGGTTACCGAGGGACCAGTAGCCCCCGTAGACCCTGCGGCACCTGCGTGCCCCGTAGGTCCGGTAGCTCCCGCTGCGCCAGTTGGGCCAGCCGAAGGTCCAGTAGCGCCAGCCGCACCAGTTGGTCCGGTGGCTGTGCCGTTAATAGAGTTGAGGCGACCAGTGATCGAAGATGCTCCAGTGGCTCCTTCTAGGCCCACATACTCCTGAATGGCCGAGATAGCAGCCTGAGCCGGATCGGTCCCCGGCGTTCCTGGTGCAGAATATGGGAACTGATCGTAGTTCTTTGGGTATGTGGACATATTATTCCTTGTCTCCTTGTAAGATGAGAAGTTGATAACGTTATCTTCCGCCCAGCCTTGTCACCTTGTGGTGAGCAACCTGAACGCGGCGGTCAGCGTAGATCGGGATTCCAAGATCTGCTAGTCTCAGGCATAGACCGAAATCTTCGCCCCAGTGCAGACCCTCTACTACTGGTTCATCAAAGTAGGGCAATGGTGAACCGTAGGTTGTAGCTAATTGCTCCAAGGCATCTCTGCGTAGCATGAGAAAGCCTGCTCCACATCCACCAATTTGGATGAGTGGATCTAAGTCTTCCTCTGGCGGCTCTGCGTGATTAGGATACCAGGGCCAGCCGTCACCCCACCCAGAAACTAGCCCCATGCGCTTGCGATCTTGATCGTCCATATATGCGCCATAGATCACAGGACAGATGCCCTCAGGGAACTGTGAGTGGTACACCCCTGTCACAACTGGTTGATCGTCAGCATAGAGCATCCGAACGTCGTCTGGACTAAACTCTATGTCGTCATCTACCATAAGAAGATGAGTACATTCCGGCATCAATCGCATGAAGTGATCGGTCACGCTGTTGCGACCGTCATCTAGATAGCCGTGACACCCTTCAGCCCAAACGTGCTGGACTAACTTGGTTGTATGTACCGTCATCAGCGACATAAAACAACCTATGCCGATTGCCCCACGACTGACAACGCCAATCGCTACCGGTAGATGTTCGTCGGCGGCTTTCACTATGGTATGCGTGGTTACTGGACTGGCTTCTTCACTCATTCGTTCCTCCGAATGTAGATGAGTTATGTTACCTGGAAGCTTGTTATCGAACCACCAGACATAATCGTCGCTGTAGTGGCCGTAGAGTGAGCAGCGAACAGAACGGAACAGGTTCCCGCCGTAGTGCCGTTGATGATAGTTCCCTTGATGATGACCATAGCCGGTACCGTGGTGGCGCAGAACTGACCCAGCACTACGCCGATTCCCGTAGTCTGTAAGAACGCAGCAGCCGTAGCGGTTCCCTGCATACCAGCCACGGCAAACTGACCCGTAGCTCCAGCCGGTGCCGTGATACCAAACGCAGCACCACCAGTTGAGTTGCTGGTAGCAGACTCAGCGAACACGGCGGCTTCGAACTGAACTACTTCACTAGCTCCAATGCTAAATACCAGATCGGATATCGAAACACCCACGGTAGTCGTTGTGGACTGTGAGGCCGTCTTGTGCTGACCAGTTGAGACAACTAGGGCACCAGCGTTCTTCTCAATCAGCTTGGTTCCGGTTACCGTTGAAGTGTCGGTGATGGCCGTAGTGTTTCCAGCCATCATGTTGCCGACAACCGAGACGTTCTTCATCGCACCAGACAATGCTATCCCGGTAGTGTTGGCGGCGACTCCATCGACGGGACCGATTGTGTTGCCGGTCATATTCACCGAAGTCACGGATCCCGTTGCAGCAGCGATGCTTACACCTGTAGTCCAACCTGCAATCTGGCAGTTGGAGATAGTCAGGTCAGAGGCATTAGCAATGTTGAATCCCTGTGTGGTTCCTGGCCCACCAGACACGTTGACGATCCAGCAGTTCTGGAATTCGAGCGCGGCCATGACCGACGTCGAGCCGGTAGGAACCGAAATACATGGAGCACTGGACGAATTGGACGCCATCGTGAACCAACATCCAACAAAGTGCGAGCGTGTAACTAGACCGTTCGTGACACCCGAAATAAGCAGGCAAGCCAAGGTGGCTTGATCAAAGAAACAGTTAACGCAGAACACTGACGCTACAGTTCCAACGTTTGTGCCACTAGCAGCGGCGGTGAGGTTAACGTTTTGCTGGCATCCGACAATGCCGCAGTCGGCCATCAAGATCGCCCCTCCGTTATCACAGAGGATACCGTTTGCGCCGAAGCCTTGGGCTTGGGTAGTTTGGTTTGTCCCAATGATTTCAAGGTCAGAAAAGAACGGGCTGGCCTGCTTGCCGTGGACATAGATAGCTGTACCGCTAAAGCCCAGATAGTAGTTGGCCCTCTGAATGGCTCCATTGCCGCCGTTCAAAACATCTGAGTAGGTCACACATCCAGCGAAGCAGTTGGTAACCGATGTGCCAACGAACTGACATTCTTCAATAATGCAGTTTGCGTTTGCTCCCATATCAATAACGTAATTGGAAGTCATCGTCACAAATGTTTCGAACCGTAGATCATAAAAAGCTGTGTAGAACCCGCTCGGATTGACGGTGATCAGATTGGTAGTGGTCACTCCCGTTGTGACCCAGGCAATCGTTGAATAGCCATACACACCCTGGAAGGTGAAGTCTTTTGTTAGAGCAGTCCAAGCCCCAACGAACTGCCATACGCCAGGTGGGAAATAGATGACAGAACCAGCAGGGGCACTGCTCAGAATGGTATTCATGGCCGTGGTGTTTGCTGCACCTACAGCACCAGGGGCAACGTTCGCATACACGTTCTGCGTTACGTCGATCATTTCTAGTCTGCCAAGCAAGGCGTTGGTTGTAGCCACCGACATACCGGTAGGGCCGGTGGTATTGACAAACGGATTGCCCACAACCGTGTCAGGGGCAAGAGCAGCGAATGTCCCGGTAGGACCAGTATAGCCGGTATAGCCGGTATAGCCAGTATATCCGGTCGGACCCGTAACTGTTGATGCTGCGCCCGTTGGCCCAGTGTTGCCCGTTGGGCCTGTAACGGTAGATGCGGCTCCTGTCGGTCCGGTGGCCCCCGTGTTTACGGCAGT
>Ga0210386_10001362_pt1 | contig 21829 bp, 19 predicted proteins | sample IncBWH32OmetaG_FD_160091 | JGI IMG/M metagenome (GOLD analysis project Ga0210386, IMG submission 160091) | Forest soil microbial communities from Barre Woods Harvard Forest LTER site, Petersham, Massachusetts, United States - Inc-BW-H-32-O ...
ACCTCTACTTCGCGCACTTGCACCTGGCGCAATTCGACAGCAAAACCTGTACCCTGTGGCCTCTGCCCCATGGCAGAGGCCACAAAGACAAAAACAAAAACCTTCCTGATAAGGAAAAACTGTCAGGGATGGGCCCGGTCTAAAATGTCAGACTTGTGCCCGGCCGTTCAACCGTCAGGGTCAGCTGCACAGAGTGGCTCAACCCCGGCGCAGTGCCCGTAACGGTGAGTGTCGTTCATAGCGGAATATTTCCGTGTTTCTTCGGTGGATTTTTGTCGCGTTTGCCGTCGAGCATCTCAAGTGCGGCGATCAACCGCCGCCGTGTTTCGTGCGGCAGAATCACGGCGTCGACATAGCCACGCTCGGCGGCGATGTAGGGATTCGCGAACTGCTCGCGGAACTCGTGGACTTTTTCCGAACGCACCGCGGCCAACAGCTCGGCCTTGCGCTCCTCGGAAAGCGGACCCTCGGCCGCTTCGGCCTGCTTGATGGCCTGCTCGAGCTCGCGCCCGTAGACGATATTCACTGCGCCTTCCGGTCCCATCACCGCAATCTCCGCGGTTGGCCAGGCGAGGTTCAGGTCGGTGCGGATATGCTTGGAACTCATGACGCAGTAGGCGCCGCCGTAGGCTTTGCGCGTGATCACGGTGAGCTTGGGCACCGTGGCCTCGGCGAAGGCGAAGAGCAGCTTGGCACCGTGGCGGATGATTCCGCCATACTCCTGCTGCACGCCGGGAAGGAAGCCCGGAACGTCTTCAAGCGTAATGAGTGGGACGTTGAAGGCATCGCAGAAGCGCACGAAGCGCGCCGCCTTGACGCTGGCGTCGATATCGAGCACGCCCGCCAGAAACGCCGGTTGATTGGCGACGATCCCCACGGGGCGTCCGTTCATGCGTGCGAGTCCGATCACGATGTTGCGCGCGAAATGCTCGTGCACCTCAAAGAAATAGCCGTCGTCGACCAGCCGCTCAATGACCAGCTTGATGTCGTAGGGCTGGTTGGACTCCGCAGGAACGAGAGTGTCGAGCTCGCGGTCAGCCCGATCGATCGGGTCAGTGCAGGCGCGGCGCGGTGGGTCGTCGATGTTGTTCGAGGGAAGAAAACCCAGCAGCTCGCGCACCATGGTCACGCATTCCTGATCGTTGTGCGCCATGAAGTGCGCCACGCCGGAGACCTCGTTGTGCGTGGTCGCTCCGCCCAGCTTTTCCTTTGTCACCTCTTCGTGCGTCACCGTCTTGATGACGTCGGGTCCGGTGACAAACATGTAGGAGGTCTTGTCGACCATGAACGTGAAGTCGGTGATGGCGGGCGAATACACCGCCCCTCCGGCGCAGGGGCCGAGGATGGCGGAGATCTGCGGGATGACTCCGCTGGCCAGCGTGTTGCGCAGAAATATGTCGGCGTATCCGGCCAGAGAAACGACGCCTTCCTGGATGCGCGCCCCGCCGGAATCATTGAGCCCGACGATGGGAGCGCCGACGCGCATAGCCATGTCCATCAGCTTGACGATCTTGGCGGCGTTCGACTCGGAGAGCGACCCGCCAAAGACGGTGAAGTCCTGCGCAAAGACAAAAACCGTGCGCCCTTCGACCTTTCCATAGCCGGTCACGAAGCCGTCTCCCGGAATGCGATTTTCTGCCATTCCGAAATCTGTGCATCGATGGGTTACAAATTTATCGGTTTCCTCGAAGGTGCCTTCGTCGAGCAGAAGGTCGATGCGCTCGCGCGCCGAGAGCTTCCCCTGCCCGTGCTGCCGTTCGCGCCGTTCCTGCCCGCCGCCTTCTTCCGCCAGCCGGCTGCGCCGCGCAAGCTCGTCCACTCCGCGATTTTCCATCCTGTCGGATTATAGATGGCGCAGGGGCGATCACATCCGATGCTGGTTCTAGAGGAGCGTACTTCTCTTGAGAATGTGAGGGGGGTGATGTCAGGAACAGATTTCTGCGACCTCTATTACGTCTCAGAAATCCAAGTGACTGTACATGGGGGGAATCTGAAGATGGCGGAGGGGGCGAAAAGAACAGAATTACCTCGTGACGTGTCTGGATGACAATGTGTTCATCAGCACGCTATCAAATGCCGCTGCCAGCCTTACTATACTTCTCGGTGAAAGAGCTCGTCTTTCTCTTCACAGGGAGTGCATACGCAAACGACTGCGCACCCGATGAGGACACCTACGCCGATCGTGACCAGGATCGCCGGAAGGTAATCGCTCAACTGGGACAAGTGGTAGAGAATTTCGTGAATTTTCGCAAACCACATAAAACCAGCTCCGATACCTAAGAATGCTGAATCCTTCAGAAGGTTTCCTGCATCGGGGGCCTCAGGTGAAGATATGATCTCACTTTCAGCCTCGATGCGGAAGATAGTTTTAGCTGCACGAAAGTGGAAGTGCCGATTCGGGATTCGAGGCTGTTTGCCTCGATTACGGCTATTTTTGCCCTTGACTCTAGAATAAAAGCAAATAGAAAGCGAAAATTAGGCGTGTGCGCGCTCTCCATGGCGTCCGATCCTCAATCACAGCCTTGCATCCGCTGGCTCTTTCTCGATCTGAACTCATATTTCGCGTCGGTGGAGCAAGAGCTCCGCCCCGACCTGCGCCACCGCCCGATTGCCGTGGTGCCCGTGATGGCCGACACCACCTGCGCCATTGCCGCCAGCTACGAGGCCAAGGCTTTCGGCGTGCGCACTGGCACGCAGGTGGGCGAGGCGAAGCGACTCTGCCCCGGTATCGCGCTGGTCGAGGCCCGCCATGAACTGTACGTCGAGTATCATCATCGGATTGTTGAAGCCGTGGAGTTGTGTGTTCCCGTCTCCGCTGTTTTATCTATCGACGAAATGGCCGCGAGCTTGATTGGTCGCGAGCAGCCACTGATGGCGGCTTTGGATCTGGCCCGCCGCGTCAAAGCCTCGATCCGGGAGCACGTAGGATCGACGCTGCGCTGCTCAGTAGGTCTGGCGTCGAACCGTTACCTGGCGAAGATCGCCTCGGACATGGAGAAGCCGGATGGCCTGGTGGCGTTGACTCCGGACATTCTGGAGGCGGCGCTGAGCGGTCTGGCGCCGCGCGATCTGCCCGGCGTGGGAGAGCGCATGGAGCGCCGCTTGAATGAGTGCGGCATCCGCACCATGCCGCAATTGCTGGCCCTTACGCGCGAGCAGATGAATGACACCTGGGGCGGCATTGGCGGGGAAAAGCTTTGGCACTGGCTGCGCGGCGAAGACTTCAACGATCCGGAACTCGAACATCAGAAGTCCATCAGCCAGAGTCACGTGCTGCCTCCAGAGCTGCGCACGCACGAGGGCAGCTACGCCGTGGCGCACAAGCTTTTGCACAAGGCCGCCATGCGGCTGCGGACGGCGCGGCTGTGGACGACCAATGTGACTTTGTCCATTAAATACGCCGTTCCAAAAGCCGGCGCGAGCAAGCTGCACAACTCGGGGATTCCGCAGGCCGGTTGGTCGCACGGGACCACGGTGATTGAGTGCCAGGACAACCAGACGCTGGTTGAGGCGCTGAGAAAACTCTGGGCGCTACGGCCGCAAGGGTCGCAGAACCAGAAGCCCTTCTACGTGGGCGTATGGCTCGGCAACCTCATACCTGACCATCTGCACACGCTCAGCCTCTTCTCCGGACTGGAAAGCGAGTCGCGGCGGACGCGGCTTTCAAGCACCATGGACGCGCTGAATCTGAAATACGGCCTCGATACGCTGATGCCGGCGAGCATGCTGCTGGCGAAGGCCGCCGCTCCGACCCGCATCGCGTTTACGAGTATTCCGGATTTGTTTTGACGCGCCGCATGATGAGGTTCAGCGGAAAATCGCTGGGCGTCCTCAATCTGAGTTCGTGGGCTAACGATGATCGGGTTTGCTAGGAACCGAGCACGAATTTACCTCGTCCTGTGGTTTCTTCTCGTTGTCTATGGATATTCACGATTCCTGCAGATCATACCGGGCAGAATTCCTCTGCTCGTCGTGGTTGTCATGCATGTCGTTCCTGCGGCTGCCTTTGCGCTGATTCATGGAAGCATGTTTTACCGCTTCCGGACCATGCTGGTGTTCGTCGGCATCTGCCTTTTAGTTGGAAACATCTTCGAGAATCTTGGCGTCCTTACCGGCTTTCCCTATGGGTTGTATTACTTTACGGATGTGATGGGGCCAAAGCTCTTAGTCGTTCCCATCTTTCTGGGTCTGGCATATGTAGGGATGGCCTATCTCTCGTGGACGCTCGCCCGGCTGATTCTGGGACTCGCGGAGAGCCCGCTTGCAGGCTCACAGGTATTGACCGTGCCTCTTCTCGCCGGCGTCATCATGGTCGCGTGGGATTTCTGCATGGATCCCGTCTGGTCAACCCTTCTGCATGCCTGGATATGGCTGAAGGGAGGCGCATATTTCGGCGTGGCGGCGAGCAACTTCTTCGGCTGGTATCTGGACGGGTATGTGATCTATCAGCTATTCGCGCTCTATCTTCGCGGCCGTTCGCCCGCGACCAGACCGATGTCGCCGAACTATTGGCGGCTGGCGGTGCTGTTCTACGGAGTCTCAGCAGCGGGTAATCTTCTGCTTCTGATTCCTCGCGCCGAATTCTCGGTAGTATTCGATGCCGTAGGAACCTTGTGGAAAGTCAGCGACATCACCGGCGCTACTGCGCTGAGTTCCATCTTCACGATGGGTGCCTTCACTCTGGCAGCCTGGCTCAGACTCGACCGATCGAGTGTCAAAGAAACCGGTGTCCGCAGTTTTCCGGTACCGAAAATTGCGACGGAATGACTTCGTCATAATGGATGGAGTGGACCCGTTTGTCGTCACAACAACCCCGTATCGCGGACGGCTGGCGCCGTCGCCTACAGGACTGCTTCATCTGGGCCATGCCAACACGTTTCTCATCGCGGATGCGCGGGCGAGCGAAGCAAACGGAAGACTGGTGCTGCGCAATGAAGATCTGGACACGCAGCGGTCGAGGCCGGAATTTTACCCTGCCATGCTCGAGGACCTGCACTGGCTTGGCATTGGCTGGCAGGAAGGTCCGGATTTGGGCGGGCCTTATGGCCCTTACTTGCAGAGCGCGCGCCGTGAGCATTATCTCGCTGCGTGGCGCAGGCTTCGCGATGGGGGCTTTATCTATCCGTGCAGGTGCTCCCGTAGGGATCTCGCCCAGGCCGTCAGCGCGCCGCAGGAAAATGATGACGAAGGGCCGAATTACCCGGGCACCTGCCGGCCTTTGCCCGGTGCAACTCAAAAAGACTACGCTGCTCCAGCTGGCATGAACTGGCGTTTTCGAATACCCGATGGCGAAGCGATCGGATTTGACGATCGCCAGTCTGGACCGCAGAGTTTTGTCGCAGGGCGCGATTTCGGAGACTTTCTGGTGTGGCGGCGCGATGACGTGCCCGCTTATCAGCTTGCCTGCGTCGTCGATGACGCGGCAATGCGCATCACCGAAGTAGTGCGTGGAGCGGATCTGCTGAAGTCGACAGCTCGACAGTTATTGATCTATCGAGCGCTCGACCTTGTGGCGCCGGAATGGTTTCACTGTCGGCTGATCACCAACTCGAACGGACAGCGGCTGGCCAAACGGCATGACGCGCTTTCGATTCGCACTCTCCGGGAACAAGGCAAGAGTCCTGAAAATGTGCGGCAGATGCTTGCCGCGCCCGACTTAAGCCGCTGATCCTAAGCTTCTGACTCGACGGAGAAGCATTCGACTTCGGCTGCCGGCTGGCCGGTCTTGAGGCGTGAGGAAGTAACCAGCGCCACGGCGAGTACGACTCCCACCATACCGATATACTCCGTTCGTGCGAGACGTTCGCCGAGGACCAGGGCGCCCATAATTACTGCTACGACGGGTTCAAGTAGGCATAGGTCGCTACTTTGGCTACGGGCACATGCGCAATGAGCCACATATAACAGCTGAAACCGAGGAGTGACCCGAAGATCACCAGGTAGGCGATCGCCCCGATGCTATGCCAGTTCCAGATGGCGTGCGGCCACTGCCAGAAGACGGTCGCGAAAAAGATGTTCGTAACTCCGGCGGCAAACATTTCCCATCTCGCCGCTACCAATGGATCGACGGGAAGATTCAGGCGCCGCGAGAGCACCACCCGGAGGCCCACGAGAGCGCTCCGGCCAACACCAGGAGGATAGCGATCAGCTGCATGGGATGGCCCGCTCAAACTATTTCGCAGACTCGGCCAGAGCAGCGCAACGAGAGCCGCGAAGCCAAGCGCCAGTCCAATGTAGCCTTGCAGCCGCAACCGGTCGCCGCCGGGAATCAGCATTTCGATCAGGACGATATACAGCGGGACAACCGCCACGGTTAGGGCCGAGAGGCGGCTGGCCAGATATTTCTCGCTCCAAACCAGCGCGAGGTTACCGCTAAACAACAGCATCAGGCCGAGCAGCATGAGCCGCGCCATCACGCGGCGATCCCAGAAGATGCGCCGGCCACGTAGCGCACAGAACGTAAGCATCACGGCCGCGCCGATCAGCATACGGATACCGGCGAGGATGGTGGCGGGCAGCAGCTGCACGCCCACGCTCATGGCGGTGTAGGTGGCTCCCCAACAAAAGTACACGCTGAGGAAAGCGAGGACGATAGAGAGCTGGGATGGCCTGGGCCTCGCAGGACGGGTCGCGTGGGAATGGGGCATGATGGAAACACTTCCATCGTATCGTGGGTGCACCGGGCGCGATGACTCATCCTGACGACACGCGGGTGAGGGGAGGTTCACCCTATAATACGGAGACAAATCAGAGAACGGAGCCGCACTTCGGACTGCACTTCCGACGGATGCCTGATCAATGAGAGAGGTTCTGGAACGACAGATCGATCAAGCCCTGGGCCGGCTGCCTGCTGATCTCGTTATCCGCAATGCCCGCATCCTGAATCTTGCCAACGGCGAGATTCAGCCGGGCGACATCGCCGTTTGCGGAGACATCATAGTCGGCACGCTCGACAGCTACCGTGGCCTCGAAGAGATCGACGCAAAAGGGCGTTTTGCCGTTCCGGGTTTTATCGACAGCCACGTGCATTGCGAGAGTACGCTGGTTACTCCCGGAGAGTTCGACCGCTGCGTGCTTCCCCACGGCGTTACGACGGCTATTTGTGATCCTCATGAGATCTGCAATGTGCTTGGCCTGGCGGGATTGCAGTATTTTCTCGACAGCGCACAGAACACTGCGATGGATCTCCGGGTGCAGCTTTCCTCCTGCGTTCCCGCAACGGAGCTGGAAACTTCGGGCGCGCGGCTCTCGGCGGCCGATCTTGTCCAGCATCGGCACCATCCCAAGGTGATTGGCCTGGCCGAGTTTATGAATGTGCCGGGTGTGTTGAACAAGGACCCCGAATGCATGGAGAAACTGGCTGCATTTCAGGGTCAGCACATCGATGGACACGCGCCGCTGCTTTCCGGCCAATCTTTGAATGCTTATCTATCTTGCCGGATTCGCAATTGCCACGAAACCACGAATCTCGCCGAAGGATGGGAGAAGCTGGCCAAGGGGATGCAGGTGCTTATTCGCGAAGGGTCTATTTCGAAAGATCTCACGGCGCTTGCTTCGCTGATCAGCGAGTTTGCCTCGCCCTTTCTGGGCTTCTGCACGGACGACCGCAATCCGCTGGACATCCACGAAGAAGGCCATCTGGATTATCTCGTTCGCCGCGCGATCGCGCTGGGCGCGCCGGTGGCCGCAGTCTATCGGACAGGGAGCTGGTCAGCAGCGAGAGGTTTTGGTCTGAGGGACCGGGGCCTGATCGCTCCGGGATTCCTTGCCGATTTCCTGCTGCTCGACGATCTGGAGAGCTGCGCGATCAGTGCCGTCTTCCGCCGCGGCCGCAGAGTTACCGCGGATACTTTCGCGGCGCGCGCCTTGCCCGAGCCGCCAAGCGGCAACTCTGTGCGGCTCCAGCCAGTGACGGCAGAGGCCTTTGCCGCACGGGCCGCCGGCGGGGCGACGCCGGTAATTGGAATCATTCCCGGGAAGATACTGACCGAGTATTTACACGCGGACCTGCCTTATCGTGACGGAAAGCGCCATGCTGATCCGGAGCATGATCTGCTCAAAGTCTGCGTGCTCGAGCGCCACGGTCGCAACGGGAATATTGGCGCGGGTTTCGTAAAGGGATTTGGTTTTCGGCAAGGCGCGCTCGCGTCGTCTGTCGGTCATGACAGTCACAATCTCTGCGTAGTGGGCACCAATGACGAGGACATGGCGGTGGCCGCCAATCGCCTTATCGCGCTCGGTGGCGGATTCGTCGCGGTGCAGGGCGGGCTGGTGCTCGCCGAACTCGCGTTACCCTTCGCCGGCCTCATGAGTCTTGCACCGTTTGAGACTGTGCGCCGCGATCTCTACTCGCTGCGCGCGGCCGTGCAGGCCATGGGTTGTCAGCTCTCGGAGCCCTTTCTACACCTGGCTTTCCTGCCGCTCCCTGTCATTCCTCACCTGAAGATCACCGATTTCGGGCTTGTGGATGTGGGTCGCTTTGAGCTCATTCGGTAGTCGTCAATACAGGCGCTTGGCTTTGATCATGAGACACTTGATCATGCTCGGTTGACTGAGTGGCCACGCGTCGTAGCTGGCGATTTTCTCCCGCGTGCTGGGCCTGATTTCAGCGCTGGCTGGGTTTGCGATCTTGGTGAAATTGCCGGAAGACTATTTTTCTTCGCATTCAAGAAAGCGCGCCCGCCATCAGATCTCGCCCGCCAATTCGTGTTGTTTTGCTCATTCTCAAGAACCTCCTGGGTATCGGCATCATTATGGTCGGCGGGATGATGTCTCTACTCCTGGTTCCAGGCCTGGGATTGATCCTGGTATTCATCGGATTGTCGCTGACGAATTTTCCCGGGAAGCGAAAACTGGAGTTGAAGATGCTCAGCGCACCGCTGGCATTGGACGCGGTGAATTGGCTGCGCTCGAAGGGTGGCCGCTCACCACTTCGGTTGCCGTCGTATGCTCGCGACGTCAACAGAAGCCGGGACTCTGCGTTAAGATGAGTCGTTGAAAACTTGCGCATTTGGTGAAGATCTGAGGAGAGAATATGGCTGATCAAGCCCCGCTGCACTTCGTCTTCTATTTCGCCGCGACACCGGAGAAAGTTTGGGAGGGCTTCGTCTCGCCTGAGTCCAATCGGATCATCTTCGCGGGTGCGGAACTTCAGTCGGACTTTCAGGCCGGAAGTGCGATGGAGTGGGTCGGCCCCGGACCCGACAGCAAGCCCACCGTCTATGTTCGAGGTAAGATCCTGCGCTTCGAGCCGCCGAAATTCCTCCAGTACACTTTCGCCCTGGGTCAAAGCGAGATGACTTCTCGCGTCACATTGGAACTGACGCCAGAGACGGAAGCTACCCGGGTCGCAGTCACGCACGACGAGTGGTCCGAAGACGATCGCGGATACCCCTCTTGCGCCGACGGATGGCCACGCATACTTTCTCGTCTGAAAACACTCATCGAGACAGGAAAGACATTCAAGCCACACTAACTCGGCGGCTTTCCTCTCGATGGTTTCCTTCCCAATTGTTCTCCTATGACACGGGCTCTGGAAAAGCCGTTTACCAAGGCGTAGATGAGTGTCGCCAGTCGTATCTGAGGCATGTTATTCTCAGCCCAACGCTCACCCATGCGAGACTTCGTGACCAATTCGGCACACTCCGACTGCAGGCGATCCAGCCGCAGCTTCTGGAGCCGCGCGTTTGCGCGCGCGATCGCCCCTCGCAAGCATCTCCGTGTGCTTCCCACGCGCACGCGACCTAGTCTCTTCGGCAGCGACTAAGGACTGCGCGTCCAGCGACATGCGCCTTCGGCGCCGGGAAATAGACTCTCTGACCGAAAGCCCCCGTCCAAGAGAACTACCACTCAGACACAGGCCCAAGCAGCCGGAATAACCGCCGGCACCAAGGAGAGAAAGATGCACACTACGAAAGCAGAAATCTATACCCAGTACGGACCGAAACTGGCGACCGTACTGCCCGGCCCCAAAGCAATCAGCATTGTTGAAGCCGATGATCGCCTTATTTCCCCTAGCTATACGCGCTCCTATCCCATGGTGGCGAAACGCGGACGCGGAGTGCGTGTCGAAGACGTGGACGGCAATGAATTTCTGGACTTCGCCGCGGGCATCGCCGTGACCTCGACCGGCCACTGCCACCCGGAAGTCGTGAAGGCCATTCAGGAACAGGCCGCCGAGCTGATTCATATTTCAGGAACCGACTTCTACTACGAATCGCTTGTGACCATGGCGGAACGGCTGTCGGCGATTGCCCCCATGCCCGGGCCGCATCGTTTCTATTACGGCAACTCGGGAGCCGAAGCGGTCGAGTGCGCTCTGAAGATTGCGCGCTACCACACCGGCCGCCAGAACATCATCGCCTTCTTCGGAGCCTTCCACGGCCGTACCATGGGCGCGCTCTCGCTCACCGCGTCGAAGCCGCAGCAGCGCCGCCGCTTCGCCCCGCTCATGCCGGGAGTGACCCACGTTCGCTATCCCTATGCGTATCGCGGCTGTAGCGGCGGTCCGCAGGAAGAGCATACCTTCGCGCTCGGCTGTGCTCGCTACATCGAAGAGAAGCTCTTCAAGACGACGCTGCCGCCTGAAGAAGTCGCAGCCATTTTCGTCGAGCCCATCCAGGGCGAGGGTGGATACGTTGTCGCGCCTCCGATCTTTATGCAGGAGCTGCGCCGGATTTGCGACAAATACGGCATTCTGCTGGTCGCTGACGAAGTGCAGTCGGGAGCGGGCCGCACGGGCAAATGGTGGGCCATCGAGCACACCGGGGTCGAGCCGGATATCGTCTGCATCGCTAAGGGCATCGCGTCGGGCATGCCACTGGGCATCTGCATGACGCGCGCCGAGATTATGAACTGGAAGCCCGGGTCGCACGCGTCGACCTTCGGAGGCAATCCGGTCTGTATTGCGGCAGCCCTTTCGACTATGGACGTGCTGGAGCGCGAAGGCATCGCCAACGCCGCGAAGATGGGCGAACTGATGTTCGATCGCCTTCACAGCTGGCCTGCGAAGTTCGACATCGTCGGCGAGGTGCGCGGACGCGGCCTGATGATCGGCATCGAGATCGTGAAGGATCAGCAGTCGCGTGGACCCGCCGGCACATGGCGCGACCGAATCGTGGAGCTGGCCTTCGAGCGCGGGTTGCTGATTCTGGGCTGCGGCGAGACCTCGATTCGTTTGGCGCCACCGCTCATCGTCAATGAACATGAGGCGTCAATAGCGCTCGATATTCTCGACGAGTGCATCTCGCTGGTACAGGAAGAGCAGGCACTGAAAAGCGCGCTGGCGGAAACCGCCGTTTAGCTGCTTACGTTTGGCGATTCACCAAGAGGTGGAGATCGTGAGCGCGATCTCCACTGCCCCCTCATGGTTTCCATCCAATCCCCGCACAACTGTATCTTCTGTAACGTTTTTTCTCCCCCCTCCACTATCTATCCGTGCCGGGGATTACCCACGAAGTCCACGGCAGCCTCCGCGAGAATCGACATCGACCTCGCGGAGGCTTTCAAACCTTTTGGCGCCATCTGATGGTGTTTCTGGCTGGTTCACTTCAACCGACTTCAGAGGAATGGTATGCATGCAAATGGGACGGCTGGTGATGAAAGAGAAAAGACAGTTCTTGCGAATGACGGTTCGGCGGCGATGGTTTTCGATCGCCTCGGGGACTGCGGTTCTCCTAATACGAGCAATGCCATGGATCATTTATGTGGCACAACGCTGACCGAGCGTGTGGTGAAGTTTCTGGAGCGGTACAACCAGTCTGTCTTTGGATTCGGGTAGGTGATTGAGGAGGCCTCAGACTGACCACGTCCGTTGTCGAGGAATCACGGTCAAAGCAGACCGGAGGTTCCGGCCGGGCATCGGAACGCGGAGTGCCGTGGCCGAGCAGTATTTGAAAGAAGTTCCTCCCAGCGGTGTAGACTTGGGCGCATGCCCAGTCGCTGCGGAGGAACGAGGCGTGGAATTTTTTGCGTTCGATGCGCCGTACCTTGACAGGCTTAAATCGGGAGACGCACAGACTGAAGAGCATTTCGTAACGTACTTCAGCGAACTTATCCGCCTCAAACTGCGCTCACGATTGAACTCCAAAGAAGCCATTGAGGATGTCCGGCAGGAGACGTTCGTTCGGGTGCTCTCGCTTTTGCGCGCCAAAAAGGGCCTGAGACAGGCTGATCGGCTGGGAGCATTCGTCAATTCGGTTTGCAACAACGTCCTTTTGGAGCATTACCGCTCCAAAAGCAAGAGCGGCACTAACCTTGAGGATGCGCCGGATGTGGTTTTGGTCAACCGGGGACCCGATGCGTTGAGTCTTCTGGAAACGAAGGACACCGAGAGAATTGTCCGGCAGATTTTGAACGAATTAACGGAGAGGGACAGGAGTCTGTTGCGATCCGTGCTGCTCGAAGAGCGCGACAAGGACGAGGTTTGCGCGGAGCTTGGTATTACCCGGGAGTATTTGAGGGTACTGATCCACCGCGCCAAGCAGTCATTCAGGGATTTCTATATGAACCGCTTAGGCGAGAAAAGGCCCGGGAGTCTGTGAAACGAATTCCGATCCTGAGCACTATAGAGTTGAGGCCATAATGCATGGATCACCATGATGCTGTCCGTCTCTCACTAGTGGAAAAATATCTACTGGGCGAGCTGCCCCCCGAATTGCGTGACGAGTTTGAGGAACACTACTTCGATTGCCAGGAGTGCGGTGCCGATCTGCGTGCGACGGCCGCGTTCCTTGACGCCGCGAAGAAAGAGTTGAAGGCTTTTCCTGACGCGAAACACGCACCGACGCAGGCGAAGAAGTCGCGCCTGGGGTGGCTCTGGTCGCCGGCGTTTGTCCTGCCTGCTCTGGCGGCATGCCTGCTGGTCATCGCGTATCAGAACATCGTGATCTTTCCGCACTTCAGAAGCGCGCTCGCCCAGTTGCGCGCTCCGGAGATTCTGCCCTCGGTTTCGCTGGTCGGAGGCAACAGCCGCGGCGGCCAGACTCCGTCGATCACTGTGCGTGGCGCGCAGCCTTTTCTCGTGCTTGTCGATATCCCGCCACAAGACCGCTTTTCGAGCTACACTTGTTTGCTGTATTCTCCTTCCGGTTCCCTTACCTGGCGTCTTCAGGTTTCTGCCCAGTTAGCAAAAGATACAGTTTCGATACGCGTGCCCTCGGTCAACAGGATGGCAGGCAGCTATTCCCTGGTTGTGAAGGGAAACACGGATCAAAGTGCGGGCGAGACCGGGATTGATCTGGCGCATTATCGTTTCATGTTGAACATTCAGGATTGATTTCTCTCTCTTGCGAAGGCAGCCATGCAGACAGATGTGAAGAAGGTTTTCTACTTTCACGCGGATGCCAATGCGCTTGGCGGCTTCGTTGATGCGCCATTTCGCGTCATCCACTCACAGGCCTCGGTGTCGCTGCCCTCTGTTGGCGGCTATGCCTCGGTGCGGGCCAATGATTTCAAGTTCGAGGAAATCGTCTCCTGCCGCTCGACGTATACGCATGTCGCCGGACGGCCCACCAAAACGAATGGTCCCTGGACGGCGCGGGTCACAGCCGTGGTCGAGGGCCTGGACATTCTCGGCGTCTTAAGTGCAGAGCGGGCAGTGGCCCGGGTCTTCGTCGAACATCCGGAAGATGGCGGCTCTCCCCGGGTATCTTTCGCTGGCTCTCACTACCATAAACTTCGTTTCCTCGGAAAGGACGTCGAGCTGAGTCTGAACCCCAGCCTGTTGCCCGCCCACCAGCGGGGCGGGGATGTCTACAATGAAGACGAATCGTTTACACCCGAGATCGGCTGGCCGGTGCTTTGGGATGTCGCGCAGCAGCAGTCCAGTGCGCTTCGCGATATTTCCGGAGTACCTGCCTGGGCAGTCGAACGGTATGGGTGGCTTAGCTCCAAGCAAAGCGCCGCAGAAGAGGGACCCGCCATATGCTCGCTGGTGGACAGGATCGAGACGCAAGCCCCTGCCCAGACGTACGGCCATCTCCTCGAAGTCCCCGACATCGGCAGGTTCTTCCTCGCCGAAACGATGATCTTGCCCCAGTCCATTCAGCTCACCATGATTCGGGCCGAGCTGGGATGCAAGGTCACGGGCCAGGCAAGCGCAGCCACCGCGCGAACCAACGGCATCTCCTATCCGCCATAGTCCTTGCCGCGCTTGCTTCGATCGCCGGCCTGTCCGGATGTCACTCGCGACCGCATCCCGCACTGTTTCCCGACCCGGAAACGGCAGCGCGGAAGATTCAGTCAGACATACGTCGTGGCGACTTGACAGTTGCCCAGGGCAACTCGGAACAGGAACTGAAGCGCTACTCCGGCCGCGACCCTAAATGGGCAATGGAATTTCGACTTCTCGATGCCGAGATCCTTGGCCTCGAAGGGCGCAGCCAGGACGTGCTCGCGCTGCTCTGCGATGACAGCGCCGCCTCGTACCCGGCAGTTGGCGACATCGCTATCAAGAGAAAGACTTTCTGCGGCCTCGCCCATGCCCACGTCGGGCAGCCCAGGCTGGCGGATCAGGAGTTGCGCGAAGCCCAGGTGCTCGCTGAGTCCACTCATTCCAAACTTGAAGGAGAGGTGCTTCAGACCGTTGGCATCATTAAGGAGCGGCGCGACCAACGCGCTGAAGCGGCCAATTCCTTTCGAGCGAGTCTGGACATTGCAAAGAGACAGAACGATAAGTTTCTCGAGGCAAGCAATCTTCTCAATCTGGGCTGGCTGGCATTGCACGCGGAACACAATGACGAGGCGTTGGACTGGTTCCTGACATCGTCTGAAATCGCTCGCTCCATTCAGGCGCGGGTGATTCTTGAGTCGGACCTGGGCAACATCGGCTGGGCTTATTACAGGCTGGGCGACTACGAAAAAGCGCTCACGAATTTCCAGCAGGCGGAGGAACAGGCGCGCGATTTAGGGGCAACTGTCGCACAGATCTTATGGCTGAACAACGCGGGCCTGTGTCTTTATCAGCTCGGAGATCTCAAAGGAGCCGAGGACTCCTACCGGAGAGCGCTCGCGGCCGCGCAGGCCATAGACAGCAAGGAGCTGATTGCGGACACCCGCACCTCGATCGCACTCCTTTTCTTCCAACAGGAACAATTCGAATCCGCAAGACTCGAAACGGACGAGGCTCTCAAGTCTGCGCGATGGCTGCAGGACAAATCAACAGAACTCGACCCTCTGTTCCTGCAGGCTCTTCTCGCTGCGCGAGAGGCAGACGCGCCGGATGCTGAGCGCATGTTATTGCAGGTTCACCACGATTCGGCCGATGCGCCATCGCTGCAATGGGAAATCGAGAATTCGATTGGCGATTTCTACGCCGGGCACAACCGACGCCCTGAGGCAGAACGGTGGTACCGCAAGTCGATCGCCACATTCGAAACCCAGAGGTCTTCGGTCAAGGACGAAGAGCTGAAGCTGCCTTTCTTCGCCAACGGCGATGCACTCTACCACGATTACGCCGGCTTTCTCATCATGTCACAGAAGCCGAGCGAAGCGTTGCAGTTACTGGACCTTGGCCGGGCGAGAACACTGGCCGAAGGGCTCCGGACAGCGAGGCCGAAGGAGTCCGTCGATCCCCAGTCTGTTGCCCGCAAGCTCGACGCCACGATCCTGTTCTATTCGCTCGGGCCGGACAAATCCTGGCTATGGGCGGTAACGGCGAATCACACGCGTCTCTTTGTGCTTCCAAAACAGCGCCAGATCGATGCCGGTGTGCAGGCCTATCAGAAGGCCATCCTGCGATCGAGCGATCCGCTAAGAGATGCAAACGAAGAAGCACGCTCTCTCTACGAGACCCTCGTTGCGCCGGCCGCATCAATGATCCCTCAAGGTTCTAGGGTCTTTATCATTCCGGATGGCAGCCTGAACGGATTGGATTTTGAGACGCTTCTCAAGCCTGGAGACAACGGATTCCACTACTGGATCGAAGATGTAACAGTGACCAGCGCGAACTCGATTCGCCTGCTCTCCAGGATCGATGGGCGCTCGTCAGCAGCCGAGACAAAGAATGTTTTGTTGATTGGCGACCCCGTCTCGCCGTCCACTGAATATGAGAATCTTCCCAACGCCTCCGGTGAGATTGGCAGTATTCAAAAACACTTTGCGCCGGGCAGCCGCACCGTACTTATGCAGGCTGCAGCGGTCCCCTCTGCGTACGCGGCGAACAAGCCGGATCGATTCTCCTACATCCACTTTGTCGCGCATGGAACGGCAAGCCGATTGAGTCCGCTTGATTCGGCGGTGGTGCTTTCAAAGTCGCCCGAGCATCCGGACAGTTTCAAGCTTTACGCGCGGGACATCGTCCACCAGCCGCTGCATGCGAGACTGGTGACGATCTCGGCGTGCTACGGATCGGGCCTTCGCACCTATGCCGGCGAGGGACTTGTCGGCTTGTCCTGGGCGTTTCTACGCGCCGGCGCACACAACGTGATTGGCGCGTTGTGGGAGGTCAACGATGCTTCCACGCCACTGCTCATGGACCGTCTTTACAGCGAATTGAACGCTGGAAGCAGGCCCGATGCGGCCCTCCGCACGGCGAAGCTGTCGCTGATTCATTCCCAGGGCGTGTACCGCAAGCCCCTTTACTGGGGGGCTTTTCAACTGTACGCGGGGTCGTAACGGTCTTGGCAACGTCCGCAGACTCCGATCTGCTCTTCCTGCCCATGTCTCGCCGGCGTAGGCTCTGAGAAGCCTACCTTTATGCCGCGCTAGGGCGGAGTGGAAAAAGACGTGAGAAGCTTGAAACGCAGAGTTCAAAGGTTCTCGAGACAAAAGTTCGTATATTTCACCGAATATGACCTGGCCAACTTGCTCCCCGCACAAAAAAACCTGTGAACTAGGGCGTGTTCACACTACGACAACAATCTTCGGGCTAAGATGCAAAGCATGGAGATTACTGCCGAGCAGTATGAACGAATTCAAGATTGCTTGCCGGTGCAACGGGGCAATGTGCGTCATCTGAACTTGGTTTTGCTGAATGCGACTCTCTACGTGGCCGAGCACGGATGTAAGTGGCGCGGATTGCCCAAGCGGTACGGCAACTGGCACAGCATCTATGTGCGCATGAACCGTTGGGCGAAGAAAGGCGTCTTGGATCAGGTGTTTGCCAAATTGCAGCAAGAGCAGATTCTGCGCATCAAGATCGAAGCCTTCAGTTTGGACTCGACCTCGGTGAAAGTGCATCCCGACGGAACTGGGGCTTTAAAAAAATGGACCGCAAGCCATCGGGAAATCGCGCGGAGGATGGAACACCAAGATTCATCTGGTTGCCGCGAATGCTCGAACGGCAATAATTTTCTGTTTGTCGCCCGGAGAAGCGCACGACGCTCCGATGGGCCGGCAACTACTGCTGGAGTTAGGTCCGCTGCCGGTCGAAGTTCCACTGGTGATGGACCGGGCCTACGAAGGCGATGAAACCCGGCAACTGGTGCTGGAATTGAACATGATCCCAGTGGTTCCACCCAAAGCCAACCGGCGCGACCCCTGGGACTGCGATCGCGAACTCTACAAGAAACGGAACCAGGTCGAGCGCCTGTTTCGACGGTTGAAAGGCTTCCGCCGCATCTTTTCACGTTTCGAGAAACTCGACATTGTGTTTCTGGCGTTCATCTACTTCGCTTTCATCATTGAGGCTTTGTGATAGCGTGAACAGGCCCTAGGTGCTCACGGAAAAACCGTACAACCTCTTCATCGAACCGTTTGTGAAAAGCTGTCCGGTCAAAACCCTTCGGATCGGTGCAAACAACAGATGGCGGATTTGCTTTTACCTGATCTTCTGAACACGGACAGTCGAATGACAAATGCCCTGCGCCTATTGCCCGATGAAATTCGGGCTTAACGGGCAGGTTCATTTCTAAGGCCGAAACATCTTCAGGTCTCACGCCCATTCCCCCGTACTCGGAACTCCATAATTGTAAGGGAGCCCTTACGTCTCGAAGACTCGACTTGCTTGGGAAAAAATCGACAGGGTCTGCGATCACGTAAGCCGTGATGCGTGGTTCATATCCCGAAGAATGTGCAGGAATTTTGTGTTCTCTGATTTGTTGACACATCAAGAGATTTTCGGGGCATGGAATTGTGATGTGGTCAAAATCAGGCTGTGCACCTGCCAAAACGAGGCCGGTATAGCCACCACGAGAAAAACCAAAAAATCCTATGCGATGTTGATCGACTTTGATCCCTGCCGGCGGACTGGCGAGCAAAAAGTTAAGCGCGCGCTTTATGTCAATGGGCCGAACGAGAAAAGACGAGATATCAGCTGCTGACTTACCTCCAATATCTTGGTTGGAGTCTTCCGTGTGATTGAGAGTAACAACGGCAAAACCGGCATCCGCCAAGGCTTCCGCAGTGTCATGATGGCTGAACCTATCTTCAAACATTCCATGTGAAATAAGGACCAGGGGCAAGTTCTTCTGAGTGACGACGCAGTTTCTGACCGCGCGGATAGTCGTGGGAAAACCGTCTCGGTCTATGAGCATTTCTGGTGCAGGAGTAGAACAGGGTGTCCAAAGCTCTGCGACAATTCTGGGCTGATTGGCGTTTGCTGGGATTACAACATCCCGAACACCGGCGGCTTCCCCAGCCGTGGGCCTAAATGTAACGAGCATAAGCAAAAAAACGTGTGGTGTTTTCCCGGACCATACATATCCGCGCGCTTCGCGTCTGACCACGAAGCAGCGCTTGAAATATCCCAGCAAGCGCATGCGAATTGTGAGCATTTAAGATTCCTCTTTCAGCGCTCGGCCGAAGTTAAGTCTAGCCATAAGTTACAGCACGAGAACGTGTACACGGGTTTGCCTACTGCTCAAAGACGGCGTTACCGAGCTTGATCGCTTGATCGGACAAAGAGTTCAAGAGGCTCGGCAAGACCATCGCGTTTCAACACGGTTGCCAATTGTTGGCCGGGGTGGGGGATTCCGGCGTTCTAATCGGAGACGCCCATCTCCGCATCTCCGCGCCGGAATTGAAATCGCTGCCAAGTGTCGGGACTTGGCGCAGGAACTCGCGCTGACGCCTCGATGTCGCTGGGAGGGCGCGGACGAGTTGACCGAAGTATCGAACCAACTTGCGCCGCTCGCGTCCTGACAGGAAGCTGAAGGCGTTCATCTACTTCGCTTTCATCATTGAGGCTTTGCGATAGTGTGAACAGGCCATAGCTCGTACGCGGTGCTCAAAGAGCGCAGGCTGCTAGGGAAACTTCAATCAAGCTCGACTCCTCGAGAGTTGACCGATCCTCACGAATCCAACAGCTCTTTAATCCCTAGCCTCGTTAGGGGCTGCCCCTCCCCCATCCCGCGCACTGGCGCCATCGTTGGCGTGCCCCTTCCAAACCATGAACTGTCTACTTTCAAACAGGAATATAGCGGGCTCAAATCGCTCTTCGCTACCCAATGTACGATCTTCCCGCTCGATGAATAAACCGAGAGGCCGATCTTTGGGTCGGCAAGGGGTAGAGACCCGAGTGGAATTTGACCGCTCGCGCTAAATACGATTTCCGACGAACTATCCTCCGATACGATGATCGTCGCTGAAGCCGCTTTGTAAAGAGCATCCACTACAAGCCATTCCTTGCGCCATCCCCCCTCCTCGTAGACGCGGAGAATGCGATCTGCCAGTGCCATACGGTCCGCAATCTCGACATGTCGCATACCAAGAGCTTCGAATACGTACCCGCCCTGTTGGTCGAATCGGATGGACAACTCTGCCTTCGCGATAGGCACTGCCGTGCTTGCCCCAGCGGACGCCACGGCTCTTCTCTGCGCCGATGCCGAATAACTCATGTCCTGCGGAGCCCCTTCACTCTCTTCTGAATGTGCAATGCCCAGTTCCTTTAGAGTTCCGGCCTTCCGGAAGCGACCGTTTTCCAAAACGCCATAATCTCCAAGATTGAGGATGCTCACCGGAAGCCAGGTCGCGAAAAATCCAAGGTTGTTGTGCATTTCCTGCTGGTAAAGCTTGACCGGGCTGCCCACGATGTCTCCTGGTTAGTAACTAGGTTATACCTCGACGTATTAGCTGCACATCGACGAAGTGTTTGAGCTTGATGTCGTTTCGAAATAACAACCGTTTCGCGACATTTTTAGCAGTTTGATAGTCTAAGAAATTGCCGCCTTCTTTCCGCTCTGCCTCCGTTTCAGCGCCCACGGTCCGTCCACGAGCCTCCACCGCGCCTGTGGTCTCAAACAACACAATCTCTCCTCGAGTGATGGCTCCGCGTAGGTCTCCGAGCGTCATCGGAGAGCTTCCGAGCACCGCGTTCTGCGTTATATATCCAGCGATCGCATGCGCGCCGCGCTCTGTTCCAACCGTTATCACCACTGGTCGTTGATGGGCCGCCTCCAGCAGGGACGCAAAAAAACACGCAAAATCAATACAGGTCCCGCATTCCAGAGCGCAGATGACCTTCGGTTTCCGGATTTTCTGCACATGCGTCTGTGTAAGCACGGGTTCATAAGTATAATAAAAACGGTCCCTTTTGATCCTGTCATACAGTTCGCGGCACGTCGTATCGCACTGAACGCGGCCCATCTCGATGTTGGACAGTGAGCGCTTCACCCCATCCACACGATCAGTAACATAGCTATCGTCAGGTATCACGTATACGATCAATCCCTGCCCATCGTTGGGATCCCAGTTACTAAATGCCTGCGAAATCTGCTCCGGTGTGGCTATCCGTTGAATCACGTCCCCACCTGATGCAGTCGTAAAGACGCTTTGATAATTCTGTAACAACTCACCGAAAGAAGATTTGACATCTGCCGCAGATCCCCACTTCACCGCCCCCGACAACTCAGGGGCGCTGCTCTTAGCATCGGGATCATAGCGGAGCCGCACCGACGGTATGCAATGGGCATGCGCTATCGCCAGCAGCACATCGGGGCATGATAGCTCCTTGGCGAGGACAAACACGCACAACTCTGAGCTGAACATCGATTCAAAAGCGTCAATGTCGTCGAGTGCATCATCCAGCGCCATAGGGCCGGGGACCACGGTTGGGTTGTAACCTTCCTTTCGCAGGACTGCCGCTATTAGGCTCGCTGCATCGCGCAGAACAGAACCCTGCCCCACGATTACGGTCGCCCGTCTCGGTGAATATTTACGCGGGATTCTCGGGCCGCCGCCCGCCAAGTCTCTTCGAAACTGGCTGATCACCTCCACATGATAGGTGAGTTCCGTTTCCGGCGCGTCATAAGAGAACGGAATGGCGGATGCCGGAAACTCCTTCCGATACAGGTCAAGCACTTGGTCGTCTACGAAGAGTACCCGATGAACGCGTGCTCGTCGCGCCAGCATCAGTTCGCGTCCGATATATGGCGAGTACATTAGTGACCCGTTCTCGCTCACACGTCGCGGAATGATCGACACGAACCCATTCATCTCGAACATGTACCGCTCGAGTTTTGCCATACACCAAACTTCCGTTTTCTGGTCCGCCCGTAACATGATCCCCGCCTCATCGAAGAGGGCCGAAAAGTAGGTATTGATTGGAACGTCGCGGTAGCTGTGACTGAAATAGACTTGCATGGTGTGGGTCTGCAAATGTGTAGATTAGCTTATCCTGGTGTCCCAGATGATAATCGTCGCAACGCTTCTCGTCCGCACCGAGATGTTTCCTAGTGTAGTGCGTCATGCAGATGACCGATTATTCAGGGATGCGCGGGCACGTTTGACCTTCTCGAGGATGTCGGCGGCTTTGGCGGTCCAGATGAAGGGTTTGGGTCTTTCATTGTGCTGGTCGATGTAATCGCCGATGGCCGTGACGAGTTCTTCAACATCGCGGAAGACACCGCGGCGTAAGCGGTTCTGAGTAAGGTCGCGGAAGAAGCGTTCCACC
>Ga0210386_10001364_pt1 | contig 21824 bp, 28 predicted proteins | sample IncBWH32OmetaG_FD_160091 | JGI IMG/M metagenome (GOLD analysis project Ga0210386, IMG submission 160091) | Forest soil microbial communities from Barre Woods Harvard Forest LTER site, Petersham, Massachusetts, United States - Inc-BW-H-32-O ...
AAGGCCGATGTGTGGTTCCGGCGTGGACGTCGCGTCATCGTTGCTCCTCATTTCTGCCATCTTAATGGCCGTCGGGGAACAACCCTTCCACTTATCCCGCTGTCCGAATTTCCGAAACCGGCTTACCACTGTACAAAGCGATCGTCACTAAATGCCATGAACTAGGACTGGCGGGAGCAATTCTCTACCGGGGGCTCGAAGGCTTTGGCGCCAGCGCACGCATTTACCATGCTCGAAATCTGTCCGTATCGAAGAATGCGCCCATCATGGTCAGCGTGATCGATAGGGAAGAACAGATTCAGAGGCTACTTCCTCATCTGGACCAGATGATTGCAGGTGGACTGGTGGCCAGTTCTGTCGTCGAAGTCACTCGCTATTCACGCGCCACTCGGGATTCGTGAATTGCCCCTGGGTAGAAGTAAACCGGCACATGAGCATCACTGACCACAGCGTCGGCCGTCATTCGTTGGAGGAGGCCTTGCAAACTCTGCTCTCAGTGGAGGAGCACGATACCGGCAACCACGGCCTGCGAGGGAAACTACTCTCACTTGAAGAGAAATTGAACTCTAACCAGCTTTATCTTGCCGTCCTCGGCCAAATGAAACGAGGCAAGAGTTCCTTTATTAACGCGCTCCTGGGAGCTGACGTTCTGCCGACAGGAGTTCTGCCAGTGACGGCGATCATCACGGAGATCAGGTACGGGCGGGACGCCGAGGCAGCGATCCTGTATACCACGGGACTGCGTGAGGGCATTGCCGTGCGCGCGTTGGCGGATTACATCACAGAGGCGGGTAATCCGGGCAACAAGAAGCAAGTTGCTTCGGTGGAGATAACCTACCCTTCCGACTTTCTCAAGGGTGGGATCGTACTGATCGACACCCCCGGCATTGGGTCCACCCACTCCCATAACACGAGGACGACGGAAAGCTATCTAGAGCAGGTGGATGCCGGAATCGTCGTGCTCTCGGTAGACCCCCCGATCACCGAGGTTGAGTCGCGCTTCATCAAGACCGTCGGAAACGATGTCCCCAAACTGTTTTTCGTTCTGAACAAGATAGACGTTGCCACGGGCGATGAATCGTCTCATATCTCGCGCTTTCTCGAAGGCGAGTTGAACCGGCTTCAGATTGAGTCGCCCGAGATATTCTTGCTGTCGGCCCGGAAAGGCCTTGAACGAAAGCGAAAGCCTTCCAACTCTCCCGATTCGAGTGGGATGGAGAACTTCGAGACGCGATTGCGAATGTTCCTTGTGGAAGAGAAAGGTCAAGTTCTCGTACATTCTGTCGCGATGGATGTCTTGCACGCTGCGGATACACTCAGATTTGCTGTCGCCATAGGCGTTCGCGCACAGGCAATGAGCTCGGATGAGCTAGATCGCAAGCGCGTGGCCCTGGATCGACTACTGGAACAGACCGGAGAAGAGGTCCAGGAGCTACAAGTACTATTGCGCCACCATTCCGGCGATATTGTTGGGCTCGTAGAGCATGATCTAACCGCACAGGTGCAATCAGCCGTTCCCCTTCTACGGCAACACCTGCAAGTCTTTGGCGTTCAGCACCCAAAGGAGACGGGGCGGCGTTTCGGAGCCCTTCTCGAAGCTTTCCTCATGACCGAAGTTGAAACGGTGTTTCAGAATTGGCGACTCCGAGAGGACGAGAAAGTTCAGGCGCGACTTGACACGCTATCAGCTCGGTTTGTGGTTCAGGCAAACAGTATTCTAGAACGGCTTCAACAAGCTGCCAGCTCTCTTTTCGAGGTACCAGTGGAGCACGTCGCATTTGCCTGTCCGCTTCGCGTGGAAAGCCACCTCTACTACAGAGTAGAGCGAGTGTTCTATTCGCTGGATTCGTTTCTTCTTCTCTTACCGCGTTTTCTCCTAAGGCCAGCTGTCCTCGGCAGAATGAGGGCAGAAGTGGCTAGTCTGTTGGATACGAACGCCGGGCGGATTCGCTATGACTATATGGAGCGTCTGCAATCGAGCATGACCCAATTTGGGAAGGACCTCACGGCAGCCATTACGATGGTGGCCGAAAGCCTTAGGGCCGCTGTGCACAGATCCAGCGACACCTCAGAGCAAACGATATCAATCCTGGATTCCGTCATAAAAGACTGTTTCGCCTTGTTGGCGCGAGGAGTATCCGCCAAGGACGAAACTCTGTGATTGCCTTTTGCACGCATTGTTGGACCGAGGTCGATTCCGAAGACCTGCAGTGCCCGAAAGGTGGAGCGGACTTCGGCAACGACGCGCGATCGTACGAGCAGAAACTCGTTGCTGCGCTCAGACACCCGTTGCCGGAGGCCCGGGTTCGCGTCTGTTGGCTACTTGGAGAAAACAGATTCATTGCGCGGGACCCCAACTGATCGAGATCGCAGCGCGCGACCAGGATATCTTCGTGCAGCGTGCAGCCATTAAGGCTCTGGGTCCCTTGCGGGATGGGCGGGCGCTCCCGGCGCTGAAAACGATGAGTTGTGCGGAGAACCACTTTCTTTGGCCCGCTTTGCGGGAGAGCATCGAAGCCATCGAGACGTCAGAGGGTGGCTGCTCATGAAACAATCCACATTCAATCTCCTGCTTCTGATTGCCGGCGTCATCGGTTTTGTTGATACCGTGTTCGCCTGTTCATTGTTCTCCATTCCAGGCGGCACGAATGGCTTAGGGAACCTCTGATTTAACTCCCCGATCCCGGGTGGTGCGGATAGAGTTGTAACTGGAGGTGCGAGGCGGATGCGGCAGCAGACTCTTGGGGCACAGGCAGGCTTTGAGAAGTACCCCAGGAAGTCGCGGCGAGAGTTATTTCTGGAGGAAATGGAGCAGGTGGTGCCGTGGGAAGCTGGAGGGGCTGGTCGAGTCGCACTATCCGAAGGGGGAGAACGGACGGCCGCCGGTGGGCCTGGGAATCATGCTGCGGATTTACTCTGTGCAGCAGTGGTTCAACCTGAGTAATCCTGGGGCGGAAGAGGCGCTGTATGATTCGCCCGCGCTGCGACGGTTTGCCGGGGTGGATCTGGGACGGGCTGCGGCGCCGGATGAGACCACGATCTGCAAGTTCCGGTACTTACTGGAAGAGCATGATTTGGGCAGGGCTATGCTGGATGCGGTGAATCTGCATCTGGAGGCGGGGGGCATCCGCATCACCACGGGCACGATTGTGGACGCCACGATTATTCACGCGCCCTCGTCGACGAAAAACCAGAAGCAGGAGCGCGATCCGGAGATGCACCAGACGCGGAAGGGAAAGCAGTGGTACTTCGGGTTGAAGGCACATATCGGGGTAGACAACAAAGAAGGCATCGTGCACTCGGTGTGCACGACGGCGGCCAACGTGGCCGATAAGCACATGTTGCCGGATCTTTTACACGGGGAGGAGCGCAAGGTGTGGGGAGACGGAGCGTATCAGGGGGCAGGGAGAAGCCATCCGCCAGGCCGCGCCACGAGCACAGGATATGACCTGCCGCCGGACGAGGTATAAGGACCACGTGGATGAGTTACAGCGGAAGAAGAACGGGGTAAAAGCGAAAGTAAGAGCGAGAGTGGAACATCCTTTCCGGATACTGAAACGGGTCTTTGGATTCGACAAGGTGAGATACCGGGGTTTGAAGAAGAACCACAACCGGCTGTGCGCCTGCTTCGTCTTGGGTGACCTGCATCTGCACCGCAAACGGCTGGCCCTGCTCGGGGCGTAGTGTCTGGAAAATCCGTGTAAACAGCGGCTTCGGGCGAAATGCCGAGTAGCAGGCGACAGATCTGCACCCGCTAACACCCCGAAACTCCCTTGCATCATCAGAGCCCGTCAAATCCACGGGTTGCTCAGAGGTTCCTTAGGCCAAGGATAAGTCCGCCTGAGGAAGAAGTCGAGGAGATTTCAACCAACCATTTGCTGATCGATCCAGGCCTCAATTACGGATGCCCTGAAGCGCCAAAGCTTTCCAACATGAACGCCCGGAATTTGGCCTTGACGTGCGAGCTTCTGGAGCGTCTTCGGATGGACCTTCATCATCGCGGCAGCTTCCGAAGAGTCCAGGAGCGACTCTGGGACGAAGGTGTCTCGCAGCGGACGTTTTCTGTTTTCCCCTGCGCCAACCGATGCGTTGAAAGTCCGCTCCATAAAGGTGTCTCCGGAGTTTCTCGCGACTTGTGCAAGCCGACGGTTATCAGCTTTTCCCAGTGGGTGAAGCGTGTCCAATGAAATTCAGGATGTTCTCGATTCCGTTTGGGAATAGTTGGGAGTCAAAACGAGCTCGGATTTTCCTTAAACACTCTTTAGGAGGTTCGGCGACGGCCAGGCCGAGTGCGCCTGCCAGCGTCTCTACCATTCGCAATCCAGCCGCCCGACGCCCATTTACTAACGGCGAAAATATGAGTACGACATGCGAAATATAGTCTCGACTCATGCCTGTTCTTCATCAATGTGCTACTGACACTTGGAAGGCGTTCGCTAGGCGTGCAACGGACTTTAACAATGAATCAGAAGTCGGGATCTGACTAAGGTGCGTATGAGCGGGAGCACCAGCAGATGATCCAGATATTGAAAGGCATCGAGGACGCAAGGAGTATCCGCGAGGAGACTCCTCTCGCCGCCGACAGATGGACATTCAGGTTTTCGCAAAATCTCCGCCGATCTCATCGCTCGTTATTCCCGCAGCGAATAATGCTCTCCCGAAAAGTCATTGGACGTCGTTTACAGATCGCCGTTAGGGTTGGGCCGTGCTGACAAAGCAAAGTCAGCGGAGGTGCATAGTGATCCAATTCCCCCCTCTCCGCCGATTGGATAAGAACCCCATTCGGTTGGCCGTTTCGCCTGCTACTAGGCAGGAAAAATTCTTCTCCAAACGACAACTTTTCCGCGCAGCACAGGTGATGGGGCCAACGTTAGTGGCGCTCGCCTTCTCTGGTGTTGCCCACGCCCAGGGGTCGATGGACTTCACCGGGGCGCAAACTCTCATGAACACATTTAAGACGTTCGCTATCTACGCGGGCGCGGTTATTTGTTTCGGCGGTCTGATCTTTGCCGGAATCCGAATGTTGAGCGGGCGTTTCCAGGATGCCATACCTGGTCTCTTCGGTGCACTCTTTGGTGCCGGAGTCCTGGGATGGGGCGCAGGCTGGATCGGTTCACTTACCGGCCAGTCCATGTGAGATACGCCCATGACCAAGCGGGGAGAACCGTTACCAATCAACCAAGCGCTGAATCGTCCGAGAGCCAAGCTCGGCCTCGACCTCACAGCATGGATGGCGATCGTCTTCGTCTGCGTAACTGTTTTCCTCGTTGGGTTTCGCCTGCTGGCGATGATCGCTTTTCCAATACTCGCTCTCAGTGCATGGCTCGTCGTTCGCAAACACCCAAAGATGTTTCAACTCTGGGGCCTAAGCCTCAACCAGAAGTCCTACTATGATCCGCGCAAACAGTGAACAGCTCAGATATACGCCCTGGTTCGCCAAGGCCGGAGCCGCGTGCAGCATCATTCCGATCTCGCGCTTCGTAGGCCCTAGGATCTTTGCGCTCAAGGGAGGCGGGTACGGTTGCCTTTTCTCTCTGACGGGCATCGACGAAGAGGGCCTCACAGACCAGGAATTGGACGCACGGATACGCTCAATTGAGGGAGCCCTCCGCGGCCTACCCGAAGGATCTTGCCTGTATCAGTACACGCGAGTCATGTCTGGTTTTGATATTCCCAGGCAAGAGAAGTATACGAACCCCATCACCCAGGTTTTCGCAGATGACCGCCTCGCTTTCCTTGAGAAGGCCGCTGGCTTCCGCCGCATCGACTTGCATTGGTGCTTGACGATCGAACCGTCGAAGCTGAGAGGAGTCAGCCGTAAGCCTCTTGAGAATGCCGCTGCAACATCCCGCATTCTGGCCGACCTCGAGAAAGCGGCTACGGTTCTGGAAGCCCATCTCAACAATCCCGTGGGGCTGCGCCTCCTCCCCAAAAGGGATGTCTTCCAATTTTTTAGCTACCTTTTCAATCTTGAAGAGTGGGCTGCAGATGACCAGCTTCGCGCCGATACGGGCGTAGACCGTCAGATCGTTAAAGCTCCCGTGGCATGGCACAGCGATTACCTCAAAGTCGGCAAGCGCCACGTGCAGATGTTCTCCCTGAAGACGACACCAGAGGCGTCCCGGCCGTGCCTCTTTTCGGGTCTGCTGAGTCTCGATTGCGACAGCGTCTTGTGCTCGACGTGGCGAGTCAAGTCTACTTCTGCAATTCGCAGCGAGATCGACGCCCAGGAGAAGTTCATTTCCTTTTTCAAGGTTAGCGTCCTGCAACGGGTGATGAGCGGACGCGATACCGCCTTACTGGATACGACGGCTGGCGCGAAAGCCGCGAACAACAGCGTCGATGACCTAAGCGAAGTGATTCGCTCTCTCGACAAGAAGGCCCAAGGTGAATACTCCCTTCGCTTGCTCTTAGCCGGTCGTAGCGCCGACCAGCTACGCGACACAGTCCCCGCAGTCCATCGGGTTTTCGTGGACGCGCGAGCGCAAGTTATGGAGGAGACGCTCGGCAACCTCTCGGCGTTTTACGCCATGTTCCCCGGTAACCAAAAGTTCAATGTTTTCCCCCTGTGGCTGGCAGAGGACCATCACGCACGCCTTTCCTCCGTTTTTGCTCCGCATCTCGGACATCCGCATTCCGAGGACCTTGACGCCGAATACCTCAACATCTTCGAGACTCGTACTCGGACGCCCTTCTTTCAGGACGTGTATGTGGATGGTGTGCGCGTCATGCTCATCCTCGGCCCAACCGGGAGTGGCAAAAGCGTGATCGGAAACGCGACCGTCGCACTCGAGCAGAAGTATGGCGGCTTCACCTACATCTTCGACATCGGTGGCAGCTACGAGAGCGTCGTGGAACTGTACGGCGGGCGTGTTGACCGCGTAGGCAAGGATGGCCCCAGAGTCAATCCGTTCGCGCTCGAGCCAACCGAGAGCAACATCAAGTTTCTGTATTCGTTCATCAAGCTGCTCCTCGCCAACGGCGGAGCGGAACTGGAAGCGGAAGACGATGACGTGATCCATAAGGCCGTGCAAGACATGTACCTCCTCGATCCGGAGAACCGGCGGCTGTCGAATCTGTTCCTACCCAAAAAACTCGACCGCTATCTCTCGAAATGGGTCGGCAAAGGCGTCTACCACTCCATCTTCGACAACGTAGAAGACAGTCTCTCGCTGTCCCGCCTGCAATGCTTCGACTTCCAGGGCGTTAATAACGAGCAGTACGCGGACCTGATTGAACCACTCATGGTGTGGCTCCTGCGGCGGATTAACGATGTGCTGTACGACCCTGCCAATCTTGGCGTCCCAAAGCACATCCTGATCGAGGAAATCTTCTCGTCAATGAAGAACAAGCAGTTGCTTGATGGTGCTTTGAGCTCGATAAAAACCGTAAGGAAAACCCTTGGCGGAGTCACGATGATTGGTCAATCCGCTGATGACCTCGGCGGGAACGCCGACAGCATTGTGAACTCCTGCACGTCGTTCCTCTTCCTGAAGGACGCGACGTTTAACCGGAAACGATACGCCGAACTGTTCAAGATGAACGAACAGCAAATCGCGTTGTTCGAGAGTCTGCAGGACCGTGAGGCGCTATATATACGTCGCGATGGACTGACGAAGGTGGTCATTCTCAATCTCGACGGCCGCAGCTACGCCACGTTCTCAACCAAGCCAAAAGACCGGATGCGACGAGCAAAGCTTATCGCCAGATATGGACTAAACGAGGGCATTTCGCGGTTCGCCCAGGGCGAGACCGCATAACAGATCGATAACGGGGAAAGGACCAGTGCCATGAAACCACCCATTCTTATATTTGTCACTCTAGGGCTCGCCTTGGCCCCGGCATCAGGCTACGCCGCTCCCGACCAGCCTCATCCACTCTCGCCCAGCGCGCCACGCACCGTATCGGTTTCGGCGGGAGCAACGCCGCCCGTGATTCGCGCAGGACTCCTGCAATCCACCTTGGTATCGCTTCCAGCTGAGGAGAAAGTCGCAACTGTCTTCGGTGGAGACACCGTAAATTGGGTCTTCGATGGTGGTCACGTCCCCAGCCGCTTCTTGAGTCTCAAACCAAAGCTTGCCAACGCGACGACCGACATCCATATCATCTCCGACCACGGGAACGAGTACACTCTTGAGCTTCGTGAGGTCTCAAGTGACTCAGATCCTCACTTTGACGCGAATATCTATTTGGAAGCTAGTGATAAAGCCTCAAAAGACAAGCTGGCAGACCTGCCCGTCTTCGTTCCGGCTGCGGATTTGGAAAAGGCAAAGCAGGAGGCCGCAGCCGCTAACGCCGCGCAATCAGCGGAACTCAAGGCCCAGGAAACCAAGGCTGAGCAGTATCGGAGCCAATATCCGAGCAGTTTGCAATTCGACTACACATGGGACCAATCTAAGGGCCGAACACTGGGGCTTCAACAGATTTGGCGTGATGACAAATTTACCTATCTGCGCGGACATTTCCAGGAAACGCCAGCCTTGTACGAGGTGAAAGAGAAGAAGCCCTCGCTTATCAATTTCGACTACTACAACGGTCTCTACACGGTACCCAAGGAACTGGATAACGGCTACCTCGCGATCGGCAAGCAAAAAGTGGCGTTTCACCGCGCCGGAGAGAGGAACTAGCATGTCAGAGCCGCTGAATTCTTCTCGTACTATCCCTGAACAGCCCGAGGCAAAGCCGCCACTGAGGAAGAGCCTGCCTGTAATCATCGCCCTGGTCGCAATCGTTGCGGTGATTGGTATTGCCAATATTTCGAACCTGGTGAAGGGCAATAAGAAGCACGAAGCAGGCAGCGCCATGCCGGTACGGCCGTTAGCGCCTAATGCGCAACAGGTAACGAGCTTCGAGACGCAGCAGCAGTTGCAGGCAAAGCGCGATGCAGATGAGCGTCAACACCAGCAGGAGTTAGCCGCGGCGCTGCAGCAGCTTCAAGAGGTGCAGGGAGTTCCGGGACCAGAGGCGGGAAATGCACCACCGATGACCGCTGCGCAACAAGCTGTGATTTATGGAGATAGTCCGAACGCACCGCAACAGACGTCCAACGTCGCTCAGGCCCAGGCTGAGGCGAAGCAGCGAGAACTGGCGCGTGAAAAGCAACACCAGGATGCTCTTAACAGCGACACGGTGGCCATTGACTTTCCACCTCGAGCCGCTGTGAAGGAAAGGAATGAGGGGTCGTCCTTGCAACTTGCGGGAGAGACAATCTCAGCACCAAGCCAACCGACCGCCGCCGCGATCGACATAGCCGCTGCCGGAGAAGTCGCCCAGAGCTCGCTGAGTGCATTGAGGGGGCCTAGGCCTGTCGAGACTCCGGTAACGGAGCAAGAGGCAGTTACCAAAGAGACTAAGACCGATCCAATAGGCTCGTATGACTTCGACGAATATCAAGACCGGCTCTATCGTGTCTTCGAAGGGACAGTGCTTGAGGCGGTGGTCACGAACCATGTCGACGGTGGCGCCAGCGGCCCGGTGCTACTGATGTTGACGACCGACTACTACTCTCACGATCACCAGCAACTACTGATGCCTCAGGGCACTCGCCTGATTGGTACCGTGAGTAGCGTCGCCAGCGGACAACAGCGCAAGCTCTTCGTCAGCTTCCATCGTGCCGTCTGTCCGGATGGCTTTTCGCTCGACTTCGACAAGTATGCAGGACTCGATCAGATCGGGACTACCGGTCTCGCGACCAAGGTAGATCACGGCTATCTGATGGCCTTCGGCGCTGCCGCCGCGATCGGCGGTTTAGGAGGTCTAGCCCAGATCGGCAACGGCAACAGCATTCTTGACCCTTCCACCCAGATTCGCAATGGGATCTCAGCACAGAGCAGTCAGGAGGCTGAACAGATTCTCAACCATTTCCTGAACCGCCTCCCGGTAATCACCCTCAAGGAAGGCTCCCGAGCGCGCGTGTATATCGGGAGGGACATTCTCATTCCGTCCTACGCGGAACATCGCGTCAACCCAACTCTTTAATCGAATCGTTGTTTTCAGGAGAATCCTCATGAAGATACGTCGCCTTATATGCCACTCCGAAGCAGTTGTCATGCTCCTTACCCTCGGTGCCACGCTCCCCAGCCACGCACAGCTGACCGTCTTCGACCCAACCCAGTCCGTCCATGCTATCCAGCAGATCTACGACCGGGCACAGGATGCAGCCACCTGGCGGCAACAACTCTCCGCCGACATTCAGATGGCAGGCACGCTACTCAAGGACTACCAACAAGCCGTGACGACCTACAACATGCTCCACGGCAATCTCAAGAACTTCTCCAGCAAATCGATCTGGAAGACGATCGAGTCGCAGCTCACTTTGGCGAGTATCGCTAACAATTATGGTGAAACGACTGGATTGCAAGGTGTGATGAACGGGCAATCTCCTGGCACAGCTAGTACGGTTTGGAAGTTCATCAACCTTGGACTAAATTCGACCTCATCGAGCTTTCTGAGCAGTCAAGTGCTTGGAAGCAGCCGCGCTCTCGCGACGCTCGCCCGCATGGAAGCAATGGACGGGGTTTCCAGTCAGTGCCTCCAATCGGTCGGCAATTACAACCAGCAGCGTAACAACAATCTTCTGCCCCAATCCGCGCTTACGCAGTCCCAATTTGACGCCACGTCATTCACCTCTACCGAGCTTGAACAATTGAACTTGGTGAACATGCACGACGCACACAATCTCAATGAGTCGGAAGCTCAAGGCGCACTCCACACCTGTCAGGCAGCCCAAGCTGCTGTGGCAAACATGGCGCAGCGGGCTGCGGCGGCAAACGAGATCAACAATGCAGCGGCGATTCAGCAGCAAAGGGCAGGCACTCCGTCCGCGCCGGCGAACAGCTCGAACACCTGGCAGAATTACCTGCCCTAATGAGGATGATCCATGGGGCAGACCATTCAGCTCACCCTCAGGACGGTTGGCATTCTCCTGGCGGGAATACTCCACGCGAAACAAGCACACCGCCGATGCGACTAGCAAACTTGCTGCGGAACGTGCAAAGGCGGCCCAAATCGATCAGGACGACAAAGCAGCCGTTGAGAAAATCCGGGAGCGGAATCGGCAGAAGGCTGCCACAACCGCCGCTTCTCAAAAATAACCAGAAACCTTCGTAGGGAGACGCAATCTTATGAACCATCTACCGCTGTTCTCCCCAGTACTCTTGGCGCAGGCCAGCCTCCCCGGGGTCGACTGGCTTTACCAGTTCACTAATAACCTCACCAATCTCACAGCCCAGAACAGCGACGCACTGTCGTCTGCCGGGATGACGCTGCTCGCCTTTATCAGCTTCACCAAGCTTGTCCGGATGGTGGCGAATTGGAATATTGCAACGATGACGATCAGTATCAACGCCGCGCCGGTTCGCTTTGGGGACCTGGTCGAGTTCTTAATAACGCTGGTCGTTTGCCTGCTCATCATCAACTACTGGGCGACTCCGTTTCCGGGAGCCGGTTTTGGATTCAATCATCTCTTCTCATACTTCGCACAAGTGATTGTCCAGGCACTCGATCAGAATTCGCTCAGTCAATTGCAGAACGCTATGCAGCAGGCGACGGACAATACGCCTCAGCCGAGCTATCTAGCGCCGCTTGAAATTGCTATGTACCTCCTCGTCTACCTTGTGATGGGACTGGCCAGCGGCATCCTTTTTCTCATCAATTGTTCTTCGTTTATTTTCTACGGCGTCGCCGCGCTTTTCGGTCCGATCTTTGTGCCGCTGCTGATGTCAAGCACCTTTCGCGGCAAGTTCTGTCATTTTGTCGATGTTTTGCTAAGTTTTGCCATGATCCGCGCCATTGCCGCTGCCTTCATCTTCGTCTGGTCTGGCTTCATCGTCACTTTCCTCAATCAGACATTCAACGGGGACTACTCGATCCCAATGTGGATTGCAAATTTCTTTCCCGTCATGTCTGTTTTCATCGCCTTCATCATCAATATGCTCTTCATTCCGAGCATGACTCAGGCGATCTTTGGTGGAGCGGCCGGGTTAACATCCGCTGCAACAACTACCGTGGGTGCCCTGATTGGCGGTGCCGCCATCAAAGGGTCAGGAGCTTAAAAAATGTGGTCTATTCTGGCACCGTTGCTCGTTGGTCGAGGAATCGGAGGCTGGCGCTACACGCGCGCTGCGCTCTTGATCATCCTGTTTGGCTCCGTGATCGCCGGACTGATTTACGCGGGGATCTTCTTCAACTCGGCCCGTCACCTTCAGGAGAAGCATGATGCCCAACACAACTCTGCCCATTGAAATTCCTTTGACACGGGAGCAGTCTCAGCTTACGGATGAGATTGGCAACGAGGTTTATGCCTCACACTATGCCGAACGGAAGTTAAGCCGATTTGTCATCGGAACAGAGACAGTTCTGCTTCTAGTGACATTTGGCGTCATCATGTCGCTTGCCCATCGCCCCGTTGCCAATCGTTATATTCGGATCGACGAAATGGGTCGCGCCCAGGCGATCGAATACAGCGACCTCAACTACAGTCCGCGGGAGGGTGAGATTCGGACCTACCTCACCGACTGGGCGAATTACCGGTACACGATCAGCCGAGACACAATCGCGAAGAAGTATCCGCTCAACTATTACTTTCTCTCGCAGACCCTGGCCTCCCAATTGATGACCGAAGACAACCAGACCCACCTGGTTTCTCAGGTTCTAGCCGGCCAGATAGAGCAGGCCGATGTGGAGGTAAAAAACGTGACAATCACGTCGATGTCGGAAGAGACCATCCAGGGCGCGAGAATGGCGCGCGGAAGCGCACTTGTGACCGCTGACAGGCTGTATTCGTCGCGAAATTCCCGTGAGCCTCGGACGGAGCATTGGCTCCTCAGTGTCACCTACTATCTCAATCCCAGACAGGTGAGCGATCAGTCGAAGATTTTCCCCCAGTTTGAGACCATCAATCCGCTCGGACTGACGATTACCGAATTCCACGAAAATCGGGTGTCCGTTGATCCCATTGTGCCCGGTGAAGGCGCACCCAACACCGTGACGGGACAAGGAGCAATGCGGTGAGTTACGAGCTGATATTACCGTTCTTTCCAGCAGAGCTGCGGGAGCTGCTGCTGGACCCGTCGATCTCCGACCTCATGATCAATGGCACGACTGGCGTCTATGCCGATCGAAGGGGCTTGGTCGAGCATATCCCTCTCACAACGCCATACACGAATGATCGGCTCCAGGCGGCCATTGAGCGGGTCGCTCGCATCCTTGGTCAGGACCTTACGAGCCAGAATCCAATCCTGAATACGCGCTTGCCTGACGGCTCACGCGTCGCTGTCGTGGGTGCGCCCTCATCGATCAATGGTCCGACGCTAACCATCCGCAAATTCAACCGCTGGTACACGTCCGATGAGTTGATTGCTTCGGGCAGTATGCCGGATCATGTCCGGGACATCGTCGTGAACTTAATCGGAGCGCGGAAGAACGGCATCATCAGCGGTGGAACCGGCTCGGGGAAGACGACTTTGATGAAAGCCTTCCTCGACCATATTCCGGCCAACGAAAGGCTCCTCATCATCGAACAACCGGCGGAGCTTAAGGTGGCCCATCCCAACGCCGTCCGGTGGGAGGCCGTCGAAGACATCTCCGGTCAAGTTGCCATTACTCCAAGCGAGCTTCTGGCTGCGGCTCTTCGCCATCGTCCCGACCGTATCATCATGGGAGAAATCCGAAATGAGTGCGGCTACGACTTGCTGCAGGCGATGAATACCGGACATGGCGGAACGCTTTCCACCATCCACGCCAAGTCGGCGCTAGATGCCCTGAACAGGCTCTCGAATCTGGCGTTGAGCGCCAGGCCGAATCTGAACCACGCATTTATGCGCTCCGAGACCGCCGAGGCGATCGACTTTGTCTTGTACTGCGAACGCGATCCTACAGGCCGCCGCCGGGTGCGCGAGTTGATTACCGTTGCCGGTTACAGTCATTCGGACCAATGCTTCCAAACGGAGGACATCTATCGTGCTTCAGCCGCCTGACCGTCAGGCAATCAGCTAAGAGACACGAAACCTGAATCGAGGTCACTTCGATGTATCGTCATGCCATCAATTCGGCTGCTCAGCCCAACTCGTCTCTGAAAGCGCCCATCTTGCCCTTCCTGAGCTTGCGAGAGCGCAACAGCGTGTGCCCGGAGCCATCCTCTCGCAGAGCTTTTGCCGGTCGAATAGCGGCTGTAGCTAAGGCGAACTACACGTGCCGAGATGAAGAGAATGACTTTGGTGCACTGGGGAGTCTTCCGCCTCGTATCCCGTCCTCTGCTCGGGGTCACGCTTCGGGGCCTTTCCGGCGCCCTGCGGTACGGCGTCGTTCTGCTTTCTCGGATCCTCCCGGAACAAGTTTGAAAAGCCGCGGCAAAAAACACCGCTCAAACTTCTTCCGGGCCCCGCCAAGAAAGCACTCCTTGGCACTTGGGAGCCGGGCCCACTCGCTCGCTTCGCGAAGGGTGTCCCGAGCAGGATACGGGAAATTCAACGAAACGGAGGTCACCACCATGTACCAAAACAAAGTCACCCTCATCGGATTCCTCGGCAACGACGCGGAAGTTCGCACCAACAACGATCGCAACCTCACCGTTCTCTCGCTGGCAACGAAATCTTCCTACAAGAAGGATGGCAAGTACATCGAGCACACCGAATGGCACCGTTGCGTGGCTTTCGCGAAGCTCGGAGAGTTTGCCGCCACTCTCAAGAAGGGTGCTCACATCCAGGTCGAAGGCGAGCTGCGGAGCCGTAAGTACAACAGCACGAAGTCCAACACCGAAGTGACCGTCTGGGAGATCCGAGTGAACTCGATTCTCAAGCTGGACCGGGCCCAGAAAGCGACGGCGGAAGACGATGACGCCGCCCCCGAGGAAGAGGCCGCATAGGCCGATTCCTCCTCCCGCGAGAGGCCCGGCAACCACCGGGCTTCTCGCTCTCGACCACGTTCTCCTCAACGCCGGACTAGGAAGTTAAAGATGAGTCGAATTGCCGAAGAGTTTCTTGCACGTTGCTTCGCTCCAGGCGAGACGATCGCTCTCCTGCTGCGCAGAGAGAACCCAGCTCTCACGCAACAGCGAGTTGTTGCGCTTGAACGAGTGTTGGGGTCTCGTTACCTTGCCTGGCTCTCTCATGAGAATCACAGCAGAGCGAATGTTTATGTGGCTGCCAATCCCCTTCGCCCTGGCAGCCGCAAACGTACTAAGGAGAGCATTGCTTCCGTGCGACACTTGTATCTCGATATCGACACGGATGGTGACGCCCGACTCGCCGCACTCCAGGCATCGGCGGAGGTACCGATTCCTAACGCGATCCTGTCTACTTCGCCGGGCAAGTATCAAGTTTTGTGGCGGGTCGCTGACTTCGACTTCGAGCATCAGGAACAGACACTCAAACTGCTAGCAATCACATTTGGTGGCGATCCAGCTTGTACGGATTGCAACCGAGTTCTCCGATTACCAGGGCTCATGAATCGCAAGTACGATCCAGCTCACCTCATTACCGTAGAATATCCCTCCGATTCCGTTTGGACTCCGGTCGACTTTCGGCTCGATATCCGAGCGGTGAAGATGATGTTCTTCGAGGATGTGATCTCGTCTCGAAAGCAGGCGAGGAAGAACAGCACCTCGGAGAGCGATTGGGCGTGGGTCTTGGGTGAGCTTGCCCACGGCAGGGATGCCGTGAAGCTCACGCAGAAACTGGCTTCCCGCCGCTCCGATAAGCCTAACCCTCTCTACTACGCGCAGCGCACGGTCGACGTAGCATCCGCTCAGCTTTGGCTCACCGAAGGGCAGTCAAGTGACGCTGTGATTGCGATGCTCCATGCGCGACGCAGCCCAGAGATTCCCGCCGCACTTTGCTTCGCTCGTGCGCGGGAGATCGCCACGACTGCACACCGCATGATCGTCCGTAGAAAGATCGCCTGATCCATCACCCGAAGGAGACACGATGCCACTACTTGAAGTCACCCAAACCCGATACGTCAGCGCTTCGATTCGACTGACTGATACGACCGCGATATTGACCGACCAATACGACGCTTTCATCCATGCATGTGCCGATGATGTCGTGGAGCAGGCGCTTACCTATGTCTTCTCCAAAGACCGCGACTTTCAAGACTTCTCGAAGACCCAGAAGCGCGGCTCGTTGCATCCACACTTCGCGTCCGCAAAGCACCAACTCCCGAAACATTGGAGCCGCCTGCGAAACGAGGCGCGATTCGCGGTCGCGAGGCCCGCAATCAGACCCTCAGCACTAAGCTCACGGAGACGGAATATCGTGTCGTCGAGCAGGCATCGTCTACCGATGGCAAGACGACCGGCGAGTGGCTTCGCGACCTTACGCTCCGCAGCCTCCGTAGCGGCGCGAATGATACCGAACTCATAGCTCTCTCGGAGATCGTCGGTGTTAGCCTGCTCCTGGTCAATGTCCTACGTTCGCTCGGAACGGGACAACGTATGAGCGCCGAAGGGTTCGACAAGCTGGTCGATGAGATTGGGGCGACCAAGTATGACCTCGCGACCAAGCTGATAGCCGATAGGCGGAGGTAAGGAGATGCCGAAAACTGTTTGGGGACGCAAAGAGACGATTGTCTGGCCTCGCCACATGCCGATCTACACCTACACGTTGGCATTCGGGGTCGCTATCCTAACGTTCATTGCCGTCTGCATTCGCATCCATCTGGCGACGCCTTTGGAACGCTATTTTCTACCTGCCTACGAGCGGTCGTCAGCCTTCAGCGCAGTGATGAAGACTCACAAGAGCACGTATGGCTTGCTATTCGTCGGCGGCCCGCTTAGCACTCCGAGGCCCGCAATGAATGATGACGTTGTTCTTGCCAGGACTGAGGACGTGGGCGGCCAAACTATCCCCCTCGCTCTCTCCTCAGACGCGCGCGAGCGCGGCTATTCGCTCCTCTTTCGAGCACGGGAACGGAGCTACGTCGATGCTCGGTTCAGTGTCTATCTCCGAGATATGGTCTACCAGGGGGCGTCACTGTTCGGGTTCTTTCAGCCGCCGTTCTTTGGGGGCGCGATCCTCTTTCTAGTCTTGCTGCCGATCGCCGCGTTCCAGGATGTTCAACGGCAGAAGCAGTTGAAGTATGGGCGTAGGCTCAAAGGCCCGGAGATGCTGACGCCGCAGCAATTCAACAAGACCGTGAGGGGCGATGGCGTCGGGTTCAAAACGAACGACATGAAGCCCATGCTGCGTATTCCGATAAAGGCCGAAGCACAGCACATGCAGATCATCGGAGACACGGGCGCGGGCAAGTCGGCCCTCATGTTTCAGGTGCTTCGTCAGGTACAAAGCCTGGGTGACGCAGCTATTGTTTACGACCCGGCTCGCGAGTTCGTGAAGCGCTTCTACGACCCTTCGCGCGGCGATGTCATCCTGAATCCGCTCGACAAGCGTTGCCCCTATTGGGGGCCAGCCGATGAACTACGTAGCCGCTCCGAAGCCAAGGCTCTAGCCGCATCGTTATTCCAGCCGCCCCAGGACAAAAAAGGCGAGTTTTTTATCGAATCACCGCAGAAGATTTTCGCGTTCCTGATGGCTTATGGGCCAACGCCGGCTGACCTGGTTGAGTGGATGGCCAACCCGGAAGAGATCGACCGCAGGCTCAAGGGCACGGAGCACGCCCATCTCATCGGCTCACGCGCACACCAGCAGCGAGCGGGTGTACTTGCATCCCTTGGCCTGGTCGCAGACAGCCTGCGCCTACTGCCAAAGGCGGACGAAGGAAACGGATCATGGACGGCTACCGAATGGGCCGAGAAGCGACAGGGTTGGATCTTCCTCACGTCGCTCCCGGCGGAGCGTGAAGCGCTCCGTCCTCTTCAAAGTCTCTGGATTGATTGGTTGGTGTTGCGTCTCCTGAATGAGCCCAAGGAAGCACAGCGGCGGGTATGGTTCGTCATCGACGAATTGGCCAGCCTACAGAAGCTCCCGCAGCTTCACACAGCCATCACCGAAGCCCGCAAGAGCCGCAATCCGGTTGTGCTGGGATTTCAGGGAAAGGCTCAGCTTGAATACCTGTACGGGCATCTTGCCGAGGTGATGCTGTCCCAACCGGCAACCAGTGTTTGGCTCACGACGAAGGAGCCGAAAGCCGGCCAGTGGGTAAGCGAATTCATTGGGAAGGTCGAAGTGGAACGCCTCCGCGAGACGCACTTCGACGGAACACGCGCCGGAAGGAACTTCGCTCTTGACCGCCAGGTGGAACCGCTCGTGTTGGAGTCCGAAATTTCCGGCCTCGCCGACCTGCACGCCTTCATGAAGTACCGGAACTATGTGACGCGGTTTTCCTTCCCATACTTCGATATGCCTGTAGTGGCGAACGCGTTTGAGCCTCGAGAGCGCCCCGACGACAAGCTGCCGTACCAGCCGAAATGGACTGGCAGCGCCGAGCCTGTTCCTGTCGAGTTGAAGCAGGAACCCGAGGCTTCCGTCCCCGAAACTTCTGACGGGATTGCAGAGGTTGAAGAGATTGAACCCGAAGTCGCGGTGACTCCCGACGACGTATGATCGACAAACTGTGCAGTCATAGAGCCCTTACCAGCGGTAACGATACAGAACGTATTTGTCTTTACACTGCGGACATAATTAGCTTTACACATGTCGGCCATCCCTCTCGCCGAAAGATCGAATTTGCTCGACCAACTCGAACAGATCATCGGCCCGGAACAGAGATCGACCGGCTGCCATCATGACGAATGGATCAGGGCTAATGAAGTCCGTCCAGGAGGCCGGCAGAGCAATTAGGCGCGCGTTCTCGTCGCAGAAGAAGACTCGATCCTCGCCCCAGGTGCGGCGATGGACGACCAGTTCAAACTCTCGTCCCAGCCAAGGGTGAAAAGGATGAGTAACTCGGAAACGTCTTCCTGCACTCTCCGGTGACGGTGCAGTTGACAACACGTGCGAACGGCTATATCGAGAGCTTCCACGGTAGGTTCCGCGAGGAGTGCTTGAACGAGCACTGGTTCCTGACACTTGACGATGCGCGAGAGACGATAGAATTCTGGCGGATCGATTACAACCGGGTGCGTCCATATAAGTCGTTGGGCTACAGGACGCCAGAGGAATTCGCAAAAGGCTATGCAAATGTGGAAAGCAAAAAGCGCTTCCCACATTTACACAGCCTCGACGGCTGCTGCGGGCTGAATATGCAGCTAAACTCAAACCGAGTGCTCTCACTTACCCGGATTAGACGAAGGGGGCAGCTCAGGCTAATGCACGCATAGACCGCTTTATGGCAGGGGCGGTCAGACGCCTGATGTTTGCGAACGCGCCCGATTCCGCATATTTCCACAGAAGTGGATCCGAATACATCCCAACGTGGTGCAGGATGCCGATTTCCGAAAAATCTTCTAGAACTCAGTGTCCGATTCCGCCGTTTTCCACACCCTATATAAGTAAAGGCACTTTTCGAAGAACTGCGAACGCTGGTCAATCCGTCACCGTAGAGGGCTTATTCATGGATTAAGCGGGATCCCGATGCGCCAGAATAGCAATGCATTGGACACCTAAAGATCCACAATTCTTTTGGCGGGTTGGATCCACGAATGGTACCAGGTGTTATCGAAGCGAACCGACGTGAAACGCTCCACAAATTTTATTCGCTGGTGCTGCTATGCTAATGCTTCTTCAGAGACGTAAAGGAATGAGGAAGAGGTCAAACTCAGTTATCAGCTCTTGCCAGCTACGCCTTCTAGTCGGCATTCGCGGGCGTCTGACTCAGGGGATTGATTACCTGTTAACCGATTAGTATAGGCCACAACGATCGCCAGTCTGGTCGAAAAAGTCGTCGAAATTCTTCCCCAAAGCCCTCTGGAAATGCCTTTGATACGTGCAGGGCACAGGGCATCAGGAGTGCAACTATGAATACCAATGATTTGCGGATAGGGGCCGCACGGCTAATTCACGTTCATGCTTGCGTCGGCTGTGGCTCACTTTTTAGTAGGAAAATGTACGAGGGCCGCGCGCTGACTTCAGGAGTCTTCCATTGCCCAAATTGCGGCCACGAAGGACCATTAAACGTCGAGATACGGAACGAAGATGAGCTTTCGGTAGGGTGGCACGTTAAGTGAGCTTCAACCGGTGAGGGGCAATTGCCTTTGTTGCTTCTGCATCAGGCTATCAAGCTTTCGGGAAGTGGCTCGAACAAACTCCTTCACTAGACGTGATTTGCTGTCAGCCCGCATTGCAAGATTTGTTACCAACCGCAGCTCGGGTTCGGAAAAAGGGCGCATCGTGATTTCATCGCGCGCGATTCTCCAGGCAGTTGCTCTCGGCATGAATGCCAGACCGTAGTGTTCCAAGATTAACTCAGGGACTTCTTCGGAACTCATGACCTGCAATACGTCCCTTGGATAAACCTTTCTTTCGGCAGCAACATGCAGAATCTTGTCGTACAGGAAAGGGTTCGCTTGTTGGCTTAACAGAATCCAAATTCGATCGTGCAGTTGCTCCAGGACCAGATCGCGATGATCTGCGAGTTGATCATTCTCCGGCATGGCCAGATAAAAAGGATCGTCTGCGAGCTGCAACAGACTGAGCTTTGGATTCTCTGGAATTCCGGTTGTCATCGCCAGATCGAGAGCCCCCGCAATGACTTGACGTGCAAGTTCGTCTGAATAGTTGCTCCACTGTTTGATTCGCAAACCTGGAAACAGCGGTAGACGTACGGATAGAACAGTCGACATTAGAAACGGATCGGTGTGGGCTGACTTTCCCAGATTGAGGATCTGGTCGGCTCCGTTAAATACAGCTTTTGCAGCGATCACAGCTCTTTCCGTGTGGAGCAATGCCTCACGAGCTTCCTCAACGAAGGCACGACCTGCGTCAGTTAAATCAACAGTCTGATGGTTACGCTCGAAGAGCTTAAACCCTAATTGACTCTCGAGTTCATAAATCTGTTTGCTGAGGGTTGATTGACCGATGTGCAAAGATTCTGCTGCACGCGAAAAGTTTAGCTCGCGCGCCACAGCAATAGCGGCTTGCAGCAATCGAATTTCTGGCAGGGCCACGACCGTCCTCCGAACTTGGGATTCTCGATCAGACAACAAAGCAGAAAAGGGGCCACACGTTTACTCTTCTACGGTTCCATTCTAACTTTCTTTTCTAATTGTGGGCACAAGAGGGATCTCAGAATCGCCCCATCATTCCTGAAACGAATAACGGTCCCCCTAACTTGCCGCCCAATAGGATTAGCTGGTTTCTGATTATCTGGTTGTTTCAGCAAGCTACCACAGGTAGTGTAGAGGCGTGCCCCGACCGTCCTTTCCGAAGACGCTGCGGCAGTTTTAATCTGAATTTGCCACGGAGGAAGCCTGCCAGCGGTATCTGGCAGCTTGTCGTTGGCCGGACGGGTTCACTTGTCCCCGATGTGGCGATGGAAAAGCCTATGAGTTGGCGAACCAGCGTCGGCACCAATGCGGCAAGTGCCGCTATCAGGTTTGGCTGACCTCTGTGACGATCCTTCATCGGACGAAGGTACCGCTGGCCCATTGGTTCTGGACGGCGTATCTGATGACCATTGACAAGCGCGGCGTATCCGCCCTGCTTCTGCAGCATCAGCTGGGCCTGACCTGCTACGAGACCGCATGGATGATGCTGCACAAACTCCGCCGGGCGATGGTGAACGTGGCCAGGGAACCTCTGCGCGGCGAAGTAGAGTGGATGACACTTGGATCGGCGGGGAGCAAGCGGGACTTCGGGGGAGTCGACAACTGAAGGACAGGCGGGCGGCTCTGGTCCTGGTCGCCGTCGAAAAGCGTGGCCGAGCTTCCGGCCGGGTTCGCATGAGTGTGATTCCGGACTTCAAGGCTGCCACGATCAGGTCGTTCCTAA
>Ga0210386_10001365_pt1 | contig 21823 bp, 20 predicted proteins | sample IncBWH32OmetaG_FD_160091 | JGI IMG/M metagenome (GOLD analysis project Ga0210386, IMG submission 160091) | Forest soil microbial communities from Barre Woods Harvard Forest LTER site, Petersham, Massachusetts, United States - Inc-BW-H-32-O ...
CCTAACTATGGACACGTGGGCTGGGCAGGCGCAAGCAGATAGTGGTTACTGAAGCCTTAATCCACCACATCTAGTGACGGGAACCTTGGCAAAAAGCCGCGAGTCAAGCGGGCCAAGGATTAAGGCGCCGAAATATTTTTCGAAGGGATTTCATCACAGCGTCATGGGTGGCTTTGGACATTTTGTGGACAAGTGGAGTTGCATCAGTCCGGGTGGCGCTTTGCGGCATTGGCGAAAAAGGACCCGGCCCCTTATAGTCGGCCGTTCGAGTCCTAATGGACCTATTTCATGTCCCTGCTGAAGATGACCTTTTCCTGGTGGAATTCCGCGACCTGGGGGACGCTGCTGACCACTTGGTTGTCCGGAACGCCGGTGGGTACGGACGATTTCGGCAATCGCTACTACCAGAACAAGGACGGTTCGCGCCGCTGGGTCGTCTATAACGGCACTGTCGAGGCCAGCCGCGTGCCGCCGGACTGGCATGGCTGGCTGCACCACACCTATGCCGAGCCGCCGACCAAGGCGCCGCTCAAAGTCCGTGCCTTTGAGAAGCCGCACCAGCCCAATCTGACCGGTACCGAGGGCGCCTACAGGCCCAGTGGCAGCCTGGCCAAGGGTGGCTTGCGCCCGCCCGCCACGGGCGATTATCAAGCCTGGAAGCCGGATTGATCACGAGCACGGGTTCATGAGCACACGCGTTATGCAACAGAACAATGTCGCCGAAACCCTGATCGGCGCCGCGGTGGTAGCCGTGGCGGTGGTGTTTCTGGCCTTCGCCTATTTCCGCACCGGTTCGGGCAGCCTGTCGGGTTATGAGCTCAACGCCCGGGTGCCGAAAGCGGATGGACTGGCGGTGGGCACCGATGTGCGGCTGGCCGGGATCAAGATCGGCACCGTCACCGACCTGACGCTGGATCCCAAGACCTATCTGGTCACGTTGCACATGAACGTCCGCGACGACATCAAACTGCCGGTGGATTCCTCGATCCTGGTGACCCAGGCGGGCTTCCTGGGCGGCCAGTATTTGTCGATCACGCCCGGCGGCGATGACAAGATGCTGGCGGCGGGCGCCTATTTCGACAATGCGCAAGGTTCGATTGACGTGATGGGCCTGGTGGGCCGCGCGGTGGGTGGCGAGAGCCTGACCAACCAGCCGCCCAAGCCCAAGGCTCCGCAAGGCCAGGCTCCGCAGGGTGCCGCACCCCAAGCCCCTGCGGCCCAGGCACCTATGAAGGCACCTGTGAAGGCGCCTGATCCGGGGGCGGGCCCGTGAAGCGTCCCATCATGGCGCTTATGCCGCTGGGCTTTGCCGCGGCCGCCATGGCACAGGCGCCCGCCCAAGTTGCTCCGCCGCCGCCGGCCAAGCCAAACCAGCCGCCTTCCATCACCGGACCGGCCCAGTCCGGCACGCCCGTCCCGGCGGCTCCGGCCGCCCCCACGGTCGCGGATCAAAACAGCCCCCCGCCGGCGCCGCCACAAGGAGGCACGGAGCTTCTGCTGCGCGGGCTGGAGAAGATCACTGGGCGGCCCACCAACATCACCGCGCCCATCGGCAAGCCGGTGCGCTTCGCCACCCTGACCATAACCGCGCGCTTCTGCTATTCGACGCCGCAGAGCGAGACCCCGGAAACCACCGCCTTTGTGCAGATCGAGGATCACCGTCCCGACCAGCCGGCGCGGCGTGTCTTTTCCGGCTGGATGTATGGCTCAACCCCGGGCCTGAATGGGGTGGAACATCCGCTCTATGATGTGTGGGTGATCAGCTGCAACAATGCCCCGGCGCCGGCGGTGGCATCGAACAATTCCACTGCCGCGGTCAAGGTGGCGGCGCCGGATTCCTCCGACAAGGAAGGGATTCAGGCCCTTCCCGAAGGCGCCGGCCAGTAGGCGCGTTCTTTTGCGCTCTGGGTTCGTCGCGCCATCGCTCATGTGCGTTTAAGCACACTTCGCTCGGCGCTCCTGCCCAGATCGCAAAATCTCCGCGCCTACGGATTAGCGAGTGATGCCCCGCGCCTACTGCGCAGGATCCAGGAACAGCACCTTCAAGCTGCCGGGGAGCGGCTTGGGACGGCCGGGACGCCCATTGCGGCCCAACGGCACCGGGGCCTTGGGATCGATGTCCGCAATCGTCACAAACAGTCGACCCGTGTCGGGATCGATGGTCATGTTCTTGCCGGTGATCGCGGTCGGGACACTGCCCAGGACTTCAAATTTCTGCGGGCTGGATTCGCGCACCACTGTGAGCGTGCCGTCATAGTTGGAGCTGAAGGCGAGCTTGCGCTTGGGATCGAAAGCCGCGCCGTCGCTGCCCTTGCCGATGGGCAAGGTCGCGATCACCGCGCCGCTGTCGGCATTGACCACGGTCATCACCTCATTGACGCAGGAGACGAACAGCCGGTGCGAGGCGGTATCGATGGCCAGCCCGTGGGGGCTTGTGCAGCCGGGGATCGGCCAATGCGCGTCCACCTGGTTGGTGGCGGTATTGATGCGCACGATCTCTTTGTTCTCCGCGCCGTTGACATAGAGCTTTCCATTGTCACCGGAGACGGCATATTCCAGCCCGCCGCCGCCATCGACGGTGGCGACGACGCTGTCGGTCTTGGGATCGATCACCGTCAGCACCTTGGAATCGCCATCCACCACAAAGATGTGGCCGCTTGAAGCATCGAAGGCGATGCCGTCGGCATCGTCCTTTGCCTTGATGTGTTTGCCGGTTTTGAGCGTCTTGAGGTCGAAGGCGACAGCTTCTCCGGCCTCGCCGTCATCGGTATAGCCCTTGCCCACCGCGGCCACGATGCCGATGCCGTGGCTGCCGCCCGGCATGTTCTGCACATTGCCCAGCACCTTGCCGTCCTTGCCGTCCAGCACCGTCACCCGATCGCCATGCGAGACATAGAGGCGGTGCGAGGGAGCGTCATAAACCAGATAGTCCCACCGGTCGGGCGCGCCCAGCGGCACGGTTTTGGTCACGTGATAGCTTGGCGCCTGGGCGAATGACGCGGCGACGGAGCCGAGCAGGAGCGCGGCGGAAAGGAGGGGCAGGCGCATCGGGATTGCCTCTTCAGGATCAAAAGGGGTTAGCCAATCGTGGCCGGACTTTAACTCATGCCGCGCTGCTATTTTTCGCCTTGGGGAAATTTATAGCAGGCGCGGGCGCGAACCTTCAGTCAAAAGAAGGGCCAGATGGCCTCGCGATTCAGCGCATCCGCAAGCCGCGTGAGATATTGCTCGCGCGGGATTTCGATGGCGCCGAATTGCGCCAGATGCGCGGTAATGAACTGGGTGTCCAGCAGCACGAAGCCGCCGCGCCTGAGGCCTTGCAGCAGGTGCACCAATGCGACCTTGCTGGCGTCGCGTGCGCGGCTGAACATGCTTTCGCCAAAGAAGGCGGCGCCCAGCCGCACGCCATACAGTCCGCCGACCAGCTCGCCCTGCTGCCAGCACTCGATGGAATGGGCGTGGCCGCCTGAATTCAGCGCGGTATAGAGGCGCACGATCTCGCTGTTGATCCAGGTTTCCTCCCGGCCGGGCGCGGACGCGGCACAGGCCAGCATCACTTCGGGAAAGGCCTTGTCGGCGGTGACCGTGAAACGGCCGGAGCGCACGGTGCGGGCCAGGCGATGGGGCACATGGAAAAAGTTGATCGGTATGATGCCGCGCTTATCCGGCGAAACCCAGTAGAGCGTGGGGTCGCCGCGCCTTTCCGCCATGGGAAACAGGCCCTCGGCATAGGCCCGCAACAGGATTTCCGGTGTCAGCCTGGGGGTGCCGTGCAAGTCTTGAGCCTCGTCCGTCGTGCCTGCCGAATGATGGAGGAGCCGCTCGCCGCCAAAGCGAAGGACACCCCCCAATACAACTGGCCTATCGTGCAGGTTACCTTAGCATTTATTTTTGGTTAATCGCGAACGCGCCGGGACCGGCCGCCGCCAGATACAAGAAGATAAAGCAGAACAGGACAGCTGCGTCCCCCCCATTCTGGGACGGATAAACGCCCCTGGGCAAGTGGGCCATGAAATAGGCGAATGCCATTTCACCGGAGGTTACGAAGGCGGCGATCCTGCTGAACAGGCCCAAGGTGACCAGCGCGCCGCCCACCAGCTCGATGATCCCGGCCGCCATGATCAGGGGCGGCAGATGGGCCCCCATCGGGGCGGGAAAGCCCGCGATCTTGATCAGTCCGTGTTCGAGGAAAAGCAGACCCACGACAATGCGCAGAACCCCCAGCAGCTGGGGCGCATATTTGGCCAGGAACCCCATGCGCGAACTCTCCCGATCTTGGTGTTGCGCAAGGAGCTTAGCTGGGAATGCGGGCGCTACCTAGTGGCCCAGGCCGGCCAGGTACTTTTCCAGCCAATGAATGGAATATTCGCCGTCAATGATGTCGGGCTCGCGCACCAGCTTCTGGAACAGGGGAATGGTGGTCTCGATGCCGTCCACCACCAGTTCATCCAGTGCCCGGCGCAGGCGCAGCAAACACTCATTGCGGTTCTTCGCATGCACCACCAGCTTGCCGGCCAGGCTGTCGTAGAAGGGCGGGATGCGGTAGCCGGAATAGATCGCGGAATCGAACCGCACGCCCAGGCCGCCCGGGGTGTGGAATTGGGTGATGGTCCCCGGCGAGGGGCGGAAGGTGAAGGGGTTCTCCGCATTGATGCGGCATTCGATGGCATGGCCTTCGAAGACAATATCCTTCTGCCGGAAGGCCAGCGGGGCGCCCGACGCGATGCGGATCTGTTCGCGCACGATGTCGATGCCGGTGATGGCTTCGCTGACAGGATGTTCCACCTGCAACCTGGTGTTCATCTCGATGAAATAAAAGCGTCCGTCCTCGTACAGGAATTCGACCGTGCCCGCGCCGAGATAGCCCAGCCGGGACAGCGCCTTGGTCACGACGGCGCCGATCTCGTCACGCTCCTGGGCATTGAGGGCGGGGCTGCCGGCTTCTTCCCACACCTTCTGGTGGCGGCGCTGCAGCGAGCAGTCGCGTTCGCCCAGATGCACCACCTCGCCATGGGCATCGGCCAGGACCTGGATTTCGATATGGCGCGGTCTCTGGAGATATTTCTCCATATAGACGGTGTCATTGCCGAACGCGGCCTTGGCTTCGGCGCGGGCCGTGGACAGCGCCAAGGAAAGTTCGCCGGCTGTTTTTGCGACCTTCATGCCGCGTCCGCCGCCGCCCGCCGTGGCCTTGATCAGGACGGGATAACCGATCGCTTCGGCAAGCGCGCTCGCGTCCTTGTCGCTGACTTCGCCGTCCGAGCCGGGGACAGTGGGTATGCCGAGTTCCTTGACCGTTTGCTTGGCCGTAATCTTGTCGCCCATCATGCGGATATGCTCCGCCTTGGGACCGATGAAGGTCAGGCCATGTTCCTCGATGATGTCGGCGAATTTGGCGTTCTCGGACAGAAAGCCATAGCCGGGATGAATGGCTTCGGCACCGGTGATCTCGCAGGCCGCGATGATGGCAGGAATGTTGAGATAGGACTGGCTCGCGGCCGGTGGACCGACGCACACGCTTTCATCCGCCAGCTTGACATGCATCGCCTCATTGTCGGCGGTGGAATGGATCGCCACGGTGGAGATGCCCATCTCCTTGCAGGCGCGGATGACGCGAAGGGCGATTTCGCCGCGATTGGCGATGAGGACTTTTTCGAACATCAGGCGATGACGCAGAGGGTCTGGCCGAATTCCACGGGTGTTCCGTCCGTGACATGGATCTCCGTCACCGTGCCGCTCCTGGGCGCGGTGATGGCGTTCATGGTTTTCATCGCCTCCACGATGAACAGCGTGTCGCCTTCCTTCACCGTCTTGCCCACCGCGATGAAGGGCGGCTTGCCGGGTTCGGGCGCGGCATAGACGGTGCCGACCATGGGCGAGGGCACCGCGCCCGCGGGCGGGCCCGAAGGTCCGGAGGCCACCGCCGCCGTTTCCGTCACGGGTGCGGCCGCGGCCGGTGCGGCCGGCGCCGCCGCCACAACGCCTCCGCTCCTGCTGACGCGAATGCGCGCGCCCTGGTGCTCGATCTCGATTTCGGTAAGGCCGGTTTCCTTCAGGAGCTTGGCCAGCTCGCGCACCGCCTCGGCATCAATGCCGGGCCCCTTGCCCTTCAAACTCATTTCTTCCCCTTGAGAATATCGGCAATGGCATCCACGGCGCGCAGATAGCCTTGCGCGCCCAGGCCCATGATGATGCCGGTGGCGCCTTTGGACACATAGGAATGGCTGCGGAACGGATCGCGCCTGTGGATGTTGGAAAGATGCACCTCGATCACCGGAATCTTGAGTGCCAGGATGCTGTCGAGGATGGCGACGGAGGTGTGGCCATAGCCCGCCGGATTGATGATCACGGCGCTGCCGGAGGTGCGGGCCTCCTGCAGGTGATCCACGATCTCGCCTTCGCGGTTGGACTGGCGGAACACGGTCGCCAAGCCATATTGGGCGGCCTGGGCCTCGCACATCTTCCCGATCTGGGCGAGGGTGGTGTAGCCATAGACTTCCGGCTCGCGCTCCCCCAGCAGGTTGAGATTGGGGCCGTTGAGGATATATATGGGTAAGGTCTTGGGTTCTTTGGTCTTTTTTGCCATAGACTTTCCGTGGGGCGAGGGCGAGTCACGCCTTATAATCGTATCCAGGGGGATACGGAAATGCTTATGGTGCGGGTCAGGTCATGGCAGTTGAAATCACCTTGAATGGCGAAACGCGGCAGCTGGATGGGCCCTTGAGCCTGCGCGGCCTGCTGCAGAGCCTGGGACTCGATCCCGCCAAGATCGCGGTGGAACGCAATCTGGAGATCGTGCCGCGCTCGACCTATGACCAGGTCGCGGTGGCGCACGGCGACCGGCTGGAGATCGTGCATTTCATCGGCGGCGGCAATGCGCCGGTCGAGGTTCCGCGCGTCGACAAGCCTTTCATGATCGCGGGAAAGACCTTCACATCGCGCCTGATCATCGGCACCGGCAAGTACAAATCCTATGCCGACAATGCCGCGGCGCTGCAAGCCTCCGGCGCGGAGATCGTCACGGTTGCGGTGCGCCGCGTGAACCTCACCGATCCCAACCAGCCCAAGCTTGTGGATTTCATCGATCCCAGGAAGGTGACCTATCTGCCCAATACCGCCGGCTGCTTCACCGGCGAGGACGCGGTGCGCACCTTGCGCCTGGCGCGCGAGGCGGGCGGCTGGTCATTGGTCAAGCTGGAAGTGCTGGGCGAAAAGAAGCTGCTGTACCCCGACATGATCGAGACCCTGCGCGCCACCGAGATGCTGTCGAAGGACGGATTCCAGGTGATGGTCTATTGCAGCGACGATCCCTTGATGGCCAAGCGCCTGGAAGATGTGGGCGCGGTCGCGATCATGCCGCTGGCATCCCCCATCGGTTCGGGCATGGGCATCCAGTCCACGGTGAACATCCGCATGATCATCGAGGACAGCAAAGTGCCGGTGATCGTGGATGCCGGCATCGGCACGGCCTCGGACGCGGCGGTGGCGATGGAGTTGGGCTGCGATGCAGTAATTTCCAACACCGGCATCGCCCATGCCAAGGATCCGGTGCAGATGGCCAGGGCGATGAAGCTGGCGGTGGAAGCAGGGCGCCTGGCCTGGCTTGCCGGGCGGATGCCGAAGAAGGCTTACGCCGATCCGTCGAGTCCATTGAGCGGGCTCATTTAGGGTAGCTTGCCCTTTGGCCGCTGGGCGCGTCGGCCATAGAGTGAAGCCATGGACAGTGCCCTGAGAGCCATCGTTACCGAAGCCGTCCGCGCCTCGGATGAGGATCGCACCACCTTCCCGCAGGTCGTCGCGTCACTGATTGCGGCGGGCGTGGAGCGCTATCACGCCGACCTTGTGTGCAACGAGCGGGTTTTTTATTTGCCGGATGGCACATTCGAACGCGTCCCAGCCCACCAGGTTCCGAGTGCGGCGCAGGCGTTTTCAGCCCGGGATGTCGAAGCGGCGGTGCGCGCGATCCAGGGCGGCGAAATCCAGTACCGGGAATTCTGCGACCGCGTCGCCCAAGCCGGATGCGTGGGCTACCACGTATTCATCGCCGGGCGCCGGGTTGTCTATTACGGCCGCGGCGGGGAGCAGCACGTCGAACATTTTCCCGGCGCGAAGCCTTAGCCCTTCATCTCGCTGGCGAGGGTGTCGTCATCCACCGCGCCGGGATGGAACTTGCCGTTCAGCACAAAGGTCGGCGTGCCATCCACCCCCACCTTGTGCGCGAGCGCGATCGAAGAGGTGAGCGTCTTCTCGATCGCCGGATCGCTCATGTCGGCCTTGAGCTTGTCCACATCCATGCCGGCCTTGGCGGCATCGGCATAGATCATCTGCTCGCTGACCTGGCCCTCCTCGCCCAGAAGCGTGAAGTGGAAATCCATGTATTGGCCGGGCTGGCGCCGTGCCGCCAGCGAAGCGCGCGCCGCCAGCAGGGCGCTTGGGCCGTGCAGGTCGGCGATGGGAAATTCGATGAAGGAGAAGCGGGTGTCATTCTTGTGGGCATCGTAGAATTTCTTCACCGCCGGCAGCGAGGCGCGGCAAAAGGGGCAATCATAGTCATAGAATTCCACCAGCGAGGTCTTGGCGTCGGCCGGCCCGGTGACGAAAGCCACCGCGGGATCGAAGAAGGCGGCCCTTCCTACCTTCTTCATGGCGGCGTCCTGCTCGGCGGCCTGCTTCTGGTCGTCCAGCTGTTGGGCGCGTCCCATCATCGCCGGGGCAAGCTCGGGATGCAGCATCAGATAGGTCTGCATCTGCCGGTCGTTGATCGGCATCAACCCGTTCTGCGCCATCACAAGAATCACTGCGACCGCGATGGCCGCGCCGCCGAGCGCGCCGGCCAGCATGATCACAAGCGGCCTCATCGTCCTCATCCCCGCCGTTGCTGCGCCGCCAGCGGCGCCGCCGCGCCGATGATGTCGCCGGCACGCTGCCAGTCGGCCGAGCCTTGCGGCAGTTTGCTGCGTGCGCGGGTGGCAAAGACCACCGCCTTCATCATATCGCCGGCATTGTACCAGGCTTCTGCGGTGGACAGGTTGGCCATGGGCTCGTTCTTCAGCATGCTGTAGGCCTGCGCCGTCTCGTACCAAGTGAAGATATCATCATCCTCCACCAGGATCGCCGCCTTGAGATTGGCAAGGGCGGGTTGGGCCATGTTGGCGTCTTCGGTGGCGAGCTGGGCGGTGGCCAGCGCCAATCTCAGCTGCGGCGCCTGGGGCCGCAGGCTCACCGACTTCTGGTAATCGGGAATCGCTTGCAGCGGCTTGGCCATGCTCAGATAGATCTGGCCGCGCACTTCGTAGAAATAGGGATTGTTGGGTTCGTCGGTGATCAGGCTGTTGATCGCGGCCAGCGCCTTTTGCAGGTTGGGCTGGCGCAGATAGATCATGGAATGGGCATAGCGCGCCGGCTCGGAAGTGTCGGAATCCGGAAAGCGCGCCAGCGCTTCCTTCACCGGCAACACAAAGCCCGCAAGCTTGGCCTGCACCATCTGGAACGTATGCAGGGTTTCCGGAGAATCCTGCACCTCGCGATAAGGCGAGGCTTCCACCATGTCGTTCAAGTCAAAAACGCGGTCCTGGCCGGAAGGATGGTCCACCGCGAACTTGTCCACCTTGTAAGCGCTCATCGCCTCTTCGTTCGCGAAGCGCTGGAAGGTGTGATACATGCCCATCGGCGATTGATGGGTGGCGAGCAGGAGCTTGGCCGCGATCTGATCGGCGGTGGATTCCTGCACCCGGGTGAAGGCGGCAAACTGGCCCATGGCATAGGCCTGGCCGATGCCCATGATCGCCATGCCCGCCTCGCCCGCGCCGGCGATCATGGCGCCTACGCCGATCACCATGGACAGCAGCATGGGGATCATCGCCTTCTGCATGCCCACATTGCCGCGCGACAGATGGCCGGCCGAGATGTGGCCGGTCTCATGCGCCATCACGCCGATCAGTTCGTTGGGTGCGTGCAGCCAGAGCAGGATGCCGGAGAAGATGAAAATATTCTCGCCGCCGTCGGGGCCATAGGTGGCAAAAGCGTTGATTTCGGGATCGCCGAGCAGCCAGACCTTCGGAACCGGATCCAGGCCGGCAGCGCGGGCCAGCGGCGCCTCATAGCTCCTCAGCATTTCCTCTGTTTCGGTGTCGCGCAGGAGGCCCATGTCGCCCTGGGCCCAGGCGGGCAGGGCATAGCCGAGGAATGCAGCCACAAAGCCGGCGGCAAAGAGCACCTTGCGCCCGGCGGAATTCGGCGATTTCAGCGACAAGCCAGTACTCCCGTTGCCCCGCTCAAAACCCCCGATCGTGCCCCAAATCCGAAGTTCGCTAGATCTTGCGGCGCTATCGGTAGCGAACTTCGGATTTAAAGGGGCGCGACAATTCATTAATCTGGTGTGGCTCTGGTTCAGAAGTCCCCTTGTAGAGCTCGCCGCACTGCCGAAGGGGACTTCTGAACCGCCACACCAGCGATCAAACTATGGGCAGGCGTGGCTTTGGTCAAACGCTGCGGAGATTCGGCACTGTGGCGAAGCGGCTCCGGCTGGGGCATAAGGGGTTCCAACCCCACAGCCACCAAGGATTACGCCGCTTTCATGTCCCGACTCTCAATCGCCCTCTTTGTCTTGCCCGCCTTGCTGTTGGGCGGTTGCCAGACCCTCACAGGACTGGGCGACCATACCGCCGCAACCTTGGGATTCGAGGACGAACCCCAGTCCTATACCGCCAGCATGGTCAGCGAACCCAAGCGCAGCGGCATCGCCGTGGCCGACGAGCCCTTGGCCGCGCGGGCCGGCGCCGCGGCCTTGGCGGACCAGGGCACGGCGGTCGATGCGGTTGCAACCATGTTCTTTACCTTGACCGCGACGTATCCGGTGGCGGCGGGATTGGGCGGCGGGGGCATCTGCCTTTTGCGCGAGGCCGGCGGCCAGGTCAGCGAATTCGACTTTGTGACCAGGGCGCCCAAGGCCGGCGGCATCTATGCCTTGCCGGGCGCGGTGGCCGGCTTTGCCACCATGCACAGGCTTTATGGCGCGCTGCCGTGGCAGCGGATCGTGGCGCCTGGCGAGGCCTTTGCCTCGACCGGATTTCCCGTTTCCGAGGCCTTGGCGTCGCGGCTCGTCCCGGTTCAGAATCTGTTGCGTCTGGACCCGGGCCTGGCGGCGGAGTTCCTGGATCAAGGCGGCAGGCCGAAGCTGGCCGGTGCTGAAGCGCGAAATGTGCCGCTTGGCGTCACCTTGGGCGCGATCCGTCTGAACAAGGCTGATGGATTCTACAAGGGCGCGGTGGCGGCCAACATCGCGGCCTATTCTGCCGCGCAGGGCGGCGGCATCACCGCGGCTGAACTGGCCGCGACGACGGCGTCGCAGGATGCGGCGCGGTCCCGTGTCATCGGCAATTTTGTCATCTATCTGCCGGGCGCGCGCACGGGCGCCGGCGCGTTCAGTGCCGCGATGCTGGCCAATCTTTCACGCGATTTGCGCGCCACGCGCAATCCCGCGAGCGCCACGGAATCCGCGACCCGCGATTCGCTCGCGGGTTTCGGCGTGAGAACCGTGCCCGGCGACCTTGGCTCGACGGGTTTCGCCGCAGTCGATGCCAGTGGCGCCGCCGCATCCTGTGCCGTGACGCTCAACGGTCCTTTCGGTTCGGGGCGCACAGCCGGCAATACGGGCGTGGTGCTGGGTGCCACGCCGTCCAGCCAGGCAGGCCTTGCGAGCGCTTTCCTCGCGCCGCTGATCGCTACCGGCAACGGCCAGATCGCGCTGGCCGGCGCGGGCGCCGGCGGACCCGCGGGCACTGTGGCGGCGGTCTATGCCGCGCTGGAAGCGGCTGGTGGCCGCGAACTTGGCAAGCGCGGCGACCTGCGCGGCACGGGCAGCGCGCCTTACGATACGGTGAATGTGATCTCCTGCGGCGCGGACGCCTGCGTCGGGCTCACCGATCCCGGCGCCCATGGCGCCGGCGTGACGGCAGAAGTGACGATGAGATAGGCGAGGGAAGATCTGCCTCGCGTTATTCCAGGTTGTTATTCCCGCGAAAGCGGGAATCCATGGAGGGTTGAAGTTGGATGCCCGCTTGCGCGGGCATGACAATTTTCAGAATGCCGGCGAAGCCACCTACTCGCCGGAGAAAGTCCTCTGCCACCACCCCTTCTTCTTGGGCTGGTCTTCGCTTTTGACCGGTTCCTCTTCCTTGGGCGTGGTGTCGGGAATGTCATCCTGCAGCGACCACACCGGCGCGGACGGCGCGCCCGGCGCATGCTTGTCATCGGTCGGGGTTGTGTCGATCTCGTCTGGCACGGCGCCAAAACGATCGGCTTCGCTGACAAAACCGGATTGATGATGCTCCATGCCTTCCGGCTCGGGGCGCTGGTCTTTGTCGCGGCCACCCCGGCGGCCACGGCGGCGGCGGCGCCTGCGGCGGGGTTCGCCGCCCTCGCCAAAACCGTGTCCGGCTTGCTGGCCGTTTTGCGGGCCGGCCTGCTGGCCATTCGGTTGCGCCGGCACGGCGGCGTCATGGGATTCCGGCGCCGCGCCGGGTGCGGCCTCGGCGTCATTTCCGGAGACCTGCTGTCCATCAGGGCGCTCGGTCTGGTCGCGCTCCCGGTCGCGGCCACGCCCCCGTCCGCCACGGCGGCGGCGGCGGCGACGGCCTTCCCCCCGCGGCGAGCTTTCAGGACGCTCGAAGCTTTCTGATTCCGCGCCCTCTTCGGCTTCGTCCGCGTCCTCTTCGGCGCTACCCGCCTCGAGTTCTTCCGCTTCGCTTTCGTCCTGAAATTCGGGTTCCGGCTCGTCGGAGGGGACAAAGCCCGCTTCGATGCCCACCACGGACGGCCTGGGGCGGTCGCCTGGATCGCGGCTCTTGGTCCGCTCGATCTCGAAACTGCCGGCGGCCATGCCCTGCCTGGGATCGAAGGCGATGGTCATGCCATGCTCATTCTCGATGCGCGACAGTTCGGCGCGCTTCTGATTGAGGATGTAGAGCGCCACTTCATCGGTGATTTTCACCGTCACCGCGGCGGCGCGGTTCTTTTCGCCTTCGTCCTCGAGGCCGCGCAGCACGCGCAGCGCGGTGGATTCGGTGGACCGCACCAGGCCGGTCCCGGCGCAGTGCGGGCAGGTGACGGTCGAGCCCGCGATCACGCCGGCGCGCAGGCGCTGGCGCGACATTTCCAAGAGGCCGAATTGCGAAATCTTGCCGATCTGCACCCGGGCGCGGTCGTTCTTCACTGCGTCACGCAGGCGCTTTTCGACCTCGCGGTCGTTCCTGCCTTCCTCCATGTCGATGAAGTCGATCACGATCAGGCCGGCCAGGTCGCGCAGGCGCAACTGGCGGGCTATTTCGCTGGCCGCTTCCAGATTGGTCTTGCGCGCCGTTTCCTCGATCGAATGTTCGCGCGTCGCCCGTCCCGAGTTCACGTCAATGGAGACCAGCGCTTCGGTCTGGTTGATGACGATATAGCCGCCCGATTTGAGGGTGACGGTGGGCGAGAACATGGAATCCAACTGGGATTCGATGTGCATGCGCTGGAACAGCGGCACCGTGTCCTTGTACTGATGGACATACTTGGCATGGCTGGGCATCAGCATGCGCATGAAGTCCTTGGCGTTGCGGTAGCCCTGATCGCCCTCCACCACGATGTCCTGCACATCCTTGGTATAGAGATCGCGGATCACGCGCTTGACCAGGTCGCCTTCCTCATAGACGCAGGCCGGCGCGTTGGAGGACAGTGTCTTCTCCCGGATCGTGTCCCACAGGCGCAGCAAATAGTCATAGTCGCGCCGTATCTCCAGCCGGGTGCGGTTTTCGCCCGCGGTGCGGATGATCAGGCCCATGCCGTCCGGCAACTCCAACCCTTGCGCAGCCGCCTTGAGGCGCTTGCGGTCGGCGGCATTGGTGATCTTGCGCGAGATGCCGCCGCCACGCGGGGTATTGGGCATCAGGACGCAATAGCGGCCCGCGAGCGACAGATAGGTGGTCAGCGCCGCGCCCTTGTTGCCGCGTTCCTCCTTGACCACCTGCACCAGGATGATCTGGCGGCGCTTGATCACTTCCTGGATCTTGTAATGCTTGCGCCGCACCCACTTCTGCGGCGGACGTTGGGCTTGGAGCGCCTGGGTGTCGGGCTGTGGCCCTTCGCCTTCCGGGCTCACGGCCGGGGCCGGCCCTTCGCTCTCGACCGCAGCGATGCCCTGCAAGGCGTCGCCGTCATGGGCTTGAGCGCTGACCGGCAGGATCTCGCCTTCATTTTCTTCCGCCGCCTCGGCGGCGGCGATATCCGCGTCGCCATGATAGTCGGGCAGGGCCTCGGCCGCGGCTTGCGGCTTGGTCTCGGGCGGTTCGTCTTCATGGTCATGCTCGGCGACCAGTCCGCCGTGATTGACGAACACGTCCTCATGTTCGTCTTCCCCGGATTCAGGAGCGCCGTCAGACACGGCGGCATCCTCTTCTTCGCCGTCCTCTTCGCCTTCCGGCTCTTCCCCCTCTGGCGCGGTGTCCAGCGGCACCAGCGGCGCCATCTCGACGGAATCCTCGCCGCTGTCCGCCTCTTCCTCGGTGTCCTCCTCACCCAGGGCTTCCGCATCCTCGGTTCTGGTTCCGGTGATCTCGAAGCTTTCGATCTCGTCTTCCTGGCGGCGGCGGGCCTCGGCCTCCTGCTCGGCGAGCAGCGCCTGCCGGTCGGCCATGGGGATCTGGTAATAATCGGGATGGATTTCGGCGAATGCCAGGAAGCCCTGGCGGTTGCCGCCATATTCGACAAAGGCGGCCTGCAGCGACGGCTCGACGCGCGTCACCTTCGCCAGGTAGATGTTGCCCTTGAGCGGTCGCTTGGACGCGGCCTCGAAATCAAATTCCTCGACTTTGGATCCGTCGAGAACGACCACGCGGGTTTCTTCCGGGTGGTTGGCGTCGATGAGCATGCGCTTGGTCATGGAAGTCTCCGGGGCGCGCGCGCATTGGGCCGCAAACCATGGCGGACAAAAGGAGGCGCTGCGCAGTGTGAGTGGAAAATCGAGGCGCGAACCCGTCCGTCGAAACGGTCATGGTGACCGGGACAGCGTCGGAAGGCAGCGCAATTCGGACAGTCATGGTACTCAGGCGGCCGTTCGTACGGCCTTTGGGCGTGACCCTGGAAACGCCCCTCTGTCCGCGTTCGTCGCGGAACGTGTGGCGCTGTTCAGGGGCGGCGCGGGCAATTCGCGGGAATCGCGAACGCCTGCCGGTGCGGTTTTTGTAGGGTGCCGGCGAACTTTCAACAAGCGATTAATGGCCGGGACCGCCGCCAGCCGGACGGCCGCCCAAAATTAATCGTTCATAATCAATTGGTTAGTTAAGAACGAGACCACAACCGCAAGAGGTTATTGCGGATCGCCTCAAGCCGGACCCGGTTTTCCCAGGCCATTTTGAGGCCTTCCAGCGCCGCCACCTCGTTCAGCTCATAGAGCTGGGTGCGCAGGAATTCGTCCGGGACCAGGCTTTCGATGAAGGTGATGGAAACCAGCCGCTGGCCGCGACGCACCGGGGTCACCTCATGCAGCTGGGTGGAAGGGTAGACGATCACGCTGCCCGGCTCGCCCTTGATCACCACGGGCTTTGTTCCCAGATGCACGACCAGTTCGCCGCCATCATAGCTGGCCGGCGGATTGAGCCAGACCGTCGCCGATAGATCGGAGCGGCGCACCTCATTGCCGAAGCGCATATGCGCGGTGTCGGCATGGGCGCCATAGGTCATGCCCACTTCGTAGCGGGCGAGCAGGGGAGGCGCGACGTGGCGGGGGAAGGCGAACTCCCGGAACGGCTCGGATCGGACGAAGGCTTCCGCCACGATGCGGGACGATTCCGCGAACAGGGGGTCGATTTCGCTGGCCTGGAGGTTGTTCTTGGCCTGGTTGTGGGGATTGGAGATCCGCCCGTCCACAAAGCGCACCTTGGCGGCAAGCTCCTGCAGCCGTGCCACCTCCTCCGCCTTCAGAAAGCCTTTTATTTCCAGAAACATCTGCCGCCCTTGCGCCGCTTTGACCCTAGCAAAAGCGCGGGGTTGAAACAAACGTCCATGCTAAACTCGCGCATGCGATTCGAAGGCATCTGGGATCATCGGTGATGCGTATCCTCGCAATCCTGTCGCTCGCCTTGGCTGTGAGTGTTGCCGGGTCCGAGGCCATTGGCGCCGATGACGCCATCAGCAAGCTGATGCACGACCAGGGCTCAGCTTCAGACGAAGGTCCGGCGAAAAGCCTGCCCGTGGCACCGCCCAGGCCTATCCCCCAACGGGTCGAGGGCCTCAGTATCGGCTCCAAGACCCAGGGTCCGCTGCCCATCGTGATGAGCGCGCGCATCGGCGAGCATGAAGATCGCACCCGGCTGGTGATCGAATTGTCCGATCCGCTCAATCTGCGCGCCTTTGCGCTGGCCAATCCGGACCGGGTGGTGATCGACATGCCGGAAGTCTCCTGGCGGCTGGGAGCGCCGGCCAGGCCATCGGGCTTCGGGCCCGTGAAGTCCTATCGCTACGGCCTGTTCCGCGGCGGCAATTCGCGCATGGTTATCGACCTCAATTCGCCGGTTTCGGTGGCCGATCCGCTGGTGCTGCCGCCTTCGGCCGGATTTGGCTACCGGGTGGTGATCGACTTGTTCCCCACCACGCGGCCCAAATTCGATGCCCAGGCCGGCTGGCCGGCCGACCTCAAGAGGCGTGAAAGCGATGCGGAGAAGCTGGCGGCCCTGATCGCGGCCGAACAGTCGCCGCCTGCCAAAGGCGCCGGCAAAAAGGTCATCGTGCTGGATCCCGGCCATGGCGGGCTGGATGCCGGTACCATCGGCGTCAATGGGCTGATGGAAAAGGACCTGGCGCTGGCGGAGGCCCTGAAGCTTGAGCGTGAACTCAAGCGGCGAGGCTATGGCGTCTACATGACCCGGGACAATGACACCTTCATTCCCTTGCGTCAGCGTGTCGCCATGGCCCGCGCCGATCATGCCGACCTGTTCATCGCGCTCCATGCCGACTCCAATCCCGATTCCGGCACAACCGGGACCTCCATCTACACACTCAATGACGGCCGTTCCGATCGCGAGGCCGCGGCACTTGCCCGGCGCGAGAACCAGTCCGACGTAATCGCCGGCGTCGATCTGTCCGGTGACAACAATCCGGTGGCGCCGATCCTGATAAACCTCGCCCAGCGCGATACCCGCAACAAATCCTCGGAATTCGCCACCAATGCGCTCAAGGAACTGGGGCAGGTGACCGACCTGCTGGCGAGGAGCCCCCACCGGTCCGCCAGCCTGGCGGTCCTGGTGGCGCCCGATGTTCCCGCCGTGCTGATCGAGCTTGGTTACCTGTCCAATTCCGGCGATGCCGCGCAGATGAACACGGATTCATGGCGCAGCCGGGTGGCGCAAGCCATTGCCAGTGCCGTGGATGCCCAATTTACGCCATTTTCCGCCTCACAAGCCTCTCGTTAAGCTCTTTCAAGCCAAGGTCGCGAGCCTTATAAATCCAACTGTCCCATGCCGAATTTTCTTTCCCGTCTTCTGAAATGGCTAGGCCTGGCGGCCGCTGCCCTGGTCGTGGTGGTCATTGGCTTCTGCGCCTTCTGGGTCGTCGCCTTGATGCGCGACCTGCCCAGCGTGCAGACCTTGCAGAACTATGCGCCGCCGATCACCACACGGGTCTATGCCGGCAATGGCACGGTCCTGGGAGAATATGCGCACGAGCGCCGCATCTTCGTGCCGGCCGCCTTCATCCCCAAACTGGTGAAGCAGGCCTTCACCTCGGCCGAGGACCGCAACTTCTATAACCATCCGGGCATCGATCCCTCGGGCATCCTGCGCGCGGCGATCAAGGATGTCGGGCTGGTGCTGGAAGGCCGCCGGCCCCAAGGCGCCTCCACCATCACCCAGCAGGTGGCGCGCGGCTTCCTGCTCAACTCCGATCTCAAGATGGCGCGCAAGGTCCGCGAGGCAATCTTGGCGATCCGTATCGACGCCACCTATCCGAAGGAAAAAGTGCTGGAGCTTTACCTGAACGAGATCAATCTCGGACAAAACAGCTATGGCGTGGCGGCGGCGGCGCTGAATTATTTCGGCAAGTCGCTGGACGAGCTTGACGTTTCGGAAGTTGCCTTTCTTGCGTCCCTGCCCAAATCGCCCAGCCATTACGACCCGCGCTTCCATCATGAGGCGGCGGTGGACCGCCGCAACTGGGTGATCGGGCAGATGGCCGAGAACGGCTATATCACCGACGAACAGGCCAAGGCCGCCCAGGCCGAGCCGCTGATCACCCAGACCCGCGCGCTGGGCAGCCAGGCCGCCGACGTGGACTATTATGTCGAGGAGGTGCGCCGGCTTCTCTACAAGGAGCAGGGCGAAAAGAAATTGTATGACGGCGGGCTGCAGGTGCGCGCCTCGCTGGACACGCGGCTGCAGAATTATGCCGTCGGCGCGCTGCGCTCCGGTCTTGTGCGCTACGACCGCCGTCATGGCTGGCGCGGGGCCAAGATGCATGTCGATCTGGCCAGTTGGAAAGAGGGGCTGGCCAAGCTCGCCTCCGATCCCAGCCACCAGTCGGGCATCGACACTTGGAGGATCGCGACGGCGCTGGACTATGACGGCAAGGCCGTCCGCATCGGTTTCCCCGATGGCTCGACCGGGGTGATGCCCTATGACGGCTACAAATGGGCTCGCCACCAGTTGCCGGGCGCGGTGTGGGGACCTGCGCCTAGCGGCCCGCAAGAGGTGGTCAAGCCGGGCGATGCCTTCTTTGTCGAGCCGTTGCCGGCTCCCGCAAAAGCCGGGGAGTTCGGCTTGCGCCAGGTGCCGGAGGTCAATGGCGCCATCGTGGTCATGGATCCGCATACCGGCCGCGTGCTGGCCATGTCCGGCGGCTTCTCCTATGCCTCCTCCCAGTTCGACCGGGCGATGCAGGCTGAGCGCCAACCGGGCTCATCCTTCAAACCCTTCGTCTATGCCACCGCGCTCGATATGGGCTACACGCCGGTCAGCAAGGTCCTGGACGCGCCGTTCGAGCTGGACATGGGCCCGGGCCAGGGCATCTGGCGGCCGGAGAATTTCGAGAAGGGCGAATTCCTGGGCGACACCACTCTGCGCCGGGGCATCGAGCTGTCGCGCAACGTGATGACGGTCCGGCTCGCCTATACCATCGGCATGAACAATGTCGTCAAGCTGCCCATCCGCTTTGGCGTTTATGACAAGCTGCCGCCGCTTCTGGCCAACTCGCTGGGGTCCTATGAAACCACGTTGATGCGCATGGTCACCGGCTATTCGGAGTTCGTGAATGGCGGCAAGAAGATCAGCCCCTCACTGATAGATCGCATCCAGGACCGCAATGGCAAGACCATCTGGCGGCACGATGATCGCAAGTGTGAGGGCTGCAATGATGCGGACTGGCACGGCCAGGAGGAGCCGCTTCTGCCCGATACCCGCGAGCAGATCATCGATCCGCGCACCGCCTACCAGATCGTCTCCATGCTTCAGGGCGTGGTCCAGCGCGGCACCGCCGCCTATTCGGTGGGCGCGCAGATCAACAAGCCGCTGGCCGGCAAGACCGGTACTTCGCAGGACGCGCAATCCACCTGGTTCATCGGCTTCTCGCCGGATTTGGCCGCCGGCGTCTATGTCGGCTTCGACAATCCCCGCACCCTCGGTCCCAAGGAGCAGGGCGCCACCGTGGCCGCCCCGATCTTCCGCGACTTCATGAAAGAGGCCTTGGCCAATGCGCCGCCCACGCCCTTCCGCGTCGCGCCCGGCATCGAGGAAGTGCCGGTCGACTGGAAGAGCGGCAATCCAGTCCCGCCCGGCACGCCCGGCGCCATCACGGAAGCCTTCAAGGCCGGCACAGCGCCGGGCGAGGCCAATGCGCCCGTGGCCGGCGTGGACGATGTCGGCGCCGCCCCTGCAAATGGCACCGCCACCGCCAGCCAATCCAACACGCCGCCGGCCTCCGTGGGCGAGGGCACAGGTGGCCTCTATTAGCCGGCGACGTTGATTTTGCGCGTCGCTTCGCTTAAGCAGCCAGCCCATGCGTCCCGAAATTTCCCGCGCCGCCGACGAGATTGAGCAGGCTATCGCCCTGCTGAGGAGGCATCTTTGACTGGGACAAAGCCACCCGCCGCCTGGACGAGCTGAACGCCAAGGCCGAAGACCCCGCGATCTGGAACGATCCGCAAGCCGCGCAGAAACTGATGCGCGAGCGCCAGAAGCTGGACACGTCCCTGACGGCTGTCACCAAGCTCATCAACGAACTCCACGACGCCAGGGAGTTGATCGCGCTGGCGGAGGCGGAGAACGACGCTGCCATGGTGACGGATGGGGAAAACACGCTGCTCGCACTCGGCACGCGCGCCGAGCAGATGCGGCTGGAATCCATGCTGTCGGGCGAAGCCGACGGCAACGACAGCTATCTGGAAATTCATGCCGGCGCCGGCGGCACCGAAAGCCAGGACTGGGCCTGGATGCTGCTGCGCATGTATACCCGCTGGGCCGAGCGCCATGACTACAAGCTGCAGCTGATCGAGGAGAGCGAAGGCGAGGCGGCGGGCATCAAGTCCACCACCCTTCTGGTCAAGGGCCCCAACGCCTATGGCTGGCTGAAAACGGAAGCAGGCGTTCACCGGCTGGTGCGCATCTCGCCCTTCGACTCCAATGCGCGGCGGCACACCTCCTTTTCGTCCGTTACCGTCTATCCGGTGATCGACCAGTCCATCGAGATCGACATTCCGGAAAAGGAAGTCCGCATCGATGTCTATCGCGCCTCCGGCGCCGGCGGCCAGCATGTCAACAAGACCGAAAGCGCGGTGCGCATCACCCATCTGCCCACCGGCATTGTGGTGGCAAGCCAGTCCGAACGCAGCCAGCACCAGAACCGTGCCATCTGCTGGGACATGCTCAAGTCGAAGCTTTATGAACTCGAACTCGAGAAAAAGAAGGCGGAGACCGGCGCCTTTGTCGGCGAAAAGTCCGACATCGGCTGGGGTCACCAGATCCGCTCGTATGTGCTTCAGCCCTATCAGCTGGTGAAGGACCTGCGCACCGGCGTGGAAAGCCGGTTGCCGCTGGACGTGCTCGACGGCGACCTCGATCCCTTTATGGCAGCGGCCTTGGCACAGGAGGTCGGCGGTAAGCCGCGTGAAAAAGTGGAAGACCTCGAATGAGGCCACTTTTTAATGGTCGCGCGTCGCAAGCGCCGGCGCTCCGTGGCGGAAAACCGCGCGAAAAAGTGGAAGACCTGGAATAATCCGGACTAAGTGGACGCCTGGCCGAAGGAGGCGAACATCGGCTGCGGTGACACAGGCTCGGCAGCGGACGACGCGGGCTGGGCTCCGTTCTGGTAGGACACCTGCCTGGGATTTGCCTGCTGGTCTTGGGTCAGGCTGTCGTCCAGGGGATTGTCGCTGTGGCGGCAATTGCCTTCGAAAAACGCGCCCGATTCCACGGCAAAAGCTTCGTGCAGGATATCGCCCTGGACATGGCTGGTGGCGGCCAGCAGAACCTTGCGGGCACGGATTCGGCCAAACACCTTGCCGCGCACGGTCAGGTCCTCCGCCAGAACCTCGCCATTGATCTCGGCCTTGTCGCCGATCACCAGACCGACGCTGCGGATATCGCCTTCCACCCGTCCATCAACCTGGATGTCTCCGGTCGAGCTGATCGTGCCGTTGATCACCATATCGCCACTGATGATCGAGGGGGCCGACAGGGTGCGCGAGCGCTTGGGCTGGGCTTGCTGCGCCGTCGGCATGGGCTGCGGCGCGGAATCCTTGCTTTTGCTAGAGAACATGGCGGCCGGCCTCGATAAAATTGTTGGGATTCTTTACGGTGTCATC
>Ga0210386_10001367_pt1 | contig 21815 bp, 18 predicted proteins | sample IncBWH32OmetaG_FD_160091 | JGI IMG/M metagenome (GOLD analysis project Ga0210386, IMG submission 160091) | Forest soil microbial communities from Barre Woods Harvard Forest LTER site, Petersham, Massachusetts, United States - Inc-BW-H-32-O ...
GCTGGCTGCCGAGGAAGGGCGCGGAGCCGAACGGCGTCGGATACTGCTTGATGGTGAAATCCCAGATCAGGCCGGCGGAGCTGTTGATGATCGCAAACAGTGCGATGAAACCGGCGACGTTGGTGAGAATCGGCGCCTTCGCCAACGGCTTGAACAACAGCCGCTCGATCGCGATGCCGCCGATGAAGGAGAAAACCAGCGTGAGCAGGAAAGCGCCCCAGTAAGGCACGCCCCACTGCATCAATTGCCAGGATATGAAGGTCGAGAACATCGCCATCTCGCCTTGCGCGAAATTGAGATGGTCGATCGCCTGATAGATCATGACGACGGCAAGCGCCATGCAGGCATAGATCGCTCCGGTGGCGATGCCGGCCAGGACCTGATTGGTGAAAAGCTCCATGGCCCCGCTCCCTAATAGCCGAGATAGGATTTGCGGACGTCTTCATTGCCCGCGATCTCGTTGGCCTTGCCGGACATCACGATGCGGCCGGTCTCGATCACATAGGCCTGGTCGGCGATTTCCAGCGCGAGTTGCGCGTTCTGCTCGACCACCAGGATCGTGACTTTTTCCTCGCGGTTGATCTTGCCGAGAATCTTGAACAGGTCGCGCACGATGATCGGCGCGAGTCCGAACGACGGTTCGTCGAGCAGCATCAGCCGAGGCCGCAGCATCAGCGCGCGCGCCACCGCCAGCATCTGCTGTTCGCCGCCCGACAACGTGCCGGCCTGCTGGGTATGTCGCTGCTTGAGGACCGGAAAATGCGCATACATGCGCTCGATGTCGGACGTGACATTGGCCTTGTCGCCGCGCGTGATCGCACCGAGCTGAAGATTCTCCTCCACCGTCATGGTGGTGAAGGTGCCGCGGCCCTGCGGCACGTGGGCGATGCCGAGACGGACGATGTTTTCGGTGGAGCGGCTCGATAACGGAGCGCCGTCGAACTCGATCGCGCCGGAGGTGCGAACCATGTTGCAGATCGCACGCAAGGTAGTGGTCTTGCCGGCGCCGTTGGCTCCGAGCAGCGTAGTCACGCTGCCTTCGTTTAGCGTGAATTCGAGGCCGTGCAGCGCCTGAACCTGGCCATAGAAAGCGTTGAGCGCCTTGATGTTCAGAAGCGCCGTCATTGGTCCTTGCTCCCGAGATAGGCCTTGATCACGTCGGGATCGGATTGCACGGCGGCCGGCGTGCCCTCGGCAAGCTTGCGGCCGAAATTCAGCGCCACCACGTGATCGGCGATCGACATCACGAGGCCCATGTGATGCTCGACCAGTAGCACCGTGACGCTGCGATCGTCACGAATGCGCCGGATCAGGTCGCCGAGCGCATAGACCTCTTCGTGGTTGAGGCCGCCGGCCGGCTCGTCGAGCAGCAGGATTTTCGGTTCGGCAGCGAGCGCACGCGCAAGTTCCACGCGCTTCTGGGTGCCGAAGGGCAGGCCGGAAACGGTGCTATGGGCGACGTCTTCCAATTCAAGGTAGTTGAGAATTTCGTGAACGCGCGTGTTGAGCGCGGCCTCGTTGCGGCGAATCCCCGGCAGCTTCAGCGCATCGCTGATGATGTCGCTGCGGGTCCGTGTGTGCGCGCCGATGCGGACGTTATCGAGCACCGACAGGTTGGAGAACAAAGCGACATTCTGGAAGGTGCGGCCGATGCCGATTTCCGCGATCCGGTGCGGCGGGCGCTTCAGGATGCTGGCGCCGTCCATCAGGATGTCGCCCGCGCTCGGCTGGTAGAGCCGGCTTAGGCAGTTGAAGAGCGTGGTCTTGCCAGCGCCGTTCGGTCCGATCAGGCCGAGGATATGTCCCCGCTGCAGGTCGAAAGATACGCCGTTCAATGCAATGATGCCGCCGAACACGACGCTGACGTCGCAAACGGCGAGCAGGGGCGCTGAGGCCGGTGCCGTTCGGGCCTGGCTCATCATGCCCCGCACAGGCTGGTTATCGAGCCTGTTGCTTGATCAGAACGGCAAAGGCTACCTGATCCCCTCAACCACACGCGCAACCTTCCCTCCTGCTTTTAGTTTCCTGCCTTCTTGTTTTTTTGCTTGCGGCGCTATCCCGCCGAGTACGGCTTCGATGTTCCTGACCATGGTCACCAGACGCGGACCGATGTCGTTGCGCAGCCGGTCCTCGGTAAAGCGAAAGGCCGGCGCCCCACAGTTAAACGCATAAGGGCCGGTTCCGTCATTAAGCTTTAGTGCAACGCCGACGGCTGCGATGTCGTCGTGCCATTCGCCGGCTGAGATCGCAAAGCCATGTTTGGCCATGGTTTCTCCGGCCTGCTCGATGCCGTCGCGCATCTTGGCCCAGCGGGCGCCGTAATATTCGCGCAAGTCACGCAGCAGCGTGTTGCGCTCGTCTTCGGGCAGCGCCCAGAGATAGGCGCGCCCCATCGCGGTGGTCGCGATCGGAATGCGCGATCCGACGTCGAGTTGAACGCCGAGCGTCATGCCGCGGCTCTGGCCGAAATAGATCATGCTGAGGCGGTCGCGGCCGCCGATCGCGACCGCACCTCCGGTCTCGCGCATCAATTCTTCGCGGTAGGGTTCCGACAGATGCCGGACGCCGAGATTGGCGAGCGCGGAATAGCCGAGCGCAAGCGCTGCGGGGGCGAGTTGATATTTCTCGAACCGTGGAACCGGCGTCAGGTAACCGAGCTTGGTGAGGGTATACGTCAGCCGGGAGATGGTCGGCTTCGGCAGCTTGGTGCGGGCGGCGATTTCCTGGTTGCCGAGAAGACCGTCGTTAGGCTGAAATGCACGCAACACATCGAGACCGCGTGAAAGTGCGACGACGAAACTGCGATCAGTCGCAACTTTCTTGCCTTGACGCTTCATGATCTGTCGCCGACGCTTGCCCGCTGCATGAGCAGATTTTACATTCGCTTCTTGAACTCGCGGGTACGTAAGGTAGAGCGAATGTCAAATCCAAAGCTCCATAAGGCGCTTTGTTGACAAGGGACGTGCTTCAAAATAACCCTCGCTGTCAAGATGCGGAATTCAATTCCGCAATGCGGAATAAATTGGTAGGCTGAAAAATAAGCTACGCAAGAACAGGCGATCCAGGGAGAGTGCCGTGAACGAAGTGGTCAGGCTTGAGCGTCATGACGTGGTTGCCATCGTCACGGTTGATAGTCCTCCGGTCAACGCGCTGAGCGCAGCCGTACGCGGCGGCATCAAGGATTGCGTCAAGCGCGCGATCGCCGATCCGGAAGTAAAGGCGATCGTTCTGACCTGCGCCGGCCGCACCTTCATCGCGGGCGCCGACATCACCGAGTTCGGCAAGCCGCCGGTTCCTCCCAGCCTTCACGAAGTGCTGGCCGAGATCGAGAATTCCTCCAAGCCGGTGGTCGCCGCGATTCACGGTACCGCGCTTGGCGGCGGGCTAGAGGTCGCGCTCGCCTGTCATTACCGCGTTGCAACCAAGGAAGCCCGGTTGGGCCTGCCCGAAGTAAAATTGGGAATATTGCCGGGCGCCGGCGGCACGCAGCGCCTGCCGCGCGCGGTGGGACCGGAACTCGCGGTGAAAATGATCGTCGGCGGCGATCCGATTTCCGCATCCGAGGCACTGAAGAACGGCCTGATCGAGGAAATCGTCGAAGGTCCCGCCGCCGGTGGCGAAGCGTTCGCCCGCAAGGTGCTGGCTGAAAAGCGGCCGCTGCGGAAATTGCGCGACGATGACAGCAAGCTTGCGGCCGCCAAGGCCGACCGTTCGATTTTCACCAATGCGGTTGCCGCCCTGACGAAAAAGGCCCGCGGGCTCGAGGCGCCGTTTGCGGCGGCCGACGCAGTCGGGGCCGCCATCGATCTGCCGTTCGATGAAGGGATCAAGAAAGAGCGCGAAACGTTCCTCAAACTGGTATCGAGCGATCAGTCCAAGGCGCAGCGCTACGCCTTCTTTGCCGAACGCGAAGCCGCCAAGATATCAGGCGTTCCCGATGGCACCAAGCCGCGTCCCGTCGAGCGCGTCGCCATCATCGGCGCCGGCACCATGGGCGGCGGTATCGCGATGTCGTTTGCCAACGCCGGCATTCCCGTCACGCTGATCGAGACCGGCGAAGAGCAGCTCAAGCGCGGCCTGGGCGTGATGCAGAAGAATTATGAGGCGACCGCCGCGCGTGGCGGTATTCCGGCGGATGCGCCCGCCAAGCGCATGGCGCTGATCAATGGCGTCGTCGGGCTTGAGCACGTCAAGGATGCCGACCTCATCATCGAAGCCGTGTTCGAGACCATGGCGATCAAGAAGGAAGTCTTTACCGCGCTCGACAAATACGCCAAGCCCGGCGCGGTGCTGGCGTCCAACACCTCCTATCTCAATATCGATGAGATCGCCAAGGAGACGAAGCGCCCGCAGGACGTGCTCGGCATGCACTTTTTCTCGCCCGCGAACGTGATGAAGCTGTGCGAAATCGTGCGCGCGGCCAAAACCGCGCCAGACGCGCTCACCACGGCCGTCGCCGTCGCACGGAGAATCGCAAAAGTTCCGGCGGTGGTCGGTGTCTGCGACGGCTTCGTCGGCAACCGCATGCTGGCGCAGCGCGGCAAACAGGCCGAGAAGCTGTTGTTCGAAGGCGCCTTGCCGCAGCAGGTTGACGCCGTCGTCACCAAATTCGGCATGCCGATGGGCCCGTTCGCGATGGGCGATCTTGCCGGCCTCGATATCGGCTGGCGATCGCGGAAGGATCGCGGCATCAAGTCGGAAATCGCCGACGCTCTGTGCGAAGCCGGACGCTTCGGCCAGAAGACCGGCAAGGGCTACTACAAATATGAAGCCGGTTCGCGGGCGCCGCTGCCCGATCCCGAAGTCGAGAAGCTGATCGATGAGACGCTGCAACGTCTGGGGCGCAAGCGCCGTGTGGTCAGCGACGAGGAAATCCTCGAGCGCATGATGTATCCGATGATCAACGAAGGTGCCCGGATACTCGAAGAGAAGGTCGCGGCGCGTCCCGGCGATATCGATGTGATCTGGCTCTATGGCTATGGCTGGCCGATCTATCGCGGCGGCCCGATGTTCTATGCCGATCAGGTCGGTCTGAAGCACGTTGACGACCGGCTGGCCTTTTACGCTAAGGAGACCAACGATCCGTCGCTGGAGCCGGCGCCGCTGCTCAAGCGGCTGGCCGCCGAAGGCAAGACGTTCGCGTCCCTGGCGCAGACGGCGAAAGCGGCGTGATGAGTTTTGGGCGTAAGCCATGACCCATCCCGGCGAACAGTTTTATCCGCAAGGCGTCCACTGGGACGACACGATCGAACGCGGAACGCTGCCTGGGCTGTTGTCGCAGGCCGTGGCCCAATTCGGCGCGAGGCCGGCGATCGAGTTCCGCGATCGCGTCATCAGCTTCATTGAGCTGGAAATGCTGGCCGAGGTCACCGCTGCCGCGTTCCTGCGCGCGGGCTTCGGCAAGGGCACGACGGTGGCGCTGTTTCTCGGCAACTCGCCCGACCACCCAGCAAATTTCTTCGGGGCGTTGAAAGCCGGTGCCCGCATCGCGCACCTTTCCCCACTCGACGGCGAGCGGGCGCTGTCCCACAAATTGAGCGACAGCGGCGCACGCATCCTCGTCACCTCCAATCTCGCGACGCTGTTGCCGACGGCGCTGAAATTCCTCGACAAGGGTCTGGTCGATCGCCTGATTGTTTGCGAGGACGATCATTGGGGCGCGGTCGGTAATCCGCATGCGCCGATTCCGGATCACCCCGCCATCATCACCTTTGCGAAATTCACCGAAGGCGCGACGAGACCGGCGCGGTGGCCTGAAATCTCGCCCGACGACATCGCGCTCTTGCAATATACCGGCGGTACCACCGGGCTCCCCAAAGGCGCGATGCTCAGCCATGGCAATTTGACGTCAGCGGTCTCGATCTGGGATGTCTGGGGCAGCTCGGCGCGGCTGAAGCGCAACGCGATCGAGCGCGTGATCTGCGTACTGCCGCTGTTTCACATCTACGCGCTGACCGTGGTGCTGTTGTGTTCGATTCGGTACGGCAACCTGATCTCCCTGCACCAGCGCTTCGACCTCGAGGCTGTCATGCGCGACATCGAGGGCAAGCGAGCGACCATGTTTCCCGGCGTGCCCACGATGTGGATTGCGATCGCGAGCCTTCCCGATCTCGACAAGCGCGATCTGTCGTCGCTGGTCAGTTGCGGCTCGGGCGGCGCGCCGCTGCCGGTCGAGGTCGCCAAGATCTTCGAGCGCAAGACCAACATGAAATTGAAGAGCGGCTGGGGCATGACCGAAACCTGCTCGCCCGGCACCAGCCACCCGCAGGACGGCCCGGACAAGCCAGGCTCGATCGGGCTGATGATGCCCGGTATCGAAATGGATGTAGTGGGACTGGATGATCCCCATAAGGTCTTGCCGGTGGGCGAGATCGGCGAAATCCGCATCAAGGGGCCGAACGTCACGAAAGGTTACTGGAACCGGACGAAGGAAACCGAAGAAGCCTTTGCCGACGGACGTTTTCTGACCGGCGATATCGGCTACATGGACACGGACGGCTATTTTTATCTGGTCGATCGCAAGAAGGACATGATCATCTCCGGTGGGTTTAACGTCTATCCGCAGATGATCGAGCAGGCGATCTACGAACACGCCAGCGTGCAGGAAGTGATTGTGATCGGCATCCCAGACCAATATCGCGGCGAGGCGGCGAAGGCTTTCATCAAGCTTCGCGCTAGCGCCGGGGCGTTCTCGCTGGATGAGCTGAAATCGTTTCTCACAGGCAAGCTCGGCAAGCATGAGATTCCGGCCGCGCTTGAATTTGTCGATGAGTTGCCGCGCACGCCGGTCGGCAAGCTTTCGCGCCACGAACTGCGCCAGCAATCCACCAATCGCCCCGCGCAACCAAAACAACCGCAACTCGCAACAGGAGGTCAGTCATGACCGACGCCGTCATTGTTTCCACCGCCCGCACCCCGATCGGCAAGGCCTATCGCGGCGCGCTCAACGCCACCGAAGGCGCAACCCTGCTCGGCCACGCCATTGGCGAGGCGGTCGCCCGCGCCAAGGTCGATCCCAAGGAGGTCGAGGACGTGGTAATGGGCGCAGCCCTTCAGCAGGGTACGACCGGCGGCAACATCGCCCGCAAGGCGCTGTTGCGCGCAGGTCTTCCGGTGACGGTCGGCGGCACCACCATCGACCGGCAATGCGCCTCCGGCTTGCAGGCGATTGCACTGGCGGCGCGTTCGGTGATTTTCGATGGCGTCGAGATCGCAGTTGGCGGCGGCGGCGAATCCATCAGCCTGGTGCAGAACGATCACGCCAACAAGTTTCACACCCAGGACCCGGCGCTGCTCAAGATCAAGGGCGAAGTCTACATGCCGATGATCGATACCGCCGAGGTCGTCGCCAAGCGTTACGGCATTTCGCGCGAACGGCAAGATGAGTATTCACTGGAGAGCCAGCGTCGTGTCGCGGCTGCGCAGCAGGGCGGCAAGTTCAACGACGAGCTCGCGCCGATCACCACTATGATGGGCGTTGCTGACAAGGCGACCGGCGAAATCTCGTTCAAGGAAGTGACGCTTTCAAAGGACGAGGGCCCGCGGCCAGATACCTCGGCCGAAGGCTTGGCAAGCTTGAAGCCGGTGCGGGGCGACGGCTTCACCATCACCGCCGGTAATGCCAGCCAGTTGTCGGATGGCGCCAGCGCCTCCGTCATCATGAGCGACAAGGAGGCTTCCAGGCGCGGCTTGAAGCCGCTCGGCATCTTCCGCGGCTTTGTCGCCGCAGGCTGCGAGCCGGACGAGATGGGGATCGGGCCGGTATTCGCGGTGCCGCGGCTGTTGAAGCGCCACGGCCTGAAGGTCGAGGATATCGATCTCTGGGAGCTGAACGAAGCCTTCGCGGTGCAAGTGCTTTACTGCCGCGACAAGCTCGGCATCGATCCTGAGAAGATCAACGTCGACGGCGGGGCGATCGCGGTCGGTCATCCCTACGGCATGTCGGGCGCGCGGCTGACCGGTCACGCCCTGATTGAAGGCCGCCGCCGCAAGGCCAAATATGCGGTCGTAACGATGTGCGTCGGCGGCGGCATGGGCGCTGCCGGTTTGTTCGAAGTGGTGCATTGACGAAGTTTTGCACCTCCCCTTGAAAAGGGGAGGTCGGTTTGCGGAGCAAACCGGGAGGGGATCAGCTTTCTTGTGTTGGCAGCTAAGTTGACGCATTGACCTTGACCCTCACCCCGACCCTCCCCCTTTCAGGGGGAGGGAGATCAATCCGCGGTGTTGAACTGGACCTATTCGCTCACAGGAGAATCCGATGGATCTCGCTTTCACCAGGGAAGAAATCGCGTTTCGTGACGAGGTGCGTGCGTTCTTCAAGGACAATGTGCCGCCCTCGACGCGGCAGAAGATGGTCGAAGGCCGTCATCTCACCAAGGACGAGATGGTCACCTGGTGGCGCATCCTGAACAAGAAGGGCTGGGGCGTGTCGCACTGGCCGGAAGAATATGGCGGCACCGGCTGGACTTCGGTGCAGCAATATATCTTCAACGAAGAGCTTCAGGCCCATCCGGCGCCGGCGCCGCTTGCCTTCGGCGTCAGCATGGTCGGCCCCGTCCTCTACACTTTCGGCAACGAGGCGCAGAAGAAGCATTATCTGCCGCGCATCGCCAATGTCGAGGACTGGTGGTGCCAGGGCTTTTCCGAGCCCGGTTCCGGATCCGACCTCGCCTCGCTGAAGACCAAGGCGGAACGCAAGGGTGACAAATACATCATCAACGGCCAGAAGACTTGGACCACGCTCGCCCAGCACGCCGACATGATCTTCAACCTGTGCCGCACCGACCCCGGGGCCAAGAAGCAGTCCGGCATTTCCTTCATTCTGATGGACATGAAGTCGAAGGGCATCACGGTGCGTCCGATCCAGACCATCGATGGCGGCCACGAGGTCAACGAAGTCTTCTTCGATGACGTCGAGGTGCCCGTTGAAAATCTCGTCGGCGAGGAAAACAAAGGCTGGGACTATGCCAAATTCCTGCTCGGCAACGAGCGAACCGGCATTGCGCGGGTCGGCGTTTCCAAGGAGCGCATCCGCCGCATCAAGGACCTCGCCTCGAAGGTCGAGTCCGGTGGCCGGCCGGTGATGGAAGACCAGGGTTTCCGCGAAAAACTCGCCGCGGTCGAGATCGAGCTGAAGGCGCTCGAATTGACGCAGCTCCGTGTCGTCGCCGACGAAGGCAAGCACGGCAAGGGCAAGCCCAATCCGGCATCGTCCGTGCTCAAGATCAAGGGTTCGGAAATCCAGCAGGCGACCACCGAGCTTCTGATGGAAGTGATCGGGCCGTTCGCCGCGCCTTTCGACGAGCATGGCGACGATGGCAGCAACGAGGCGATGGATTGGACCGCGCAGATCGCGCCGAGCTATTTCAACAACCGCAAGGTTTCGATCTACGGCGGCTCGAACGAGATCCAGCGCAATATCATCACCAAGGCGGTGCTGGGATTGTAATTCTTCTCCCTCGCCCCGCTTGCGGGGAGAGGGGCGGGGTGAGGGGGACTCTCCGCAATTCGGCGCGTGGTGATTCCCCCTCACCCGATCACTTCGTGATCGACCTCTCCCCGCAAGCGGGGCGAGGTGAAGAGAGCGCCAGCTTCGAAGAGATTGTAGTCGAGGAAACGAAAATGGATTTCGATTTGTCCGAGGAGCAGCGGCTTCTCAAGGAAAGCGTTGATGGGTTGCTCGGCGACGCCTATGATTTCGATTCACGCAAGAAATACATGAAAGAGCCGGGCGGCTGGAGCAAGGCGATCTGGAACAAGTTCGCAGAGCAGGGCCTGCTCGGCCTGCCGTTCGCCGAGGACGACGGTGGCTTCGGCGCCGGCGCGGTCGAGACCATGATCGTGATGGAGGCGCTGGGCCGGGCGCTGGTGATCGAGCCTTATCTGGCGACGGTGGTGATCGGCGGCGGGCTGCTGCGCCATGGCGCATCGGTTGCGCAGAAAGAGGCGCATATCCCCTCTATCATCGACGGCAGCAAAACTTTTGCCTTCGCGCAGCTGGAGAAGAACTCGCGCTACGATCTCGCCGATGTCGCAACCTCGGCCAAGAAGAAGGGCGGGGGTTGGGTCATCGATGGCGAGAAATTCGTCGTGCTCAACGGCGAGGCCGCCGACACCCTGATCGTGACCGCGCGCACCAAGGGCGGCCAGCGCGACGCGGGCGGCATCGGCGTGTTCCTGGTGCCGGCTAACGCCAAGGGCATCACCAAGAAAGGCTATCCGACCCAGGACGGCCTGCACGCTGCCGACATCACCTTCACCGGCGTCGAGGTCGGAAGCGATGCTGCGATCGGCGATCCTGAAAACGCTTTGCCGCTGATTGAGCGGGTCGTCGACGAGGCGCGCACCGCGCTTTGCTCTGAGGCCGTCGGATTGATGGATGAGTCCCTGAAAGCAACGGTCGAATATCTGAAGACGCGCAAGCAGTTCGGGGTGCCGATCGGCAGTTTCCAGACCCTGCAGCACCGCGCCGCCGACATGTTCGTCGCGCTCGAACAGGCGCGCTCGATGTCGATGTTTGCGACCATGGCCTGCGATTTCGAAGACGCCCGGGAGCGCGCGACGGCCGTTGCCGCCGCCAAGGTGCAGATCGGCAAGTCCGGCAAATTCGTCGGCCAGCAGTCGATCCAGTTGCACGGCGGCATCGGCATGACCATGGAGGCGCAGATCGGCCACTACTTCAAGCGCCTGACCATGATCGAAAACACCTTCGGCGATACGGAATATCACCTGCGCCGCGTCACTGCCGGCGGCGGGCTCGTTTAGCTCACACGTTATCTTTCGTCATTCCGGGGCGATGCATTTCGGCATGATTCTATCCACGTCATGGCCGGGCTTGTCCCGGCCATCCACGTCTTGGCTACAAGAAACAGTAAGACGTGGATGCCCGGCACAAGGCCGGGCATGACGGCGAAGCAAGCGGAGAAGGACCCATCATGAAATCCACCCCCTTCGGTCTCACGGGACAAGTCGCCGTCGTCACCGGCTCCAGCCGCGGCATCGGCCGCTCCTCGGCGGAACTGCTCGCCAAGCTCGGCGCGAAAGTCGTGATTTCCTCGCGAAAGGCAGAGGCCTGCGAGGAAGTGGCGCAAGGCATCCGTCAAGCCGGCGGCGACGCCCATGTCATCGCCTGCAACATCTCCCGCCGCGAAGAGGTCGAGGCGCTGGTTGCAGGCAGCATCAAGCACTACGGCAAGATCGATATTCTGGTGTGCAACGCTGCGGTCAATCCCTATTACGGTCCGCTGCTCGACATCAAGGACGACGCCTTCGACAAGATCATGGCCTCCAATGTCAAGAGCAACCTGTGGCTCTGCGCGCTCGCGATTCCGCCAATGGCGGAACGCGGCAAGGGCTCGGTGGTGATCATTTCATCGATCGGCGGATTGCGCGGCTCGACCGTGATCGGCGCCTATGGCATCTCGAAGGCGGCGGATTTCGCGCTCTGCCGCAGCCTTGCCGGTGAATGGGGCCCGAAAGGCGTGCGCGTCAACTGCGTCGCGCCGGGCCTGGTGAAAACCGATTTCGCCCGCGCGCTGTGGGAAGACGAGGAGCGGCTGAAACGCCGCTGCGCCACCACGCCGCTCCGGCGAATTGGCGAGCCCGACGAGATCGCAGGCGCGGTCGCCTATCTCGGTTCGGACGCCTCGAGCTTCATGACCGGGCAGACCATTGTGGTCGATGGCGGCGTCACCACTGCGGGGGTGTGATAGCTGTCGTCCCGGCCAAGCGAAGCGCGAGCCGGGACCCATAACTACAGGCTTATGTTGTGACGAAGGCTGTGGCTCCAGCGGGCATAGCAACGGCGCCTCGTGGTTATGGGTCCCCGCCTTCGCGGGGACGACGTTTGCGTGTTTGGCGGGCGCCGAGGCCCAACTTGACGTCCGCTTTCCAATCCGCTTGCCTTACGTAAAATGATAACGCCGGGAAACGTTCATGTCCTTCGTGCTGGCCATCGATCAAGGCACCACGTCCTCGCGCGCCATGGTGTTTCGCAACGACCTCTCGGTCGCAGGCCTCGCGCAGCAGGAATTTCCGCAGCATTTTCCCGCGTCGGGCTGGGTCGAGCATGATCCGGAAGACATCTGGAATTCGACCATCGCGACCTGCCGCGACGCGCTGAAAAAAGCGAATCTCGCCGCCAAGGACATTGCCGCGGTTGGCATCACCAACCAGCGCGAGACGACGGTGGTCTGGGACCGGTCAACCGGCAAAGCCATTCACCGTGCCATCGTCTGGCAGGATCGCCGCACCGCCGATATCTGCGCGAAGCTGAAGGACGAGGGCCACGAACCCGCGATCACCGCCAAGACCGGCCTGATCATCGATCCTTATTTCTCCGGCACCAAGATCGCCTGGATTCTCGATAACGTCCCCGGCGCGCGGGAACGTGCCGAGCGTGGTGAATTGTTGTTCGGCACTGTCGATTGTTACCTGCTATGGCGGCTGACCGGCGGAAAGGTGCACGCGAGCGACGCCACCAACGCCTCCCGCACCCTGCTCTTCAATATTCACGAGGGCGTCTGGGACGACGACCTCCTCAGGCTCTTGCGCGTGCCGCGCGCGATGCTGCCGGAGGTCAAGGATTCCTCGCATCGCTTTGGCGAGACCGTGCCCGACCTGTTCGGCGGAGCGATCGCGGTTTGCGGCATCGCCGGCGATCAGCAGGCGGCGACCATTGGGCAGGCCTGCTTTACGCCGGGCATGATCAAGTCCACTTACGGCACCGGCTGCTTCGCGCTGCTTAATACCGGCGCCACTCCGGTTGCATCCAAAAACAAGCTGCTGACGACGATCGCCTACCAACTCCAGGGCAAGCGCACCTATGCGCTCGAAGGTTCGATATTTGTCGCTGGCAGCGCGGTGCAATGGCTGCGCGACGGGCTCGGCGTCATCAAGCAGGCCGCCGAAACTGGCCCGCTCGCGGCAAAATCCGATCCCGCGCAAAGCGTCTATCTGGTACCGGCCTTCGTCGGTCTCGGCGCGCCCTATTGGAATCCGCGGGTGCGCGGCGCGCTGTTCGGGCTGACGCGCAATACGGGGCCGGCGGAGTTCGCGCACGCCGCGCTTGAGAGCGTCTGCTATCAGACCTTCGATCTCTGGGCAGCGATGCGCGCGGACTGGCCGGAGGCGAAAGCCGCCAATATCGTGCTGCGCGTCGATGGAGGCATGACCGTGTCCGACTGGACGATGCAGCGGCTCGCGGACTTGCTCGACGCGCCCGTCGACCGTCCGGTCATTCAAGAGACCACCGCGCTGGGCGCGGCCTATCTCGCCGGGCTGGAAGCCGGTGTTTACCCGGAGCCTGCAAAATTCGCCGACAACTGGCGGCTTGAGCATCGATTCAAGCCCAACATGAGCGCGGCCACGCGCGAACGAAAATTGAAGGGTTGGGCACGCGCCGTGAAGGGTGTGCTCGCGAGCGATGAAGACTGATCGAAATTCGGCGGGAGAAAATAATGAAGAAAAAGACGATTCGTGTCCTGCTTGCTGCCGCGCTGATCTGTTCTGCGACATTGGCCTTCGCCCGCGATAACGACAACGCGCTCTCGTCGGCGCGTCTTTCAACAACGCTAGCCGCGGGCCTTCAGGCGCCCGGAAAAATCCTGATCGATGTCTGGGGCATTCCGCACATCTATGCCGAGAACGAACACGATCTGTTTTTCCTGCAAGGTTTCAACGTCGCGCGCGACCGGCTCTGGCAGATCGATCTCTGGCGCAAGCGCGGCCTCGGCCTGCTGGCGAAGGATTTCGGCGCCGCCTATGTCGAGCAGGACAAGGCGTTGCGGCTCTTTCTCTATCGCGGCGACATGAACACGGAGTGGGCGTCTTACGGCCCCAAGGCGAAGTCCTATGCGGAAAGTTTCGTCGCCGGCATCAACGCCTATGTCGCGGATGTGCAGGCCGGCCGCAAACCCCTGCCAACTGAGTTTCGTATCGCCGGCACCAGGCCCGATCTCTGGACGGCCGAGGATGTGGTGCGGATCAGAAGCCACGGCCTGACGCGCAACGTCGCTTCCGAAGTCAAGCGTTCGCTGGTTGCCTGCGCCGCGGGCCTTGAGGCAGACCGGTTTCGGGTCAAGCTCGAGCCGGCATGGACGACGAAAATTCCCGAAGGGCTCGATCCCTGCAGCGTGCCGAAGGGCGTGCTCGCGGCCTATGATCTGGCGACGCGGCCGGTTGCTTTCGCCAAGCCCGAAGACCGCAAGGCGATGCTGATGCATGATCCGGATCGCTTCCTCGCTGAAGCTGACGGGCAGCGCGACACCATCGGCTCCAACAACTGGGTGGTCGCGCCGTCGCGCACCGCGACCGGCCGTCCGATTTTGGCGAACGATCCGCATCGCGAGCACAGCGTGCCGTCGCTGCGTTACATCGTCGGCCTCAATGCCCCCGGTCTTTCGGTAATCGGCGCGGGCGAACCGGCGTTGCCGGGAATTTCAATCGGGCACAACGGCACCATCGCGTTCGGGCTGACCATCTTCAACGTCGACCAGGAAGACCTTTACGTCTACGAACTCAATCCCGCCGACCCCAATCAATATCGCTATCGCGGGGAGTGGGAATCGATGCGGATCGTGCATGAGACCGTCGAGGTCAAAGGCGAGGGCGCCCGCGACGTCGAACTGAAATTCACGCGGCACGGGCCGGTGATTTATGTTGACGAGGCCAACAAGCGCGCCTTTGCCATCCGCTCGATCTGGTTCGAGCCGGGCACCTCGGCATATTTCGGCTCCTCCGATTACATGACCGCGAAGGACTGGAACGGCTTCGTCGCCGCGATAAGGCGCTGGGGCGCGCCGTCGGAGAACCAGGTCTATGCCGACGTCAAAGGCAATATCGGCTGGATACCCGGCGCCAAGACGCCACACCGCGTCAACTATGACGGGCTGATGCCGGTGCCGGGCGATGGCCGCTACGAATGGCAGGGTTTTGTCGACAACGATCAACTGCCGCGGGTCTATCGCCCCGAGCAGGGTTTTTTCGCCACCGCCAACCAGATGAACCTGCCGGGCGATTATCCGGTCGCCGAGCGCAAGATCGGCTTTGAATGGGCGGATCCGGCGCGCTGGCAACGGATCGTCGAAGTGTTGCAGTCAAAACCAAAGATGACTTTGGCCGACGCGATGGATTTGCAGAACGACGATACCTCGATGCTGGCGCGGCGTCTGGTCAAGTTGCTGAAGCCGCTTGAGTCCGACGACGCCAACACCAAAAAGGGTCTGGAGCTTCTGAAGAACTGGGACGCACGCGGCGGCGCCGACAGTGCGGCCGCTGCGGTGTTCGAGGTGTGGATATCAAATCACCTCGGAGCGGCCTTACTCAAGGTGGCCGCGCCCAAGGCCGCTGAGCTGATCGCGCCGGAAGCGTCCAGCATTTCGCCCATCGTCGCCTATCTCGAGGCGCCGGACGAAAAACTCGGCGCTGACCCTGCGGCCGCGCGCGACCGCATCCTGCGTGAAAGCCTCGGTGGCGCGGTCGCCGAGGTCAGTGACAAACTCGGCGCGGATTCCTCGATGTGGCGCTGGGGCCGGCTGCATGTCGCGAAATTCGACCATGCGCTGATGCCGCTCGCCGACAAGGCGACGTCCGCGCAACTCACGGTCGGACCGCTGGCGTTCGGTGGCGCCGCCAACGTGCCGCGCGCGGGGACGTACCGGCGCTCGGACTATCATCTCACCGCCGGCGCTTCGTTCCGCATGGTACTCGACGTCGGCAATTGGGACGCCAGCCGCGCTGTCAACACGCCCGGCCAGTCGGGCGATCCCTTCAGCGGGCATTATCGCGACCTCGCGCCGCTCTGGGCAACGGGCCAATATGTGCCGCTGCTCTATAGCCGCGCGGCGGTCGAAGCCGCGACGGCGGAGGCGATCACGTTGACGCCGAGGTGAGGGGGATGCTCTTCCTTATCCCTCCCCCTTGCGGGGAGGGAAGGCCGAAGGCCAGGGTGGGGGGATTCGATCGTAATCCATCTACGAGCCCCACCCGGCTCATCGTTCGCATGAACTCACGATGAGCCACCCTCCCCGCGCCTCCGCGGGGGAGGGATAAGAAATCACCCCTCAAACTTCACCGCGGTCGTATTCGCTCCACACAACAGCACCGCCACGCGCTCGCCGGCTTGAGGCTTGTAACGCCCTGAAAGCAGCGCGGCGAAGGCCGCGGCACCGCCGGGTTCTGTCACTAACCGCAGGTTCGACCACAACGCTTCCTGGGCCTGGCGAATGGCATCGTCGGTGACGAGCACGACGTCGGCGACATGGTCGCGCGCGATCGGAAACATCAATTCGCCCACGCGCCGTGGCGCCAGACTGTCCGCTGCGATGCCGCCGGCAGGTGCGTCCACGGGACGGCCTGCCTCGAGTGCGGTGTGAAGGGTCGGCGCTGCTTCAGGTTCGACCGCCACGATGCGGATCTTGCGTCCGAACCACGCCGCGATGCCGCCGATCAGCCCGCCGCCACCGACCGCAACCAGCAGCGTCTCGATCTCGGGCGCGTCGTGTTCCAGCTCCATTCCGACGGAGCCCTGGCCGAGTAGCGTTTCCGCCTGGTCGTAGGCATGGATCGGCATCGCGCCGGTCCGCGCGATGTGATCTACGCTCGCGGTGAGCGCATCGGCATAGAGCGAGCCCGCGATCACGAGTTGCGCGCCATAACCCCTAATGCGCTCCTGCTTGGCGGGCGAGGCGACGTTGGGCACGAAAATCGTGGCAGGCACGCCCAATCGATGCGCGGCACAGGCGACCGCGACGCCATGATTGCCGCCGGAGGCCGCGACGATGCCGGCGGGCGGCGCCTTTCGCAGCAGCAGATTGGCGAACGCGCCGCGCGCCTTGAACGACCCGGAATGCTGCAACAGTTCGAGCTTGAAGGTGAGGGGCCCTGGCGGTAGGTCGAAGTCGGCCATGTCGACGGCGACCAGCGGCGTTCGCCGCACATAAGGGCGGATCACGGCCTCGGTGGCTATGATACGTTCGCGCGTGATCGGGTTCGTCTCTGCCATGGGTCTGCCCTTGCCGTGACTCCAGATAACTTAGTCGCTGACATATTCCGGTGAGAGGTTCACGGTCCTGCTGCCGTCGCGCGTGAGAATGACGCTCTCCGGAAAGTCTTGCTCGTAGACCGCGCCGAGGTCGTTCAGGCGTTGAAGCAATTCGGGCAGGCGAGGCAGGCAACCGTTGTCGATGTCGTGCAGGACAACGACGCTCCATTCGTTTTCAAGCACCTGCGCGATACACGTCTCGACCCATCCCGCCGCATCCCTCCAGTCGCCCGGAACGCTGTTCCAGAGCACGGTCTGAAACCGGTTTGCGAGCAGGTAGGCAATCGCCGCGCGGCTCAGAAGATGAGGGCCGATCAGACCGGAATTTCCATACGGCCGGAACAGGTTGTTCGGGTGAGACAGTTCGCCGATCGCGCGCTGGGTCGTGGCGATTTCATCCGCGGCGAAATTCGCCTCGGGACGATCTCCGAAAGCCACCGCGTGCGAGAACGTGTGATTGCCGATCCAGTGGCCCGCAGCATGGGCCTGCCTCGCCAGCGACGCGGCCTCGGCCAGATTGCGGCCGATGACGAAAAAAGTGCTGCGGATACCCCGGCGCTCCAATATCTCGAGCACGCGTTCGGTGATCCCCGGCGTCGGGCCGTTGTCGAAGGTGAGCGTGACGCGTCGCGGTGGCATGCGCTTGTGTGCCTCGTGTTCCTTTTTGCCATCTTGACACGGCTTAGGTAATTAGCAAAGTGGCTAAATGAAAATCGCAATTGCGTTGCGCGCCTTGGCCAACGAACGCCGCTTGCTGATCCTGGACTGGCTCCGCGACCCCAAGAAGCACTTTCGCGCCCAGGTCGACGGCGATCTCGTGGAAGACGGCGTCTGTGGTCTCCTGATCGCGGAAAAGCTCGGCGTCAGCGCGCCGACGTTGAGCGAGCACATGCGCGTCCTGATCGCGGCCAAACTGGTCAAGGCCAAGCGCATCAAGCAATGGACGATGTACAAGCGCGACGAAGACGCGATCGAAGCCGTCAAACGCGTCATTCACGATAAGGTCTGAAGCAGTAGGGCGCCGATGTTTCTTATCGGTCAAAGTAGAAGGCTGGCGCCGAACTGGTCGCCCAGTTTCAACGCGCACCGCGAGTCGCGCTTCCCTCATCCCGAGGAGCCGCGCAAGCGCGTCTCGAAGGATGAAGCCAATATCAGGGGGCCTCATGGTTCACCTGGCGATGCCAACGGGTCGCGCAAACGCGCGCCCGATGACAGGCTCCGCATCGTCCAGTGACGCCGCAGGTTTGTTTCGTGCGGTTCGCTAACGGCCTCGCTGACACTCGGCCTGCTCGGGCACGCTAGCGCGCGGAATCGGCGAGCCAGGCTGCGAGCACGGCGCGCTCGTCGGCGGTGATTTCGGTGATGTTGCCCGGCGGCATGGCGCTGGACCAGGCCGCGTTTCGTCCGATGAGGCGGCTGTTGCGCCGGATCGCTTCCGGATCGTCGAGGCGGACGCCCTTTGGCGCCGCGGTAATTCCGTCAAACACCGGCTCGGCGGCATGGCACATGCTGCAACGGGACAGCACGATGTCCTGGGCGGCGGCAAAGTCGTGCTTGGGCACCACCGCGCTCACCTTGGCGTCCCGTGGACCGGCGGTCGAGAGCAACGCGATCGCGATCATGCCGAGCGCCGCCACGCCCCACACCCACCACGGCGATTTGCGCCCCGCGTGGCGCTCGTTGAAGAAATGACGGATCACGGGGCCGAGCGCGAGCACGATCGCCGCGATCAGCCAGTTGAAGCGGGTACCGAAGATCAGCGGATAATGGTTGCTGATCATCAGAAACACGACCGGCAAGGTCAGGTAGTTGTTGTGGACCGAGCGCTCCTTGCTCTGCTTGCCGTATTTCGGGTCGGGCGTCTGGTCGGCGAGTAGCGCCGCCACGACCTTCTTCTGATTCGGGATGATCAGCGCGAAGACATTGGCGACCATGATGGTGCCGATGATCGCGCCGATCTGGTTGAAGGCGCCGCGCCCGCTCAGCACATGGGTAAAGGCGTAGGTGAGGACGACCAGGAAAATATAGCCGCCGATCGCAAAAGGCAGTTCGTGGCTGGACAGACCACTGCGGCAGGCGGCTTCATAGAGCAGCCAGGCGAGCGCAAGGCTGAAGAAGCTGAACAGCCCCGCCTGCAATGGCGTCAGGTCGAGCACGGATTTGTCGACCAGAAACAGTTCGGCATCGAGATAATAGACGATGACCATCAGCACGAAGCCCGACAGCCAGGTGGTGTAGGCTTCCCATTTGAACCAGGTCAGTTCGCTCGGCAGCTGCGACGGCGCGACCAGGAATTTGACGATGTGGTAGAAGCCACCGCCATGCACCTGCCACGTCTCGCCATGGGCGCCTTCCGGCAGACCTTGGCGCGGCTCAAGCGACAGATCGGTGTGGATGAAATAAAATGAACTTCCGATCCAGCCGACGGCCGCGATTACATGCAGCCAGCGGAAAATCAGGCTGCCCCATTCCGACAGTATCGATGCCCACATCGCCGGCTCCATCCCTCGCGCGGGCCTAGCGCTCCGATTCCGAAGTTCGCAAGCATTCGCCGCACTGGTGCGGCGACGGTCCCGCGCGTCTCGTCTGACCAACCCCGGCCAGATGCCCCAATTCTGTGTGACATCTATCGGACTGATTTTCCAGCGCTTACGACTGGCAGCAGTTTGCCCAAAAAATCGGCATGTGGACTTGGCCGCCCTAAACCGGGTAAATTGCGTGGGGGCCGATTTCGAGGTGGGACAATGAAGAAGCTTCTGCTGAGCATGATGATCGTGGCGGCGGCAACGCCGGCCTGGTCGCAAACAAAGCCGGCGACGAGAGCCGCACGTGTCGACCCCTGTGCGCCCATCGGCCAGACCGCCAGCCGCGAGCTGATCTATTCGATGAGCTGCACCAACCTTCCGGCGCCGCCGCCTCCGCCGCCACAGGCCGAACTTCAACAAGCCCCGGCCGCTGCTCCCGAGCCCGAAGTGCGGCGCGGCGGTCTGTTCGGCATGTCCTTCGACGTGGGCGGAAACGCACCGGGCGGCCAGGGCAGAACCCCGTAAGCGGGACGCATGTCGCAGAAGCCGCTTGAGGAGCTGAACGCCGGCACGCAAGGCGACTTCGTCGCGGCGCTGGCCAATATCTTTGAATATTCGCCCTGGGTCGCCGAACAAGCTTTCGCGTCGCGGCCCTTTGCCGGCGTCAATGCGCTGTTTGCGGCGATGAAGACGGCGGTCGAGCGCGCTCCCGAGGCGCTGCGGCTCGCGCTGATCAAGTCGCACCCTGATTTGGCCGATAAAACCAAACGCGCCGACGAGCTGACGGCCGAATCCAGTGCCGAACAGAACAGCGTCGGGCTCGACCGGTTGTCGGATGCCGAATACCAGGCCTTCGAGCGCGTCAACAATGCCTATCGTTCGAAATTCGGCTTTCCCTATATCGTCTGCGTCCGCCGCCACACCAGGGATTCGATCCTCAGCGATTTCGAGCGCCGGCTTCCGAATGATGCCGCGACGGAAACATCGACCTCGATTGCGGAGATTTGCCGGATCGCAGCGCTGCGGCTCGATCAGCTCGTCGTTGCCGCCGACCGCTTGCCCGTTCACGGGCGGCTTTCGACCCATGTGCTGGATACCCATAGCGGCAAGCCGGCGGCAGGCATCGCGGTCGAGCTCGTGGAGCGTTCAGCGCTAGGCGCCAGCCGCGTCGTGACGCGCGCCGTGACCAACGCGGACGGCCGTACCGATCAACCTTTGATCGGCGGCCGGCCAGTGCCGATCGGCCGCTATGAACTAGTTTTCAGCGTCGGAAACTATTTCAAGGAGCGGAACGTCCCGGTCTCCGATCCGCCGTTCCTCGACGATATCGCTTTGCGGTTTGCGGTCAGCGATCCCGAGGGGCATCTGCATGTGCCCCTCCTGGTGACGCCTTGGAGCTATGCGACTTATCGCGGCAGCTAAACATGCTGCGCGGAGGAGGCCATGGCCGCGGCGTCGGCTTTCGCGCTCGAACTGCTGCCCAGCCCGTTGAAGAACGCGTTCAGGATCACGGCCGTGACGGCGCACAGCAGGATGCCGGATTCCAGCAGCGGTTGAAGTTCGCGCGGCAGATTGTGGAAGAAGCTGGGGGCTGCGAGCGGGATCAGGCCGAAGCCGACGGAGATCGCGACCACGAACAGGTTGAAGCGGTTGGTCCTGAAGTCGACGGCCGTCAGGATCCGCGCTCCGGTCGCCGCCACCATGCCGAACATCACAAGGCCCGCGCCACCGAGCACCACTTGCGGCACCGCCGCGACCAGCGCGGCCAATTTCGGCAACAGACCGAGCAGCAGCATGATGCCGCCGCCGGCGACGGTGACCCAGCGCGAGCGCACGCCGGTGACGCTGACAAGACCGACGTTCTGCGAGAACGACGTGTAGGGGAAGGTGTTGAAGATACCCCCGAGCAGCGTGCCGACGCCATCGGCGCGCAGGCCGCGTGACAGTGCTTCGCGGTCGATGGTTTTTCCGGTCATCTCGCCGAGCGCCAGAAACATGCCGAGCGATTCGATCATCACCACGATCATCACGATGCACATGGTCAGGATCGGCACGAGATGAAATTGCGGCCTGCCGAACCGGAAGGGGATGACGATGTCGCCCCAGGATGCGGCGACGACCTTGTCGAAATGCATAACGCCAAGAACGCTGGCGAGAATAGCGCCGGCGATGATGCCGAGCAGCACCGAGACATTGGCAACAAAACCGCTGCCCCATTTGATCAGGCCCAGGATGCCAAGCAGCACGAA
>Ga0210386_10001369_pt1 | contig 21790 bp, 18 predicted proteins | sample IncBWH32OmetaG_FD_160091 | JGI IMG/M metagenome (GOLD analysis project Ga0210386, IMG submission 160091) | Forest soil microbial communities from Barre Woods Harvard Forest LTER site, Petersham, Massachusetts, United States - Inc-BW-H-32-O ...
ACTCTGCCTATTACGTATCGCTGGGACGCGCGCCCAAGGGCGAAAAATTTTTGTGGGATGATTGGTGGGTAGGACGAAACGCGAGAAATAAGTGGTTGAAATATATAGCATATAACGCGCCGTAGGCGGACACACCTTCCGCCAACTTACTGTTTGGACTGAATTTGCGCAGGTCTGATTTAGATCCACGACCCCGGATCGGCCCCTCCCCTTACGCAATCGCCGCGTTCGTTCGGTTCTGTTTGCTTTTGTTCGCGGGTGATTTCGTGGGTTGGACGTGGCCGTCGGCAAAAAGTCGAGTCTGATCAATGCAGTTGGGCGGAGGGCGCCTCCGCCCCTTGGCCGGCCGGAGGCCTTTCGCCGTCGAGCAGGCCTCATCAGCTGCCTCTTGAGGTCCGCTTTTGGCCCAGCAGAAGACTCTTCGGCAGGCAACGTCCGATGTCCGCTAAGGGCCAATCTCGGAAGAAAGAGGCCTTACGTTAAATGATGCATCTACTAACGGTGCAGGGATTCGGTTACGACGACGCGCGAGAAGAGCGAACCGCCCGATCAGTTTCGTATCGTAGCGCACTCCTTACGGAGACGCCGTATCGTGGACGTGCCGTCCCGGCCGCTGCGGAATGAGAAAGATCGAAATGACGATCAGCACAGAGAGAATCGCCGACGCCTCGAGATCGCCGACGGCAAGCCCGCCTTGGGAGACCGGCTTGTCGAATGAATTGGCGATCGTGGCTCCCAATGGACGCGTCAATATAAAAGCGGCCCAAAACAGTAGCGTGCGCGAAATGCCTGTGAAGAAGTAGAGAGCGGCAATGACGGCGAGCACGAGCGCGATCACCAGTGCGCTGCCGTTGTAGCCGAGCCCTGTATCATCGGCCATCCAGTCGCCAAGCGCAGTACCGAGCGTTTGCGAGAACATGATGGCGGTCCAGTAAAACATCTCGACTTTTGGCGAGATGACGGTCTCAACGGCGACTGAACCGAGCGTCCAATACCAGAGGCCGATCGTCGCCATGACCAGCGCAAAGAGCGAAAGCGAGCCGCCCAGATAACCGATGCCGAGCGACCGATCGAAGAAATCGGCCAAGGCCGTCCCTGTCAGGGTCGTTGCAACGATGACCGCCCAATATAAGAAAGGCTGAAACCGCTTAGCCATGATTTGCGCGGCGACCAAGACAATCAGCACGCTCGCGAAGATGGCCGAGCCGACGAGATAGCCAAATCCCAACTGCAGCGTCACTGCGTTGCCGCCAACCTCGCCAAGGGTGGTCGCAAATATCTTGATGATCCAGAAGCCGAGCGTGACTTCAGGGACTTTGCTGAGGGCGAAACTCTGCCTTTCGGTCATGGCTCTCGCTCTCGGCTTCGTGTTGGTGACAGCGTCGGAAGTATCGCCGGCTTGGTCAGTCACCCCCTGCCACCATATCAATCACCAATTTGGCAATATCTTGCTGCATTCCGCGGCACGCAGTCGCGGCAAAGTCGTTCTGAATCGGCATCAATTCATTGAATTCCATTGCCGGGCATTCAGCCAAGTGTGACTTTGACCATGATTACAGCTTTTGGTGCCCGGGAGCGCAGCGGCGGCAGTATCAAAAAGACATGGTTTATGCTAAGTTGACCTATCGGCTAGCTCCTGGGTTGTGCTCCGGGAGTCCGAGCTCGAGAATGCGTCGAGCGGCAGGTGAAGGGCGTTGCATGAGTTTTTTGTTCGGTAATTCAGCCGCGGCCGAGCGGCGCGCGTCGGCCCAACTCGACGTTCAGCCGCCCCGGTCACAGGAGACACGGCACGATGTCGACCGGCTCTATAGCGATCTCATCGCGCGCCGGCCGGCGCTGCTCGATGAGAAGCTCAAGCTGCATGGTCGGATCATCGACGAATTCAATCTGGCGCTCCTTGACAAGCTAGCCCCGGAGGAACTCTTCCGGCAGGTCCGGATCTATGTCAGCAACTATGTGCGCGCTGAGCGCATTTCACTCAATCAAAAAGAGCTCGAGGTCTTCGCCCACGAGGTCCTTGCCGAAATGATCGGGTTCGGCCCGATCGAGCCTCTGCTCAAGGACCCGACCGTCAGCGACATTCTGATTAATACCCACGAGCTGTGTTTCGTCGAGCGCTTTGGCCGGCTCGAGCGCACCAATGTGCGCTTCAAGGACGAGGCGCATCTACTTCGCATCATCAACAAGATCGTCTCGGCTGTAGGACGGCGCGTTGATGAATCATCCCCCATGGTCGACGCCAGGTTGCCTGACGGCTCGCGCGTCAACATCGCGATCCGTCCCGTCTCGATCGACGGCCCTATGGTTTCAATTCGAAAATTTGCCGAGCGGCCGTTCAACATAGAGCGGCTGATTCAAGTGGATACTCTGTGCCCGGCGATGGCCGAGCTATTGCAGGTCGCGGTGCGCGGTCGAATTTCTCTACTCATCTCAGGCGGCACTGGCACCGGAAAGACTACTCTCCTCAATGCGCTATCCAACTATATTCCCCACGAGGAACGCCTGATCACAATCGAGGATGCTGCGGAATTGCAACTGCAGCAGTTGCATGTTGGGCGGCTCGAAACGCGGCCGCCGAACGCCGAGGGGAAGGGAGAAATCCGGCAACGTGATCTCGTCAAGAATGCGCTGCGTATGCGGCCCGACCGCATCATTATCGGCGAGTGTCGTGGCGAGGAAGCCTTCGACATGTTGCAGGCCATGAATACTGGTCACGAAGGTTCAATGACAACGGTTCACGCCAATTCGCCGCGCGATGCGCTCAAGCGTCTCGAGCAGATGATTGCCATGGCGGCCATGGGGCTGCCGGTAGTGAGCGTTCGTAGCCAGATCGCCTCCGCTATCACGCTCGTCATGCAACTTCAGCGACTTCCTGATGGACGGCGTCGCCTCACCAGCGTCGATGAAATCCGGGGTATGGAAGGCGAAATCATTCAGATGCAGGAAATTTTTCGCTTTGTGAAAGAACGCACCGACGCGAATGGCAATATCGTCGGTCACTTTGCCGCCACTGGAATCCGCCCGCAATTCCTGCAGGAACTGCTACCTTATGGGATCGAACTTCCGGCTAGCCATTTTGAACCAGGGCGACGGATGTAACAGGTAGCGTAGGATGTCCGACATCTCCATCGTCTTCCTTCTGACTTTTTTGGCAGCAACGCTGACGATCTACGGCGCCTACTGGTTTTTGGTGTTCAATCGTCGCGGGCAGAAAATCATCAATCGCCGCCTTGAACTCAGCAGGAGCCTCGCGAATGCTTCTGACGTTCTGGAAGCCCTGCGGCAGGAACGTGGGTTTAGCAATTTCAGCAATCCCACTTTGCGGCAACTGAGCGATTGGTTGACTCAGACCGGACTGCGCGTCGAGCACAGAACTCTTGGTCTTATATTTCTTACCGTTTTTCTAGCGCTGGTCGTCATTCTGAGCACGTTGTTAGGCTTCGGCCTAATACCGTTGCTGCTGGGATTCTTGACCACCACTGGCGTTATCTTCCTTGCGTTAAACCGCCAACGACGCCGACGGATCGCAAGCTTCGGCGAACAAATGCCTGATGCCATCGACGTCATCACTCGCGGCGTCCGCGTAGGTTTGCCCTTCCCAAATGCCGTAGCGCTCGTGGCGCGCGAGATGCCTGACCCCGTCGGCACGGAGTTCGGTATGCTCGGGGACGAAATCGCATTCGGCCTGGATGTGCGCAGCGCGTTGGAGAACCTAGCGCGGCGCGTCGGGCAGGAGGACTTGCTGTTTCTCACGATAGCCGTGAGCATTCAGATCCAGACTGGCGGCAATCTTGGAGAAGTTCTGACCCGACTATCCAAATTGATGCGAAGCCGCATTAACATGCGGCTTAAGATAAGTGCACTCAGCGCCGAAGGCAGGCTTTCTGCGGTCGTATTGACCGCCCTTCCATTCGTGCTGTTTATGGCCATCAATTTCATTGCGCCCAACTATTATGGATCGGTGCGCGGCAATCCGATCGTGCAGCCCGCCATTTACATCGGCTTGTTTCTGCTTCTCGCGGGCAATGTCATGATGCATCGCATGGTCAATTTCAAATACTGAGGTGAGCTTCAAAGACTGACATGACCGATTGGATCCCCCTCATCGTTGCGATGTTGGCCTTCTGCGCTATGGGAGGCATCGCCTTTGTTGCCGGGCAATATTACGTCAGATCTGTTCAGATCAACCGCCGCTTGTCGGCGACGCAAAGCAATGCCTTTGTCGATACTGTTGACAATCACGGTACCATTGCCGGCCTTGTTGCCCGACACTTCGACGAGAAGCGCTTCGGAATAGACGAAGCAACCCGCGGAAAACTTCGCCTGACCTTGGTTCAGGCAGGGTACTTCCGTCGCGATGCTATCAACTTCTACGTCTTCTGGAGATTAGCAGCGGTGATTCTTCTTCCGGTCGCCGCTTACCTGCTGCTCGAGCTTACATCAGAGGGCGCCGGGACCCCACTCAGATTTGTCGCCATTGCTATCGCTGGAGCATTGGGCGTCATTACTCCAGATGTATTCCTGTCTCGCAAGCGTCATCGGTCGGAAATTGAATATCGCACGGTATTTCCCGATATTTTAGACTTGCTGGTCGTATGTGTTGACGCCGGCTTGGCGGTGGAAGGTGCGCTTGATCGCATTACCGGGGAGATAGCAAGGCGCAGCCGGAATTTTGGCATCAATCTGGCTATCATGAGCGCGGAAATGCGCGCGGGACGAAGCTTCGTCGACGCACTCGGCTCAATGGCTGACCGCCTCATCATTCCAGAGGCCCGCTCTCTAGTGGCGCTGCTGCGGCAGTCCCGCGAGATTGGCAGCGATGTGGGCGAGGCGCTGCGAGTGTTCAGCGACGAAATGCGCAACAAGCGCTTGCTGCGAGCCGAAGAAAAGGCCAATAAATTAGCTGTAAAAATGACGTTGCCTCTGGCACTATTCATTTTCCCGGTGGTGCTGATGGTCGTTATGCTACCGGTGGCGATCAGGATTATGGCGATGATTCACTCGAATATGTGACGACAATCGCGGGCAGGAGCTTGGGGCGGAGATTGTCGGGCGTAAGGTTGGGAGTCGGGGTAGTGGATTTCGGCAGGCGCTCGATGGGGATCGGAAGGTGCCTGGTTTTAGCCTGGGCGCTGGTGCTCTGTGGCTGCGTCACCGATGGCCCCGTGGCTGACACCCAGCAGGGCGTACCGCCAATTACGACCGAAACAATCCAAGAAAACGCTAACGTGCAATACTACCCTTCCGACGATCCGTTGCGGCTGGCCATTGAGAATTTCAATCGTGGCAATTACGGCGTGGCCGAGAAATACTTCCAGGACGCCACCGAAAAGGCTCCCAAGGACGCCTCAGCCTGGATCGGCCTTGCCGCCAGTTACGATCGGCTTGGGCGCTTTGACCTCGCCGATCGCGCCTATGACGCAGCAATTCGGCTCGTGGGTGAAACCATCCCGATCCTCAACAACCGGGGCTACTCGTACATGCTCCGGGGTAATTTCGCGCTGGCCCGCCGCATGTTCCTCAAGGCCTACGAGCGTGATCCGGGTAATCCTACCATAGCCAACAATCTCAAACTGCTCGACGAAAGCCAGCGCTACATCAGCCGGTCGTCAGACGCCCTCTAGCCCCCCGTCGTGGTCCTCGCGAAAGGGGGCTGAAGCTCTCCGTAAAGGCCGTTAACGATAGAGCTGAACAGAATCTGTGCTGATGGGTTCGGAGCGCTTCACGAGGCCCAGAAACTCGGCGTATGGGTTCCCGTTCGTTCCCGGCTCGGCCGGCCAAACCAGAAAGAATCTGCCGAATGCGGCCACCGGCACCCGCTCGCCGTTGTTGAGCACCGGCACGGGACTACTACCGCAATTAACGATCGCAGCTGTGATCACGCGCCTATTAGCGACCCCCGGCGGGGCACACACGGGCCCGCCATATTCCAGGCCCCGCGACCGATCATTGAGATAGTTCAGTTCGTAGCGATAGACCGCATAGCGGCCGATCGTTGCCGTTGCGGTGCAGCCGGGTGGAGGGAGACTTTGGCCGAGGCCGGCGAAATGCGCCGTGGCCCAATAGGCCGCACAATTCCAGACCCCATTTCCGACCGAGACATTGGTCGCCAGAGACTGATTACTCTGGAACATATTCTGGTCGGGGGGCAAGCCGGTGGCAAGAGTGCCAGGCACGGGCCAATTTGGGTTGGCGGGCGTGGCGAGACACCAATTGGTATTCCCTGGAGCGACGAAGCCTTTACGCACGTTTAGATCAGGCGGGTAGATTCGGCAGGCGTTAAATCCACCCGCATAGATATCGAAACGGGTGTTCAATCCATCCATCACTGGCTGGTCGTCGCTGGGAACGAGATTCACGCCGCTTAGCCGAAAGCAGGCATGCACAGTCGTCGATGCAATGGCCTGCGGAATTCCGCGGCCAACTCCCGGCCCGCATGCGGCGGCTGGTAACATGCCGGTCGCCGGTGCGACATAGGCCATGTCACCTGCTTTATAGCCACCGTTTTTAGATTGGCTTCGGGCGAGCCGCAGCAGTTGCCGATGGGCCGCCGGATTCGCGTCCGCTTCGACGAGCGCCTGCGTTGCCTGGTAATAGCTCATGCCCGAGTTTTCGAACGGATTGCAGACCAGCGCGGGAGGTATGTCGCAGATCACTTGGTCGTAGCCCGCGACCGACTGCGCCCCGACGGCGACGGTGCTGCTACCCGAAGACAACGACACCGGAAGAATGGTCCGTATCGTGATCGGCTGCACCGTCACCTGCACATAGGCCGCGAGTGTTGGATCGTCCGTAAGATCGCGCTCAGTGATCGCAAGATCGTCGTCGGGTGGCAAGGATTGCAGGAATTGAACGCTGCTGACCTGCGCGTTCTGACCGATACCAGCGCCCGCTACTGCATTGGTCACGAGATCGCGGATTGCGGCTTGGGCACGATCGATCGAATCCGGTCGGCGATCGAGCTCCACGGCGCCAGCGAGTGCCAATGCATCCGCCGCGCTTTGCATCTGCGACTGCACGGTCATCAGACGGCTACCGTCGAGCGCTAACGCCGCAAGACCAATGATGACGCCGAGCATGATCGCCGCGTAGGGCAGCACGACGCCGCTACAATCATCGCGTAATTTTCGAACGAGCATTGCCAGTACGCAACTCTAAAACAAGACGTCGCGGCCACCTGTGACCGCGACGTCGTTTATTTTTGGCGGTGTTCAATCCTAGTCGTGGTCGTGGTCGTGGTCGTGGTCGTGGTCGTCGTCATTACGACCGATAATAGGAGCGCCTTTGTCTGGGTGTGTCGTGGTCAAGATAGCAATGCAGCCGGTGGCATTCGCCGCAGCTGAGCCGCAAGCCAGGGCGACTCCAGCAGGGATCGGAACGAAGACTTTCTTCGTTTTAGAATCCGCGGCAACAGAATGGGCGCTCCGCCCCGCTATCGTTTTATTGGCCGTGATAACGGCAGCGTCATCCTGTTTAAACGTGGCATCAACCACGCCAAGGAGTTGGTTACCCGTACAGCCCGTCGGGGAGCACGTAGGGGCAGAGCCACTTTGTGCCAAGAAGTATTCGGCAGTCCCCGCGTTGTAATAGACCTCATCCGGGCCTGCCTCAAAGGGAAGGACAGCGATGACTCTAGCCGTTGAGCCGCTGTTCTCATCTATGATGATACCGGAGTGAAGGTTATTTCCGCTGACCCCGCTGCCTTCATTGCAGCCAATCATGATCTGCGGCGCGGGTCCAACGGCCTGACCCTGTGGAGTCCCACAAACCTCCAGAGGAATATCGATGGTCCTCACGACCTTCCCGGATTTGGGATCGACAACCTCCACCACTCCGTGCCCATTATCAGGGGTCTCAACGCCGGGAATGGTTTGGTAAAACATCTTCGTTCGCGGACTCCACGCGCACTGCTCGGCACCATTTGTGGAATTCGTCCATTTGATTTGATGTTTTATCGTGTAATCCTTCGTCGAAATGATACTCGTAAACGGCGGGTTGTCGGCATTATTGGCCGTCGCGAGCAAATCATCGTCAGTATCGAGGCAGTTTTCATCAGCACGGAAAGAGCCGCCCGTGTTAATGACGTGCGTCGTTTTTCCCGCGTCCGGCCCGTCCAGCGGAATTACTTTGACGGTGCTATCCCCGTCACCGGCCCAGACCTCATTGTGGCCACTTCCACTATTGGCGGCCGGTACGATGATCACGCCATCGGGCCCTGAGCAGGAATTCGGCGACGCGCACGGCGGGCTCGCGACAGCTCCAGCAAACGGTACAGTTCCCTGCATCACTGTTCCAATACCCGTTGCGGTATCGACTACATCAATTCCCTTGTTGGTGCGATCGCCTAACACATACTTGCCAAGGTTTGCATCAACGTAGCTAATGTCAAACGATATAATGGTGGGGATTCCGGTGACCACTCCAGTGACGCTCCAGGTCTCGTCCGGGAACCCGGTTTCGCCGCCGCCACCATTCCCACCAGCCACCGCTGGCGTTGGCGCCCAACTCGACATCACTAGCAGACCAGCAGCAGCCCCGATGGCTACTACTGCTCCAATGCATGTTTTTGATTTAGTCATAGCACGAACCTCCCTTGAAGTTTCTGCTGCGCGCTGCTTGACAGGCACAGCCACTCCCGTTCTGCGGTCATGATTGACCGCAGCTGCAAACAACCCATAGCTATCGCCACACAAGAAAACCTTCGCCCGGTCTCCCAAGCGCAAGCTTCCTCGAACGTTCAAGATCAGAAAAAGAGCGAACCTCCCGTCTACTGCGCAGATTCAAACGCCAGATGTTGTGCGACGTTCCAACGCAGCGGCATTTTTTTAACTTGACTGCTAGTCCAACTTTAACAGCTTGATTGACAATCTTTGCACATTCAAGGGGGTTGTGAACCTCCCTGCTTAGGGCTCATCGCTCGCTTGAAATGTTTGTTGCGATTGCGACCATCCGCACTGAAGCTTAAACCTCATTTTTCATTTTGTAGCTTTGGTTGTGCAGCGGCCTACGCCTCGAACGCGTTGGTCGCCTTGAATGATGATTGCCGTCTGCAGGCTCAAGACCTCGGATCAAGCCACTTTTTGAGCAACTCTCTGTGTGCGTGGCGCCTGCAGGGCTATCGTTTCTGCGGCGACAATGATACGCGTTGGCGGCCGATCTTGACTGCTCGTCCGCGGTCCAAGCGCAACTAGAAAGCTACCTCCGCGCGGCGGCACCCATCGAACGTGAGGCGGCATCACCGTCGTCACGCACTTATACTGCTCAACCAAATTCCCGAGGAGACGTTAGCGCGGGTAACCGGATCGCGGTGACCTACCGACACAGTGGGCGCAAACCATAGTAATCGCGAGGCGAGGAACAGTAAGGCCCACGTGCCCCGACCGCGACGGCAACGTCTGGCATCAAAAAACAGCTCTGCGGCCCGAGGCGAGCTAGGCGCCAGATAGGGACATGATAGGCGTGGTGTCGCGGCGCCGGCGCGAGACAGACGTGCCGGCGAAAGGTATGGCAGGACGTCGATGCTGAGGCATGGTTGACCCCAAGCAACAAAAAAACTCCCATATTTGCGATGAGAAATCTTTTCATGTGACGCTTCAGGCGCATATGCGAACCATACTCAAGATATCGTTCAACCAACCTCCAGAACCGTTGCAGCGCCTGATCGGCAAGTTCAAGAACGGGTGAGGACCAATTCCTGAGCCACCATTGGCCGGTATTCAAGCTCGTCGATTACCTACCTGCAACCCTCATCTGTCCACACTTCACCTGTCTCCGGTCCACACCAATGACCCAGAGATCAAAACGGCGAACTTGTCTGTTGTAAAGCGCGTCAGATATGATCGTGCCAAATGCAGATATAAAGAGAATGTACCAATGCGCCGCACTCTCCCTGCGCTTATAATCTCGACTATCCTTTCGTCGTGTTTTGGGCAGTACGCCGCGGCGTTAGCTATTGCACCAACTGCAATTCGCGGGACGTCTCCAACGACAGGAGCCCAAACCGTGTACCCTGGTCAAACGATGGCGATAAGCTGCGGCTATAGCAGGTGCTCACGCGCCTGGCGTGCCTACCCGTATTCCTATAGGTACTTTGGTCCCTATGACGTGCCATATTATGGATACTATCGACCTTGGGGCTGGTCCGACCTGAATCGGCGCTGGTGGTAAGTCACCTCTCGGTCGGATTATTCATCCAACTTGGCTTCTTGTGGTGTCGGCATGGCGGCAGCAATAACCGCCGGTGTTGACGAAGGTCGATAGAACCGAGTTAACGACTGTTGAGAGCGACAACGGTTAGGCCCTGCGCATTGCCTTGCCGAACAGCTTTTATCACTACTACCGCAAGTTTTTCTGGCTCAGGGCGCGTCTTTGGATGAGCACCCGGAAAACGCGGTTGGTTGACGGTTTGAAAGCCGCCTAGAGGAGCTCGCGCATCTGGCGGAAGAGCAATGCCGCTATATCGGTCGCTGTGGGGTTCTAAGCCGACATCGGAGACCGTTCCTTGACCCATAAGAGACATCAATCAGCAACTCTGTTGAGCCTATGCCCTTCCCGTCCAGGTATCGTGCCCGAGCTCCTTGAGTCCCAGTGGCGCGACCGGTTTCGGGACGACCGAGGAAGCTGTACCGTTCAGTCCAGCATTTGTCAGGAAGTTCTATCGGGGCTTCGCGATGAATCGAAAGCAACGGCGAATGGCAGCCAAGTTGGGAACGCGAGTCGCAGCTCGTGTGGGGAGAAACGCAACCATCAGTGCGTCGGGTCAAATTGCCGACCTATTGACGAGGGGGCAGCGGCATCACCATGCCGGCCAATTCGCTGAAGCCGAAAACCACTGCAGAAAACTTCTCGCGATCGACCCAAACCACTTTGACGGCCTTCATCTTCTTGGCGTCATCATGCAGCAAGTTGGCCGCAGCGACTTGGCAGCAAGCTTTATCGGCAAGGCAGTCGCATTGCACGATCAAAACCCCACGCTCCACGACCCCCGGACTCCTCACCCGAGCAAAGCCGCTATCCCCCAGAACGATCTGGCGGCGGCGCACAGCAATCTATGCATCGTATTGAGGGCATTGGGCGACATTCCTGGAGCGTTGAAAGCCATCCAACGCAGCCTGCGCATTAAGGAGACGGACAATGCAAAGCTGCTCTTCGTTGGTTGTTTGCGCAACCTGACCTTCATTCCAGACGGAATTGACCTGCGCGATGATCTCGCGCGCGCCATCTCCGAACCGTGGGGGCGACCAACCGATGTTGCACGCTACGCCTCCAATCTCGTCAAGCGCAGTGGTGCCGTCTGCACCTGCATTGGCGGGGTCGCCGCCAACTGGTCCATTCCGGCGCCGCACGAGTTGTTCAGCCCGATTGAGATCGCGGAAATCTGTAGTGATCGGCTGCTGTGCTGTCTTCTCGAATCGACGATTATTTTTGATCTCGAACTTGAGCGATTTCTCACGATAGTTCGGCGGACGATGTTGACAGCCGCTGGGGGCGGCGTCGACCGGCAGGCATTAGACCAAGGCAGTTTGCGCTTTTTCTGTGCTGTGGCACAGCAGTGCTTCATCAACGAGTACGTCTTTTCCTTGACAGATGAAGAAAAACTGGAGGCGGAACGCCTACGCGACCGATTGGTCGACACGCTGGTGGCCGGAGCGACCCCTCCCGAGCTGTGGCTCCTGGCTGTTGCGGCTTACTTTCCCCTCGCTTCTCTTACGCAGGCGGATTTGCTTATCAAACAGCACTGGTCTACCGCCGTAACCGAACTCGTCGTACGGCAGGTGCGGGAAGTGCACGAAGAGCAGCACCTGCGTGCTTCCGTTCCGTGCCTGACCGTCATCGATGCGGGCGTCTCGTTTGCTGTCAAACAACAGTATGAGGAAAGTCCTTATCCGCGCTGGATCAAGGCATCCCCTGTCGGTCAAACGACGATTGACGCCCACCTGCGGCAGTTATTTCCGCTCGCCAACATTTCCAATGTCGTCAAGACGAACGGCGCGGAAATCCTGGTCGCCGGCTGTGGTACTGGACAGCATTCGACCGAGACAGCGCAGCAGTTCCCCGGGGCGCGGGTGCTGGCCATCGATTTGAGCCTGAGTAGCCTCTGCTATGCCAAGAGAAAGACGCGGGAGCTCGGATTGAAAAATCTCGAATACGCGCAGGCCGACATTCTTAAGCTTCAATCGATCCGCCGTACTTTCGATGTCATTGAGGTTGTGGGCGTTTTGCATCACTTGGCGGAACCAATGGCCGGTTGGCGGATATTGCTCTCGATGTTGCGGCTAGGTGGATTCATGCGGATCGGTCTTTACAGCAAACTGGCACGACAAGACATTGTTGCCGCACGGGCGTTCATTGCTGAACGTGGCTACGGCTCATCCGAAGAGGATGTTCGGCGCTGCCGCCACGAGCTCGCAGAGTCTGGTGACCGTGCGCCACTGTCGAATGTCTTGAACCGGCTCGATTTTTACAGTACGAGCCGCTGCCGCGACCTGTTGTTCCACGTTCAAGAACATCAATTTACGCTGCCAGAGATCGCTTACTTTCTCCGCGAAAACAAACTCGAATTTCTGGGGTTCGACTTGCCGGGCGGCGCGCTGCAGAGTTTCCGACAGCGTTTTCCAAATTACGGGACAATGACTGATCTGACGCTCTGGCATACTTTCGAGTTAGAGAATCCGTCTCTGTTTACGGATATGTATCAATTCTGGATACGAAAGCCGCAATAATTCGGCCGGGTGCGCGCAAAATTTGGGTCGAGTCGCAACCCGGCCAAAACTCCACATTTGCGTCACCCTACCGGTTGTTGTTGAGCAACAAGTCAATGTAGAGCCGAAGATAGCTGACATGGCCGCTTTTGGCACATCGCGTCATTTCGCTGCTGCGCAGCAAGCAGTCGCTATCGGGAGTAAAGCAGACAAAAAAGACTGACCGCAACTGCGTCGTAAGCGAGGCCGATCTAACGTGGATCGGCTCCAGCGACGACGCTGAATTAGGCATTGCTCACAAGGCGCGCGTTTGACCTAAGCTCCGGATTGCAGCGCGAACGCACCCAGCATCCCTTAAGACGAGCTATCAATTTGAGGCGGGTAAGCTCAAAACCGCTGCGCTCTTCCAAGCCAATCGTGCACGCCAAATGAGCGCGGCGATCACGCAGAGTTGCCCCAAAAATGGCACTGGGCAAGCCACCAGACCAAACGCAAGCAGGGCTTGCCACGACTTAAATCGTAGAGCGATTTCAGGCATCTCATAAACACCCTAGTGCAGTCTCCATAGCTACTCGGAAAGAACTTACTGAACTGTTACGCGAAATTTAATGATTGTTGATTCCAACGAATTTAGTGCAGCAATTTGGTTTTCCTTAAGTGATCGGAAAGCTCGCTTGAGCGTGCTGGCATAGATTGGCCGTCGATGTTCCCGTCAGGAAGACGCCCGACGCTTGAGATGGAAAGCCGAACTGTTCCGCTGCACAGAGCGCTATCTGATTTTCGACATCGATGCCGAAGTGATTGCGGCCGCCCAGTTGGCGTTCAGCCCCGCCAGCATTTCTACCATCAGCATTCCGACTGACGACCGGCACCATGCACCTAGCCCATGAACAATGGGTTCGCGTCTGTCACGTATGGCCTGATATTTTCGCTCAAAATCCACAAGGACAGATCGCAGGTTTACGTGGGGAGTGCGGAAAGGCAGTCTTGAAGAGATTACCAACCGTTTCGGGCGCGGTCTGCCAAACCATCCTGTTACGGATCGTCCGCAGATAGCAATCACGCGATCGAGGGCGCCATACACGAGCTCACGAAAGACGTCCCAATCGTCCGGATCAAGTCCAGCTGTACATCGGACAATCGATTTGTAGTCATCAGAGTTCTCTAACAGACTCATCGCTTCCCGTTGGAAGATTTGCGCTCGTATACCCGTGGCGGTCGCCATCAACCCGCTTAAACGCCCCCCGTAATGATTGCGCCAATTAAGGCGGCAGCTACTGCTGGTCCGAATGATATCGCTACGCTCCCAGCCACAGGCTTAGTAGGTGCCCAGCTCAACTTTGCCATCACCACGTGTAGGCAAATAAACCCGAGGAGCAGGATCGAAAATGGGACAGCGTGGCCTTCTTTGATCCAAAGCGAGACGACAGCCAGCAGCTTCACGTCCCCACCGCCAACGACCCCGCGGGTGTAGAAAAATAACAAGATTGCGAACATCCCCACCCCAAGGAGCACGTTCGCCACGACCTCGGGTGGGGTTCGGTCAACCAGTGCTAAAAGCGCATAAAGGACAAGCAGCAACAAAACCCAGCCATTGCGAATCTTGAAGGTGCGAAAGTCCGTATAGCCGACATAGAACAGAACAGCGACGGCGGCGCTCTCGATGTAAAATTTGTATTCGGAACCGTGAAGGAGCAGGTGAAATCGGATTTGCTCCCACAGATGCACGAGATTCATGGCGGCACTATGCGGTAAACGGTAGGTTCCGCGCTAGTACCGGGAACTTGTTAGCAAGCTGCCGGGCTGCGGCTAGTCTCTAGGTCGGATTTCCCGTCGCGCTAGGGCATCTCAAAGGTTCCGACCCCGCTTACCTCGTCGAACTAGCTTCTGTTGAGCAGAATACTTCTGCGGAGCGCATCGACAGGCATCGCGCGGAACTATCGGTGGACTCATCCTTGACGGTCGGTATATTGACTAGTTCAGAATTCCCTAAAATAATCATTACCAGAACTCGTGTGCGTTGCGGTGGCAATACTTGCGAGCGCTCCCTGGGTGAGGGGCTGCCCCCCTCAGGCCGACAACCCAGATCGGAATAATTTGACAGATGGGAGTCATCGATGTCGAAGTTTGTAAAATTGCTGAACCAGGTCCGCAAAGACGAAGAAGGGACTGCGTTGCTCGAATACGCCATTCTGCTTGGGATCGTGGCGGTCGGAGCGATCGCGTGGATATCGGGTCTCGGCACCTGGGTTCAAACCCAGTTCTCGAGCCTCTGCGGCAGCCTCGCCGGGTGCACCAAAGGTTAAAGGCACGTTCTCAAATTTTAGACAACCTGCTTGGCGGCTCGGCTTTGGAGTCTAGATCGGGGCCGAGCCGGGTTACGCATGCGCCGCAATAATCTCTTTATTCTGATTGTAGCTCTTGTGCTGGGCGGTTTGGCCGCCGTGTTGGCGCGCAATTGGCTAGTGAGCCATACCCAATCGACGGCAGCGCAAGGTACGATCGTCGTCGCGACAGCGCCGCTTCCTTTTGGGACGGAAATTACGGAAAAAAATGTCCGCGAACTTCCTTGGAGCACGGGCGCGACGCCTGAAGGCGCTTTCGCAAATAAGCAGGAATTGCTTAAGGACGGCCGGCGGATGGTGCTCGCGGCTATCGCTCGCAATGAGCCGATTTTGCTCAGCAAGATTACCGCGCCCGGACAGCGGGCCACTCTTTCTTCAATGCTTGATCCGGGCAAACGCGCGGTCACAGTACGTGTGGACGACGTACGCGGCGTAGCTGGCTTTATCCAGCCAGGCGACCGGGTCGATGTGGTGCTAATCAGGACCGAGGCGGAATCGCGCAGCAGTGAAAGCTCCTCTGATGTTATCCTGCAGTCCGCCAAAGTTCTCGCCATCGATCAGATCACCGGCGAGCGTACCGAGCAGCCCACGATCGCTAAGGCAGTTACGCTCGAGGTCACGCCCGAGGACGCCCAGAAAATCCTGCTGGCGAGCAATATAGGGCGGCTCTCGCTAATCCTGCGTCAGCCGGCGGAGGCCCAAGCCGATGCCGTGCACCGCATTACCGAGCGCGATTTGAGCGACTCCCCCGCCCCGCAGCCCGTTGCGCCTCCGCCGATTCCTATGCAGGCACCCGCGCCCGTCGTGCCGCCGTCCACGACGACTAAGCACATTACAATCTGGCACGGCATGACAAAGCAGGAGTACGAGATCCCCTAAGGACGTGGTCAGAAATCAATGATGTGACATTTAGGATACAACATTAACCCCTTTGCTGGGGTAGGCTGTATTGGGGGGCACGTAATTATAATAATAAAGGGGGCGGGGATGTTGAGTACGTTTCCTTCGCTCGCGGGAGACAGGTGCGGGCGTGGAGCATTAGCTCGCGGGGGATTGTTTGCCTGCGCACTGGCCGCTCTGACCATTGTCGCGGCCACGTGGATTCCGATGTTGCCGGCGTTCTCTCAGGCCCCACAGCAAGTCCAGCACGTCACTATCACGCTGAACAAGTCGGTCACGCTGCCGATTGGACCATCGTTTTCCTCTGCGGCCGTGGGGTCGCCGGAGATCGCTGACGCGAGGCCCTTGACCGATCACATGCTCTATATCCAGGGCAAGAAGGTCGGCACGACAAACGTATCGATCTACGATGAGAACAAGCGTCTCATAAAGGTCGTTGACATTGAGGTCGCGCTCGACACTGGAAATCTGCAGGCAAAGATCCGGGCTGTCACGGGCAACAGCGGCATTCGCGTCATGAACGACAGTGGACAAGTCGTATTGACTGGCACGGCGAGCGATGCGCTTGCTGCCGAAAAGGCCGTCAATTTAGCGCGAGCCTGGACCGAGGGCGCGACCGGTGCGCAAGGCAGCCAGAACGCCGTACCGGTCATCAACGCCATGACCGTGGCCGCGCCGCAGCAGGTTCAGCTCAAGGTGCGCTTTCTCGAAGTTTCCCGCGATGCCGGCCGGCAGCTTGGCATCAATTGGTATGCCACCAACGCCTCAGGCACCCGCGGCGCTTCAATAGGACTGGGCGGTCTGACAACACAGCCCCCCGCGATTGGCGGCACTCAAGCTGCTGGCGCATCGACATGTGCGCCGGCAGGCGTTTGCGCGCCCTCTGGGAGCGGACTCTTTCAGACAGTCGGAACGCTCGTGGGTAACAGTGTCGGCGCTCCGTTCGGAACCATTCTGGCGCAAGTAGTCAATCAGGGAATCCAGATTGATAGCCTGATTACGGCGCTAGAGACCAAGGGATTGTTGCAGCGGCTTGCAGAGCCCAACCTGGTTGCCCTGTCCGGCGACTCAGCTAGCTTCCTCGCGGGCGGACAGTATCCCGTGCCGACCCCCTCTAGCGCCTTAAATGGACCGTCCTTCCAGTATCAGCCGTTCGGCGTGCAGCTGCGATTCCGGCCCACAGTTCTCAACACGGGCATCATCAATCTGTCCATCAATCCGACGGTCAGCGAACTTGACTTCACCAACGCCGTCACAGTCTCAGGTACGACGGTCCCATCCCTGACGGAGCGCTCGGCAACCACGACAATTGAGCTTCGCGACGGACAAAGTTTTGCAATCGCCGGCCTTTTGCAAGCAGATAATCAGCGTAACATCGCCCAACTGCCGTGGGTCGGCTCAATCCCGGTACTCGGTACTCTGTTCCGCAGCGCCTCTTATCAGAAAGATGAGACCGACCTCGTCATCATCGTGACGCCGTCACTGGCGCAGCCGGCGCCACCCGGGGCGCGCCTTGCAACGCCATTCGACACGACGGTGCCAAGTAACGATGTCGACTTCTTCCTGATGGGCCAGATGGAACAGCAAAAGAAATATACCGATTACGTGGCGTCCGGCGGCGACATCAAAGGACCGTACGGATATATGCTCGGCGTCATGCAAGGGCCTGGCGCAACCCCACTGAACAAGTGAGACCCCATGAGAGCTGCATCGCTAGTCATCGGATTATTTGCTGCTGCGACATTGTCGAGTGCGTGCCATGCTCAAATCTTCGATGACCCGTTCTCGCAATATTTCGAGCGCGGCGTCACCATTACGCCGGGCGCCGGCAACGCCAAGGACGCCAATGCGGCCATCCACACCATCGATCCGTGGCCGCCTTACGCCGGCTATACGCGCATTCCTGGCAATGGACGCGAGAGCGTTGGTGCCGTCGAACGGATGTATCGTCTGCCCAGCCCATACGCGGGGGGTGCTTCGGGCGCCGGGGTAATTGGTGGCAGTACAGCTGGCGGATCTGGATTTGGTACCGCGGCCGGGTCGACAGGTGTAAGCACAGGGGGCTCGCAGCCGGGGCCCGGTGGATACTAATAGAGGGTGAGTGTCATCAGCAACGACAAGTCCGTTCCATGTGGAACGGAGGATGCCAAATCGTTAGCGGCTTGCGCTCGATTGCGGACGCAGTCAGAGGCGTAGCCACGGGTCGACGGAACCGGTGAGCGTCGCTTCACTCTTCCCCAACAGCATCCGGCAGCAGCTATGGCCCAACCACATCGGGGACCGGGCGCATCCGATGGAGCCCGAAGGCATACACGCCAACGCGCGAGGGGCATATGGACGCACGCGGGATTGCAGCATGGCGTCGAGATGGCTGCACGTTGTGCGACCGCCGCACAGGCGGCGGGCGCAACTCCTTCAAATAATACTATTCAAAGTTTTGCGGCGGGCTGGTCGCTCGGCCTCAGTCCGCGGCTTTCCGATTTCTACCGTTACGCAGAACATCAAGTGCGGCACCGGCGGCGATAATGGCAATCTTGTGAGCGCAAGCTAGTAGCAGTTCAGCTTGTTCGGCATTTTATAACTTAAGCACCACGTCCCTCACCCCACGGCGGAGTCCTGTTTTTCAATCTAGGACAGCCTCCTTCACTTCCGATGACTTGGGCGGCTATACTTGCCTTGGGAGTACCTGATGACCAGAAGGTCAAAGTCGCTATGGACCAGTGAGCGCGGCTCAGCGCTGATCGAGGCGAGCATTGTGCTCCCCTTATTGCTCGCTTTAGTCGGTGGCGTCCTCGAGTTCAGCTTTTTCTTCTATCAGGAGCAGTTAATCACCGCCGGCGTGAGGGACGCCGCACGCTATCTCGCGCTCACCGCCGACCCGACCAGCGCGACCAATCAGGTTGGAGCCATGAACCTCGCAGTAGCCGGTTCGATAGGCGGCGGCACCCCGCGCGTGCCCGGCTGGAATATCGCAGACGTCAGCGTTACCATCACCCCATGGGATAATTCTGACGGTGCCCTAAGTGGCAGAACGATGATTCCCATCATTACGGTCTCGACGCATTTCGCCGATTCCTCCTTAGGATTCTTGCGTCTTCTTGGGCTCAGTGCACTGACGATTAGCGTCTCCCATCAGGAACGCTGGGTTGGCGGATCGGCATCGCTGGGGGGTGTGCAATGAGCCGAGCTTCGCTCGCGTGTGATGAAACGGGTAGCTTGCTTGTCGAATTCAGCATTCTGTTGCCGCTCATCATCCTTGTCATGTTCGGCTCTGTCGACCTGCTCTATGCGTTGTACCAGTGGAATACTGCTGCGAAAGCAGTCGAAGTCGGCGCTCGCATTGCCGCCGTCTCGGATCCGGTGGCAGCCGGACTCAATCAATTGACTAGCGCGGTTCCCGTCGCGCTGAATGCGTCCGGCGGCCCCTTGGCCATGCCGCAATTCACCGTCGCCTGTGACGGCGAGACGGCCACTTGCACCTGCGCTGGGACCTGTGCCGGCATGGTTGCCAACCCCTTCGATGCGGTTGCCATGAACCGAATTGTATTCGGGCGCGGCAGCACAGCCTGTGGCGATGCCACGTCTTACTACGCAACCGGCATGTGCGATTTGCTGCCTTCAATTACGACGGCAAACGTGCACGTTGTGTACCAGCAAACCGGGCTGGGCTATGCCGGTCGCCCAGGGGGGCCCCAACCCACCATCATCGTCTCGCTGCAAAACATGCGGTTTCGCTTCTTTTTCCTTAGCTACCTACTCGGCAGCAGTGTACGTATGCCTGCCATGACCACGACCATCACAGCCGAGGACCTTTGCTCCAGCGGGGGAAGCGGCTCCTGCGGATCATGATCGATATGGAAGCTGTGTGATGGCCGTCTTTTTGCTAGGTGGGAACTCCGCGTCAGAGACGCGGAGCACAATCGAAACCGGACTTCTCGCGACGATCCCAGACCTCATCGAGGTACCAAGCTTCGATAAGGTTTTCGAGCGGCAGTCGACGGTCAAGGGGGGCGAATCTGCGACCGTCCTTGTCATCGCACCACCGGGAAATCATGGTTATGTGGATCGTCTGGTCGACGTGGCTGAACGCTACGGCGAAGATATCTTTATCATCCTCATCAGTGATGAAATTTCGGCCAGCGACTATAAGCGCTTAGTGCGTACCGGCGGCGCTGACTGGGCCTCGGCACGCGGCGAGCCGCGGGAAGTGACCGATATCATCGCGCGCCGACAACGGCGGATCGAGCCTGCATCTGGCTCGTCGCACCCGACGACCGGCACGTCGCACCCGGTACACCCGGTTACTCTCTCGTTTGTTCCAAGTGCTGGCGGGGTCGGCAATACGACTTTGGCGCTGGAAACCGCCATTCACCTCAAGACCAGCAAAAGCACCGGGCTGCGCGCAATTTGCATTATCGATCTCGACTTTCAGACCAGCCATATTTGCGATTACCTCGATAGCGAACCGAGGCTACAGATCGGCGAGTTATCGAATGCGCCTGATCGTTTCGATGAGCATCTATTTGAGTCGTTCAAGACCAATCATAAAAGTGGTATCGACGTCTTCGCGGCCCCGCGCTCAAAATTCGTGTCGGAAGATCTAAACATCAATGCGCTCGACGCGCTCTTCAGCATGATCGCGACGCGCTACAATTTTGTATTCATCGATTTTCCGCTCACCTGGTTTTCCTGGACCACCCAAGTTATCGCCGCGTCCGATGGCGCCATTATTACCGGACTCAATACGATCCCCAATCTGCGCCAGATTTCCGAAACGCTATCGCTCTTGCGTTCGACCACGAACGTGCTGCAAATAGCGATCGCGCTTAATCGCTGCCAGCAAGGCCTATTCGGCACTGTCTCCCGCCGCAAACATGTCGAACGCGTTCTCCGGAACGAGACGATGTTCTTTATTGCCGACCATCCAGAAGCGATTGAGGCTGTGAATATGGGCGTGCCCATGACGATGGGGCCGAGCGCAAGCAAGCTGCATAAGGAACTAGCTGGCCTAGGCAGCTTCTGCGCAGAACTCAAGCCGGCCCGGACAGCCGTCTAAGTGTCTGCCGAACGCTCCGGCGTTTTCACAGAATCCGGCAAGAAACAATGGATCGAAAACCGAGAGCCGAAGGTCGACCGTATGTCGGACCGTCGATGCTGCGCTTCGAGGACCTGCGGCTTACGCGGGGCGCGGGAGTATTCCGACGACATCTCGACCCGGGCCAGGCGATAGCGGCGTTCGTGCGCGCGCCGCACGCCCATGCCATGGTGGAGCGGATCAACGCGGCCGCCGCGCGACGAACGCCGGGCGTGATCGCGGTCCTGACCGGCGGCGACTACGTGGCCGATGGCCCGTGGCGGGCGAGTCATCGTGCGCCTGTGAATCACAGCAAATGACGAGGGAATACTTCCTCGTGCACGGGCGGGCTCGGGCAGGATTCGCGACGGACTCGGCCTGGGCTGAAGCTAGACCACGATCGGTAGTCACAGAGGTTCTAATTTCTGATGTTCAACTATCGGCGAGCTAACGGTATTGCTCGCGAGTTGAAAACTGCCCTACCCCGGCGCGATTTTCGTCTTCGTTCATCGCCGTGCGTGACCGTTCGTGGGTGATTTCATGGGTTGGACGGCGCCGGCGGCAAAAAGATGAGTCCGATCAGCGCAGTTGGGCGGAAGACGGCTCCGCCACGTCAACTTCTGGACGGATCGCTAGATCCCCGTCGGCTTTGCCCCCGAAGGCTGCTGTGGCTTTCGGCAGCCAGTGGGGCAGCGGCTAGATATCCGTCCGTCCGGCTGGAGCCGACCACGCCCGTTCGGCTTTATCCTTGGTTCTGAAGGCGGCGATTT
>Ga0210386_10001370_pt1 | contig 21783 bp, 19 predicted proteins | sample IncBWH32OmetaG_FD_160091 | JGI IMG/M metagenome (GOLD analysis project Ga0210386, IMG submission 160091) | Forest soil microbial communities from Barre Woods Harvard Forest LTER site, Petersham, Massachusetts, United States - Inc-BW-H-32-O ...
AAGGCGCTCCGCCTCATCCATGTAGTGCGTGGTGAGCAGAATCGTGCGCCCGGACTCTTTAAATTCCTCTATCAATTCCCAAAGCTGGCGGCGGGCTTGAGGATCAAGGCCAGTCGTCGGTTCGTCGAGAAAAAGAAAATCGGGGTCGCCAACCAGCGCGCAGGCCAGCGCCAATCTCTGCTTCTGCCCGCCGGATAAATCTCCCACGCGCGAATTCTCTTTTTCTTCAAGCTGCACACGCGCAATCACTTCAGAAGCTTCCGCTCCCTGCTGAAAAAAGCTGCGGAATAATCGCACCGTTTCATGTACGGTCAGTTTTTCGGAAAGCTGCGTGTCCTGCAATTGAATGCCAAGGCGCTGGCGAAGCTGCGCCGCGTCCGAACTCCACCGCATGCCCAGCACTTCCACATCTCCCGAATCCGGATCCGTCAAACCCTCACAAATTTCAACGGTCGTCGTCTTCCCCGCCCCGTTCGGCCCGAGCAGGCCGAAACATTCTCCGGCGCATACTTCGAGGTTCAGACCGTCAACCGCGCGCACATCCTTATATGATTTGCGGAGTTGGCTGACGCGAAGCGCGGAATGCGATGCGTTTTCAGGCATTGCGCAAGTATCGCGTCAGCAGGCAGGAGATTCAAGGCAGGATTCACGTGGCGCGGGCTTCAGACTGCGGGGGTTAGTCCTCGCGAGAATAAATGGTCGCCGCTTCTTTCAGCGGCGTCACATGCACGTCACTGGAACGAACCATCAGCCAATCCGAAACGATCACAGCAGAAAAGCCCCCAGCCACTTGCGCGGCAATAAAACCGGGAACGTCCACCGGGCGAATTCCCGCAAAGGTATCGCTTAACATGCGCGCAATGGTCACGGCAGGATTCGCGAAAGACGTCGACGAAGTGAACCAATATGCAGCGACAATGTACCCAGCAACCGCGAAAGGCAGCCATTCGGAAGTATATCGAGCGCACAGTCTGATCACCAGCAGCAGCCCAAATGTAGCGACAAATTCACTGAACCACTGCGGCCGTCCTGTTCGTGCGTGATGCGATATTGAAATTGCTGGAAGCGCGAACATTAAATTGGCGCTCACCGTACCGCCAATTCCTCCGCAAATTTGGGCAACGACGTAAAGTGTCGATTCTCGTCCGTTGATTTCCCCTCGACTCCATTCCGCCAGCGATACTGCCGGATTGAAGTGGGCGCCGGAGATTGGACGAAACATCAGAATCAATGTGGCCAGCGCTGCGCCTGTCGCAAGGGTATTGGAAAGCAGGGCGATGGCAACATTTCCACCCGCAAGAAGTTCGCCCATTATGCCCGAACCGACAACCGCCGCCACCAAAAATCCTGTCCCCAGAAATTCCGACGTGACACGTCTGCTGAGCGAAAATTTCATAGCAATCCTATTCGGTCAATTTCTGTCTTGACTGCTAATTGCGTGAGAGTTGAAAGGGGCAGCGATAAAAACAGTGAAATTCGGCGATCCAGAATTAGAAAAGCTTCTCGAAACGCACGCTCAATTTCTTCGGGCGAGCCTTGAGCGGCCGCCGGGTCGTTCACCCCCCAATGCGCCGTAATAGGCTGGCCAGGCCATAAAGGGCAAACTTCGCCGGCTGCGTTGTCGCATACGGTGATCACAAAATCCATTTTCGGCGCGCCGGCTTTCGCGAATTCATCCCAGCTTTTGCTCCGAACTTTTTCCGATGACATCCCTGACTTTTTAATTTGCTCCAGTGCTTCGGGACGTACTTCTCCTGAGGGGTGACTGCCCGCGCTATAGGCGTTAAAATTCGGCTTTCCCTTATGATTGAGTATGGCCTCAGCCATTATCGATCGGGCCGAATTTCCGGTGCAGAGAAATAGAATATTGAATCGCATTTTGATCCAAATCCCCGCTGTAAGTGAATCAGATTTTGCGCTAGACATTGGGCGCACAACAGTCGGATGCGCAACAAGTTTTTTCCGCGGGCATCTTTTCCGGAAGATTGTCTTCAAGCACGGCGAAGACTTCCCATTCGTTTCCGTCCGGATCGCTGACCCACGATTTATCCTGCAACGCGTAGCAGCACACCGTCTTCATTTCGTCTCGCGCATGAAGCCCCTGTTCTTGCCATTTTTGGCGCATAGCCAAAACCTCATCTGTGGAACCAACCTGGATTCCCAGGTGGGATAGTGTTCCGTGCCCTCCGCCCGCACTTTCATTTAGTGCAAAGTTAAGCGGCGGATTGGAGACATCAAATTTTGCGTAGCCGGTGCGTACCTTGCTCGGTTCAATTCCGAAAAGTTTGCGGTAGAACGCAACGCTGGACTCCACGTTTTTCACATGGATTGCGATATGCGCTTTGGGTACGGATGAGGAAATGGTTGTCATGAGGCCTCCATAGAGGAACAATACATACGTTCATGCGTATATATTCACATTAAGGGCGTTTGCTCATATTTGTCAAGCCATATACAATATTTCCGTGGTGCCAAAACTCAATCCCTTTACCCTCGATCTTCTCTTCCGCGCCTTAGCCGACCGCACCAGACTTCGCCTCCTGAATCTGATTGCCGATAAAGAGATCTGCGTCTGCTATTTCGTCGAAATTTTGCGAATGAGCCAGCCGAAAATCTCGCGCCATTTGGCTTATTTACGCCGGGCAGGAATCGTGACCGCGCGCCGGCAGGGTCGCTGGATGCACTATAGGCTTGTAGTTCCCCAAGACGCAGCGGCGGCAGGAATATTGAAAGAAACTTTGTCCCATTTGCGGAAAATGCCCGTGATGCAGATCGATGTGTCAAAGCTCGAGATAAGCTGCTGCGGCCCGAGCCCTGCCGATGCGACGCGGCAGGCACCCCAACCCCTGGTTTTCCCGACATTCACTCCATAAAATAAAACCTCAAATGAAGATTACTCTTTCGGGGTGTAACCTTTACGAAATTGGCACCCCAGACTTCTCGACGGGTGAGCGATGTGGTGGTACCCTTTGGGCTTAGGTCAGCAGGAGTAATTGTGGCGGAATCCAACATCCATCCCGAACAGGAAGCACAGAAGCGCCGCAGCACGCGCATTGTGCAAGCTGTCCCCCTGACGGTTACAGGTGTGGACGCTCTCGGCCGCCCATTTCAGGAACGCACTTCCACGCTGATCATCAATTGCCACGGCGCGCGCTATCAATCCAAACATTACGTTCTGAAAAATATGTGGGTCACGCTGGATGTCCCTCACAACGAACCCGGACATGCAGCGCGTTCCGTAAGAGGGCGCGTAACATGGATTCAACGGCCGCGCACGGTGCGCGAACTTTTTCAGATTGGCGTCGAACTGGAGGTTGGCGGAAACGTCTGGGGAATTGCTTTTCCTCCCTCCGACTGGTTTCCCTTCCCCGAAGGTGGCGCCGCATCGAGCACGGATATCCCCGCGCCATCGCAACCGGCCGAATTGCCGCAAATTCATGAAATCCCGGTCCATGAAAAAATCGCTGAGGATAGAGTTCATCTAGCACACTCGCCGGAGCCGGTAAAACCCAACGTCGTTTCGATTCCGTCCGCTCCTGAACATGCGGAACCTGTCGAGGACAACGTGCGTGTTCTTCCCTTGCCCGCCGGGGAAGATGCCTCACTGCAACTCACCAGGCAGGTCGCTCGCCTCGTGGCCGAAGCGAAACAGCAAATTGAAATCGTTGCGCGCGAGAGCGCCAATCAGGCTGTGGCAGCGGAAACGCGCCCCCTTCTCGCCGCTTTGCAATCGCAATTACAGAGTGCCGCTGAAAAATCCGTAAGCGCCGCGGCTGCCGCACAATTTGAAAAATTTCAGCAGGAAACCATTCAGCGCATAGAGAAGGAACGCGAAACAGCCGTGACAGGCGTCCTCGAACAATTGTCCACTGAACTGGACGCAAAATTGAACCAGGCCCGCCTGCAAATTGACAATCAACTGGCGGTTGTTGAGCGCACTCGGCGAATGGACTTTGAACAGCAGATTCAGACCCAGCTTCAGGCTGCGATCCACAAGATGGAAAGCCTCAGCGGAAGCATGGGCAAAAATCAGGATGAAGTCCGGGCTGTAATGGATCAACTGCGAATTTCCTCGGCACAGGCTGCGGCGGATGAAATTAGGCGTTGGAAAGAACAGATGGACCTGCGCACATCAGAGGCCCAGGCGCGGCTCGCGGAAATGGACCAATCCGCAAGGAAGCTTGGCGAACAGATCGCCGCTGCAACCGCCGTGGGAGAAGTTGGATGGCGCGGTTTGCTGGAGGCCGATCTCGAAGCGGCCAACACACGCTGGCAAGAAAAAATGCAGTCATCGATTGCGGACGCTTCTCAACGCGCAGCCGAGCAAATCGCGAAAAACGCGGAAGTTTCCGCCCAACAAGTCGAGCAACAACTTCAACAACGTTTCGGCGCGTTGAATCAGGCGCATTCGCAAATTTTCGCTGAAACTGAAGGCGTTCTCATAAAATTGCGCTCCGAAATTGCCGGCGAAGCGTCAAGAGGCGACGCGGTGATTTCACAATTTCATGACTCCATCGCAGAGCTGGAGGCAAAGCGCGGCGATTTCGCAGCCCTTTTGCAGTCGACGTCGGATGAGTGGGCGCGGCGCGGCGAAGCGATGCTCGAAGGGCAAAGCGCGGAGCTGAACCGGCGTGCGGAGTCTGCCGTAACGGGAATGTCGCAGCGTTTACAACCCATGCTCGAAGCCGCGGGCCAGGAGTCAATCGAAAAGCTGGCTGCTGAATTTGAAAATCGTTTTTCGCCGCAGATTACACAGGCCACGGAACTCTTGAGCAAAATCGCATTCGATAGCGATCGCGCGGAGAAGGCGGCTGCCGATCATCAGCAGCGCATCTGGCAAATGTCCGATCAGGGCTTGCAGGAATCGGCTGCGCGCAGCAAGGAAATTCTCGCGGGGATCGAAAAGGATTTCGCCGAATCCGCGCGGAATGCCTCGGCAAGATGGCTGGCCGAGCTTGAGACGCGCGCCACGGAAACTTCTCACAGCACTTTTGAAACGCTGTATAAGTCGGCCGATTGGTACGAGAAAAAAATTCAAACGCAGATGCAAACCACGCTCGAAAAGGGGATGGATCAGGCCGCCGCGCGGCTTCGCGAAAAAGCCGCCGAAATGTCCGGGTTGTTCGCCAGCGAGCTGGATCATTACAGCCGGAGTTACGTCGAGCATGCTCATGGGCAAATGCAGGAGAATGCGCGCGACGCCGCCGAACATGCTTCCCAGAAAATGGCGGAAGCGGGCGAGTCGATTGCCGCCACTTTCACGGAACGCGCGGGCCAATTGAGCGGCGAACAATTCGATGCCTTTACCTCCAGAACCAGGGCGGCAATGGAACAGAATGCCGCCGCGATGGACGCCCATACTTCGCAAATTCGCAGCAACCTCGAAAGCGACGCTCGCGGCTTTGCCTCGGAGTTCAAGAATGCGTTGTCGCAGCATGCGGAACAAACTCTCGCCCTCGGCAAGCAAGAACTTGGGCTGCAGATTGATCAGGCCAAAGATGCCCTGCTCATCGAATCGCAATCTCTTGAACGCCATTTCCAATCCGCGCTGACCTTGCACGGTAATTCTGCTCTTGACGAACACAAGCAGCGCCTGGAAAACGCATCGAACGCGTGGCTGTTGACTACTGTCACGAAACTGAATCAGCAATCCGACCAGCTCATTTCCGAAATGTCCGACGCCACGGAAAAGAAACTGAAAGTGGTTTGCGAAAATGTGTTTTCGGAAATGGGCGAGATCCTTCGCCAGCGTCTCGCAGGACTGGCTTCCCCATTTTCCAGCACCGCAAAGCCAGATAGATCGTCTTCGGCTTCAGGCCCTGCGAAATCAGAAGAAAAGCAGTAGCCCGCGATTCCATCTTCTCCCGATTTCTTGAAATGAAATATTTCAGCCCGAATTTCTCAGAAATGCGTTTTAAGGCGCCGGATGTTTCGGCGAATAATTTCGCATGTAGCGACGTCGTAGGGGCACGGCATGTCGTGCCCCTACTCTAACTTCGCTGCAATCCGCTTAGTCCTATGATCGCCAGCCAATTTCACAGCAATTTGCATGGGGAAATACATGGTTGCCTTCATTGTGAAGATTTGCACTGCAGCGGAAGATACGAATCGAGGCAAGGCAGCAAGCGAGCGAAGGCGATTCGTTTGAAAGGAGACTTGCGATGTTATTGCTGATCATCCTTCTGGTTCTTTTGTTTGGCGGCGGTGGCGGCTATTACGGTTATTCGCGGTGGGGAGCGGGCGGAGGCATCGGGATTCTTGGAACCGTCCTTCTCATCGTCCTGGTCTTCTATTTGTTAGGCGGCGTACGTTAGCTGCACAGAACTGGAGCGCGGTGAACGAATAAGGGAGGAGCCATGGCAAAAGAGAGTACAAAAGACGAAGTGAAGGGCAAGGCCCACGAAATCAAAGGCAAAGTGAAACAAAAAGTGGGTCGGATGATGAATAACCCTCGATTGCAAAATGAGGGAGAAGATGAGGAATTGAGCGGCACGGTCCAAAAGAAGGTTGGCCAGGTCAAAAAAGTTTTTGGAAAGTAATCGCTTGGATTTTGGGAGGCCCGTAGAAAAGCCGCCCGCCCAAAAAACGGGCGGCGTCTACAAAACCAACTGCGAAGAATTTCGATTTTCGTAGGGGCAACTCCGTCCCGCGTTTTTCGGGGCGGAGTGGGCGCTGTCCCACCCTCACCGATGTAATTTCATTCAATTGTCGGCATAGACCAGCGCTTCCCGCTCAGGTTATTCTTTTCGGATGGATTTCAAGTCCCTTCCCAAGATTGAACTGCATCTGCATCTGGATTGCTCGCTAAGTTACCAGGTCGTTTCCAAACTAAAACCGTCCATTACTCGCGAAGAATATCAGCACGATTACATTGCGCCCGCACGTTGTACAAATCTCGCCGAGTTTCTTTCCCGCGCGCCGATGGGATTTCGTCTGATGCAGTCGGAAGATTCCCTTTACCTCGTAATCGAGGATTTATTCCGGCAACTCGTCGAGGATGGCGTGATCTACGCCGAAATTCGATTCGCTCCCCTCTTGCATCTTGAGAATGGGTTGAGCGTCGAGCAAGTAGTTGCGACGGTGGAGCGGTCAGTCGAGAACCTGATCCGCGAAACAGGCATGCAGGCAGGAGTGATTCTCTGTACGCTGAGGCATTTCACGGCGGCGCAAAGTATGCAAACCGCTGAGCTCGTGGAAAAATTTCGCGGCAGCCGGGTGGTGGCGCTCGACCTTGCAGGCGACGAAGCGGGATTTCCTTTGGACGCGCATATTCGTGCATATCGCTACGCGCGCGAGCATGGCCTGAATCGCACCGCGCACGCCGGCGAAGCGCTTGGCCCCGAGAGCGTATGGGAAACACTGCGCATGCTTGATCCACAGCGCATCGGCCACGGAACGCGCAGCATTGAAGATCCCAAACTAGTCGAACATCTGCGCCAGAATCGAATTCACCTTGAACTTTGTCCCACTGCAAACGTCCAGATAATCCCATCGATCCGCAGCATGGAGGAACATCCCATCGACCGCCTCTACCGCGCCGGCGTTTCCTTAAATATTAACTCCGACAGCCGCATGCTCACTCCAACAACACTGACGAAGGAATACGAATTTCTCCATCGCGTTTTTAATTGGACCAAGCAAGATTTTCAGCGCGCGAATCTGATGGGATTAGACGCTGCGTTCCTTGACAACGAGGTCAAACCGCAACTCAGAGGGCGTTTTCTCGATGCGTATGGTGCGGAGACTCCTCCCTCCGGGCTGGCGTAGAGCCAGCCTTTAGCCACCTAAAACTAACGCCGCAGGGTGATGTATCGATGTAAGACTCGCTATGGTAGCATGCAGTACACAATGAGTACGAACGGGATACCTCCCCAGCCAAGTTCGCATCCCGCCGAAGCTGGTGGACCATGGGCCCGTCGCAGTATGGCTGCGAAGGTCATTTCGCTGGTTCTAGGGACCTTAATCATAGCAGCAGCGCTGTTGCTTGGCATCGATGTGATACGGCAGCCCTGGATGTGGAATCATTACATCGAGGTTCCCGCGCCACCGCGCGACATTTCACAGCAAGAAATACTGCTCCGCGAGAAACTCAACAATTATGAGAAGAGCGCGGAGGATTTGAAATCACTCGTATCATTGCTTCTCGGGTTGTCCTCACTCTACGCTCTGTCGCTGGGCGTGGCATCGTATTTCGGCGTACAAGAAGCGAAAGACCGCGCTGATGAGACCATTAGTGGACTCACCAGGTTGGAAGTAAATGCCAGGACAAATGTGCAGGACTACGAGCGCCGTCTGGAAAAACAAACTGAAGAAGTTGAAAAACGCATCGAGACGGAAGTCTTGAATGTCCACCGGCAATTCCCGCTTTTTCGCGACATGCAAGAATCCATTCAAAAGATTGGCAATAATCTAGGGCAGTTTGTCCCCGACGGCGATTTCGGCCGGGATGTCTTTCAAAAAATCGATGTCAAACAGCGCGTGATGATCGAATACTTTGAGAGTTCCGTCGCGGCCTTCGAATTCTTCGACCTACAGCCCTTCGAAAAAGATGTCTCGCGCGTCTACGTTATGCTGGGAAGCTACTACAGTCATAAGTACGCTCGCGAAGCCACGGAGAACAGGAGCGATTCCAAAAAGAACCCGCCGCCGGATCCTGCGGACCTGGAACGCGCTACTTTGTATCTGAATCGCGCCCACGATGTGTTGCCAAAAAGTATCGCCCCGCTCAATGAGCTTGGCTATCTGTACGTGATTGTGATGAGCCAAAATGAAAAGGCTGTGGATTTTCTCAAGACGTCGCTCGAACTTCAAGCCAACCAGCAAAGAGCCAGACATCTTATGGCGATCATCGAGCACACGCGAGGAACTGAAGAATTGTCGAAGGGCAATTCAGCGAATGCCATCCCACGATTCTTGGAAAGCCTCAAGTTGCTAGATTACGCGATTGACAAATGTACTCGATGGCAGGCGACCCGCGAGCATCCCCGCTATGGTAGGGCGCTCCTCTACAATCGAGCCTGCGCGCTGGCTCGGCTGGCAGAACTTGGAATCGAGACAGTCACGTATGCCACCCGGGCAATGGACGATTTGGAATTCGTTTTTCCTACGGGACAAGAGCCTGAAGAACAGCGGGTATCAGACTTTCGAAACGATGTGAAAGACACAGGCGACCTGTGCATACTTCTTGGAATCGCAGCGACTCGGAAGCGCTTAGGGGCATTAATTCGAGAGGTATTGCCTAGTACACTAACGGATCAATCGGTTTGCCAATAGTCATTGTCATTGTTCCTCACCAATCACCAAAGAAATGTGGGGCTGGCAGCCGTACTCGCATAGCACACTTCCACACATATTTTCCCCCTGCTCGGGGGCAAAGTCAATGGTTCTTCCGCGCAAAACAGGAATACCCTAAATCCACTTTCAGCAATCACTTACTGCAAAATTCACCGGCTGTTGCCGCCCATTTCAGGCAATCGAAACCGCGTTGGGAAATTGACTTTCAACCCAAAGCGCGCCCCGTTTCGGTCCCAACGCCGGTTGCCTGTATAATATCCGAATGCCGAATCGTGCTTACGCCAGTGTATGGGTCCGTGATTTCACTGAAGAAAATATGCTCGCGCACTTCGGCCGTTTTCTGGCCACCGTGCCGCTGGCTGCCGTGCCGCCGGGTTTTACGGGGCTGATTATCCGCGCCGTGGATTTTGCGGAAACTCCGCTCGAAGAATTCGATTTGCGCGGTTACGTAACAACTCCGGAAGAACTTATCGCTCTGGCCAATGAACAACACGCCGCCGATGTGTGTTATGAAGTTCCGGCGCGTTGGGACCTGTGGATTCGCGACAAGGAAACCGCTAGCTGGAAAATTCAGCCGGAGCACATGGATATTTTCTGTTTCGGCCCGGAATACGATCAAGGCGTGTATGGCGAATCGGGCCACATCATGATCGACCTGGGCTTTGAGCATTTATTTACAGGCCACGCGGGACTTCTGGCCGCGCAAACGGAAAAAGTTGCGGAGCCGCAGCATCCCGAAGAGGCGCGGTTTCTGATGTGGATGTCGCAACCGCAAAATTTACGCGAATATCAGGAGAAAACGAGAGAGAATATCAAGAAACTCATGGCTTGGATGCGCGCCGTGGAGGAAGCCCTGCCCGTGGATCGCTTCCGCCTGTGGTCCGAGGGAGAAGAAAACTTTGAAGCGCGGCTCGATGAAATTCTGGATTTGCGTTAGTCTGGCGCTGGCCGCGGCCTGCGTTACCGCAGCATCCCAGCAGCAAGCCACCCCAGCTAGCGCTGGCAAAAGTCCGGCAGTAAAACGCGTCAACGAAACGCTTTTGGCCGGGCTGCGGCCGGGCCGGGACACGTTTGCCGTGGCGCAAAAGCGGCTGAAGCCGAAGGAACTGTCGGACGACTCGACTTCGGGCTCGAAAGAATGGCGGGATGCCTGTTCAGGACGATCCATACGGCTGGATATTGACGCCAAGGCCGTGATTCAAAGCGTCACTTTGACGACCGTGGGCAAACAAGAAGGAAAGTGCAGCGACCGTCGCCCGGATTTTCTTGATCCAAAATTTTGGCTTACCGGGCTTGGCTTGCGAATGGGCGATTCACAAGATCGGGTTGTTACCTTGTACGGAGAACCGAATTCCGGCGGCCCAGCATCTAAAAATGGCCAGGAACTCGATCTCATGTATTATCAGTTTGATTGGGCGGGGTCGGACGTACCGCAAGTGATGGAAGTCCTGTGCGCGCGGGATACCGGGCGCGTGGTAGAAATTACGCTGGCTTTTCCAAGCTTATAGTGCGCCGATCCACGATGAAAAATTATAAACTTCGCGCAGCTCTGCGCATTCTGCCCTGGGTCATGGCGCTTTGCCTCGCCGGATGCCAGGCGGCTCCGAAGCAGCCACCGAACACAGAGAAAGCAGCGGTGGCGAGCGATAAGCTGGCAGAAGAGGCCCAAAGAGTTGCCGAAGCCTCCCTGGGCAAGCAGTCTGAAATATTGGCGCAGGGAGACCTGGCGCTGAACGGGCGTGAACAATTGCTGGTAGTCAATCGCATTGCGGTCGCGGCACCTTCAAACCGGGAAATGACAATTTCTTCCCCAGTATATATTATGCGGGCCGCTGTGCTGGAGAAGAATAACGGCAAGTGGTCTCAAATTTTGCTTTGCGATGAACATTTGAAGAACACGAATGGCTATTTAGAAGGCTCGCCCAGGACGCGCATAACAGGCTGGCATCTGGAATACAGAAAAGACCAGCAGTTGGGGCTGGAAATGAGTTTCACGCCGGCCACTAAATATGGCGTGGAGAACACGAGCGCTGACGAGGGGTCCGAAGAAAAGCAGCCTACTTATAATGTACGCTGGAATAAAAATACGAAACGCTATCAGTCGTTCGACAAGTCTCATGAAAGGTACCTGGGCGAAGTACCATCGCTCGAAGCTCCCGAATCCATTCTGAAATGAGCACTGCGGCCAATACCATCTCCGTATCCGAACCGAAGACTGCGCCGAAGCGGGTCTCCGGATGGGCGCACCTTTCCCGTTTGTACCCGTACGTGATGCGGCACAAGACGGAAGTCGTGATCGGCTTCATCACGCAAGCTGGCATGGGAATTACCGGTACGCTGCTGCCGCTGATTCTTGGAGTGATCACCGACTGCATCAAGGGAGCCGAGACGCCGCTGGCGCAGTTGGGGCGGCTCACTCAAATCACTTTGGGGCCGCTGCTTCCCTACTATCACCCGAAAGATCCGCATACCCTGGAGGTATTTTGTATAGCGCTCGTGGCCATTTGCACCGCGCAAGGGGTGTTTTCCTATTGGACGCGGCAAATTTTAATTGGGCTGTCGCGCGATATTGAGTTCGATCTGCGCAACGATCTTCTATCGAAACTTGTGCAGATGGAGCCGGAATTCTACGTGCGAAATCGCACAGGCGAATTGATGTCGCGTTGCACCAACGATTTGAACGCTGTGCGCATGGTGCTCGGCCCGGGAATCATGTACAGCGCCAATACCATGGCGACCATGGTGCTCGCCGTGATCCTGATGTTCTGGATTTCGACGACGCTGAGCGTCTACGTTTTGCTGCCTGTGCCGGTTGTCGCCGTTACCGTGTGGCTCTTCGGGCGGCAGATTCACGCGATGTACGGAAAAATTCAGGCTTCGCTCGCCGTGCTTTCCGCGAAGGCGCAGGAAAATCTGGCTGGAGTGCGCGTCGTGCGCGCGTACGGGCAGGAAGAAGCGGAAATTCGCGGATTCGACGCGCCCAATAAGGAATACATCAACCGCAACCTGCGCCTGATTTATTTCTGGAGCATGTTCATGCCGCTGCTTCAGATGCTCTTCGGGCTGACGTTTATTCTGGTTCTGTGGCAGGGCGGGCGCCTCGTGGTGCTGGACCGCATTACACTCGGCGAACTGATCGCGTTCTATACGTTCATGACGCGGCTGATTTTCCCGATGATCGCACTCGGATTTGTCACCAATATTTTTCAGCGCGGCGGCGCGTCAATGGGACGCCTGAATTACATTCTCGATTCCGAGCCCAAGGTTAACGATTCCACTGCGAAGCAGACTTCGCAGGAAATTCGCGGCGAAATAGATTATCGGAATTTGACTTTCACTTATCCGACCGTCAGAAGCGACGTCGACGGAATGAAATCGAACGGAAACGGCGCTCCGAACAAGCCCGTCCTGGAAAATATTTCGCTGCATGTTCCTGCCGGGTCGATCCTGGCCATCGTTGGGCCGACGGGCAGCGGAAAATCGACACTTGCGGCGCTGATCGCCCGTTTGTGGGAAGCGCCTGAAGGCACACTTTTTGTGGATGGCCGCCCGATCCGCGAATGGCCGCTCGAAACGCTCCGCCGCGCCGTGGGATATGTGCCGCAGGATACTTTTCTGTTCAGCGAAACGCTGCGCGAAAATGTCGCGTTCGGAGTGGACAGCGCCACGGACGAAGAAATTCGCGAGGCCGCTGACGTCGCCAGCATTCTTGCGGAAATCGGCGAATTCCCGGCGCAGTTCGACACCATGGTGGGCGAGCGCGGGATCACACTTTCGGGCGGGCAAAAACAGCGCGCCGCCATCGCGCGCGCCGTCATTCGCGATCCTAAAATTCTGATCCTCGACGATTCTCTTTCGAGCGTGGATACGGGGACCGAAGAGCGCATCCTGCGGCGGCTGGACGCGATTCTGCGGCAACGGACGACTGTGCTGATCTCGCACCGCATTTCCACCGTGCAGCACGCCGACCAGATTGTTGTACTGCGCGATGGACAGATTATTGAACGTGGCAATCATGCCGAGCTTCTGTCGCAGGGCGGTTATTACGCCGATCTGTACCAGAAACAATTGCTCGAGGAAGAATTGGCGCGCGAATGAGCGACTTCCGAGAAGAGGAAGCTCTAGGAAAAGCCTACGACTCAAAGTTATTGGGTCGTCTGATGACGTATCTGCGGCCGTACAAGTGGACCGTTGTGTTCGCCGTCGTGTTGACTTTGCTCGTCGGCCCTCTTGAAGTTGTCGGCCCCTACTTGTTCGGCTATACCGTCGATAAATACATCGTCCCGGGATCCAATCATTCCATCGCACTTGCCGAAGCATTGCGCGGCGTTACGTTTATTTCTCTCGTGTCGCTGGCGGCGCTGCTTTTAAGTTTTGCCGTTCAGTATTTGCAAGTGCGCATGATGCAGAACGTGGGCCAACAAACGCTCTACGATTTGCGCAAGGAAATTTTCGAGCGCATGCAACGCCTGCCCATGAGTTTCTTCGACCGTAGCCCGGTCGGACGACTGGTTACGCGCGTGACGACCGACGTGGACGCGCTGAATGATTTATTTGCCGCCGGCATCGCGGCGATGGCTAATGATGCAGTCGTCCTGCTGAGCATCGGCGCGGTGATGGTTTGGAAAAATTGGCGGCTGGCGCTGGCCACGTTTGCCGTTTTGCCGTTGATCATGGTTTCCACTTGGCTGTTCCGCAACCGTGTGCGCGACGCGAACCGGCGCATCCGCACAGCCATCGCGCGCATCAATTCGTTCCTGCAGGAACATCTCAGCGGCATGAGCATCGTGCAGATTTTCAACCGCGAAAAAAAGTCGCGCGAACAATTCGCGGAATTAAATCGCATCCACATGGAAGCGTACAAGGACGCGATTACTGCTTTCGCCGTTTTCTTCCCTGCTGTCGAACTGTTCAGCACCGCGGCCATCGCCATTGTTTTCTGGTATGGAGGCTTGCTGTCCTTCGCCGGCGCCGTAACGGTCGGCACGCTGATTACGTTCATGCAATACGCTCAGCGCTTCTTCCGCCCGATTCAGGACTTGAGCGAAAAATTCAACATCCTGCAATCGGCCATGGCCGCCTGCGAACGTATTTTCAAATTGCTCGATGAGCCGCTCCCTGCGCCACCGAAGGAAGCTCCGCTCTCACTAGCCGCCCCGCGCGGCGAAATCGAATTTCGCAACGTGTGGTTCGCTTACACGGGCGGCGCAACTCCGGGCGATGAAGATTGGGTCTTGCGCGATGTTTCCTTCCACATTGCGCCGGGACAAACCCTCGCCATCGTCGGCCACACCGGCGCGGGAAAAACCACGCTCATCCAACTGCTGCTGCGCTTCTACGATATCCAGCGCGGCCAGATTTTGCTGGATGGCTTGGACATCCGAAAATATGAAGTTCACCAGTTGCGCCGCCAATTCGGCATCGTGCTGCAGGATCCCTTCCTCTTTACTGGCACCTTGGAATCGAACGTTCGCCTGGGCGATGAAGACATCAGCCGCGAGCGCGTCATCTCCGCGCTGCGCGAAGTGGGCCTAGGCTCGCTGCTCGATTCGTTAACAGAAGGCGTTGAGACGAACGTGACGGAGCGCGGCGCGACTTTTTCCGTGGGCCAGCGCCAGCTGATCAGCTTTGCGCGCGCCCTCGCGCATAATCCGCGCTTCCTGATTCTGGACGAAGCTACCTCCAGCGTGGACACGAAGACCGAGCTTCAGATCCGCGAAGCGCTCGACCGCTTGCTCGAAGGCCGGACCGCGCTCGTAATCGCGCACCGCCTCAGCACGATTCAGCATGCCGACCGAATTCTCGTTTTCCACAAAGGCAAGTTGCGCGAACAGGGTTCGCACCAGCAATTGCTCGCCGAGCGCGGCATTTATTACCGTCTTTATCAGCTCCAATACAAAGATCAGGAAATGCGCGCGCCTTTTGAAACCGCAGGCAGCGAAGCTGGCAAGTCCGTTCCGGGGAATGATTAAGGTTTTAGTGGCGCGGACTTCAGCCTGCGGGTTTTATTCCATCCGAGGACGAAACCCCGCAGGCGGAAGCCCGCGCTACATACAATGCCTCAAACACAAATCCTCATCTCCGCTGGAGAAGCTTCCGGTGACATGTATGCGGCGCGGCTCGCTGCAGCCCTGCAAGCGCGCGCGGACGTGCATCTTTTCGGCATGGGCGGCACGCGGATGCGCGATGCTGGCGTTGAAATTGTGGCGGACAGTTCAGAAGTCTCCGTCGTGGGCATCGTGGAAATCGCAAAAAAATACCCCGCACTGAAGCGCGTCTGGAATCGCCTGATAGGTGAAGCCGCCCGCCGCAAACCCCGATATGCAATCCTCACTGACTTCCCCGGCTTCCACCTTCGCATGGCACGCGCGCTAAAGCGCGAGGGCATTCAATGCATCTACTTTGTGTGCCCCCAATTCTGGGCATGGCGCCCGTGGCGCGCCAATCTGGTGAGGCGGCGATTCGTTCTCGGGCTATGCATATTTCCGTTCGAAGAACAGTGGTACCGTTCGCGCGGGGTGAAAGCCGATTTCATCGGCCACCCACTTGTCGGAAATGTTTTTGCGAAACGAACGCGCGCCGAGTTTGCCGACGCTTACGGCCTTGATGCGAGCAGGCCGATCATTACAATTCTTCCTGGAAGCCGCTCAGGCGAAATCGCGCACCACATGCCGACGCTGATGCGGGCCGCCGCGCAAATCCAAAAACAGCACTCGGCGCAATTTGTTCTGGCATTGGCACCGGGCATGGCGAAGCAGCAGATCGCAAAGCATCTCAGCCCCGAAGTGCCTGTGCATCTCGTGGAAGATGCCACTTATGACGCTCTGGGAGCCGCCGACCTATCGATAGTCTCGAGCGGCACGGCAACGGTGGAGGCCGCTCTGATGGACTCGCCCATGGTCGTTGTGTACCGCCTGTCGCCACTTACGGCGGGGATCGCGCGCCTGCTGGTGCGCACGCCAATGTTCGCTATGGTCAATTTGATTGCCGGCAGAAGGGTCGTCCCGGAACTCGTACAGAAGGATTTCACGCCGGACCGGCTTGCAAACGAAGTAATTCGCCTTCTCGATTCAACCGAAGCGCGAGCGGAGATGCGCCTGGGCCTTGCAGAAATTCGCGAAAAGTTGGGTCCTCCCGGCGCCATTGAACGCGCTGCCGACCTGATTGCAGGGATGTTAAGTCAACCTTAGCTCTCAAGGATCGACCGGGCTCGACGGAAACAGTGACCATCAGTCTCGAAAGGCAAGTGACGCATGACCGCTTCCAAACCGGTTTCGCAGTGGCCACAAGTTTTTTTTTGGCGGGCACGGTGCTACCTGGTTCCGATCCACATCAATGAGAGAAGAGGTTATCGCGAAGCTAGGGCTGGCAACTCATCAGGTCAAGTTGGTATCCTAATGCTTACGAAGTAGTCTCCGGAAAGAGGCATCTGAAGCTCATGTCGAAATTTCGCCTATTCCTGTTTCTGGCAAGCCTTGCAAGCTTCGCATCACCTGGCCGCGCCCAGTCTCCCGGAGCGCCGCAAGGCCCAAGCCGCGGAGTTGCACCGGTTCAGACGGCACCCGTGGCAGCTTTTCGCGCGACGAATTACGAAATCCGCGCATCGCTCGATACTTTCGGCCAGGTCATGAACGCGCAAGCCAAGGTGGACTTCGCGGCGAGTGACGCCTCCCGCGTCATCGAAGTGGAATTAAATCAAAATTTGCGCGTCAATTCGATTCGTGACCTCTCCGGCAAGCCTGTGAACTTTGACCGTGACGATCAGTCCGCGCAGAAACTGCGCGTCACCCTGAACGACACGGTGCCGGCCGGATCGAAGATCACTTTGGTTTTCGACTACGGCGGCCCGCTTTCCAGCCGCGTAGTGAATCCCGATCAGGGCACGCGCATGGCCTACATTGGCAAGGACGGCGGCTATTTGCTGCTTCCCTCGCGCTGGTTTCCCCTGACCGATTTCCCTTCCAATCGCTACACGGGAATTTTTCAGATCGAAGTGCCCGGAAATATGACCGTTGTGGGAACTGGAACTTTGGCTGGCGCTCCTACCTCGGTAACCCCAAAACCAGTTGCACTGCCTGCTCCCGCAAATTCAAAATCTGCGCCCTCTCCGGGTGCGCCTCCTGCACTCGGCAATTCGCGGTCAAAACCAGACGCGCCTGTATCGCCGAGGAATGCTCCCCTGCCTCCGCCGATGGAAAATGAACGCATGCTGTACACCTATCGAGTGGACAAGCCGGAATCCGCGGGAACTTTCGTAATCTCACCGCTGCAACTGAATCCCGAGCACGCGCAGGGGATGTCGTTTTCCATTTACACGCCGCCGGCGGCCGCTAAAACGGCAGTGGATTACGCGAATTCTCTCGCGCAAGTGATCGATTATTTTAATGACACGTTTGGCCCTCTCCCCGATCCCGCTATGACGGTTGCGCAACTCCCCGACGGCACTGTAGACGGATACGCCGCACCGGGCTTGCTGCTGATGAGTGCGCGGCAGTGGTCTGCAAAGCCGAACGAACGCCTGCTGGCCGACCTGGCAGCGCACCAATGGTGGGGCTCGCAAGTCACGGCCGCAACAACGTCCGATGCGTGGATCACCGACGGACTCTCGCGTTACGCCGAGGGCATGTATGTGGAGCAAACTTCGGGCAAGGATGCGCTGAACAAAGCGATCGAGGATTTCGCTGTGGGCGCGCTGATGTTTGACGATTCTGCGCCCATTGCCGATGCGGGCCGCCTGGATTTCGGGACCGAGGAATATCAATCCGTTGTCGTGAATAAAGGCGCAATCGTGTTTCACATGCTTCGCGCGATTATCGGCGATGCGAATTTTAATGCGCTGCTCAAGGATTTCTATACGCGGTACGCCGGAAAATCGGCCCGCATTCAGGATTTTGAGCAGCTCGCGGAATTGCACAGAACCAAGGCCGCGCCAGCTGAATTCAAAATGGGCAACTCTGCCCCGGCTTCGGAAGATCTGGGTAGTTTGCGTCCGTTCTTCACGCAATGGCTGCACTCGACAGGTGTGCCGGAATTCAACATCGAGTACGTGGTTTACCGCACCAAAAAAGGTTTCCGGATTGTCGGAAAAGCGAAACAGAATCTGGACGTCTTCCACATGGATGTCGAAATTGAAGTGCAGACGGAAGGAAATCCGGAATTCAAGACGATTACGATTTCAGGAAAAGAATCCCCGTTTACCGTGGAGACTTTCGGGCGCCCAAAGCCGGACGGAATTATTCTTGACCCGCACGATTACATTTTGAAATCGAACCAGCGCCTGCGCGTGCGAGGAATTATCGCGCGCGGCGAATCGTTGGCCGGCCTGGGCCGCTATTATGACGCCGTCATTCAGTACCAAAAGGCCCTCGAGCAGGATCGCCTCAATGCGCTGGCCGAATTTCGCATGGGTGAGGCATTCTTCTACCAGCGGAATTATGCTGCCGCTGCGCAATCCTTCCGCGACGCGCTCGACGGAGCGACAGACCTGACCACCAAATGGACGGAAGTCTGGTCGCACATCTACCTTGGCAGGATTTACGATATTCAGGGAGACCGTACACGCGCCGTGAATGAATACAACAAAGCCAAGCAGACCGCGGATGACACAGGTGGCGCGCAAGCCGAAGCCGAAAAATCCATGAAGAAAGCGTACAGCGAATCAGGATCGTGATTCGCTTTAAGTAGCACAGGCTTCAGCCTGTGGGGTTTAGTCCTTGCAAGTCCTAAAACCCGCAGGCTGAAGCCCGCGCCACTTAATCCCAAGTCATACAAATTCAATTAGTATCCAGACAATCCTGTGAGCTGCGGCGTTGCAATTCCCTTGTGTTGGATAAGCACCTGAAACTTCTCACCCAAACCTTCCGGATGAATCAAGTTTTTCAGCAATAACCTCGCTCTCAATTTCTCCATTTCCGTCTGTCCCGGCTCGTATAAATCGGCGAACTCGTTCGCCCGTCCGAGCGCCACCAGAAATTGAGATTGTGTAACAAGCCCCGTGCGAGCGAGGCCGGCGCGGCGTCCCCATATATCCATGGCCGTAAAATTAACGTGCGAGGTAAGATCCTGCTCGCCTGGCGCATCCAGAATATTTTCTGTGACCGTATGATCGCGGTAGGCGAGCAGCGTGCCGCGATTGTGGTGTTCGTTATACAAAATGCCGGCCTCATGGCCATAATCGATGGTCAAAACAAATCCGTGCTCTAACGCTCGCCCAGCGCATTCGATCCAGTCGCAAGCTTCAAAGCACACTTCCGCCTGCTGACCTTCTGCAAGCGTAATTCCCTGCTCGCTGAAATAGTTCTCCAGCGCCGGCATGGATAGTTTTCCCCGATGTTCGATGAAACGTCCATTCTCGAAGCCGACAAACATTTCACGAAGCGAACCGCGTTCCATAATCACGCGGTGCACGGGCAAAGCATCCAGCAATTCATTTGAAAAAATACAACCAGCGGAAATTTTCTCCGGAATCTCGGCTGCACTTGAGGCATTCCCTGCGGTTTCGTGCGACGCGATGTGCGACGCTTGCTCCGCCCTGCGAGCTACCGAGCGCTCGATCGCCACATATTCCAGCGCCGCGTAAAATTCAGGCAATTCGCGCGCGCTGAAATCAAGAATGTGGCCCGCAAGCCGTCCCACGCCCGCAGCCGACTCAGCCACAACAAACTTGCGCGGCGAACCCAGCAGCTTCCACATTTCCGCGAATTGCCGCGCGAGCATTCGTCCGAAAATCGGATGCACATCCACGCTGGTGTAATAATCGCCAAAACGGCGCGCGCTCGTCCGCGAATAGTAGCCGTGAACAGGGTGGTAAAGGCATTCGCGCATGAATTCAGTGAACGATAAGGGGCCGCCAGCGCGAATGCGCCTCGCCAGAATTTCGGTCAGCGCGCGCGCGTGCTCGCCGGGTGCGGAAGATTCGCTTCGCGCGCTTGATTCGGAAGTTGGACCGGTCGTCATGCGTCCTGGCGCTGTGGATTGGACGTAAACATCTCGACGATGAAATCGTGGAGGCAATCGTAAAGTTGCTTTTGAAAAATCCAGGGAAATTGTTTGCTTTCGATTTCGCGCGGCCGCATCAGAAACACGTAGGTGTGAACCTGCGGTTCAGGCGGCGAATACTGGATGAGGACTTCGACCCCTTCGGCAGCCGGACGCGCGTCGAAAGTAAAGAGTGGATGTTCGTATTGTTTTAATTCACCTAGAACCTTTTCAGTCAGCGCAATCATTTTCATTCCGCCTGAGGCACGGCGTCGAATTCACCGCCCGCAGCCATTTCCGCGCGCACTTTTTCAAATTCAGAAAGGGCCTGAGCGTCGAATAACACGAAGTAGATTTTCTTGAGAGGTGTAGGCTTCTTCAAATGTTCAGCGACCTCGCGCAGCATGATTCGTGCGCAATCCGGAAGTGGAAAGTCGGCAATGCCGGTTCCGACGGCCGGAAATGCGATGGTGCGCAACCCCTGCTCCGCCGCGATGCGCAAGGAATTCGCAGTTGAACTTCGCAGCGCGTGCGTCGTGGTTACTCCGCCCAATTGCATGCTAGCTGCGTGAATCACAAAGCGTGCGGGTAGCTTGCCGCCCGAGGTGATGGCTGCGCCGCCCACGGGAATGCTGCCGATGTCATCGCATTCCCGCTGAATTTGATCGCCGCCCTTGCGACGGATGGCGCCGGCCACGCCACCGCCAAGCTGCAAATCATTATTCGCGGCGTTCACAACGGCATCGACGTCCATTTCCGTCAAGTCGCCTTGCAGCAACACGATTTTTTCTTCGACGCTCATAAATATTCTTCCTGAATCTCTTCCTGAATGAAGGACGCTACTTCGCGATGCGCTTCAGCGCTTCCTCATCGTATCCCAGCACCAGTTCGCTACCGCGCAGCACAACGGGCCGGCGAATCAAATTCGGTTCCGCCGCCATTAATTTCAAGGTCTCTTCGCGCGATGGCGGATTCTCTTTCATTTTCTTCTCCCGGTAAAGCTCGTTGCGCGTATTTAGAAACATCCGGTGGTCGCGCTTGCCAATTAGCTTGTCCAGCTCTTCGACCGACAGCCTGTCTTTTCCGAGATCGCGCAAATCCAATTCCACTTCATGTTTTTCCAGGAACGCTTTGGCCTTACGGCAACTGGTGCAAGATGGCTTCTGCAGAAATTTGATTTTCGCTTTCGCCATATTTTTTTTTCTCCCTGGAAAATAGAATTGCCGGAAAGCCTCCAACGCAAGAAGCGCTGCGTAGGAATTTCCTCCGGCATATTGTATGGATTTCGCGCGCGAAATGGAATGAATCGCCGACCGGATTGTTGGATATTTCGATGAATGACTTCCCATTTTGCTGGTAACGAGGCCGTAGGGGCACGGCATGCCGTGCCCCTACGGCTTACGCACGACTACAAGGATCATCCGTGGATGTGCGTCAAGACGAAATTGCGCTCTCACTGCTTGTGAGAAGGCCGGTTAATGGTAGCGGCTGCACCCCCCCCCCGCCCCTGAC
>Ga0210386_10001371_pt1 | contig 21782 bp, 25 predicted proteins | sample IncBWH32OmetaG_FD_160091 | JGI IMG/M metagenome (GOLD analysis project Ga0210386, IMG submission 160091) | Forest soil microbial communities from Barre Woods Harvard Forest LTER site, Petersham, Massachusetts, United States - Inc-BW-H-32-O ...
AGGAAATCGAGACTGTCGATCCCCAGATCGTCGATCGCGTGGCTTTCCGGCGTGATCGTGTCACGCGGTATGTCGCAGGTTTCAGCGATAATCGTTGCCACCTGATCGAATGTAGAAGACATCACTAAACCTTTGATATATTGAGAGTAAATCCCACGAAGGTGAGGGTGATGGCCGCAGGGCCAATGGTGGGCTCATCCACCACCCGGAGTCGAAAGCCCGTATATCGGAGCGCCGCCCCGAGTTCAATGGAGAGAGGCAGGCCTGGAGTGGTCGCCCCTGGGGCCAAAACACCGTTTTGCTGGATATTGCTGGCTGAACGGACCTTTGGCCGTCCGGACAAGGCCTAATTATGTGGCACGACAATCTGGACGCAATCGTGACGTCCCATCAGGACACAGTCCTGGGTTCGCCGGAGCTGGGCAATGCTCATGGTCAGCCATATGCCGATCGCCAGCAGCGCAACCGTAAAGGCGAAAGCGGCCACGTTTGCCAGCATTCGTTGCCGATAGTCGCCGGCGTCTTCGCGGTCGCGTTCATAGCGTGAGAGATCGTTGGCCACCTCGAGCCGATGGACAAACGGAGGGTGATTGCCGCGCTGCGCAAGCGGCGATCCCGGACGCGGCCGAAACTGGAGCACGCGGTGCTCTTCTTCCGGTGGGTCCGATACTATAGGTCGCTGGGGTTTCACGGATGCCAGCTCCGGGGCAACTCAGCTCCTTTAGCACGCCCGCGTTGCGTCCCGAAGTAAAAATAAAAAGACCAAAGTAGGGGGAATTCATTCGTCCACGGTGTCGTGGAACTTGCCGTAGTCGATTCGAATCCGGCCATCGTCGAGGTTTTCGAGAATATCGGCATAGCGCTGGCCAAAACGGATGTCTTTATAATCGTAACTTTTGCGGGCATGGATGGTTTGCGCCGCAACAACGTCATAGCCGGACACCACGACCGCGATTGCAATGCTGGCCGCTCCCATCTCATCGGCATCGAGATTGTGGAGCGGGCTTGTTTCGTCGAGAGTGTGATAAAGCGTCCAGCTCAATGCGAGCGCCGGGTGCTCGTTCTTCAGCAGCGAAAGTTCGCTGAAGCGCCGGACAGGCTGGCCTTCCTTGCTGATCGTATTCTTGAGGACCCACAGCCGCGCGGTCGCATTGCCGATGATGTTGTGACGCTCGTTGGCAAAGCGAACCATCAGCGTCGGCTCTCCGTCCTGAATTGCAATCACCGGATTGTTGGCGAACAGAAGCCGGGCACGGGGTCGGGAAAACCGGGAAAAGATCATCCCGGTCATCAGTGACATCGAAAAGATGCCCGTGAACAGTTCGACCGCGGCGATGAAGTGGCCGTAGTGGGTTTGCGGATGCATGTCGCCGTAACCGGCGGTCGAGAGCGTTTCGATGCTGAAATAGAGATAATCGAGATAGTCGTTGCGCGCGACGTTCGAGATCGGTTGATCGCCGAGCCAGTAAAGCAGGCCGAAGCCGGCGTTGAAGACGACAAAGACGAACACCGCGCCGGCGATGAACGATGGCCACGACGCGGTCATCGAGCGGTGGCTGATATCGGCCCAAAAACTAAGACGAAGCCCTTCAGTGATGATCTCGCGGTCGCCAAACCGAACGATAGTCGACTTCGATACCCGCTCCTTCAGCTTTTCCAGCATCTATCCTCATGCCATAATCGAACGAAATAAGGCACATATTTCACAATCCGGCAGGGGAATGTCCAGTCATGTCGAACGTGCGTGAACCACTCATCAAGCCGATCCCGATCCTGTCGCTTCGCCCGACCCAGATGACCGTCGGAATGAGGGAGGTAAAGGAGAAGCGCAAGCGCTGGCGCGAGCAAAAAAAGAAGAAGCAGGCGGAGGCGCTCGGCAAGCACATGATCCCGGTTGTCAAAGGGCCAGACAAGCGATTCTATGTAGTCGATCATCACCATCTGGCGCGTGCGCTTCATGAGGAAGGCATCACGGATATCCTCGTCACCGTGATTGGCGATCTCAGCATGGTCGAGAAGGACGCATTCTGGGGCGTGATGGACAACAAGCGGTGGGTCTATCCCTACGATGCCAAAGGCGAGCGCCGGCATTTCAAGGATCTGCCGAAGTCGATCACCGAGCTGAAGGACGATCCCTTCCGCAGCCTCGCCGGTGAATTGCGGCGTGTCGGCGGTTTTGCCAAGGATACCACGCCATTCAGCGAGTTTTTGTGGGCCGACTTCCTGCGCCGGAAAATGTCGAGCAAGGCCGTCGATGAAAACTTCGAAAAGGCGATAGAAAAGAGCCTGGCGCTGGCAAAAAGCCAGGATGCGGTCTATTTGCCCGGTTGGTGCGGCCCGGCCTCCGACGGTTAGTTGTTGTTCTATGCCTTCGGCAGTCGCCCCATCAGATAAAACTCGTCGTTGGGCCGCATCGCGCTGACATTGGCGATCCGGTTCGACAGCGCGAAGAATGCCGAGATAGCGGCGATGTCCCAGATATCGTCCTGGCTGAAGCCGTGGGCCGCCAGTTCGGTGAAATCCGCTTCTGAAACCAGTTGTGCCTCCTGGCTCACCTTCATGGCGAAATCGAGCATTGCGCGTTGGCGCGGCATGATATCCGCCTTTCGATAGTTGACCGCGATCTGATCGGCGATGTGCGGGTTCTTCGCCCGAATCCGCAAGATCGCGCCATGCGCGATCACGCAATACTGGCATTGATTGGCGCTGGATGTTGCCACCACGATCATCTCGCGCTCGGCCTTGGTCAGGCCGCCGTCTTTGTCCATCAGCGCATCGTGATAGGCGAAGAACGCGCGGAACTCATCCGGTCGGAAGGCCAACGTCAGAAAGACGTTCGGAATGAAACCCGATTTTTCCTGCACCGCGAGCAGGCGGCTGCGGATATCCTCCGGCAGGGTTTCGATGGCGGGAACGGGGAATCGTGAGGCTGTCGGCTGCGTCATGGCGAGGCTTCCGGTTCAGTGGAGACGCCGACCATAGTCTTTAGGTCGCGGCCGCGCAAAGCCGGATCAACGGCTTGGATCTCGCAGCGGAGACGGATTTTCAGCGCAGCGGCTTCTTCAGGAGCGTGAAGCGGTCGGGGTCAAGCCCCAACGAGGGTTGCAGCATTGGCGCTTCGACGGCGCCTACCGTTCGCGACATCGTGCGATCGTTGAACGTGGGATCGTTCGGAGCAGTAACGTCACGGTTCGAAGTCGCGCCGCGCCAGCGTTCCAGCACCGCGCTGACGAAGTGCATGTCGTGACCGGAGGTGGCCGACGGCACCGTCGATATGGTGGCCTCGCCTCGCGGTAGCTGATGAACCGGCACTTCCTTGAAGCGCAAGCGGGTCGGCAGCGCCACGCCTTCGCCGAACGCGAGCACTTCTCGCGTTCCGAGCGAGGGAACGAAGGACAACAGGTTTGCCGCGGCGTCCGAGACCGCCGAGCGCAGCAGCGCCTGGTCGCGCTCGTTGGCCAGGCGCATCGTGAACAGCGTGTTGCACTGGGAAATGATAGTGGCGTCGAGTTCGGCCGGACGCTGCGTGACAAGTCCGAGATACACGCCGTATTTACGGCCTTCTTTGGCGATCCGCGACACCGCCTTGCGGGTCGGGCCAAAGCCGACATTGCGGTCTGCCGAGGCGTAGCGATGGGCTTCTTCGCAGACAAACAACAGCGGCGACACACCGTCGCTCCAGAGCCCGAAATCGAACGCCATGCGGCACAGCACCGACACCACGGAATCGATGACTTCGGCCGGGAAGCCCGCGAGCTGCATCACGGTCATCGGCCGGCCGTTGGACGGAAGGCGGAACAGATGGCTGATCACTTCGGCCATGGTGTCGCCGCCGACATTGGCGTTGTCGAACATGAAGGCATAACGCGGATCGTTACGCACGGTTTCGATGCGCGAGATCAGCTTGTGATAGATGATGCGCGAGGAACGGTTCTCGAGTTTGCCCATGCGCTCGTCGATCAGCGAGATCAGATCGACCAGGCGGTAGGGAACGGGCGTATCGAGCGTATAGCCGACCGCCTTGGGATCGCTGCGTTTCAGTCCCACCCGATCGGCGTTCTGATACTGCGTATAAAGGGCCTTTGCGACCGGAATGACCTCGGCGAGAATGTCGAGCTCTTCGGGCACCCCGGGCCGGCCGGCGAACAGCACGTCGACGATCTCTTCGAAATTGAACAGCCAGAACGGAAGCTTCAGGTTACGCGGATTGAGCACCAGCGCCCGGTCGCCGAAGCAGCGGCCATACTCGTTGTGAACGTCGAGCAGGAATATCCGCAAGTTCGGCCGCGATTTGAGAATCTCGTTCAGGAGCAGCGAGACGCCGGTGGATTTGCCGACGCCGGTCGATCCGAGAACCGCGAAATGCTTGGAGAGCATTTCCTCGATATCGACATAGGCGATGACCGAGGAATCCTGCTGCAGCGTTCCGATATTGATCTGATCCGAACCGCTCGGCGCGTAGATCGTGCGCAATTCCTGGCTGTTGATCAGTTCAACCGCATCGCCAATGGTCGGATAGTTGGTGACGCCGCGCTGGAATTTCTGGCGGTCCGAAGCCCCGAGGATTTCGCCGAGCAAATCGACCGAAGCGCTGGCGATGAAGTTGTCGGATTTCGGCAAGTCTTCGCACGACACTTCGGTGATCATGGCCACGATGACAGACGTGCCGCAACGGATGCTGACAAAACGGCCGACCGTCGCCCGGACCTCGGAGAGGCCCATTTTACCGGTGGCCATCAGACCGACCCGCGCATGCGAGCCGCGCACCAAAATTACGCGTCCAAACGATGTCACGATAGCCGAACCCGATTTGTCACGAATTACGCATCCTGGGCGTTATTATGAGGTCTGTCGCTGCACAAACGGTTAAGCCGCGCCGGTCAAAACAGCGACGGTTCGCCGCGAAATGGAGTTTTGGCCTCATCCGGGCTTGGTCCGCTGCGCATTCCTTGGGCGGAATAGGGGAATCCGTGGGGCCGTCATCAGCCGCGCCCCCGGCAGGGTATTCATAATTGATTTACCAACTCATGAGGTGTCGCACCCATGAGGTCCGGCTGACGAAAAAGCCCTCGGCGAGAAGGGCGGGCCGACCAGCCGACTTGCCGGACGCAGGGCGGGCACGAGGTATCCGTGAAACGGGCGGCTTGTCGGCAGATATTCGTTGACTTGACCGAATGATTTGTACATTTGTACAAATCAAAATGGTCCTTCCAACCGACAGTGATGATGCCACGCCGCGCAAGGCAAATCTGCGCGAAGCCATTCTATGCGCCGCCGAGGATTTGTTTTCGACCAACGGGTTCAACGCCGTTTCGGTACGCGACATCGCGCAGGCAGCCGGCGCCAATCCTGGCAGCGTGACCTACCACTTCAAGACCAAGGACGGGCTGCTTCTCGAAATCTACCGCCGGCACTGCGGGCCGATGAACTTAAGGCGATCGGAATTGCTGGCGGCGGCGCAGCGTGTGCGCGATCTCAACGATCGGCTCGAGGCGATCGTACGCGCCTATGTGCTGCCGGCTTTCTCCTCAGGCAGCGATCTCGCCGGCGGAGGCGCGCGCTTTACCCGATTGCGCGCGGTGATGTCGGCGGAAGGCAATGCGGTGGCGGGCAAGATCATCGCGCAGACCTTCGACGACACCAGCCATGCTTTCATCGATGCAATCTGCGAAAGCCTGCCGCAGATTCCGCGCACCGAGATCGTGTGGCGCAGCCACTTTTTGCTCGGCGCGCTTTACTACACATTGGTGACGCCCGAGCGCGTATCGCGGCTGTCGCGGGGCGAGGCCGATGGCGCCGATGCCGCCAATGCCATCGAGCAACTGGTCAGGGCAACGGTCGCTTCGCTACAGGCGCCGGCGCTCGACGAGCGAACGTCCGCATCGCGGCGGTCGACGATGCCGCTTTCGCGCCGCTGACCGCAACGATTGAAGATGCCAAATGGGAGGATGGCCATGGCTACGTCGACGACCGTGTCGGTAACTGCAAGTCATGTGGAATTTGGTGAGACGATCCGCGCCGGCCTTCTCGGAGGCTTGGTCGGCGGTGTGGTGATCTGGATTTACGAGGCGATCGTCTGGGTCGGTGTGCAGCATCTGATGCCGTTGGCGGGTATCCCCCGCAACGCGACCGGGCTGGTCTTCGGCAAGGACGTGCAGGATTCGCTCGGAGCGGTGGCCAATGTGGTCGGCACCGGCATTCATTTCTTTTTCGTATTCGCCTGGGGGGTGGTCTTTGCGTGGGTATGGCCCGCCTTTGCGCGCCGCGGCTATGAAGCGACGCTCGTCGCCATGTTCTTCGCCGCGATCGTCTGGATCGTGATGCATGTCGCGATCGCGCTGGTCTCGTGGAACCACCCGAATTACCTTGATCCCAACGTAATCATTGGCGGCTTCGTGTCTCACCTTTTCTATGCGGTACCGCTGGCCTTGATCGTGAAGCATCGCCTGGCAGCGAATGGTTGAGTAACACGAGACCCGCCAAGTCATAGGCTGCGCCAACAGGCTTGGTCGGCACACCGGAGGAAACAAGAATGGCAAAAACAGGTTTGGTGGTATCAGCCCATCCGGGCGATTTCGTCTGGCGGGCAGGGGGCGCGATCGCGCTTCACGCCAAGAAAGGCTACCGCGTCAAGATCGTTTGCCTGGCGTTCGGCGAACGCGGGGAATCCCAATTCGCCTGGAAGCAGCCGGGCATGACGCTTGAAAAGGTCAAGGCCGGCCGCAAGGACGAGGCCGAGCGCGCCGCAGCCTCGCTTGGCGCCGAAATCGAATTTTTTGATGCCGGCGACTATCCGTTACGGCTGACGGATGCGCATATGGAACGGCTGATCGACATCTACCGCGAACTCAATCCGAGCTTTGTGCTGACGCACTCGCTCGAAGACCCTTACAATGTCGACCACCCGGCAGCGACGGCTTACGCCCAGGAGGCGCGCATCGTCGCCCAGGCCATGGGTCACAAGCCGCAAGCCGATTACAGCTATGCTGCGCCGCCCGTATTCCTGTTTGAGCCGCACCAGCCGGAGATGTGCAACTTCAAGCCGCAGGTGATCCTCAACATCGACGAGGTCTGGGAGATCAAGCGCAAGACGTTCGAGATTCTCGCCGCGCAAAAACATCTCTGGGCTTATTACGAGCGCGTCGCGTTGCAGCGGGGCATGCAGGGCGGCCGTAATTCCGGTAAGGCCATGACCTATGGCGAGGCCTATCAGCGGCTGTTTCCGATGGCACTGGAGGAATTGGTATGAAGACGATCGTTGTCCGAAATATCGCGCGCGCTGACGCCGATGTCGTCAAACGGCTCGGCGCACTTGGCGCGTCCACCGTGCACGAGGCCTATGGCCGTTTCGGCCTGATGAAGCCGTATATACGGCCCGTGTGGGCAGGCGGCGAAGCCGCCGGCACCGCAGTCACTGTGCTGGCGCAGCCCGGCGACAACTGGATGCTTCATGTTGCGGTCGAGCAGTGCCGTCCCGGCGACATGCTGGTCGTGGGCTGTACCACCGACAATACCGACGGCATGTTCGGCGATCTGCTCGCGACCTCGCTGATGGCGCGCGGCGTGGTCGGCCTCATCATCGATGCCGGTTGCCGCGACGTGAAATCGCTCAAGGAGATGGGCTTTCCGGTGTGGTCGAAGGCGATCTCTGCCAAAGGCACCGTGAAGGCGACGCTGGGTGCGGTCAATGTTGCCGTGGTCTGCGCGGGCATCAATGTTCATCCGGGCGATGCCATCGTGGCCGACGACGATGGCGTCGTGGTGGTCCGGAAAAAGGATGCCGCCGAGGTCGCGATCAAGGGCGAGAAGCGCCAGGCGGACGAGGAGGGCAAGCGCAAGCAACTCGCTTCCGGCGTGCTTGGGCTCGACATGTACAAGATGCGTGAGCCGCTGGCCAAGGCCGGGCTCGTCTACGTCGACGAGCCGGAGGCCGAGTGAGATGGCGATGCGCCTGCGCACTTTGCTCGGCGACCATCCGTGCACGGCGGCGCTGAAGAACGGTTCGATCAGGTCGGACCTGGTCGAGTTCGATTTCGTCGAATATACGCCAACCAATAAAGGCTTCAAGCCGATGGTCCGCGAGGGCGCCTTTGACGTCTCCGAGATGGCGATCGTCACCTACTTGATGGCGAAGAATTTCAACAAGCCGATGGTGCTGTTGCCTGACGTCGTGATGGCGCGGCCTCAACTCGGCCACGCTTTTTATAACGCCAGGCGCGGCGTCCTGGCGCCCGCCGATCTTGCCGGCAAGCGCGTCGGCATCCGTTCCTTTACCACCACGACCGGCGCCTGGCTGCGGGGCATTCTCGCCAATGACTACGGCGTCGATCTCAACTCGATCGACTGGGTCACCTTCGAGGATGCCCATGTCGCTGAGTTCGTCGATACGACGAGGCGCGCGCCTGCGGGAAAACAGATCGTCCAGATGCTTCTCGACAGTGAACTCGATGCGATCCTCGGCGAGAAGGTCGAACATCCCGACCTCAAACCGCTGTTTGCGGACGTCAAAGCGGAAGAAGCGCGCTGGTTTGCCAAGCATGGCGTCAAGCCGATCAATCACATGGTCGTCGTCAGCCAGGAGTTGTCCGACCGCCATCCTGATGCCGTCCGCGAAGTTCATCGCTTGTTGTCGGAAGCGGCCAGCGCGGCAAAGTCGCGATTCCAAGCGGCCGAGATGCGGCGTTCGCTGGAATGCATCACCGGATATACGGCGGAGCAGGGCCTGATTGCGCGACGGTTTGCGGTCGATGAATTGTTCAACAACGTGACGCGAGCGTTGATTGAGGAGGTTCACTAAGATGCAGCCTGAGCCGATTTTTGATCTGGCCCACCTCGGTCACCTCGAATTGCTGACGCCGAAGCCGGACGAGAGCCTGAAATTCTTCGTCGATGTGATGGGCATGACCATCAGCGGCCGTCAGGGCGAGTCCGTCTATTTGCGCGGCTGGGACGATTACGAGCGCTATTCGCTGAAGCTGACGGCTTCCAAAACCTCAGGGATGGAGCATATGGCGCTGCGAGCGCGAAGTCCGCAGGCGTTGGAGCGACGGGTTGCGGCGCTGAAAGGATCCGGCTTCGATATCGGCTGGACCGACGGCGATCTCGGCCATGGCCCGGCGTTTCGCTGCCGCGATCCAGACGGCCATATCGTCGAACTTTATTATGAGACCGAGTGGTATCAGCCGCCGGCCGAATTGAAACCCGCCTTGAAGAACCAGGCGCAGCGTTTTCCAGCGCGCGGCGTCAACGTCCGCCGCCTCGATCACCTCAATTGTCTTGCGGTCGATATCAAGGCCAACCGGATCTTCTTCGAGACCTATCTGGGCTGCCGGCTGACCGAGCAGATCGTGCTCAACGACGGCACGGAAGCGGCGATGTGGATGACGGTTACGAACAAGAGCTACGACTTCGCCTATTCGCGGGATCATTCCGGCACACCAGGCCGTTTCCACCATCTCACCTATGCGCTCGACAGCCGTGAAGACATCCTGCGTGCCGCGGATATCTTCCTGGAGAACGGGGTCTACATCGAGACCGGCCCGCACAAGCACGCCATCCAGCAGACGTTCTTCCTTTACGTCTATGAACCCGGCGGTAACAGGGTCGAGGTCGCCAACGCCGGGGCGCGTCTGATTCTGGCGCCGGACTGGAAGCCGATCGTCTGGACCGAGGAAGAACGCAAGAAGGGGCAGGCGTGGGGGCTGAAAACGATCGAGTCCTTCCACACCCACGGCACGCCGCCGGTCGAAGGACATTAGAGCGTTTTCAAGCGAAGCGGGTTCCGGTTCGCGTGAAGAAAAGGCGTCAAAGCAAAAAAGCCGTTCACACCGTGTTGACCCGAGAGGGTGCGTCACACGATAGGCGCAGCCTCCCGCCTGGCTTCCCGGAGGATTTGTCTCCTGCTATCGTCGGCGCGATCCAAATCTATCGGCCCATTCGGGCCAATATCAAAAACAACATCAAAGGGAGTAATTGCATGAAACGCCGCTCTGCCATCGTGTTGCTTGTTGCAGGCTTCGCCACACTCGCCTATGCGCCACAGGCCTCAAGCGAAACCGGATGGACCACGCTGTTCGACGGCAAAAGTCTCGAAGGCTTCGCCAAGGTCGGTGACGCCAACTGGCGCGTCGAGGACGGGATGATCGTGGCCGACAAGGGCAACGGCTTCCTCGTCACCAAGACCGACTACAAAGATTATGAGATCAGGGCGGAGTTCTGGGTCGAGGCAGATTCCAACAGCGGCATTTTCATTCGCTGCACCGACGCTGAGAAGATTGGCGCCGAGACCTGCTACGAGGTCAATGTCTGGGATGCGCGGCCCGATCCGAGCTATGGCACCGGAGCGATCGTCAACGTCGCCAAGGTCAACCCGATGCCGCATGCGGGCGGCAAGTGGAACACCTTTGATATCACGGCGAAGGGGTCGAGTTTCACGGTCGTCCTCAACGGCCAGAAGACCGTCGACGGTGCGCAGGACGCAAAGCTCGCGAATGGAAAGGTCGCTCTCCAGCACGGTCTCGGTACCAAGGACGCCAACGGCGTGCCGAACGACAAGGGCGTCGTCAAGTTCCGCAAGGTCGAGATCAAGCCGCTGTAGACGTCTCGTCGCTCATTCGGCGTGATTAGCGAACATGAACTGCCCTCGCATCATCAATGTGCGAGGGCAGTTTTTCATCGCGGGCATTTTATCGCAAAGGTCCGTGCTCAAATTCCGGCACGATGCCAGGTCCATGAATGCTGCCACGTTCCACCTGCCGGGCCGACCACTTGCCCTTCGCCGGCCCATTTACCGGGCGCGACTTGGTGGGCGTTGCCCGAGTGGTGCCAAACCCCGCCATGCGGTCCGCTAAATGTTCCGCTGCTCTGACAGGCCCCGTCGGTGCACTTTCCGCTGCCTTCGTAGACGCCGCCATGTGGTCCCGTCCAGTGGGTCGACCAGCTCCCGGGTTCGGCGGCCGATGCCGCGGCTGTCGAGAGCATCAAGGCCGCAGAGGCGGCAAGGATCGTTGTTTTCATCGCTATTCTCCACTTAAAGCGCTGCCGCTTTGGCACGCGTCACGTCGATGAAGGTCGCACTGCTTTTTTGCCCGATTTGTGCAGGCCGCCCCGCGAATATTGCAATTTATTGCAGGCTCGATTTGCCGCTTGCGCCGCGCGGGCGGCGTAAGGACAATTGCCGATATGTCGGAAAGTCGGTCCCAAATCCTCGTTGTTGACGACGATGACGAAATCCGTTCGCTGCTTCAGGTCGTGCTGACGCGCGAGGGTTTCCACGTCCGAGAAGCCAAGGATGCGCCGACGGCGCGCCGGTTGCTCGCAGCGCAGGGCAGTGTGGATCTGATCATCCTCGATATCATGATGCCGGGCGAGGATGGGCTTTCCTTTTGTCAGCGGTTGCGCGAGACGCTCGACATACCGATTCTGATGGTTTCTGCCCGCGACCTCAGCATCGACCGCTCGATCGGTCTGGAATTGGGAGCCGACGACTATCTGCCAAAGCCGTTCGAGCGGCGGGAGCTTGTCGCGCGGGTCAAAGCGATTTTGCGGCGCGGCGGCAGCTCCGCACGAGCCAGCCAACTTCGTGTCGGCGGCTTGCTCCTCGATCTGGAGCGACGCGCGGTACTCGACGAACAAGGCGCGCCACTCGTACTCACGTCGGGCGAGTTTGAGCTATTACGTTGCTTCGTGGACAGGCCCGGCCGCGTCCTGTCGCGCGATCAATTGATCGAATGGACCCGCGGACGCAGCTCCGACACGTTCGATCGCAATATCGATGTTCAGATGAGCCGGCTCCGAAAGAAGCTCGTCGAGAGAGGTTTTCCCGAGGACGGATTCAAGACCGTACGCAATGCGGGTTACGTTCTCACCGCAGCCGTGGAAAGCGCGCCATGAAGGTTCGCCGCATACGGCTGTGGCGGGTCTTCTTCTGGATTGCGGCCATCGCCGTCGTTCTCGAAGTCCTCGGGTTGACTTCGACCTTTGTCGAAATGCGTCGGCAACGCGTCGGCGGCACCGCGGGTCTTGTGCCCGACCAGATCGCAGCAGTAGTTCGGCTCTGGCGAAGCCTCGACGAACCTCAGAGGAAAGATGTCCTGACCGCGATTTCAGGAGCGGGGCTTTCGTATCGAGTGACCTCGGAGGCCCCTGTCGATACTTCGAAAGACGCCCATGTGCGCGAGGTGGAAGACGCGGTTCGAAAGCGGCTCGCCGCCGAAGCGCCGGATGACGTCGTTGCACTGATCCAGGCGCGCCGTTTCGGCCGTGATAACCGCGCAATCAACTGGGCGCTATCGACCGAACCTGTCCGGGTCTTTGTGCGTCTCGGGGCAAGAGAGTGGCTTGTCGCGGAGGTGCGCGGCGATCTTCTGCCGCGCTTTTTCGGACTGCCGACCGGCTTCTGGCTCGGCATCGTCGGGCTGCTGCTCACCGGCGGCGTCTTGCTGGTGATCCTGCGTGAGGGACGCGCGATCGAACGAATTGCGCGTTCGGTCGCGACATTTGCCGCAACCGGCGCTCCGGAACCAATCCCGATTCGAGGATCGCCCGAGGTCGCGGGTCTCGCAAGGCAGACGTTTCGCATGGAAGAGCAGGTGGCGACGCTGCTGAATGAGCGCAATGTCATGCTCGGCGCCATCGCCCACGATATCAAAACCTATGTGCAGCGGCTAAAGCTCAGGTTGGATGTTCTGGAGGATCCGACCCAGATCGAGAAGGCCATGCATGATCTTGATGCGATGGACAAACTCGTCGAGGATGCGTTGTTGGTTGCGGTTCACGCCAATCCCCTGAAGACCAGAGAGGCCGTCGAACTGTTCGCCCTTGTCACAGACGAGGTGGAGGTCGCGCGGATGAGCGGCGGACGGGTCAGTTTCAGTCGTGAGTACGCCGGACCATTTTTCATCGCCGGCGATCGTGCCGCGTTGTCCCGCGCTCTATCGAACATCATCGGGAACGCACTGCGGTACGGCAAAGTCGCGCGTGTGACGATGCGCAGTCAGGGCACTGTGGCTGAGATCGTCGTCGATGATGACGGCCCAGGAATTCCGCCCTCGCAACGCGAGGCGGTCTTCAGGGCTTTTCATCGGGCTGAAGCCTCGCGCAATCGCTCGACCGGAGGCACGGGCCTGGGCCTTGCGATTGCGCTCAGCATCATCGAACGGCAGCACCACGGCTCGATCGGAATCGACGACGCGCCCGGCGGAGGAGCTCGATTCGAAATTCGCTTTCCAGGGATCAATAATGGCTAGCGGCGGCACGGTGATCGCGGCGTCGCGCGCGAGGTATGCGGGACAGATCGATCGCGCAATCGAACGGCATTTGATCGAGGTGCGGTTCGTGATAGTGTGACGCGTGGGCAATATCGGGCCAATGCCTAAATCTGCTTGTCATCCTTGCGTGATTTTTGCTCGCTTCCTTGAGAGCCATCGCGGGAGTTCACATAACCCATGTTCCTGCAGTTCCTACGAGCGCGTCTGCGCAATTTGACTCGAGGCGACCTTGAAAGTGACCAGTTCAAGGTCCGCTCGCCTCGACGAGACGAGGATACCGACCGCCAGCGCGTCGCAGCCGTCATGAACGCGATCGAGACGGCACTATCGGCAGCCGAGGGCGAGCAAAAGGGCCTCAACGAACGGGTCGAGGAAGTGCTGGCGCGCGCAGCGGTGACGGTTGGAACTGCGAGTGACGAGTACCTGGACCGGGAGCCGCTGGATACCCACCACCAGGGTTTGTTCAGCGAGGAAATTTCCAGCGGTCAGAGGCGGCTGAAATCTCTCGCCGATACCATAACCCACTTCAAGTTTCTGAGGGCTGCGGTCCTGAGTAGATTTCCGGATTACAAGCCATCCGCGTAAGTTGGCTGACTGATCAGTGATGCCCAAGGAGCGGAGCCAACGAGGCCGCCAGGGATTGTGCGTCGTTGGCGCGGATGGCCGAGACAAATCATTATTGGCTTGCGAACGTCGACGAGCATCATAGGCAGGAAAGCTACTTTCTGCAGCTCGTCAATCGCTGGCGACTACTGTTGTTTGGGCTGCAAATGCCCCGAATCTTGCGTCCGCACGCTGACTGGCGGCTGCGGAGGTGTGGGTACCTGCCGACGCGTCGAGCTGGCGACCGTCTGCGGCGAGCTGGCGACCGTCTGTGGCGAGGACGCCCGTGTTCTGGGCTGCGGCTTCTGCTCGGAAGCTACGAGGCGGGCGACTTGCTCTCGGCTTTGCCTGAGCTGCTCAGCAATGCCGGTCATGAGGTCTTGGCTTGCCTTAAGCTGGTCTGCGAGGTTGCCGTTGTCGCGAGCCATCTGAGCCTGCGTCGCCTTAAGATTTTCGGTGAGGTCAGCGTTGCGAAGAGCTATTTCCTGCGTTGCCTTGAGATACTTGGCTAGCTCTGCAGTGTCGCGGACCATTTGCGACTGCTCAGTTTTTAGCTGATCGATTCCTTGCTCCACATTTGCGAGTTCGCGCGCTATCGTCTGGATCTGCTGCGCCAGTTCAGGGGCCATTGGAGGAGCTGGTGCGCGCTGAAGCGAGGCCTCTGCCGGAGGTTCCGAGTTCGCTCTGACTGCCGGGTCGGAATCATGTGGCGCGGGCCGGGCCGGCAGTTCTTCCGATTTCCTTATCGACACCGATGAAGTTGAAACGGGGTCCGGGGAAACCTGCCCGCGGCTTGACTGCTGCAAAAGGACGGCAACACCAATGCACGTCAACGCAAGTAGGCCCACCAGGCTCGGCGACACGAGCCTGTTGCGCCTTGCATTTTCGACTGGCTTAGCTGGGCGCGCATCCGAAAAATCGTGCGTTTCATTTCCCGCCTTTTTGAACTCACCAAACGGCGCAAGCTTTTCATCTGGTTGCCCGACCAAGCTGAGAGCTTCAGCGATCGCGGCGAGCGCTTCGTCGCGTGAATTACTTCGTTGCAGGGGGCCCCGGACGCTCATTGACACTCCCTTACCACGTTATCGGCACCCAAAAATAGACAGACCGCTTGGTCTCCGCAGGCCTTCCAGACACTGAGTACGGATTTGACCAAAAACATCGCGGCTCCGCCACCCAATGCTCGCTGACGTTGCCCCTGACTTGATCCAGTTGGCCTGCGAGCCTGCTGGTTGTCATTTTGCACGATTGGAACGGTAGGCCAAGGGGCGAAGCCGTTAGCGGGCGCAGCGCCAAGGCCTCTGCGGTAAGAAGTTTGCGGCATGGGACAGCCGGGGCCTGCCAACCGAGCCGCGAAAGCGGCCGCCGGTGTTGCAGCCGCGCCGCAGGGAAGTTGCATGTGTCGGTATCTGGGAGCGAGGGGTCTGCGAGTGAGGCCACCTCAGGCTAGACGCTGCGGACTTGGCTGAAATTTGTTTGCCAGTTCAAGGGCGGCTAGCTCGTCGGTTTCCAGGGCAATCTTTTGAGCGAGCATGACATCGCCTGGCACCAGATTGCCGGTCGGAACGAAGCAATATCGCATTAGCGGATGGCCGCCTTTGTCCAGCTCTTCGACGTTTGCTGCCGTCGCGTAGTAGATCCGATACCGCTTGGCCGTTTGACAGCCGATGACATCGAAAAAATTAAATGCATCAAATTGCGCCAGCTGCCGCTCTGATAGCCACCGTCGTAAAAGTCCCCGACCACGGGCTTCGGGAGAATTGATGATATTGACAATTCTGTAGAGCTGGCGGACCGCACGAAACCGTGGCGGGTCGGGGGACCCGCGCCAAATTCGCAGCAGGAAGCCCATAGATCCGTTCAACCGCCGACAAGGCGAGGGAAAAACACGGTTTCCTTGGCGGTGGGATCGAAAGAAGCGACCTTGATGGTCTCACCTGTCGCCGTCCGCGCGGCTGCCGTAAATCCCACTCCCGTCAATTCCATAAAGCGCTTTTCGGCTTCAGCAAGCTCACTAGCGTTCTGTGGATCGAACTGGTGCCGACGATCGCCAGTATGGTCCATCACAATCTGGGTGGCCATGAAGAGGCTCCTTAGTGCTTGTCTCATCGACCATCAATGCTAGCAAACTTCGTACCGAAGCCCGAGTTCCAATCCGCAATGCCTCGACCGACTGAATCGGATCGGTAATTTTCCCGAGTTCTAACCTTGTCAATCCGGTCGCAGAATGGCCCATGCCTTTCCGGATTTTCAAGCTTGGCCGCGCCTATTCGCGTTGGCTGTTGGCGAAGGCCTCAAACGCCAGCAGGCCCTGGATTGGCTCGACAACCTCATCGAAGAGGGGCAAGGAGCTGAACACGCGTGCGAGCGGGAAGTCGAAGCCCGGGATTGTCTTGCCGGATTGCGTTTTTGCTTGAGATCGCGCCGCGCCGATGAGCGCAAGGAATAATCCGACGTCGCCAGGCGCCCCTCCGCTTGGGCGGCGTTGTGCGTGTAGCGCGCTGTGGCAGGTCAGATGCGCATCTTCTTGGCGGTTAGCCCCTTATCGGTGATGCGATAGCATCGGCGGCCATCAATAACGCGTTTTTCAATCCAGCCCTTCGTGAGCAGCTTTTCGATGAACCCGGGGGTCGAAGGTACTTTAAATGCTTTCGCCCAGCCCGCGCCCTCCAACCGCTGCATGAACTGCCTCTCATGATGGTTGGGAATCTCGGGATTGCGAGGCGCCACTAGCCACTCGCCCTTTAGTTCAGGGTAAAAATCCACGCCGGTCCGTCAGCACCGGCGCAAGCGCGTCAATTTTGAACCTTCCGTCCCGCCACGCCGACGAACGTCATGGGCCCACGGTGAGTGAGAGTCTTTGATGGGAGGGGTTCAATGAGTGACCGTCGAAATACGTCTACCGCGCTCAAAATGCGTCTTTCAATCCTCTTTCGGAATGCCCACGATCTTGAGCTTCGGCTCGTCGAATTGAACGAGTTGCGGGACCAAGTCAGCCAGGCAGAACTTTTGGCCCGGAAATCCCGGCGAGCAGGTGGATCAGGGCGTGTGCGCCTCTACTCCGCAACCGGTAAAGAGGTAGCGGCCCACATCGGCCGTTAGCTGGCCGTCCGGCAGGCTTAGTGGCTGATGAGGATCGTAAAGGCAGCGAACGCTACCGGCAGCTCGACCAAGGCCGTGCCGATGGCTAAGAGCCAGATTTCGCGCTTGGTTTGTGCGTCCATGGATTCCCAACGTTCGAGAGGCATGGAGTGTTCCCAGGCCGGGCCGGCCGTCATCCGTTCCTGATCCTCACGACACCAGGCTGTCGGGCAGGGCTCCCTTGTCCGATGGCGCGGGGAGCACGCGCCCTGCGATCCACACCGCCCCGCCGACGCCGATCCCGCCGTCCGTTCGGGCGCGGCCGTGTGCTACTGCCACTGCCTCAAACCCTGCCACCTGCATCAATCCAACGCCATCCGCGCTGCGGGCGTGGAACGGAGGTAAGGGGGTATCTGAATTTGGTCATGATCGCTCCGTTTTGTGCCGTCACTTATTCGCGACCACGTTCCGCGGGTTGCCGGTGCGATCTGCGATTTGTGCAATCGCGATTGCGTGAACGAATTGACGAAAATCAAATCATCGACCATATGTTCAATTAAATGAATCAAACCGATTGAAATGCGCGATGGAAAAATTGGAACTCGAGGCGATGCCTTTGGACGATCTTTGGAGCCTTCACGAAAGGATCGGCAGACTGCTGTCCGAGCGAATTGTCGCCGAAAAACAGCAACTGGAAGCGCGACTCGTTCGGCTCAATCGCGGCCAGCCAGAGCGCGCATACCCGTTGGAGCGGGTCAAAACCAAACAAGAACGCCCACGGCGCAAGTACCCCAAAGTTTTTCCAAAATATCAAAACCCAAAGGCGCCGTTTGAAACTTGGGCGGGCCGCGGGAAACAGCCGCGATGGTTGGTTTCAGCATTGAAGGCTGGCGGCAAAATCGAGGATTTTGAAATCGCCGTTGCTGTCCGCGGACGGGGCAGGGCCAAGGTAGCCGGGCAAAGTCGGCGCCATTAGCTGTCTGCATATTTGGTATTTCCGCAAAGCCGGGAATTGGTCCTTTCGGGTGATACGCCACCGAGCATGGTAATTCTGCAGGGTCACGGCTCGGAATTATGGCGCCATGACAGGAACAAAAGCCCGGCAAAATCACCATCCCGCCAAATCAATCCGCAGGGGTCGCAAGTACGAAATCCGTCAAACGAAATTCCAAATTCCAACGGCAGGAGAGCGATGCCGTTCAGCCGAATGCTGGCGCCCTTAGCCGTTAAATCGCGCACCGAGCAGGGCTGCGCGCATAGTTGGCCAGGAACTGAAAGTAGGGCGTTTCTATAGACCCACTGACGCACGAGTGCGCGCCTGTCGGCTTGATCGTCCGTCCTTTCGTCAAGTAAGCCGCCCATAATTTGCCCTGACAAAATTCACTGGAAGTCGCCGGCGCGCGATACTCACAGGGGTCAAAACCAGTGCACTTTGCCCTCGCGGTCGCGTAATTTTCTGAACAGATCAATTGTTGGCGGGATCGCCGGCGTGGGCGGCGGCGACCCCTGGCCGCGCTGGGGTAACGGAGGTGGGGGGCAATCACGCGGTTACGACGGTGATAATTAAGTCAAAGCCGGTCTGGCAAGTTAAGCCGCTGATTAAGCTTGATGTCGTCGAAAGCGATTAAGTCTGGAACTGCCTTCAGAGGCAGCAATTGTTGTTTGCGGCGAAGCGATTTAGCTTAACGCGAGACCCCCATTTGACTGCTCTCTGACGGTCGTCAATCCTCGCGGTGTTCAGACTTCGGCTCTTTTATGTTTATTGACTTCATAGCGTTTAGTCTTTTTGCGATTTGCATCGGATTTGTAACCGTGAAAGCGTTCGAGCGCAGCGACGAGTTTTTTTTCGCGGAGACAGAACAGGGCAGGGCGGCGCTGAACGGCGCGAGGCAGTGACATGCGGATGCGTCTCCTGTTGTGGTCTTCCTCTCGATCGTTTGCGCGGTGTTTCTCCTAGCGCTCGTACCTACGCAAAAGCGGTTGTCAGTTCGATCGCCAAAATTCTGGCCGCCCGTCGATTTGAGTGGACTTCACGCGCCGAGAATTCCGGCAGGTGAAGCTTTATCAACTTGAATCTGCGCCCCCGATTAGGTGGAAAGACGTCCACTCCTCAAAAAAATCTTGCATGAATTCGACCTCGCTTGGGTCGGGGTCCTTCATGGGACACCTGATGCCGTTCCACGGCCCCGCGCTACCCACCTACTAGTGCGGCGGCTCCAACATCGCTCAAACCCGCCGGCGTTACCGACCTTTCCAACACCAACGCGGCTTTGCCGAAGCTGGTCATAACTAGATGTTTAGTCCCGGCATTTGCTGGAGCGGATTGAGGGTGAATCGTTCGGGCTCTTTTGTCCAGGCCTTGCAGATGTAGTCGCAGGAGAGGACGTTTCCCCTGTTGATGACGTATATTAGATAGGCTAGGAGCCGTGGGCTTCGGTGATTCGTAAACGAAAGGGTGTTTGAGCAGCGCGGGCTACCAGGAGTTCAAAATGGGCAAATTCGGCTGGGCAGTGATTTTTTTTCTTTGTGCTGCGTGCGCAGCAGATCAATATTGGTACTACGGCTACTATGCTGACAATACGATGGCGATGGTACGGCAAATCCGAAGCTCGTTTGGTTGGTAGGCTCGTCGGTGCGGCCTCAGCACAGAATGGTTCTTCGACCGGTACGGTGACTTCATTGGGCAATTAGTTACGAGCGCACGAGCGCGAAACTGTCCCACGGCGCTAGTATTCGCGTGCAGCTTCTGGCGCGTCTTCCGAACCTCATCCATGAGCGTGCTAAAGCAACCCTGCGCAAGGTGCGGCCGAAGCGAGGGTGATACAGAGTAGCTTTGCCTGCTCCCAAACGTTCGTCAGGTTACGGCTTTCGATTCCTCGGGTGCATGCGGTCGTCCGAACCAGGAGCTGTATTCAGAATCAATATCTTCTTAGGGCGCGTTGACGCGAAGCGCTGCTCGGCTTGGCGGACTTTCTCGCGAAGCTCTTGCAAGGCGAGGTAGCGGGTAGCGAGGACGGCGTCGGAAATATTCGCAGGTGTCGACCCTTCGTGCTTCATGGGAATTTCCTTTCAAATATCTTGGTTCTCAATAAAAGAAGCCGCGCCTTTCGGGTTATCGCGACGATTGGCTAGCAACGAACATGCCAGCCGCACCTGCCATAATTGGCCGGAGTGACGCCCAGATGAAGATTTGCACTGTCGTACCCGGGTAGCCAACGAAAAAGCTGGGTTTCATCGAAGGAACAACCGAATTGTTGCGGAGCGGACACAGGACCTTATGATAGCTCGATGACCGGCTGATAAACCCAACGGCGGCCGTTGTGACGTCGCCAGACTTTCCCGATGACGAGACGGCCCGTGATCGACCGGCGAAGAATCACCGTCCACAAGTGCCATGTTTGAGCTTGCCGGCTTCGAACTCAGCGGATTTTCCGTAATATTTTTGGCTCCCGCAAAATCTATTTGCTCCCCGCAACATCGGTCTGAATTCACGTGGTTTCGCAGACGACGTCAAAAGTAGCTATTCGTAGCGCGCGCCAGTGGCGTCGCTGGTTGCGCTAACCTGCTCGCATTTGGGCGCTGCGCAGTGTAAGGCAAGGGGCTTTGCGAAGTTTCGAAACCCAGATCTGGGGTGTTCCTTGCATTGTGGAAGTCCGACAGCCGTATCGAACCCCATGCACCTGCCGTGCGACAAATGCGAAGAAACTCAGTTAAGGATGACGGCGTGCCGAACGAATTTTCCCAGCTTGAAAAGTCCGAGCGCGTGCAGAGCGCTTTGCTCCGAGAGCGAAAGTTAGGGAAGGCGCAAACGCTGTATCTCCTGGCGACGGCACTGGCTACGATAGGATGGCTTTGGCTTATTGCTTGGTGCGCGCTAAAATTGGTCTAGGCTCGTTGTTGCGGAGCGCGCACCAAAAACTACGTCATCACCAGAAGACAGTGCTTCCCCGGTTCGCTTGCAGCCAGTCAGGTTTGAAGATCGACACGCTCATAAAAATCGGCACGCTCAGAGAAGGTTGGCGGCTCAGTTTAATCGCCTCGGGGCGCCTTGAGTGCGTTCATTCTCGGACTGAGCCTTGAGCACCATCTGGCGTAACCTCAATAGTTCGGCATAGCGAACGTTGAGCGGCTTTCCATTGGACGCTATACGAATTTTGGCTTTCGTAGGTTTTTTGCGTTTCACGCCGCTCCACCCGGCATTCAGAAAGACGAGCCTTACCGCCCCGAAAATGAATATCTGCTGTATGCAGAGCCATGTTAGGAGATTTTAGCGCCGGAGCAACGAACGTTGCTAATTAAGCTTGATGCTCGCTCAAAAGGTTAAATCGGTAACAGCTGAAGGTGGAAGGCTAGTTCGGATATGCAGCCTATTTTCATGGGCAGAAAATCAGAGCTGTTGAGGAATTCATGTTGTCCAAGTCATCATGTGCGGTCGCCTGAATATGATTGCGTAGGCCGGAAAAATCGGTACCAAAGAAATCCGTGTATACAAAAAGCACCGGTTTTATCCGCCTGCCTTGAGGATCTGATGTCTTGCACTGTAAGAAGCCGGACGCAGCAAGGCGGGGGCCATTAATCTTTTGACTTAACTTTGTTTGCACATGAAGCGACTTTTCAGTTTCCTCTGATAGCTGCGTTTCGTAAGAGACCAGGACAAAAAATTGGATATTTTGTAGATGTGCGGCATCATCGGCATTCTCGGGCGCGCACCGGTCGCCGAGCAATTGGTGGATTCGCTCAAGCGCCTCGAATATCGCGGCTATGATTCCGCAGGCGTTGCGACGCTGGAAGGCGATCACCTCGAACGCCGCCGCGCCGAAGGCAAACTCA
>Ga0210386_10001375_pt1 | contig 21732 bp, 25 predicted proteins | sample IncBWH32OmetaG_FD_160091 | JGI IMG/M metagenome (GOLD analysis project Ga0210386, IMG submission 160091) | Forest soil microbial communities from Barre Woods Harvard Forest LTER site, Petersham, Massachusetts, United States - Inc-BW-H-32-O ...
GGTAGGAAGAAGTCTGACCGCACTATGTTAAGCACCGCAACGCGCATCGGCAGTAATCACGTGCCTTCCGCCTGTCCATAGGCATCCGCTCAACATAGTCCGGCAGATGACATAAAGCTTTGGCAACATTCTGGAGATTGCACGGCAAAAGCCGGACGCAACCCGCGTTGCTGGCCTTTACGCCTGGAATCAGCTTGGCCGCAAGGTCAAAAAGGGTGAGCATGGCATCCGTATTCTCGCGCCTGTGATCGGGATTCGCAGGAACAAGAACGAAGAAGCTGAGAAGGACACCCGCACTCAGAATCAGTCCGTCTTGGTCGGATTCCGCGCCGCATATGTCTTCGATGTGAGCCAGACCGAAGGCAAAGATCTTCCCGAGTTCTCCGAGCGCGTCTCTGGCGACGCCGGAGAGTACCGCGACCGGCTTGTGGATTTTGTCATTGCCCAGGACATCGCGCTGGAGTTCAAAGAGAGCATCGCCCCTGCACTTGGCATGAGCTACGGAGGCAGGATCGCCTTGCTTCCGGGCCAGTCTTCCGCCGAGGAGTTCTCAACCCTTGTGCACGAACTGGCGCACTTATGTTCAGTTGAAAATTATGTTGCGTAGCGGAGGCGAGGAGCTATATCCGCCGGGAATTTCGGATTTGTACGCAACATAACCCGCTCAAAGCGAAGAGGCATCCGAAGAGATGACGGCGGCTGCTGCAAAAAGAAGGCATGAATGAATAGGGGGCGTTTCTGCATTCGGAGCAGTGAGGACAATGCGATTTCAGTGCGGCTATTCGTGTCCGGGACGCAACTCACGAGTAAATCTCAAGACTGCCTCAACAGCCATTTGGGGTTCTCTTTGCAAGACAAGATGGGGAGCTGAAATACGGATTAGAGAAGCCTGTGGCCTTGCCTGCAGGATTTCCTCAAAGCATAGCGCAGGTACCAACCGGTCGTGAGTTGCCTGTATGTAGAGAATCGGGACATCGATCTGGCCTAATTCTTGTCGTGCGTCACAAGCGAGGATGGAACGCATCCGCGTCGCCAGAACTCTCCGCTTCACCGAAGAAACGGCTCTTTGCACAGAGCCCAGCAGGGCGAGAGGTGGATTCCTTCCAACAAGCCAGAACTTCAATGCGAACCTTGGGAGAGAGAAGCTGAACAAAGCCGGAGTCAGTAGTATTGCCATTGAACGGCGCCAACCGCGCAGCGGGCTAGATGCAAACCCTGCACAGATGACCAGGCCTTTCAACCCCGGTGGCTTCCTAGATGCATAGTGAATCGCAACGGGTGTAGAAAACGATTCGGCTAAAAGAACAAAGGGCTCCGCGCTTTGAACGGCGGACTCTACGAACGAAGTGAGGTCCGAGTACCCGAGGCAATTATCACTTGGATATTTTATAGTTGTTGTCTCGAATGTATCGGGAAGAGCCGTCACAAAGTCTGCGAACAACTCTCCGGTACCGTCCATACCGGGCAGGAGAACGAGTTTGCGCACTGAAGGAAACATGAGAGTGATTTCATCCAATCTTACGACGTCAAACGGCATTGGGTGAGTTGTCTGTCCAGTTCTGCTGCGTTGTACGACGGGTGACGGCGTACAACGCAGCAATGCTACAGGGAGCGCAGGAATGCCATCAGAGATGGATCGTCTCTCCAATGCTTGTCGTCGGAGGGATTTGTACGGAGAGCATTTGAGTGTGCGAGCACTTCCGCTTTCCGCTGGAGGTCGACTTCTGCATAGATGTTGGTTGTATCGATGGAGACATGACCCAACCATGCGCGGATAGTGTTGATGTCAACACCGGAGCGCAATAGGTGTGTGGCTGTCGTATGCCTGATGGTGTGCGGACTGATTCGTCTGCCAAGCAGGGACGGATGCGAAGTTGCAGCGGTGCGGACGTGGTTGCGGAGCATCGAGTGGATACCATGGCGGGTAATCGCCTGGCCAAGCCGATTGAGAAATACAGGTTCATCGGGTGAGCGGTTGCGTACAAGGGCAAGCAGCGCTGTGCCAGTGGCTGGCCAGAGCGGACAACGTCGTGTTTTGTTGCCCTTGCCTTTTAGCTGAACATCGCCGATGAGGCTGCCGCGCAGGTTGAGGTCGCCAATCTGAAGTGAGGCGGCCTCGGTGACGCGAGCGCCGGAGTTATATAGAAACAGAAGAAGTGCATGATCGCGCATCCCTTGCTTCGTGCGGCCATCGGGAGCGGCCAATAGAGCGTCCATCTCTGGCTTATCCAGATATGAGAGTTCGTTCCTGGTGAACCGCTTGAACCGGAGAGACCGAATCTCTCCACACCATGCGATGTGTTCGGGACTGCGTTCAGCGATAAAGCGAGCCATCGCGTGGACTGCGGCGAGCCGCTGGTTGCGCGTGCGGATGGAGCATCTACGGCTCTGCTCCAAGTAATCGAGGAATCGGCGCAGAACGTCGTTCGACAGGTGGAAGACCTCGAGCTGGTCAATGGGCTTCTTGTTCTGTGCGCTGGCGTATGGCAACAAAAGAGCGAGTGAGTCGCGGTAGCTTCGTTGCGTGTTCCTGCTCAGGTTCCGTTCCGTAATCAGGTGATCGAGAAGAAAACGCTTCACCCACGGGCCAAGTAACGCGGACTTAGACATGGGCCGCCTCCGGCCTAGCGTACTGTTCGAAGCAGATGCTGGCCTGTTCGAGCAGTTCTGTCGTCATGGTGAGATAGCGTTGCGTATCGTCGAGACGGGCATGTCCGAGGTAGGTCGACAGGTGAGGCAACAGCCGTTGAACGTTCTTCCCTTCGCGGTACCAGGTGACGAGGCGCACGACGGCGAATGTATGTCGGAAATCGTGCAATCGAGGTTGAAATCTGGCATCACTGGAGCGTGATACGCCAGCTTCTTCGCGCAGTCGCTTGAAGACTAACTCCGCCGTCTGACGCATGATGGGTTCGGCCTTTTGGGTTGTGAGCAGGGGGGACGCATCGTTGCTTGGTCTGCCCGACCACTGCCGGTCGATGTAGTTTCGAAGTACTCGGCCAAGATCCGGTCCTACCGGCACGAAGCGGCTCTTGTAAAACTTCGTCCGCCGAATCGTCAGAACGCCTGCGGCGCGATCGAAGTCAGCGAGGTTGAGGTGGAGAGCTTCACTGATGCGCAGCCCGGTGCCGTAGAGCAGAAGCAGAAGCGTGCGCACGGTGTGCGGCTCAAGCAACCATACGTATCGATGCCGCGAATCTGCGGCATCGATCAACCGCTGCATGTCGTGGTTGGAATATATATAAGGTTGAAATGTCTGCGGCTTCTGTGGAGTGCTGATCGGAAGTGGACTCTTCGACACGTACCCGCGAGCAACCGCGTAGCGATAAAACGTGTTCAACGTGTAGTACTTGGCAAACCAGAAGGACGTGATGGGGCCGGCACCTTCAAGGAACCTACGCACGGGTGCGGGCCCAACGCGACTCATGTCGCGATCACCGACTGCCCGGACAAATGCGCGGAGGCGGACCGCCTCTCCACGAAATCCCATGCCCAGGGAACGCTTATGCAGGATGTACGCTTCAACGGCTTCGGACAGGATCATAGAAGACCTCCCAAGCTAATCGAAGCCACGCTGCGAAGGGCCTCTATGCTGCCGCGTGGGTGTATCGGCGTAGAGCAGCGGTCGCTGTTCTCCGTATAGCTCACCAACTCCGCCAAGGGCAGATCGCCCACTTCGCGCAGTCCCGGCAAATCAACCTTCGCATAGATCTGAGTAGCGACCAGAGAAACATGGCCCAGATGATCGGCTATCTCCTTGAGGGAAACTCCTTCTGCCAAAAGATGGGTGGCGCAGGAATGCCGAAGCGAATGGGGTCCGTAGGAGACGGATAAGATCCCCAGCCGATGCAGACGCTTGTTCACCATCGCGCCAAACCCACCAGCACTGAGTGTTCGATACGGTTGAACGACAGACAGGAAGATCTCTCGCCGCGTCGAGCGGGGCCTCACCTCGCGGAGATACCTCAGAATCGCGGTACCGACCTCGTGGACGAGTGGATAATGCTGACTCTTGCGCTGCTTCGAGCGGCGGATGTGGATGGTCTCCCGTTCCCAGTCAATATCTTCAAGGCAGAGATGGCGCACCTCCCCGCTGCGCAGACCGTAAACAGCGATCGATAGCAGCATCGCATGATCGCGAATCTCGGTCGGCCTGTCCCCGGCACATGACGTGAGAAGTCTCTGGACATCACTCCACTGTGGGCCACGTGGCAGGCTCTCCAGACTGTAGATGCGCGGTGCATCGATCGCCGCCAGCCCTGTTCCGCACCAGCGCTTCGACTCTGCATAGCGGAAGAAGTTGCGTAGCTTGGCCACATGGATCGCGAGCGAGGTCCGACTCAGTCTTCGCTGTGATAGTCCGTTGATGTGGGCAGAGATGTCTTCGAGGGTGACCCGACGAAGTGTCTTGCCCTGCCCATCAAGCCAGATCAGAAACTCACCTATGTAGAGCCTGTAATGTCGAATCGTGTCCGGAGCCAGAGCCCGTTCGCTGATACAAAACTGCAGAAAGTCACCCATTTCTGCCGCAAAAGGCTGCTCTATTCGCGGTTCATGCAATCGTCCAAGCAGACGAAGCCAGTTCGTCGCATGAAACACGAATGCTCTCTTCCCCACGTGAAGGCACTTCGAAGAGCGGTGAACGGTTGTGGCCCACATCTCTGCGGCGGCTTCAATCTCAACCTGAGTAATGGTCGCCTGCTGAAGTGGTAAATGGCGTTCGAGAGAGTTCAGTATGGGCAGAAGGCTCCTCAACGTCCTCTGGGAACGCCCCTCCTGCTCTAAATGCAATAGGTAACGCTGACGCTCGGCTGCGTAAGGCGAACCGAGATATCGCGCAATGGTGGCTGGTCGAGAAAAGAACTGGTCAAGCATGTGGGTCTCCTTGGGCTAAAAGCAATCCGCCCAGTATCACCACCTGCTTATGTTGTGTACAAATCCGCAACCCCCAAGCAGACACAGCCGCTCGAGACCACACCACAACATAATTTTCAACGAAACATAAGTGCGCTTATGTCGTGCTCAACATAAGCGCACGAGATGTTGCACAAAGCGGAACGCCGCACCGCCACCACCAAGACCTTACGCGAAACCGAGGCCGAGGCCGTCGCTTTTGTGGTCGGAAAGGCCATCGGACTTGAGACCGGCAGGGCATCGGCTGATTACATCCACCTGTACAACGGCAATGCCGCGCTGCTCACTGAAAGCTTGGAAGTGATCCAGAAGACCTCCGCTGTCATTCTCGCTGCAATCAAAAACCCCGCAGAAGAGACCGCTGAAGAACCAGAGCCAGCACTGACGCGAACCAGCTGATCGAGAAACCGAAGAGCGGGCGCTTTCGGCCGTCCGCTCTTCAACCCAAGTATTTATCGCGCGAGCGCTGGCAGCATTGATTACGCAACCTTGCAATTGTGAACCTGCGTGGCACAATTGCAAGGTTGCCCTACTTGGAGGATTCGTCTGGTATTTGTGTCGTGCCTCGAATTCTCCAGACACTGTCTGCATCTATAGTCACTCCTGAACTCTAGGTCTCACCAATTGACGTAACGAGTACGGCAATCGCTACTTTAGCGCATGCACGGTATCGGCGCCGCTTGCTCAGAAGAGACGTCGATCTCGATAACCTGCGGCTCATGAACGAGCCGGTACTCTTCGTTGACCACTGACGCGTTCACGAAGCACATTCCGTTCGCAGTCAAAAGTCCATGGCCACCATGGATATGGCCAAAGATGTGGAGTCTGGGTTTGATCTGCTCGACGGCTTTCGCCAGTTCCTCGCAGCCAAGGTGAGCAGTAGAAGGATGTGACTTGTCCAACATGCCGAACGGTGGTCCATGTGTAACCAAGACGTCCGTGCTGTCGGGGATCATTTCCCAAAACCGCCGAATCGCAGCGCCGCGAGCAACATTGAAAGCCCAATTGTTGAATTCGGGCTGAACAGGCGATCCCCAGATTTTCAATCCCGCCAGTTCCGTACCGGAGTTTTCGAGATAGATCGCATTGCCGAGGAGCTCTCTAGCGGCTCCCGGATGACGTTCGAACATCAAATCATGGTTTCCGGCAATGACAATCTTGTGTCGGTGGGGCTGTCCGCCCAGCCACTGATTAAAATCAACAATCTCTCTCGGAGTATCGCCGAATGCCATAAAATCGCCTGCGTGAATCAGCACGTCCCCATCCGGCACGCCCAATTTGGCGTGCTGGCCGTGTGTATCGCTGATGCATACAATGCGAGTCCGAGGCATATAGTCCCTTCAATATGCGGGCGCTTTGAAGCGCCCGCTCTTTTTTGATCTGAGTGTCCCCTGTCCCACCCTCACCCTTGTCGGCCCAGCACGCGGTAGTAACTAGTGATCGATACACCGTGCCCTTGTGACTGTACGGAGCATGCACTGTGCGTTTGGGAGTCGAACCCTTCGACTGAGGCTCTACAAAGCCACCAGATGCCGGTTTGGCCCCCGGCTGGGCTTGTGCTCACCGCAAACAAGAGTTACCAACTGCTCAGATCAATTCGGTTTTCCAGTTCAGTTCCTGCAACCGAGTATCCAGTTCGCGATATCTCTTCGCAAGCTGATCCACTTCGGCCTGCAGTTTGCCAACAGACACCGTCGCAACAAATCGCACCTCCGACTTCGAGTAACGATCCTGCCGGGTGCTTCCTGCCTCCGCGATTCCTGCAAGAAAGTCGCGACGTTTGCCAACCACATCCCGTTCGGCGATCGCATCCGAAATCGTAAGCTCGCTGTCGAACGCGGTCTTCGAGTTCGTGCGGTTAATTGCGCGGACGAGTTCCAGAAGCCGTGCGAATACACGTTCGCTTTCCGCAAGGAGTTCGGTCGTATCTTCTGCTGGCTGCTCGCCCTCCTGCACGCGAGCCGACCGAATCAGCCTCTTCTTTATTTCTTCGATTTTCACCTGGCAATCGCTACGCTCTGCCAGTGCTTCCGCTAGTTTCATGACGCCTCCCTTTCAGGCCCTTTCGATAACGCGCCTGATTTTGGATTGGCCGCGCAGAGCGACTTCCACCCTGCGCGATCAATCCGGTTCATGATTCAGTCCTTGTACGGATCGAACTCGTTTGCTCCGGCCATTGCGACTCCGACCGGGGTGAGACGGTGCAAGATGCGCACCGTATCGCCAACAGCCTCGAGCACCTCATCGAGACGCTTGTAGCAGTCGGGTGACTCGTCCAGTCCGGCACCTCGCAATTCGATCCCAGCGCGATCCACCCACGTGCGCATCATCTCCGGCGTGACCTTGCCGGCACGCTTGACCTCTCCGGTCTTGCGGTCGACAACGCCAGTCGCCTCGCGGCGACCCATTGCGCGGCCTGCGCCGTGCACGGTCGAATAGAGCGAATAACGGGCATGCTCGTTTTCGACTCCTTCGAGAATGACCGACTGTTCACCCATCGTGCCGCCCACAAATCCGAGCTGGCCCGGAAAGGCCGGCGTCGCGCCCTTGCGTACGACCCACAACTGCTCGCCTTCGTGCTCTTCGCGCCACGCGTAGTTGTGATGGTTATGCACCTCTTCGACAATCGGCGCTCCCAGGATCTGGGCCACGCGGCTGCAGACCCAGTCGCGACCTGCATAGGCGTAATCACCGGCCAGACGCATTGCCTCGAGGTACTCAGCTCCCAGATCGCTATCGGTTGAAAGAACGCAAGGCTCCACGTCCATCCCATCCGAAGCGCCGGCGGCCTTCAAGAAGTGCGTAGCTGTCTTGTGACCCAACCCACGCGAGCCGAAGTGCACACCAATCAACACGCGATCCTCTTCGTCTGTGAACAAATCTACGTAGTGATTACCGCTGCCCACGGTCCCGAGCTGGTTACGCGCCAGTTCCTTGAGAGAAGAAATCGCCTTCAGCTTCCATGCCACATCATCGAACAGAGCGTGGTCTACCTTCTCATTGTTCCTGCGACCAACGCCGAAGCTGATGATCGACCACACATCGTCCATGATCATGGCGATGCGCGCACGCAACTCAACGCCGGGCATATCAAGACGCACGGCCTTGTTGCCGCAGCCGATGTCGTAGCCAACACCGGTAGGGCTGATCGCATTCTTGTATGCCACCACTCCGCCGATCGGCACACCATATCCAACGTGGTTATCGGGCATGAGTGCGACCTTGTCGGCAGTGCGTGCGCAGACGCGAATCTGGTTGAGCGTACGATCATCGGCCTGACCGAACACAGGAATCTGGTTATCGAAAATCTCCATGCGTATCACGAGAGTGTTCCTCACTTGCTTGCGTCGGTGCTAAAGGCAAAATCGCGACAACATTTTTCAGACACCAACGAAAAAGCCCCTGACCATCAGGCCAGGGGCTCGAAAGTCTGCTTTGGGAAAGCGCTACGCGCTTGTCCAATCGAGCCCCTGCACGGACACAACCTCACCTTGCGAATACGGCCGGAGGCCTTTCGCGCTGTGATGTAGCGTCAATGGGACTCGATTCAGCATGATTGTCATCATGCCCTACTTTTCAAAAAGAAGCAACACAAATTGAAGGTGAATACGCTACTTACTTCTGGTAATAACCAGAAAGTTAGTTGCACTCAAACCAGAACTGGGTTATTCTCGTTTTCGTGAAGAACCTATTCAAGTCGTATCTGTCCGAATCACTCAGCGACTTGCTGGGCATGGAGGGGTGCGGCTGATTTAGGTAGAATCTACGGAATCGCCGAAGCCCCTCGAGAAATCGAGGGGCTTTTGCTTTATGGGCTTCTGGCGGAATCGGCAGACGCGGCAGCCTCAAGAGCTGTGAGCCCACCAATTCGTCGACAGGTTTGCGCTTAAGAACCTGATCGCTCGATGTGTATCTAGGTTGCAAGGAGTTAGTAAGTCGTGGGGATGTGGTGGAAATGGGAGACACGCTGGTCTTAGAAACCAGTGCCTTCGCGCGTGAGAGTTCAAATCTCTCCATCCCCACCAAAGATTTGTGGAGACGTGGCCGAGTGGTCTATGGCACCGCACCGCTAACGCGGAGTGCTCTTGAAAGGCACCATCCGTTCGAATCGGATCGTCTCCGCCAGTTTGTTTCGTCGGTAGGATGAGCGGAACGGTATCGCACCTCGTTGGAGGCGAGGCTCACGCAAGCGATGCGTGTGCAGGTTCAAGTCCTGCTCCTACCGCCAAGGACCGGGGTCCCCGGCGACAGGTCTTCGTCGCTGGGGTGGGGGTAGCGTTGGGCATTTGGAAAGCCCATCCCGTTCGAAGCGGGAAGTACCTTCGGGGCTTGCGCGTTCGACTCGCGCCGCTACCGCCAGACAAGCACAAGCATTTTTAGGGCAGAGAGGATGAATCAAATGATGCCGAGTATCAAGCAGATTGTGAAGGACAACATGGCCAGGTTCTCTTTCTATCGCACGGGGAACATGTTCTACACCGTCGATGTGGATGGGCAGAGGTACCAGTTTCCGGTCTCGCTTGAAGACATCGGTGGAGCGACGCTTACGGCTGAATTCAAGGCGATCACTCTGATGCGATACATCCGCAAGGCGCTTGCGGATGGAACGTTTGTGCGAGGGACGTGACTCGATTGTTGAGGATCTTCGCCATCACTGTTGGAGAGGTTCGGCAAGTGGCAAGCCGATCGCGTTTGAAGCGGGAGGTGCCTTTGGGACTTGCGCGTTCGACTCGCGTCCTCTCCGCCAAATGTGGGTGTGTTGGGGCGACTGGTTGCCCCACCGGGCCGTAACCCCGGGGCTCTTTGGAGTATTGAGGGTTCGAATCCTTCCACACCCACCAAGACTTTGTGCACCCGCGGCTGTAGCTTAAGTGGCGAAAGCTCTCGATTGTCGATCGAGCAGATGCCGGTTCGAATCCGGTCGGCCGCGCCAGCAATTTATCACGCCGTCGGCTAACGGTTAGGCCAGCGTCCCTTCAAGGCGCGAATGCCAGTTCAACTCTGGTCGGCGTGACCAAAGATTCCGGGACGCTGTGCGCACTTCCGCGTTCACGCCGTGCTCGATTGTAAGAAATGGTAGTACCCAAGATCCTGAGTGACTAATAGATGTAGCGTTTGCATTTGACTTTTGAAACTAAGTCGGGTTAAAGTACAAACGTCATGATGCTCCGAGTCAATCACGGATTTATACCCACCGCGTGGGCGCAACCGACGCGGCAGGGTATTACCGTGTTCTGGCCGGACTAGCGAGATGTAGCTCCAATTCAGGAGACTCGAGCCCCCGGCCATCAACAAGGTCGGGGGCTTTTAGTTTCTGGGCAACATTGCGCGGTATCTCAACTGGCAGAGAACCTGACTGTTAATCAGGGTTATGCGGGTTCGACTCCCGCCTGCGCAGCCAGATTTGATGGCGAGTAGTGTAACTAGGCAACACGCCGCGCTCTGAACGCGGAAGTCAAGGTTCGAAGCCTTGCTCGCCAGCCAGTTAGTAACTATGTCGGTGGAGTAACTGACATGGATAAGTGACGTGTGTCCAGGCGAAGGCGAAAGGAGAATGTTCCGGGATCGTCTAATGGCAGGACAGTGGTCTTTGGAACCACGGATGGTTTGGGTTCGAATCCCCCTCCCGGAGCCAGAGGATGAGCGGCTGTAGTCGAGCGGTAAGACGCTGCGTTGCCAGCGCGGAGAGCGCCGGTTCAACTCCGGCCAGCCGCTCCATGATTCTGATTCAAGAGTACGTGTTTGCTGGCGTGGCAGAGAGGCAATGCACCTCATTCGTAACGAGGACGAAGCCGGTTCGATTCCGGCCGCCAGCTCCAAGATGCAAGAGAGGCTATATGACGAGTGCAATGACGATGCCGGTATTAGTGCTCAATGCGAGCTATGAGCCCGTGAACATTACGCGGGCTCGCCGCGCCCTCGTGTTGCTCATCAAGGGTGTTGCCGTCATCGAAGAGGCACACGATCGGTTTGTGCATGTCGGCGTGCAGTTGCCATGTGTCATTCGCCTTCGCCAGTATCGGCGTTTGCCGCTACGGCTCCAGACGCTGTCGAGGAAGAACATCCTCATTCGCGACGGACACATTTGCCAGTATTGCGGCGAGAAGTTCTTGAGCAGCGAATTGGAACTGGAGCATGTAGTTCCGCGCGCTCGTGGCGGACTGAGCACGTGGGAGAACCTGGTAGCCGCATGTCGCGACTGCAACGGGCGCAAGGCAGATCGGACGCCGACGGAAGCAGGGATGAAATTGCTTCGTCAGCCGCGCCGCGTGACGATTCACACCTCTCGTGCTTTCATGCGCCAGACGGGAATCGGCGAGGAGAAGTGGAGGAAGTATCTGTACTGCTGAAGTCGGGCCGGCATAGCTCAACGCCAGAGTGTCGCCTCGGTATGGCGAAGGATGCGGGTTAAAGCCCTGCTGCCGGCTCCAACAAGATTGCACCTGTAGCTCAAGTGGAAGAGCGGCTGACCTGTAATCAGCAGAGTGGGTTTTCGAGTAGCCCCAGGTGCTCCAACTGTGGCCGTGCCGACTATCGGAATGTCGGGCATGACTGTGACTCATGTCTCTTGTGGGTTCAACTCCCACCGGCCACCCCAATCGCCGGGGTGAAATTCCCCGGCACAGTTTCGGGCCTATAGCTCATTCAGGGAGAGCGCCGCACTTGCAATGCGGAGGCGGTCGGGGCAGAGCCGACTAGGTCCTCCGTTCCTCGGCCTTGCGTTCCTGCTCTTGCTCATGCTCCTTTCTGAGCCGTTCAGCTTCCTGCTGGCGCTCGGCAGTTTTCTCTTCGGTCTCGGCTTCTTCGTCGGTCTCGTCCTCCGTATTGCTTACTGGGGCAGGTGCTACAGTCGGGGCGGGAACGGGAGCAATCTGCTTCGCCGCGTCCGGGGTATGCACGGGGCAATCGTCCTCGGTGCACACGCTGACGGTGGTGCCGACGTGTTTGCCGTAGACGATCAGGGCGGTGCGGGTGAAGGGGCAGGGCGGCTCGGCGTCGGGGTTCTCGGGAGTGTCGAGAATCAGGTACTCGCCACGCTCAAGGATGCCGGGGCGCTGTTCGTTGCGGTTGCGCCATGAGGTCTCGATCTGGACGAACTGGGGATGGGCGGCAATCTCGCGGTCTAGGTGCGCGGAGACCTTCGCCCGGTAGCAATTCCCGTCAAGGCACTCATCCGAGAGCACGTCCGAAAAAAGTGCGGTGTTGTACCCGCTGCGGCGGGGGCAGGTGGTGCAAGCTCCGGCGGCGGGGTTGAGGGTCGCGTCCTCGCGGTCGAAAGGTGCATCGGCAAGGGCGAGATAGAGATTGTTTTGTATCCAAGAGGAGAGGAACTTGGAGGGTAGCAGGTGGGCTTCCGAGTCCTTCCAATCCTTGCGCCAGCACTGCTCGAAGGCTTTCGCTTGAACGTCCTGCGGCAGACGGGCAATAAGGTTGGCATGGCTGGCGGTGATGCGCTCCTGGGTGAACGCCTCCGCCACTTCAGGAATGAGCTGCAAGAGAGACAGACGAGCATAGATATGGCTTGCGCTCTTGCCGGACTTCTCGACTAGAGTCGCCACATCGTAACCGGGCATGTCAAGCAAGCGCTGGAAGCCCTGCGCCTCCTCGTAAGGGTGAACATCAACCCTCTGAGAATTTTCAACTTATCTTTAGTCCTTCAGAAGCTGTCAATGACGTCTACGACAATGGAATTCTGCATGTCGTGGAATTGTTATCTGTAGTTGTCTATGACGTAGATCAGCCAGCATGGGCGCGGTGAGCGTAGCGAACTGCGCCCATGCTGGCTCGTGCCTGGCACTGGAGGCAGGACATGGTGAGAGTGCAGAAGATCAGGGTTCCGGACACGGGACATCTGAGTTGGATCGTCGTCGATGGGGAGCATCTTCCGGTCACAGAGTTGAACGAGTATCTTCTCTATCTTCATCGGTTAGGGAGATCGCCGAATACGGTCAGAGCGTATGCGCACCATCTGCAAGCCTTCTGGGAGTTTCTGGTTGAGCACGGTCATGACTGGCAATGCCTCAAGCTGACGCAACTGGCGGAGTTCGTGAGCTGGGTACGGCATGTAACGCGCGTTGGTCGGGGCCATCGATCCGATGCCACGATCAATCTGATCCTCGCGGCCATCGGTTCGTTCTACGAGTACCAGGACAGGCTGGGGGTGGAGACTGCGATCAGTCGCTCGCGCCGCTATGGAGCGAAGAGTCCGTACAAGCCGTTCCTGCACCACATCAGCCGGACACAATCACTTCGTCATGCGGTCATTCGTGTTCGTGCGATCAAGCGCCTACCTCGCGTGTTCTCGCCGGTCGAAGTTCAATCTCTGCTGGATGCGTGCACACGGTTGAGGGATCGTCTGCTGTTGTGTCTTCTCCATGAGAGCGGAATGCGAATCGGGCAGGCTCTGGGGCTTCGCCATGCAGACATCCGCTCTTACGACGGCGCAATCGACATCGTCCCCCGCGCCAACAGCAACGGCGCTCTTGCAAAGTCTCGGTCGCCCTATGTGGTCCATGTCTCGAAACAGGCGATGGCGCTGTACGCAGACTACTTGGTCCATGAGTACGGCGAGGCTGCGCACGACTATGTCTTCGCGAACTGGTGGGGCGGCGAAGTCGGAGCTCCGATGCGGTATGCGACTGTGATCGATCTGTTCCGTCAGCTCTCGAAGAGAGCCGGGCTGAAGGCGACGCCACACATGTTCCGTCACACGCATGCAACCGATCTTCTCCGGGCCGGATGGGATGCGGCCTATGTGCAGCGGCGGCTCGGCCACGCTCATATCCAGACGACCGTCAGCACCTATGCCCATCTGTCGCCTGAAGACATGGGCGAGATGTTCGAGCAGTATCAGAAGGAGCGTGCCCGATGAGCGCCAATGCTAACTGGAATCGCGTAACTCAAGTGAAGCTTATCGCGGAGCTTCAAGGCTTCTGGGCCGAAGACCTGTGGGACATGCATCACAGTCCCGCTGGAACGCTCTCCCCGAATGCCAGTCAGCGCCGGCTGAGGTTCGGCTGCAAATCGGCGGCAATCAATGGTGAGCTGAAGTATGTGTGCTGGAAGAAGTTCTCCGGGGGCGAGTGGCGGGGCACACAGGAACTGACGAAGGTTCATCTGATGATCCGCTGGCTGAACAGTCTGAATGACTTGCCAGCGTCTCTGATGTGCCTCAGCTTCCCGGAGTGGCAGGCACTCTATCGCAAATATCTAATGGGCCTGGGGATGTATAAACCGGGTACCACCAACAGGATGAATGGGAACCAGCAGCCAAGCATCACTCTTCGCGACAGCGGCTACATCAGCTTGTTGCGGCAGGCTTCGATCATGCTCGCCCAGGCTTACGATCTGCGGCCGGCGCACGAGAAAGATATCTGGGATCTGAAGCTGATGGGCGCAACGACAAACCCGTCGCGAACCAACGTCCGGCTAGGCTTCCTTATCGTCCGGCAGGAGTGGCTGCGTGACGCGGCGAAACTCTATCTGAAGTACTGTCTGCCGCTCTACTCGGCGAGTACCTGCCGGACACGAGTGCAGTCGCTTGCATGCTTCTCGGACTTCCTTGCAGAGGTGAAGCCTCAAGCCACCGCAAAAGACATCACGCGCAGACTGCTGCTCGACTATCTCAACTATCTGCAGAAAAGAATGCGCACGGGATGCGCCAAGAACAACGTGCTCAATCTGAGAAACTTCCTGGAGATGTCGCACCGTGAGGCCTGGCTCCCAGTCGGACCCGAACGACTGATCTATGACGAGGAGGTGCCTCAGCCTCCCAAGCCTCAGCCACGCTATCTACCCTCGGCAGTTCTGGATCAACTCAATCGCCATCTTGACGATCTCAGGGCTCCGTGGCGGCGGATGATCCTGATCCTTCAGGAGTGCGGCATGAGAATCAGCGAACTCCTGGAGCTTCCTATTGACTGTCTCACGCAGGATGCGCGCGGCGTTCACTATCTGCGTTACCTGCAAGGAAAAGTTCGACGGGAGAACGCGATCCCGGTGTCGACGGTAATCGCAAGCCTGGTGCAAGAACAGCAGGCCACAGTGCGCGCCGGAAGGATAGAGTCGGCGCTACTCTTCCCAAACTCGAAAGGAGGGGTTCTCAAGCAGGCCAGCTTCGCTCACAGGATCAATCGCCTTGCCTACGATCACGACATACGCGGAGCGGACGGCAAGCTGTTCCGCTTCCAGGCGCATCAGTTCCGTCACACCGTTGGAACCCGTATGGTCAATCTCGGAGTTCCTCACCACATCATCCAGCGTTATCTCGGCCACAAGGGTCCGGAGATGACCAGCCGCTACGCCCATATCCACGACGCCACGATGAAGGACAAACTGTCGGAGTATCTGAAAGGCACGCTGATCGATGTCTCCGGCAAAGTGGTTGCAGAGGATGGGGTCAACGACACGGCCGATCTGCAGTGGTTCACCCGCAGCGTCCTGGCTCAAGCTCTGACGAACGGCTACTGCGCGATCCCAATCGTGGCTGGTCCGTGTCCTCACCCGAACGCCTGTCTCAACTGCGCTCACTTCAGGACGGATGCCACGTTCCTCGAAGTGCATCGCGCCGAACTGCACGAGACCGAGAGGGTCATCGCCAAGGCAGACGCGAACGGTTGGGTGCGACAGAGCGAAATGAACGCGCGAAAACGAACAAGCCTCATCAACATCGTCACAACCCTGGAGGCCAACCATGGTTAGGAATACGGATGGACTAAAGCGCAGCGCCCGGTCTCGCAGCGAGGATGCGACGCAGCGTGCCACGGCAGCGATTCTGCTGATGCAGGCTGAAGAAGTGGAGATCAACTTCCGCAGCGTCGCCGCGCGTGCGAAGGTATCGACCGCCTGGCTCTACGGAACGAAGTCCCTCCGGGGCAAGATCATGAAGATTCGTACTACCTCGCCGGCTCCTGCGGGCGAGAATCTGCAACATCGGCAGCGGCTCTCGCACGAACGAGTCGTGGCGACTCTCCGACTCCGCATTCAGACGTTGGAGGAAATCAATCGCGAGCTGAAAGACCAACTCGAAGCCGCCTACGGCAGACTTGCGGTGGTACAGACGAAGCTGGGTTCTTGCACCGAACGTCAAAATGGTGCGTTAATCACTTGCGATCGATGCTCCGAGGCATTTCGGGGTACGTAGTTGCCGCAAATGACTTCCGGGGAGTTTCGCTCAACGAGGTCAGTAGTTCCACGGGAGAGTGGCTAGAGGTTTGGACAAGATGTCGCCACAATGGCGGAGATTCAATCTTTTTGCGCTACGGGTCCCCAGGACTCCAATCGCGTAATGTGCGTCAGTGAACCACTGAACATTCCCATATGGCCGTGTCCCCTAGCGTTGAAGGTTCCTTCGCAGATGACGTACTTTTTATCGACCTCAGCCGTCTGGTTCTTGGAGAGATCTTTGGGACGGTCTACCCATATAGCGTTCTTAGAAACTGCGTGCTCGAAATCCTCGCGGTGCAGGTAGAGCGCGTCGCCCTCAAACTCAAGCCGAAGGAATCCGATGATCTGCACCTGCTTCCCGTCGTACGTAAGCGGATTGGCAAGAAGCTCGACTATGCTGACTTCCTGAGCGTGCGAGTCAACCTTCTGTTCGAAGCTCTGCACAGCCTCAAGCGTCAGCGCTGCTTGCTCACGCAACGGCATGTCCGACGACGAAGATAAGGGCTCTATCGATGCAGCCGACTGTCTGGCTCTGCTACCGAGAGCGCCGATAGCTCGCAGTGCCGCCAGTCGCTTCGTTAGGGGTTCTCCAGGGTCGTTCGCAATTTGGCTCCAGCTCGATTGAAGAGGAGCCGCAGAATCACCCATCAATTTGATTACTCGAATAGCGGATGGGGAGGTATTCTCATTTTCGAGAAGAGGCATCAGGGCAGGGATCGCTCTAGGCCCCAGCTTTTGTAACGCGAAGTCTGTCTGATTCTCGCTCCCTTTCGGCAAGTCTTCAACCAGGGCCTCAATGGCTGCGGGAGTACCGATGGTCCTGAGTGGCCCCGCCATCCAGCCACCTGGATCCAGTCGCAGAGCAGCTCGAAGCTCGGGAACATCCGACGGCGACCACGTTTTCCAGTTCGCCAGAATGGCTCCAGACAGGTTTCGCCATTTGGCGTCAGTCCCTGCTGCGCGTCGCAACAATTCATGCTTCGCTGGTTCTCCAAAAGTGGAGAGCTTTTTTGCAACCGCCTCTTCATCCGGGCCAATTGAGCCGTCAGCGGTCGAGGCTTCCGAATCAAGGCTTCGTAGACAGACGTCGAGGGATCGACATGCGCTGAAGCTCGGAGGGATTGAATACGCTTCTAGACGCTGTGTCCCTGAGAACCAGAATGCGAACAAGAGCACGAAACTGAGAAGAGCCTGTTTTGTAATGAGCTTCATAGGATGACGTCTTCATCATAGACAGCGGCGAAGCTTGCTCGGTTCCCAGAGCGCGTCGGATGCTCAGGTTTGTTCCCTGAAAACCCGGATTTGCGGCAACTTTCGTTTCTTCAGATGCTTTCCTAGTCATGAAAGCTCAGCGCCAGCACCGACGGATCGCCCATCTCAAGTCGCCGCCAGTTCACAAAAGCCGCGCACTCGATGACGGCGCTGTACTGTTCCGGGCAGCGGTTCGCGAAAGCCTTGACGTTCGCAAGTTCGAGAGTTACCACAGAACCGGGCTCACAGTGGACAGAGGACATGCCATCCTCCGGTGCGTCCAACGACGTCAAGCAGTCGATCCACGCATTCATGTTTCTGCCATAGAAATCTGGGAAACCAAAGACTCGCGCGAACTCCTCATGGAAAGAGTCCCAGTCCCTGATGTTATTGCAATCTAACGACACCTTCGCAGTCATCATGTCTAAGCATAAAACGCTTCGGCGTTCACGAATGAAGAACGGGGTTTGCCGCAAGTTCACCCGGCTGGAAGACGCGCCGAGGCCTGGTGCGCCAATCCTCGGCCCGGCACGTCGTTTACATATAAACAACGTACCGGCCCGCATGAATACAAAGAAAACTCTTGCCAACTATAGATAATTCGATCAACTGCCACTCTTGGGCTTGTGCGTCCGTGAGTTCGACGATACGGGCGGGAACGGAGAAAAGCTCCGCCAGTTGTGCGGCGCGGAAACGCCTCGCCCCTGCAACGATCTCGAAGCCTTGGTTGTTCGGCCTGACGGTGATGGGCTGAATCAGGCCGTTGTGCTTGATGGACTCGGCATTTTGTGGCGCTGATCGTTTTGTTCCCGATGAAGAAGGGAGCCGCATGGAAACAGGCGGTTCCCCTGGTGATAGGCACATAACGATTACAGCGAACTAAGCCATTTCAACAGCTGTTGATCGTCACGCCATGCTTTCGTTGGGTGAGGTGATTCCGAAGTTCCGGTTGGAGGGAGGCAAGCCTCCACAACAGCCTGCTTAGTTCTTAAGGTGATTTCGACATATCGGTTGGTGGTCTCCAAGCTGACATGTCCCAGCCAGGCTCGGATGACATTGACGTCTACGCCTTGCTCCAGCAGACCAACCGCCGTGGAGTGGCGGAAAACGTGTGGAGAGACGCTCCGGCGCTTCTTATCCGGAGTGGTGGGAGACAAGTTGGAGGTGTGCCGCTTGACGATTTTGTAAATGCCGAACCGCGTCAGAGGCTTTCGCTGCCGAGACATGAACAAGGGAGCGGCCTGATTTCCACGCATATCGGCTGTGAGCTTCTTCAACAGATCAGCAGTTTCAGACCAGAGCGGACAACTTCGCCACTTATCGCCCTTCCCGTGGAGGCGTATGCGCAGTGGCCCGTCGAGATCAACATCTTCGACTCTCAGGTCGGCCACTTCCTGCGCCCGCGCGCCGGTGTTGTAAAGCACCATGAAGAGAGCCCGATCGCGCAGGGCAAAGATGCCGTTGCGTGGCAAGCTCCGGAAAAGGGATTCGATTTCGTCGTGTTCCAGGAACAGCGTGTGAGGCGGCGCGGTGCGTTTGACAGGAATCGCCTCCACTTGGTGGGCTTCAGCCAGGATCTCAGGATGCCGGAGCGCGAGGAAGCGATAGAAGGTATGCAAGGCGGCAAGCCGCTGATTGCGTGTGCTTACACGATTGCCGCGCGTGACTTCCATGGTGCTGAGGAAGTCACGCACTCGCTGTGCCGACAGGTCCGCAAGTTGTAATCGCGTGATCGGCCGACGGCGACTGGTCGCGACATAGGCGAGGAAGAGCTTCATTGTGTCCCGATAGCTTCCAACCGAACCGGGCCGAAGCCCTTTCTGAGTCTTGAGGTAGTCTTCGAAAAATGCGAACAGCACTTGCCCCACTCCGATCATTGCGCACCTCCTTTCGGGGCGAGCACCTGGAAGCGTTGGGCGGCCAGGTTGAGAAGCTCTTCGGTGATCGTCAGGTATACAGAGGTAGATGTGGGATCGACGTGGCCGAGGAAGGTGGCGAGATGCATCAACCGGCAGTTGGGATCGATGCCTTCCCGGTACCATCGAAGCAGCGTGGCGACAGCAAACGAGTGGCGCAGATCATGGAGTCGCGGTGGCGACACGCCCGGCGGGATATGCAGCTCCAACTTGGGCAAGAGGGCATGAAAAGTCATGCTGATTGTCCCTTCATCGACGCTGCCGCGCTTGGAGTTGAAGGTGAACATTGGCAGTTCGGAAGCTGGCGTGCGTCCATACCGTTCTGCCACGTAATCTTTCAGGCGCTGTGCCAGACGAGGTCCCATCGGAACATATCGGCTTTTGGCGAACTTCGTCTCCCGGATGAACAGCAGATTGCGTGTGAAATCGGCATCGTCCATCTTCAGTCGTGACACTTCGCCTACCCGCAACCCCAGACCGTAAAGCAGTGCAAAAATCGTCTCGTACACAAGGCCTCGATAAGGCGCACGAGATTTCTCCGGCAGTTTTCGAGCTTCAGCCAGTAGACGCCTTGCGGTATCGAGATCGAACAAGTATGGAATTCGCTTGCCCGTAACGCGCCGCGGGCTAGCGGTCACAGGATTTCGCTGCGTCCACTGCTGCATAATTGCAAAGGCAAAGAACCGCCGCACCGCGTACAGAATGAGGTTGTATCTCTTTGGCCCGACTTCAGGACGGGACGCCAGGAAATCATCGACCACGGTGCTATCGACTGAGTGCCAGTCGGCGATGTTGTGGTTGCAGAGATACCGGTCGAACAGACGCAACGTATGCGCATCGTTTAAGTACTTGCGGTTCAGTGCACGCTTGTATTGCACGAACTGATGGAGGAACGGCGCCAGGAAGCTCTGGAAATAGGGCGTGTTCATAGAACCTCCCCATCGCCCATGGCAACCTCGCGCAGGGCCTCGATTGCCACTTTCGTATAGATACGAGTGGACTCCGGCGAGCGGTGCCCAACATAATCGCCGATAGTCTTCAGCGGAAATTCAGCGTCGATCAGACGTTGTACGCAGGTGTGCCGGAGCGTATGCGATCCACCTTTACGCACCTTGATTTCCGCCTTCTGCAGATAAAACGCCACACTCGATGACACTGTGGCGGGAGTGACAGGGGAACGCGGAGCCACGACACGGAAGAAGAGATGGCGATCCTCAGTCTCAGGTCTACCTCGTTTGAGATAGTCGATCAGGGCTTCTGCCACTAGTCCGGCAAGTGGATACGCAGTCGCATGGCCAGCCTTGCGTTCCGGCACTTGGAATCGCTCGCGTTTCCAGTCGATGTCTTCCAACGTGAGTTTGGCAACCTCGTGGGCTCGCAGCCCATAGGTCGCAAGAAAAAGCAGGATGGCATAGTCTCGCCGGCCTCGGATTGTCCTCCGGTCCACCGCTTCCAACGTGCGGCGAACCTCGTCCCAGGTGATTGACCGGGGAACATCGGCCAGACGATATACCTGCGGCATACCGACCGCACCTCTGAGGTCCCGGTCGGTGATTCCTTCGCGATGGCAGAACCGCAGCAGCACTTTCAGATGACAACAAAGATCGCGGCGCGTGCAGGGGGCCATTCCCGGCGCACATTCCACGATGAAAGATGCCAGAAGCGCCGGCGACAGGTCGCCGAGTGAAGTGATTCCGGCTCTCCGCAGGTATTGCGCAAACTCGTGCAGATGGTGCCGGTACCCATGAATCGTGCTCTCCATCAGTCCGCATTCACTGCGCAAATACTCCTCGAATCCAGGAACCTCTGATTCAAGTGGAAATGGGTGGCGGTGACGATTATGCCTTACCGGGCCACCACTGGCCAGCCGCAGCATCTGACGTATCGCATTCCCAATATCAATTGCATGTTTTCGCAGCGAGGCTGATGTCTTTGCTGCCGATCCGTGCTGAACCAACCATTCGGATACAAATTCATCCACGAGAGAAAGCGCAGAAACAACATCTGTGCAGCCCCTCCTCTGTGCGAACTCAGCAAAGCAGAACAGCGGGGGTAACCGGCGAAAGACGGTGCGGGAAGAATATCCGTTCGCTTCCATCCATCCCACGTAGTCATCCATTTGAGGGCCAAGCCAACTCTTACGAATTCGGTCGATGGTTGAAGGTTTGGCATAAAAGTGTTCCAACATGAAATCCTCCGGTCGGAAATTTCCGACGGAGGCAATCATCCACCTAGCCCTGCCCGTTATGTGACCCGGAAATCACAGATCGCCTGTTGTCATGCGGGTCATCGCAGCATCGGGAACAAAACGATCAGCGCCACAAAAAGCCGATTTTGTTCCCGGGAACAAAATCGGCAAGCTCATAGAGCTTCGTTTCATCGAAGGTGCGTCGGGGGTTAGTGGTGGATTCGTGAATCGTGTCAATGGCAAGAAACTGGAACGCGCTGCTGTCCTGCATGATGCCCTCCTTGGGCGCGGGTTAAT
>Ga0210386_10001381_pt1 | contig 21708 bp, 18 predicted proteins | sample IncBWH32OmetaG_FD_160091 | JGI IMG/M metagenome (GOLD analysis project Ga0210386, IMG submission 160091) | Forest soil microbial communities from Barre Woods Harvard Forest LTER site, Petersham, Massachusetts, United States - Inc-BW-H-32-O ...
TCAATTGCGTGTCCTCCGGGGCTGGTCATTAGAGTATTGCCGTTCGAGCGATCTGCCATATAGGCCCAGTCACGCGTGAATTCGGTGCCCCACGCTGGCGTCGTTATGATCATCGTGCAGGAAAGCACGTTGCCAACGTAGCCCTCGGCGACCAGGTCTCTGACGCGATTGAACTCGCGGGCTCCGCGGGCCTGTAGCCCCACCATATGGTGGACCCCCTTACGGACGGCCAAATCACGCATCTGCTGAGCCTGCTCAGTGGTGGCCGCAAGCGGCCATTCGCAATAGAGATGCTTGCCGGCATTCAAAGCGGCCATCCCCAGTTGATGGTGAAAAGGCACCCGCACGCAGATCGAGACGAGGTCCACGTCTGGATGCTGGACCATTTTGTAAGGGTCCGCAAAAGCGTGGGGAATTCCGAAATGCCTGGCCGTTTCGTCTGCGGTTTCCTGGCGGCTCGTGCTCACCGCCGTGATCTCGAACTCGGGAAGCGCGCTCAAGGCTGGAATGTGGGCATCGCGCCCCCAGCCGTTGCGCATACTCGCTCCAATGATGCCAACACGGATTTTTTCTGTCGCCATGATGATTTTTCCTCTCTACTCTCAGGTGGACGCCGATGATGCCCTTATAGGTGCAGTCCATGTACTACGAGAATTCTAGAGCCTTATCACACCAGTGAGAAGAAGGCACAATGTAGGGACATAGTCACCATTTGGGGACCATGACGATGCCAAAGTTTAAGCCGATCATACTCGACGAGGATTGCGCGCACCGCCGCGTGCTGGAGCTGTTCAGCGTCAAGTGGACCACGATGGTGCTCCACTCGCTGCACTTCAACGGCGGCACGTGCCGGACCGGCGCCCTGGCGCGGAGCCTGCCGGGGTGCTCAAAGAAGATGCTCACGCAGACGCTACGCGAGATGGAACGGGACAGGCTGATCGATCGGAAGGTCTATCCTGTTGTCCCACCGATGGTCGAATACTCCCTGACGCCCATTGGCCGGCTCTTCATCGAGCCGATCGAGATGCTTTATGCGTGGGCGGCAAAGAACGACGACGCGTTGTCGAAGCTCAGGAGGAGGCGCAAGAAGCACGCGGCTTCGAAAGACAAAGCGATGAAGGTTCAATAATTCTCAGTCACGACCGGGCCGACGGCTCGAACCCAGAAGTGATCTAAATACGATTCACCGGAGATTAGTCCCGCTAGTCGGCTTCTCGAAATCTAGCCCGACCGTTCAGTGACTTCGTATTAGCCCGCTGGGTCCCGAGAGTGATCGAAGGAGTTTGCGCACCATTACCGTTGACATTCACTCAAATTTGTCCGGCTAACCGTCCGTCGGGAGGGCCAATAGTTTGCGCAGAAGTCGCGCCCGCGCTGAATTGCGCACTTCATCGTGATAGATCGGATCAAGCGAGAACACAAAGCGCTGATAGTACGCCGCTATCTCAGAGGCCGGCCAGTTGCTCGCCAAAGGCATCGCAACGCCCAGCGCTGCGATGAGACGTTGCGTTTGGCGCGAATCGGCGGGCAGTTCGGGACCATATCGAAGGTGGGTTCCAAGGGCGATATCGCGTACAATCGCGCGGCATTGAGCGTGAAGGGATAACTGCTCGGCGATAGCGGGACGCATACCGCGCGATTCAGCGGAGATCACCTTTGGCTCCGCCGCCGCGGGCGTCATCCGATCGCAAATTCGCACGTCCTGAGTATTCTTTGCAACGGTAAAGTAACACCAGTCACGGAACGGCGCTTGCTGCCGGCCCAGTGCTTGCCCTACCGGAATGTACCCGCACCACTTCGGATCGGCCGTTCCAACAGCTGCCAGGTCAGCAACGTAACTCGCATCATCGCCTGCCAGCGCGGGACTTGGATCCGCCGTCAACTGCTGTTGTGCCCGGCCGATGGCCGCGGGATTTTGTTCTAGGCCGCGGTAGACATCCTCCGGTCTGATCGCCGGCTCGATGACGCCCTCGAGGTAAAGGTGATCGACATCATAGCCGAGCCGCTCGAAGGTGGGGATCAGCACGCCGTTGTCCAGGCCGATTCCGGTCGAGTAGCGCTGCAGCGTGCGGCGCCGGCAGGCCAGTGCCGAATACCCCGGGGAGATCGGATCGAAGTCCATGAGAGGCCGGACTTTCCAACAGACTGATGCATCGTGTCGCGCCTCTGCGACCCGCTCGTAGCAGTCGGAGCGAAAATACGAGGCGCCTCCCGCGGCGAAGAAGATGTTGTAGCGCTGGTAGACCGCCCAGGAAATGTGATCGCACAGGGCGGGTTCGCCGATTTCTTGTGCGAAGTAGTACAGGAGCGTCTCGTGCGCGGTCTGCAGCCGATGACGGCGAAGCCAGCCGGGCGAAAAGGACAGCGCCACCCAAATCACCGTCGCGACCGCGGCAATGCCTAACAGCCACTCAAACAGCTTTCCGTATCGTATGGTCAACGGGCGCTCCTGCTTCTGACAGTCTATGTGACCGGCTCCCAGTCGTTGGGCGGCTTTTCTGGTTTGAGACATTGTAGAACTGCGACGGGCTCGCTTGCAAAGCCGGGTCCGCCCAGGGCCGAGTCTTGATAAGTCGGCCAGCGGCCGCCATTCCCGCAACGTCGGTCATGACGGCGCATCCGCCTTCAGACCGATGTGATCATTGACTGCATCGCGAAACCGCTGCTTGCACCCGAGGTATCGCTCTGTCGTCTGGACTGAGACATGACCCAGCGGGAACTGAATTTGTTCCAGCTCCCCTCCCGCCTGATGGCATAGTCGTGCACAGGTCCGTCGCAAGTCGTGCGGTGCGATCGTCGCCAAACCACAGCAGCTTGTCGCGTTTGCCTTCACAATTGCCCAGATCACCTTGGGCGTAAAACCGTCTCCCCAGATTCTGCCTGCCTTATTGATGGACCGCAGCCTTTCGCGGTTGAAAGTGGGTGAGATGAATCTGTCTTGCTGGACGTCACTGCTCTCACAAGTAGAACCGTGTAGTGGTGTCGGCGTGGAGATGGATTTTTCGATGGCAGGCACTGCAAAGTACGATGAGATTTTCTTCGACATCACCTCCAAGGGAACTGCGCGGCTGAATGTGATGGACCTGGAGATCTTGGGAAGCCCCGCATCGTTGACATCGCCAGCCATCACGCCGCAGCACTTGCCGGCAAAGCCGCTGATAGGAATCCTGGTCCACGCAGAGCCTAGGATGTTTCGGGACGGCTGATTTCATGACGCTTTCGGGATCCGCAGCAAGAACTCCTGCCGCTGCGAGTTCGGAAGTAGTAGATAAATTCGGCTGAGCGCCAACAGAAGCGAGTCAGCGTTGCCGGAGGCGTCTAAGCTGGCGCCTGCCAGAAAATCAGCGCAGATCATCTCCAAACAATGACCACGGGCCTTTTGACCACCCAACATCAACGAAGCGGTCTCAAGCGCCTGCTCGATCACCGCCAGCCGGCTCGTGTACATCTTGAAATAAAGCATCTCCCAAGGTTCGGTTTCCTGGCCCGTCAGATGTCGTTCCACCTCTCGCTTGAACTCCTCCTTAGGCAGTTCCTGCACTTTGTGCAACCAGGTTGCACAGACGAATTTCTGTCCGTCCCGACGCGCGACTTTGGCTAGCGCCATTAAGTAGTCGATATACTCGCGCGATACATCACGTAAGGTGGTGTGCGCCGCACAGCTCTCCGCGCATTCCGGACAGGTACAGTCCCACGGACGAACAGGCGAAAACCGACTGGCCCTCTTTTGTCCCCGAGTCCAGTAGATAACTAAACCGCGCCCTTCATAAGCTGTGCGCGTTATGAAAATACGGGCCCAGAAGTGGAATCATCAGATTCAAGTTTACAGACAGACCTCGCACAAGCAGTCCGACGTCACTGGCTTTCTCCTACTCACTGCGACCCTGACAGCCATCGCAATCGTTGTCAGCATCACTGGCCTCGCTCTGCCGAGCGCAACATTTGCGGCACGATTAGCACCGGCATCAGCGGGACGGACTTCGGGACGCTCCGGTGCGCCGGCAGAAGGGCTCCGGGAGCACCGGCACCGGCAACTCACCGCGAATGCGGCGAGCGTGAGTTTCGGCAGCGTGGCCGTCGGCAGCAGCGGATCGCAGTCGATTACTCTGACAAACTCCGACACAGCCAGTATCACGATTTCATCTGTAAGCGTTTCCGGCGCTGGTTTTGCCGTCGCAGGCCTATCCATGCCGCTGACGCTTAACGCGGGTCAGAGCATCGTCTTCTCGGCGAGCTTCACACCGTCCTCCGCAGGTAACGCAAGCGGCAGCATTTCGATTGTAAGCGACGCTCCCAGTTCTCCCATGACTATCGCATTGAGTGGAACCGGGATGCAGGCTCAATGGAGCATCACCCCGACGAGCGTGAACTTTGGCAACGTGAATGTGGGTAGCAATTCTTCGCAGAACATTACGCTCACCAACTCTGGAAGCGCCGCTTTGACGATCTCGTCGGCGACATTGTCTGGTCCAGAGTTCAGCATCATTGGACTCAGTCTGCCGCAAACAATTAGCCCAGGTGCAAGCGCAACATTTGGCGTGCAATTTGCGCCGGCAGCAGCGGGTAGCGATTCAGGAACCATCTCGGTTAGCAGCAATCCCTCTGGATCACCGGCAACCATCGCATTAAGCGGAACAGGCGTTCAGGGGAAACTCACCGCGAATGCGGCGAGTGTGAGTTTCGGAAGCGTGGCCGTCGGCAGCAGCGGATCACAATCGATGACCCTGACAAACTCCGGCACGGCGAGCATCACGATTTCATCTGCGAGTGCTTCCGGTACTGGTTTTGCAGTCGCCGGCTTGTCCATGCCGCTGAGCCTCAGCGCCGGTCAGAGCGTGAGCTTCTCAGCGAGTTTCACGCCGTCCTCCGCAGGCAGCGCAAGCGGCAGCATTTCGATTGCTAGCAACGCTCCAGGTTCTCCCATGGCTATTGCATTGAGCGGAACCGGGACGCAGGCACAAATCGCGGCTACGCCATCGAGCGCCGCATTCGGGAGCGTCGTGGTAGGCAACAGTAACTCGCAGACCATCACCGTCTCGAACGGTGGCAATGCGAGCCTGACGATTTCACAGGCTGCCCTGGCCGGAGCTGGTTTCAGCACCTCCGGAATGACCGCACCGATGACTATCGCGGCAGGAAAGAGTGCGACGTTCAACGCGATTTTCACGCCATCGTCTGCTGGCACTGTGTCCGGATCTGTCACGCTGGTCAGCAATGCGCCCAGTTCACCGCTTACAATAGCTTTGGGTGGAACTGGAGTGGCCGCAAGCTCACTACTGGCGGTGAATCCTACGAGCCTGAGCTTCGGAAACGTCAACGACGGAACTGCCACTTCGCTAGGCGTTACCCTCACAAACACCGGAAATGCCAACGAGACCATCTCCGGTGTCAACGCCACGGGCGCCGGCTTTAGCACCAGCGGTGTAAGCGCGGGAATCACGCTGGCCCCGAATCAATCAACCACGCTTACCGTGGCCTTCGATCCGGCGACCCCCGGAGCCGCGACGGGCACAGTGACCGTCACTAGCAGCGCTACAAATTCCCCAGCCACGATTTCGCTTTCCGGCACTGGTGTTGCACCCACATCTGTGGCGCTTTCCTGGATTGCCAGCACTTCGCCTGACATCGTGGGGTACAACGAGTACCGCGGAACTGCGCTGGGGTCGTACTCGAAACTTACCTCGTCGCCGTTTGCAGGAACCGCCTATACGGACACGACAGTACAGTCCGGGCAGCACATCACTTACTACTACGTAGTGACCGCGGTGAATTCCAGCGGTGTCGAGAGTGCTGATTCGAATCCGGTTAGCATTACTGTGCCGTAGATTTCAGAAGGCCGTCAGAGAAACAAATGCTCGAAGTCGCTCGCGTGGCCGGATATTCAGAGATGTAGGGCCGGGCATCCAATTTCCAGAATGAATCTCTTTTGAGAGTTTCCCACAGGACCCAATCCAAGCAGAAGCGGGCCAAGATGCCGATCGCGACCTACCCAGCGGCGGCGTGTAAGGAAGCCGAAAGCCAAGTTCTTTTCTGAGAAAGTTCTCGGCCGTCGCCGGGCGTTGTTTCGTCAACTCATACCAGTAACTAGACCCTTCACTTTCGCCGCGGTCGTCCAGAATGCGTAGTGCGCTGCATCTTCCACAAAGCCCTCAGCGCGTGATACGCCGTCAACATAACGCAGAGACCGACGACTGCACTGGCCACTCCGAGCACGAAGCTATAATCCACCTGAGAGCTAATTGCGCCCATTTCATCCTTCTGCGCCCAATTCGTTGCAGCGACAAGACCAAAACACAAGAGCCATAGCGAGCCGAACTGAGCGAATCGCTGCGGCGGCTATTCTTCATCCGACTCCTTAAATTCGGTTACAGCAATAGCCTATTGGTACTTCTTTTTTGGTACCCGTGGCATCACAGATCACAATCTGGAGTTGACGCTGTTTTGTGCGGTCGATTCCCTCTTCGAGACACGAAGGAATCAGTTCGGCGAACCGTGAGGGCTGCACTTTGTGCTCTGACCTGAAGAAACCACCGTCTGGCGCAAATGAAGCAACCGCGGAACCACAGAAAACCGTGCTTTCAGGTGGACTGAAATTCGGAGGGCGTGAACATGGTGAACTCGGTGCACCTAAAACGGAATAGACGGAGATATTTTCATGTAGGCACCTATGATGCAACGATCGCATCGATGTACGAGACGAAATCGCCACCGCACGGAAGAGAACGCGTCAATTCTCGACAGTTATCTGGAAACGGGCGTAAGATGCGCGCGAAGTGCCTGATTCCTCATCAATCCTCGGCCGCACAATTTCCCACTACCGCACCGGCGAAAAGCTTGGTGGCGGCGGCATGGGTGTGGTCTATAAAGCCGTTGACATTCGCCTAGAGCGCGCTCTCGCGTTGAAATTCCTGCCGCAAGACTTAGCCCACGACCCTCAGGCACTCGAACGGTTTAAGCGTGAAGCAAAAGCTGCTTCCGCGCTCAACCACCCAAACATCTGCACGATTTATGACATTGGTGAGCAAGACGGAGAACACTTCATCGCGATGGAGTTTCTCGACGGGCAGACCCTGAAGCATCACATTGCTGGCAAACATCTGGCGCTCGACGAGACGTTGGAACTGGCGATTGAGATTGCAGACGCGCTCAGTGCGGCGCACACCAAAGGGATCGTCCACCGCGACATCAAGCCCGCCAACATCTTTGTCACCGAGCGCGGCCACGCCAAGATTCTCGATTTCGGTTTGGCGAAGCTGCAGACGAAAGCGGGAACTGATCCTGACGTGACGCTGACTCAAGAGGCGTTGCAGTTGAGTACGCCGGGCGCGCCCATGGGAACGCTCTCGTATATGTCGCCGGAGCAGGCGCTGGGAAAAGAGCTGGATGGGCGCACGGACATTTTTTCTTTCGGTCTGGTGCTATATGAAATGGCGACGGGAAAACAGACGTACTCGGGGAATACTTCGGCAGAGATTTTCGATGCCATTCTGAATCGCGCGCCAGTGGCTCCGACGCAGCTGAATCCGGAAGTCCCGCGCAAACTCGAAGAGGTTATCGGCAAGGCGCTGGAGAAAGACAAAAACCTCCGCTACCAATCGGCGGCGGAGATGCGCACCGACTTGCAGCGGTTGAAGCGGGACACGGAGTCGGGACGCTCGACAGCGATGGCCAAGGAGGCCGAGCTAGCGTCCGCAAGTTCACCCACTGCAACGGTTTCTCCCACGCCAGCACGGGTTGTCGGAAAGGCTTCCGCAGTTTCGGCGGTTCCGGCAAAGACGCACGCTGTGAAGTGGCCGATACTGGCGGGCGTTGCGGTGGTGGCCGTCGTACTGGGTTTGGCCGGACGGCTTTACTTTGCCCGACGGGCGCAGGCTCTCACTGAGAAAGACACCGTCGTGCTCGCCGATTTCGCTAACAGCACAGGCGATCCGATTTTTGACGACACGCTAAAGACTGCACTCAACATTTCTTTGCGGCAATCGCCTTTTCTAAATGTCCTCCCCGACAGCGAAATGGTAAAGACCTTGCAGCTGATGACCCGTCCGGCTGACACGAAAGTCACGCCCGAAGTGGCTCGCGAGCTTTGCCAGCGCGCGCATAGCAAAGCCTACCTTGCCGGATCGATCGGCAGTCTCGGCAGCGAATACGTGCTGGGTTTGAAGGCGGTAAATTGCCAGAGCGGAGACACGCTCGCCGAGGAGCAGATGACGGCGGTGTCCAAGGAGAAGGTGCTGGACTCGCTGGGCAAGGCGGCAACGAAGCTGCGCGGGGAACTGGGCGAATCGCTGGCGACGGTGCAGAAATTCGATGTTCCGCTCTTACAGGCAACCACATCGTCGCTTGAGGCTTTGAAAGAGTACAGCCTTGGCGTAAAGGCAGCTAACGAGAAAGGCCCCTCTGCAGCCTTGCCTTACCATCAACGTGCTGTCGAGCTTGATCCGAATTTTGCCCAGGGCTATGACGCGCTGGGCATCGACTACAACAGTCTCGCCGAAATGGGACGGGCCAGCGAGTACTACACCAAGGCGTTCCAATTGAGAGAACGTGTTAGCGAGCGCGAGAAGCTCAGCATCGCCGCTGATTACTATCAGAATGTAACCGGCGAACTGGACAAGGCGGCTCAGACCCTTCAGGAATTCATTGAGAGCTACCCGCGGTCAGCCGGGGCTTATGGCAATTTGGGCAATATTCACTGCGAACTGGGGCAGTATGAAAAAGCTGCAGAAGTCACGAGGCATGCTTTGCGTCTTGCCCCGAATACCTTGCTCTTGTACGGCAATCTCGCCAACTTCAGTCTTGCCTTACAGCGATTCGACGAGACGCGGCAGATCATTCAGGAGGCGCAGGCGCGAAAATTTGACGATCTCACATTGCACAATGCTCTCTATGCGCTCGCCTTTGTGGGGGCGGATTCTGCGGCAATGGCGGACCAGCAGCAGTGGTTTGCGAGGAAACCTGACTATGAAGATTTTGGACTGGCGCTCGCATCCGACACCGAGGCGTACGCCGGCCATGTCGGCAAGGCGCGGGAACTGACCAAGCGGGCGGTCGATTCCGCCGTGCGAGTGGATAGCAAAGAGAATGGGGCGATATGGCAGGCGAATGCTGCTCTGGAACAATCGGCTTACGGCAATCCCACAGAAGCGCGTCAGTCCGCGGCAGGCGCCTTGAAGCTGGCACCCGCCAGCCAGGGCGTCGATAGTGAAGTCGCGCTGGCGTTTGCCATATCGGGCGATGCGGCCCGAGCCGAATCCTTGGCCCGAGACTTAGGGAAACGGTTCCCGCTGGACACGCAGATGCAGTCGCTTTGGCTGCCAGCGATTCAGGCACAATTGGCGCTCAACAAAAAGAACCCGGCTACCGCCCTGAATGTTTTGCAAGCTTCTTCAACGATCGAATTGGGGCAAATTCTGTTCGTCGCCAATCTTTCCTGTCTCTATCATGTGTACGTACGCGGAGAAGCATACCTGGCAGCCGGACAGGGCAACGCTGCCGCCGCCGAGTTTCAGAAAATTCTCGACCACAGCGGAATCGTGTGGAACTGCTGGACGGGAGCCTTGGCGCATCTGGGAGTGGCTCGCGCCAATGCCTTGCAGGCGAGAACTTCGCACGGCGCGGATGCCGATGCCGCGCGCGTCCGTGCGCTGGCCGCCTACAAAGGTTTCCTCGCGCTATGGAAAGACGCCGACCCAGACATTCCCATCCTGAAGGAAGCTAAAGCGGAGTACGCGAAGCTGCAATAACGATTGGAATTGACGCCGAACATGGCCGCATCCAGATAGATGTCGATAAACCTGTTACTAACACTTATCTGGAAGCAGGCCGGCCTCGGGCAACCGTATGACGCGGCGCGCAACGACACACGATCCTTCTGCTTCAAACCCTGGCCTCTAAATACACGCTATCGGCCCATTCATCGCCCACGAGCACGGTGCGTTTCGCTGCGCCCGTCTGAACGAAGCCAAGTTTTTCGAGTAGTCGAAGGCACCGCTCGTTCCGTGGGTCCACATCCGCGATAATCGAGGTAACGCCACGCGCCGAAGCACGGCTCACAATCGCGCGAACGGCCTCGCTCGCAATTCCCGTGCCCCATACACTGGGAGAAAAGACAAATCCGATCTCGTTGGCGCGCCACAATCCTGCCTTTCCGACAACCACGCCCTTAAACAGGACGACGAAGTCGTCTCCGGTACCGGCTTGCCGCGCGCGAATGGTTTCGCGCACGAACTCTTCCGTTTCCGCTAATGACTTGGGGGCACTCGACCAAAACCGCATGGCCTCGGGATCGGCAAAGATCGGATGGAGTGCGACTGCATCTCCGGCTCTGAAATGGCGCAGTTCAAGGCGCTCCGTTTTGATAGTAGATTTGCCCAGCGCCGTTTCCATGTGCAAATTTTATCTCAACTCCTAAACTAGGCCACATCCCAACAAGAATTCAAATCTTTGGCTTCCGGTGCGTTTCCTGGGTTTTGCCTATTTAGGTGATGGCATAACGAAGTCAGCCCCACGACGAGCCGAGTAAACTGTCATTTAGGGCCCGCGGCCCGCGAAACCTCATGAAAATCACTCAACGTCAGGGCAAGGCATTGCTGATGACGTTAACTCCTTTGATTTAAGCACGCCTTGATTTGCGACTCAGGGTCTTTCGACCCTGTGCGGTGTCCAGACCTAACAGAGCTCGGATCGAACGAGGCCGAGATGCAGATTATAGGTTGCGATCTACACGCTCGACAACAAACGATCGCGATGTTGGATACGGGTCTGTGGTCACCCTTGCGCCACAGGAAGGCATGTACGGTCGTGTCACCCGGCAGAGTCGCGAAACCCACTGCCGTACACTGCCAGCTGGCTCTTATACATCTTGAAATAGAGCATCCCCGGAGGTTTCTTTTCCATCGCCTCGATTGAATTTCGATTCCGGGGTTATAATCTCGCAAATTTCGGTCAGGTGCGATTTCGCTCAATCGTTCCGGCGTCAAGTGGATCCGATGCGCCAAAACAGTATTGGGGCGGGCGTCCAATCGCCCGTGATTGCATTCGCCGAAGACATCTGGGGGATCAGCATGCGTTCTCGAAGTAATCGGCTAGGTATGGCTTTCCTCGCGGTACTGTTTACATTTTCATTTACCGGCTGTCGAGGCTTGGGCACCCATCGGGAAACGGCCAAGAAGCCAAAACCTCGTCCGACCATTGTCTTCATGACGGATTTTGGCACTGCAAACGACGCAGTTGCCATCTGCAAGGCCGTCATCGTTGGAATCGTTCCGCGCGTTCAGATTATGGACATCACGCACCAGGTGACGCCATTCTCGATCGAGGAAGGAGCGCGATTTCTCGCCGGCGTGTCGCCTTACTATCCTGCCGGGACGGTTTTTCTCGCGGTTGTTGATCCGACTGTCGGGAGTTCGCGAAAGGCGGTCGTCGTCAAAACGAAAAAGAGCCAGCTCTTCGTGCTGCCCGATAACGGGCTGATCACGCCGGTCGCCGACCGCGACGGTGTCGAAGGCGCGCGAGAGATTACGAATACCACTTGGATGATCGGCGACAAAATTTCGTCCACATTCCACGGTCGGGATATTTTTTCGCCCGCGGCCGCGCATCTTGCTGCGGGCGAAGATTGGACGCTCGTCGGTCCCGAAATAAAAGAACTGGTTAGGCTGCAACCACGCGTAACAAAGATCGACGCGAAAGGTATCACGGGCGAAGTGATCGGGCTCGACGATCCCTTTGGCAGCCTGATTACGGATATCACAGGCGACGATTTCAAACAGCTCGGCTACACGCTTGGCGACGCGGTGAATTTCACAATTGGAGGAAAGCCGTTCACGTTTCCGTTCGTGAAGACCTTTGCAGCGGTCCCCGTCGGGAAGCCACTGCTTTACATCGACTCGCGTGGGCGGGTTGGCGTGGCGCTCAACCAGCAGGATTTTTCAAAGGCGTACAAGGTGACTCCGACCGTATCGATCTTCATTCAACGAAAGACGACCCAAGGAGCCTCACGATGAACGCACTTCAAAACCGCAAAGTCGGTCACCACAGAATGGTGCCAGCCAATTTCCGTCTCGCCTTTTTGATCGCTGCTACGCTCATAACATGTCTCTTGTCTGCGGTTCCACCGACGAATGCGCAGACTTATCGCGGGGCGATCCGTGGCGTTGTGCGCGATCCCTCCGGCGCAGCCATTGTCGGCGCGAACGTGGCCGCAAAGAATAGCGACACCGGCCTTGCCCGTACTACCACAACGGCTGAAGACGGTGGGTATGTCATATCCGAGCTGCCCGCAGGGACCTATCAAGTGGAAGCTGAATCAAAGGGCTTCGGAAAATTCACGAATAGCTCCGTTAGCGTTCAGGTTGGCCTGGAAACGCCGCTTGATATCACCCTTTCCGTCGGAGCCCGGGGCGAAAGTGTCACCGTAACCACAGTGACGCCGATCCTCGAGACTTCGCAGGACGTGCTTGGCGGAGCCGTGGACCAAGAACTCGTGGCCGAGTTGCCGCTGAACGGCCGCGATTTCGGAAAGCTGGTCGCGCTGGTCCCCGGCGTCACGGTGGAAGGCTCAGGCGTCGCAGGCACTGAGAAGGGTTTCGGGCAATTCAATATCAACGGGAATCGCGACCGTTCGAACAATTACATGCTCGACGGGACGGACAACAACGACCCGTGGTTCAACAATTCTGCGCTCAACCAAGTGGGAATCACCGGAGCTCCCGCCACACTTCTTCCCGTCGACGCAATCCAGGAATTCAATCTGCAATCGCAATTTCCCGCCGAATATGGACGCAATAGTGGTGGCGCCGTGAACATCATCACGAAGTCCGGCACGAATCAGCTGCATGGCTCCGTCTTCGAGTACTTCCGCAATTCGGCTCTCGATTCCCGGAATTTCTTCAACCCTGATGCCGACCCGAAAACGCTGTTCATCAACAACCAATTCGGCGGTTCGCTCGGCGGCCCGATCGTTCACGACAAGACCTTTTTCTTCGGCGCCTATGAAGGCCAACGCGAACGCGTCGGCTCGAACTTCAATCTTTCCGTTCCCAATTCGAGCGACATCACGCAGGCGGAAGGATTCGCCAAGACGGCAAATCCGGCCATCAACGTGACGCCTTTACTGGCGATCCTTTCGTACTTTCCGCTGGCCCCGCCGGGCTCGAATTCGGTGGCCGGCGTCGTCAACGACTTCAACAATCTCGACAATTTCATTCTCAAACTCGATCATCAGTTCAATTCAGTGCACTCCTTTGCTGTCCGCTATGCGTTTGGGCAAAACAAGCAGCAATTTCCGTTCGGCTCGCTTGGCGGATTCGGATCCGGCTCGCGACTGGCGCCTTTTGCCCAGGTTTCGCCGACGCGCGTCCAGGTTGTTTCGGCCAGCCTGCTTTCGGCGCTCAGCGGCACTCGCACGAACGAACTCCGCTTCGGTTACACGCGGTTCCGCAATTCTTTCACGTCGCTCGACGCGCTGAACCCGAATCCAAACATCCCGGATTTCGGCACCGGGCACACCGGATTGCCGGAGTTTGATTTTGCCGGCATCTTCGAGAATCTTGGCGCCACCGTCTTCAGCATCCCGCGTGCTCGTGTTAGCCAGAACTACCAGATTCTCGACAACTACACCCTCGTTCATGGCACCCATACGTTGAAGTTCGGAGGCGAATTCCGCCGCGCATGGGTTAGCGCGTTTAATGACAACTTCGAGCGCGGCCTTTTCAGCCTTTCGACGTGCGATCCGACCGCGTTTCCGACCGCCTGCGACGTACCGGTGGGTACGAGCGACCAGGTAAACATCCTTACTGAATTTTTTCTGGGGAACGCGTCTGCTTCCGCCAACACCGGAAATACGCAGCGCACCACTTACAACAATGGCGTCTCATTCTTCGCTCAAGATGAATATCGCCTGCGCCCCAACCTTACTGTGACTTACGGCTTGCGGTGGGAATATTTCGGCCCGATCAGCGAGAAAAATGATCTGCTGTCGAACTTTCCTTCCGGGGCCCTTTCTCCGGCAAACTTTCCCACAGCGACGCTCGAGATGGTTGGCCGTGGCGGCCTCGATGGTGCATACAGGCGTGACCTAAACAATTTTGGACCGCGTTTGGGCGTGGCCTGGACTCCGTTTGAGAACACCGTGGTGCGGGCGGGCTACGGACTCTACTACGACTACATTCCACAGGACCTGCTGATCGCGAACTTTACGAATTCTGCAGGACTTGCCACGAATCCGATCGGACCTCTGCCGGTTGTTTCCCTCGACTACAACCAGGGTGCATTCAATGGCTCTGGCACCGGCACGGTTTTCGGCCCGATCTCAACGGGCCCGAACAGCATTTTCGTCACGCCTCGGAATTTGAGCACCCCATACGTAAGCGAGTGGAATCTCAACATCCAGCAGCAAGTTGTGCATGGCGTTGCATTCCAGATCGGCTACGCCGGAAGCAAGGGAACGCGCCTCACCCGCCTTTACGATGCCAATCAGGACGGGCTGAATCCAAACTACAGCCAGGTGGCAGTGTTCAGCACCATATCAGACTCCACATATAACTCCCTGCAGACTCAAGTGCGCTTTGTGAATTGGCATCGTCTATCTGGATTTGCTTCCTATGTCTTTTCTAAATCGCTCGACGGAGCTTCCGACGGCATTGATTTCAATGGGTCGACGGCGGCGTTCCCTCAGGACTCCGACAATCTGAAAGCGGAGAAAGGGCCCTCAACTTTCGACGCCCGCCACCGGTTTACGACTGCCCTGAACTTCGGGGTTCCGGTTTGGAGCGGCCTTCCAAACAGACTTGCGTCAGGTTGGCAGCTCAATGCGATCGTCACTTCAATGTCAGGGCAACCGATCGGTATCATTACCGGTGGGGGGTTCAATGGGCGTCAGCGTCCCGACGTTGTGCCCGGCGTCCCGCGGATTCTGAGCGGAAGTCCAGCGAATGGCTATATCAACCCGCTTGCGTTCGCGACGCCCGCTGGAGAAGACGGCGATCTGGGTCGCGACGCAGTGTACGGCCCGGGATTCTGGAATATCGATTTCTCGGTTACGAAAGACACGCATCTCACCGAGCGGCTGGTCCTTCAGCTTCGCGGCGAATTCTTCAATATATTCAACCATCCGCAGTTCGCGCTACCTGGCGGTGTAATAAATCCTGGAGCGCCGCTCGCGGATTGTCCGGGTTGTTTTTCGACTCAGACCCCTGACGTCGCGCAGGGCAATCCTGGTCTCGGCGGTGGAGGTCCGCGAGTGGTGCAACTCGCCGCGCGATTCCAGTTCTAGCCGAGACCCCTTGTCACCCTCCGCGAGATCGTCGCATTTTAAAATAGATGGTGATAATCCCTTCTTGCCACCACCTGCCTCAAAGTGACGTGGGGTGACGATCCCTGTTCGCAACAGTTATGTGGGGAATGCGTGTCTAAGCGGGCTGAGAAAATCATTCCGCCCGTAGCGCTCGAATGGGATCGATTCGGGTTGCGCGCCAGGCGGGCAAGAAACACGCTGCAACCGACGCAAGGGTCATCACGGCAAACGCCGCTGCGAAAGCCAGCGGGTCTCGCGGGCTTACCTGATACAAGAGGTTGCCGAGCAAGCGCGTTAGAAGGAGTGCCAGGGCGATCCCGATAATCATGCCAGTTGTTGTCAGCAGCAAACCGCGTAACAGCACGAGACGCAGCACGTTAGAGGTGCCGGCGCCAAGAGCCATACGCAGCCCCAACTCTCGGGTGCTCTGCGAAACGGTGCACGACATCACGCCATAAAGGCCGATGCTGGCAAGCAGCAGCGCCAAGCCTCCGAACAGAGCGACCAAAGCTACGGCCACAAGCTCGTGGGAAGTGGAACGGTCAACTTGCTCCTGTAGCGTAATCATTTCGTATACGGCGAGGTTAGGATCGAGCGCGCGCACTTCGCGAATCAGCGCGGTTTGGACGGTTTGCAGAGGTTGCGTCGTTCGAATGTGGATGTCAGGTTCTATAGAGAAATACTGCTGGAGCGGAACATAGAAAAACGGTCGGGGCGCTTCATCCATGCTGTAGTATTTCGAATCCTTGACGACGCCGACGACTTGCACCCAATTGCCTTTCACTTGCAGACGCTGGCCGATGGGATTTTGCCCGCGCCAATACCGCGCGATCATGGTTTGGTTTACGATGGCGACACGCGCCGCGTTCTCATCGTCCGCGCGAGTGAATTCGCGCCCGGAGAGGAGCGGAATGCCCAAAGTGGCGAAGTAGTTGGGGCTGACTTCGTTAAATTCCGCCGTGGGCTGCTCATTCGGCGGCGGTTCGTAGCCGTCGACGGCAATGGGTGTCGAAGAGAATGATCCATAGCCGAGCGGAACAGCGCGGGCGTAGGCGGCCGCTTCGACACCAGGCAGCGCGCGGACACGCTGGATCAATTCATCCTGAAAAGTTCTGGCGCGCAACGCGTCATAGCCGGCGGCGACCAAAGGCACCCAGGTATCGAACACGCGCGTTGTGGTGAAGCCCGGGTCGGCGGTTCGAATCTTGCGCAGGCTTTGCATCAGCAAGGTTCCGCCCACCAACAAGATAAAACTGAGCGTGACTTGGAGGATCACGAGGCTCGAGCGGAACCATGCCCGGCCGCGGGCGCCCAGAACGGTGGACATCCCGGTTTTGAGCGTATCGGCAAGAGCAAGGTGGCGCGTCTGGAACGCTGGAACCAACCCAACAGCAAGCGTAACGACCAGGCAAATGGCCGCGCTCAACCCGAGGACACGGCCGTCGATTTGTCCGGGCAGATACATCACATCTCCCGGGAACAGCAGAACAAGCGCGTGACGGCACCAGTACGCCAGTAGCATGCCGCCCGCTGCACCGCAGGCTGATAGCAGCAAGCCTTCAGTAACGAGTTGCCTCAACAAGCGGCCAGGGCCGGCGCCTAGGGCAAGGCGAACCGTCATCTCATGCCCGCGCGCGAATGACCGGACGAGAAGCAAATTGCCGACGTTGGCGCAGACGATAAGGAGAACAAACATCGTGACAACAACCATGATCTCGAAGGTCGGAAGCAGATGACCGGCGTGATTGAAAGGCGTTTGCCACAGCGGCCAGACCTTGATGCCGCGGCCGCGGTTGGTGGCGGGATATGCAGCTTCGAGCCGCGTGGCAATGGCGGAAATTTCTTGCTGAGCTTGATTGCGGGTCACACCGGGCTTGAGTCGCACGTACGCTTCCGCCCATCGCGCCCTGCGATCTTCCAGTTTGTCGCTGCCGCCGTCGAAAACTTCCAGCATCGAGGCCGGCACCCAATACTCCATGCTCCGGCCGACAAAAGTCCCGTAGAACCCCTCGGGCGCGACTCCGATGATGGTGTGCACGACGTTATCGAAGCGCTGCGTCTTGCCGACGATTTCGGGATCGCCCTTGAAGAGCGTCTGCCAAAGATGATAGCTGATCACCACGAGCGGATGCGCGTTGCGGCCGGTGTCTTCGTCTGGCTCAAAGCCGCGGCCCAAAATGGGATGGACTCCAATCGCGTCAAAATAGTTTGCGGAGACGATGCTCCCGGTCATGACCTGAGCGCGTTCGCCAATGCTCAGAGTAGCGCCGGTGATTTTGCTGACAAAGAGGGTCTCACACAGCGTGCAGCTTCTCTCGACGTCGAGGAGATCGGGCCACGACATTTCGTCTCTCTCGTCACCCGCCGTTCCGGTTAGTGTCACCAGGCGCTCCTGGTGAGAAACGAGCGGATAAGGACGCAAAAGAATGCCTTCGACCCAGCTGAACACGGCGGCGTTAGCGCCGATGCCGAGCGTAAGGCACAGAATCGTTAGAGCGGTAAATCCCGGGCTGCGGCGCAGCATGCGAAAACCGAAACGAACGTCTTGCAAGAAATTTTCGATCAGGTTTGTGCGGCGCATGTCACGGCACTCCTCCTTGACCTGTTCAACGCCGCCCAAGGATTGCCGGGCGGCGCGGCGAGCTTCCTGGGGATTCATGCCCTGAGCCACGAATTCGTCGATTTGATTCTGCAGATGAAACTGAATCTCGTCGCTGAGATCCAGCTCCGCTCTGTCCTTAAGGAAAAGCGAGCGCAAGCGAAGCGGCAATTTGTAATACCAACGCATGGTTCCGGCTCCCTAAGACGACATCTCCAGGACCAGCCCGATGGCCGATGAAAGGCGCTTCCATTGTGCTTGCTCCTGGCGCAGGTACTTTGCGCCGTCCGGGGTCAGGGAATAATATTTGGCGCGGCGATTGTTTTCCGATTCGCCCCACTTGGCGCGAATCCAGCCCTGTTGCTCGAGGCGATGCAGCGCGGGATAAAGCGCACCTTGATGGACCTGCAAGACTTCTTTCGAAACCTGACGAATGCGTCGCGCGATGCCCCAGCCGTGCATGGGCTGGATCGCGAGCGTCCTCAGAATCAAGAGGTCGAGGGTGCCTTGGACCAGGTCGGTTGGCTTAGCCATTTCGAGCCTCCTGTCGATAAATGACAGGGCAACAGTTTAGACTCCTATCAACGAATTAGGGAAGCAGAAATTTCAAGAATCTCCGCTGAAATTCGCCAGTGAGCCGCCGCGCAAAAAATCCCTCCCGCCGCTCGATGTGAGAGCTATGATGCGTCAGCAACCGATAGTAAATGAGCAGGCCGATGAGGCTGACGTTGCGGTCAGAAGCTGCTTATAGCAGAATCCCATGTTCGTCGCAGACTGCTTAAGACGCATGCAGTTGCTCTCCCGCCGGCCAATCGAGCGCTGGCTGCGGACGAGTCGTTGACTCAAGCTTGTGCTGCAGCTTTCGATGTGGGAGATCTGATAAAGCTATCTGCTTTGCGCCGCCATGAGAAGGGGGTCGTGCCTATGTTTCTCGATTTTTACCATTTGCACCAGCAGCCGTTTGGCGTCACGCCCGACCCGGCGTATCTGTATCCGAGCCGGACGCACTGCGAGGCGCTCGACTCGCTCACAGAGGGAATCCTGGGCGGACGGGGATTTCTGGCGCTGATCGCGGAGCCAGGAATGGGCAAGACGACGCTCCTATATCAAGTGCTCGAGGGACTGCGCGATAGGGCGCGTGCCGCATACCTATTCCAGACGCAGTGCAACTCGCGTGAATTTTTTCAATACCTTCTGAGCGAGCTAGGGGTCGATTCGACGGGCATGGGACTTGTAGCCATGCACAATAAGTTGAACGAAATGTTGTTTGCCGAAATGCTGGCGGGCAGGCGATTCGTCCTGATCGTCGATGAGGCGCAAAACCTGGACGATTCGGTGCTCGAAACCATCCGCCTGCTTTCGAACTTCGAGACGTCGCACACCAAGTTGCTGCAAATCGTTCTGGCCGGGCAGTCGCAACTCGGCGAGAAGCTGGGGCAGAAGCAGTTGGCGCAACTGCTACAACGCATTACGGTGGTGAAGTATCTGGAGGCCCTGTCACTGGAGGAAACAGCCGGTTATATCCGGCACCGGTTGAAAGTGGCGGGCCATTGCGGCGGCGCGCTATTTGAGCCGGAGGCCGTGGCGCTCATCGCCGAGCGAAGCCAGGGCATTCCGAGGAACATCAACAAAATTTGCTTCCAAGCCTTGTTGGAAGCACATGCCCAAGGACGCCCCACGGTGTCGCGAGACATCGTCGAGAAAGCGAATCGTGAGTTGGACGTCGTGGTCACTGCTCATCCGACGCCAACACCAACGCTATCGTCTTCGCACGGGGATACTGATTCTGCGGAGGCAGCCAGCGTTCCTGCGCCGCCACAGCTTTCCTACAAACCGCTCGCGGAATCTCGCTCGCCTAGCTGGAGTCTGTGGACGGGCGCACTCGTTGTCATTCTGCTGTCCACGGGCCTAGCCCTGCCGCGCGGTTTGAGTTCGGATGCGCCCAAGTACATCGTCTCCAAGACGCCGGCGGAGTTAAGCGTCAGTCACGAAGGTCAACTCTCCCTGACACGCGAATTGGGGCTGAAGATCAACCGCATCGCGATTGATCCCGGCCACGGGGGGTACGATACCGGCACGATCGGGCCCCACGGTCTGCTCGAGAAAACCCTGTGCCTCGATGTGGCGCAGCGGCTGGGCCAAATGATCGAAGAAAATATTCCGGGTGTGGAAGTAGTTTACACACGTAAGAACGACAGGCACGTTTCACTGGAAGAGCGCACGGCGATCGCAAATGGTGCCAACGCGGACCTTTTCATCTCGATTCACGCGAATTCTAGCAACAACCGCGATGCGCGGGGCGTCGAAACGTATTCCCTCAGCCTGACAGCTTCTCCGGAATCCACCGAACTCGCGACGCGCGAAAACGCGCTCGCGCAGTCTTCCCTCCATGATCTTCCGGAACTGATCAAGAAGGTCACACGCGACCAGAAGATCGCGGAATCGAAACAGCTCGCCGTGGATATCCAAACCGCGCTCTCGCAGGAACTCCAGCTCGTGAGCCGGCGCGAGACGAACCGCGGGGTGAAGCAGGCACCCTTCGTCGTTTTGATCGGCGCCAACATGCCTGCGGTGCTTTCGGAGATTTCCTTTGTCAACAATGCGAGCGACGAGAACCTGCTGCTTGAGAGCGGCCAGCGCCAGCGCGTCGCCGAAGGGCTATACCGCGGTATTGCGGCCTACCTCGATAGACTGCACAGTCTGTCTCAGAAGAAGCAGAAGCTTCTCGGTGAAAACCCATCCCACGCATCATCCGGAGTCGCAACAGACGCAGTCGGGCGAAATTAGAGTAATTCCACCTAGCCGCTCTCTGATTTTTAGCGGGACAAAACGTGCTTACCGACATTCCCTGCGTTCGGTCCACGACGATTCGATTCTAGATCTTCTACATTTCGGGTCCCGCACGCCATTAAAGCTCGCTATCCGGTCCACCCAAAAAACGAATAGCGCCTTACTGCATCTCTTGTTGACAACGACAAGTCAACGGAGAATAATCCGCGCCGCACCATGCTCCCGAACGTGCGCTTTTTCCGATCAACGCCGTGCCACCAGATAAGGAGACCATGCCATGAAGAAAGGTCACTGCAGAGACCAGTCCCTCGGGTTGTCTTTTGGTACTAGCCGAACCTTTTCGAATTTTGGAAAGAACCGAGGTACGTTCACAGCTGGCGGGCTGGGTATCGCCCTCACATCGCTGCTCATTGCGCTGCTGTGGGGATCATTGGCGAGCGCCCAAAGCACAGCGCCCTTCACGGATTTCAGTTCCTATGTTCATTGGATGCAGAAAAACCACAAGGCACCGTTTGATCGCGATGGAGCCGTGATGCCTCCCGGCGCTGCCGCAGCATTACGCGAAACTGCAGCGAAGAAACACACCCTTGAGGCAATGAATGCCGCGGCTATCACCAGCAAGTATCACAATGTCCAAGTAAATCAGGATAGAAATCCGTGGCCGAAGGCCGAGCTAGGATCCGCGATTGACCCCTCCACCGGGACAAGTTGGGTGGTAATGGCCAATGACTTCCGCGAGAATTACGACCACGAGTTCTACCATGTCTCGACAAACAACGGCCAGGCATGGACCGATGATTCGATGGTGGGAGGAAACGATCCTTTCAGCGGATTTATCCCACTCACTTTTCAGAGCGATCCGGGCGTCTCCTTTGACAGCGCAGGCAACAGCTACCTTTCCGATATCACCGGCAACCTGATTTTCGACGCAAGCAACCTATACGAGAACCTGGATACTGAAATCGACGCGGTCCAGGGCTTTTCTCACGGCACGTATACGTCGTTACTTCCAACACCGATTGAC
>Ga0210386_10001382_pt1 | contig 21700 bp, 19 predicted proteins | sample IncBWH32OmetaG_FD_160091 | JGI IMG/M metagenome (GOLD analysis project Ga0210386, IMG submission 160091) | Forest soil microbial communities from Barre Woods Harvard Forest LTER site, Petersham, Massachusetts, United States - Inc-BW-H-32-O ...
TCACTCAATACAATAATATCAGTACCGCTGGTTATTTTTTCCAACTCCTTCATATCCTTAGCAGACATTACTGCACCGGTAGGGTTATGCGGAGTGTTTATCATTATCATGCGCGTGCGCTGGTTCACCAATTTCTTTACCTCGTTCCAGTCTACCGTATAGTTTGGCGCTTTCAACTTTACATAAATTGCAATGCCCCCGTTCAGTTCTATGGCAGGTACGTAGCAGTCGTATGCGGGTTCAATAATTATTACTTCGTCGCCTTCGTTCACTACTGCCGTAATAGCGGCATAAATAGCTTCGGTTCCGCCGGCGGTAATGTTTATTTCCTTTTCAGGATTGTAAACCACGCCGTACAGGTCCTGCATTTTAGCTGCAATAATTTCGCGTAGCGGCATAATGCCCTGCATAGGTGAATACTGGTTCAGGCCTTTTTTCATGTATTGGTCAACCAACGACACCAGTTCGGGTGAACATTCGAAATTGGGAAAACCCTGTGAAAGGTTTATGGCATTGTGCTGGGTCGCTAAGGCCGACATTACCGAAAATATGGTTGTACCTACGGTAGGAAGCTTTGAATGTATGGTTCCTGTATATTGAGGCATGCTTTTTTCTTTATTGGCAAAGCTACCAAAATTTAGGGTTGCGAGTTTTGTTTCCTATGCGGGGCGACTCTTGTGCCCTGCTTGCTCCCGAGCACTCGGGACTAACCCGCGCCCACCTTTACCTAGTTCAAAACAAATTAAATGGCACGGAGCACAGCGTTAGGGATAGAAGCGGAAAGCCCGCAGCCGACCTTAGGAGGCGAGGACTTGCAGCGTATAGCCCGGCCCGTAGGGGAACGCCCTAATCACTTGAGATTATTTTGTACTTAAATAGCTTTGCAATATTTCTTAGATTTGAGAAATGAGAAAGCAATTACTAGTTGCACTATTGTTTATTACCCGCCTTAGTGTTGGGCAAACATTCACCTTCACGCAAAGATTCAGTGATGATTCATTAGGTAAATATAATTTCAGGGCAAGCTCTTTTTATGTATCTGATACGAGCAAGAAAGTATGGATGGTGGGAGGAAAGGATTTAAGAGGGTATACGAAAAAGAAAGTGATAGAATGGATCGGCAAACCGAATAAAATAGACTCGCTGAAAGATGGCAGGGTGTATATGAATTATACGATTACAAAACCATACTTATATATGTATTTGCGTATCAGGGAGAATAAAGTTATAAGCGTTTCAGATACTATAAATAAGCATGACCCTGTTCATTCTGTGAAGTGATAAACTGACTATAGTTTTATTGTATTTTATTGTTATTATCAATAGAAAATGAGGGTAGTTGAAAACTCTATGCATTTTGTCTATTCAAAAATAAATGCTTGTTATAAATTTACTTTTCAGAAAAGTATAAATAATAGGATGCGATTTGTTAATCAAAGTAATAATAATCATTATAAATAGGGGGTTTCTGTTTTTTGACGACCTGAAACACTCAAAATACTGTAAATCAATTAGTTGAAAAAATAAAAGTACTTGAAAACGGAAACCCCCTGAAACACCTTACATGAGTTAAAAGTTTATAAAGTGGAAAGTTGTAAAGTAAAATGGAAGATGTTTTAACCCACGAGCATTCGGGGGCAGGCAGGCTCAACATGACATAATCTTAACTAATCTGCGGTATCTGCGTTCCATGCCTTAATCTCAGGCTCAACCTAAAGTAATAAACCTGCCATTTTGACAATTTTTAACAGACAAAATCACCAAAACATGACACGAAAGCCTACATTTGGCACCCGTAAAAAAATGGCACACTATTTGCTAGTGTAAAAGTAGAAAAACAAAAACAAACTATACTAACCCAAAAACAAAACAAATCATGGCAAAAAAAGTAAACTTCGTACCTCAGGGCGACCGCGTACTGGTTGAAGCTGCTGAAGCAGAACACAAAACAGCTGGTGGTATTATTATACCAGATAGCGCAAAAGAAAAACCTCAGAGAGGAATTGTAGTAGCAGTAGGTCCTGGTAAAAAGAAGGACGAACCTGTTACCCTTAAAGTAGGTGACAAGGTATTGTATGGCAAATACTCGGGCGCTGAAATAGGCATTGACGGTAAAGAATACCTTATCATGCGTCAGGATGATGTATTAGGCTATTTCGAATAAAAAAACCAATTTGGTAATTAGTCCATTTGATAATTTGATGATGCGAAAAAATCAAATTCAATTATCAAATCACCAAATTATCAACGGCGTAGCTCTCATGAGTTCCAAAGCGTAAATATGATTTACGAATAAATCATCAAATTAAAACAGTATTAACAACAATAAAAAACTAAAAAAATGGCAAAGGACATAAAGTTTGATCTATCGGCCCGCGACGCAATAAAGAAAGGCGTTGATGCATTGGCTGATGCAGTAAAAGTAACATTGGGACCAAAAGGACGTAATGTTATTATTGACAAGAAATTCGGCGCTCCGGTAGTGACCAAAGATGGTGTTACCGTTGCTAAAGAAATAGAATTGAGCGATCCTATACAGAACATGGGCGCACAATTACTTAAAGAAGTTGCTTCTAAAACAGCTGATATTGCCGGAGACGGAACTACAACTGCTACCGTGCTTGCACAAGCTATTGTAACAGCAGGTTTAAAGAACGTTACCGCAGGTGCAAACCCTATGGATCTGAAGCGTGGTATTGACAAGGCTGTGTTGGCTATTGTAGAAAACCTTAAGAAGCAATCGAAATCAGTTGGTAACGATAATAAAATGATAGAGCAGGTTGCTACTATTTCTGCCAACAACGATTCATTTATTGGTAAGCTTATTGCTGAAGCAATGGCAAAGGTTAAGAAAGAAGGTGTTATTACCGTTGAAGAAGCGCGTGGAACTGATACAACTGTTGAAGTTGTTGAAGGTATGCAATTCGACAGAGGGTACCTTTCTGCTTACTTTGTAACCAATACAGATAAGATGGAAGTGGTGTTGGAAAACCCATACATCCTGATATATGAAAAGAAACTTTCTTCCATGAAAGAACTTCTTCCATTATTAGAAAAGACCGTACAAACCGGCCATCCTTTACTAATTATTGCTGAAGACCTTGACGGAGAAGCATTGGCTACCTTAGTGGTAAACAAAATGCGTGGTTCGTTGAAAGTTGCAGCTGTAAAGGCTCCGGGCTTTGGCGACAGAAGAAAGGCAATGCTTGAGGATATTGCAGTATTGACCAATGGCGTATTCATTTCGGAAGAAGGCGGATACAAATTGGAAAACGCTGACCTTACCTACTTAGGCCGTGCTGAAAAGGTTACCATTGACAAAGACAATACAACTATTGTTGGGGGCACAGGTAAAAAAGCTGACATCAATGCACGTATCAGCCAGATCAAGGCTCAAATTGAGAACACAACATCTGACTACGATAAGGAAAAACTACAGGAACGCCTTGCTAAATTAGCAGGTGGTGTAGCTGTATTGTATGTTGGCGCTGCTACCGAAGTAGAAATGAAAGAAAAGAAAGACCGTGTTGACGATGCTTTACATGCTACCCGTGCGGCAGTAGAAGAAGGTATTGTTGCAGGTGGTGGAGTAGCTTACGTTCGCGCTTGCGAAGTACTTGAAAAACTGAAAGGCGAGAACGAAGATGAAACAACCGGTATCGCGATCATCCGTCGTGCACTGGAAGAGCCTCTTCGCCAGATCGTAGCTAACTCAGGTACATCTGATGGTTCAGTAGTACTTCAGAAGGTGAAAGAAGGCAAAGGCGACTTTGGTTTCAACGCGCGTACTGAGAAATATGAAAATATGTTTGCTGCAGGTGTAATAGATCCTACCAAAGTAAGCCGCGTGGCTCTTGAAAACGCAGCTTCTATTGCAGGTATGATACTTACAACCGAGTGCGTATTATCAGAAGAAAAAGAACAAAATAAGCCAGCTATGCCACCAATGGGAGGCGGAATGGGCGATATGATGTAATATCTTCAATTCAATGTAAAGGCCCCGGAGCGAGAAAATTTGCTTCGGGGCTTTTTATGTATAAGTACCCTTTAATGATAACAATCATTGTTCCTGAAAGGGGCATTTCAGGGGAATTGTTAATTTTGCACGACTTTTAAGACATTATACGATATGTGTGTTGTGAGTAACAGGTGTTTAGCCGCCAGTATTATTCTATTATTTTTTGCATCTGTTTCAAACGGCCAGGTAACCTCAGCAATTGATAAAGATGTGTTTGCTGCAGGTGTTGGCTTTGGCGGCGGCCTCGGTGCACCCGGTATTTCATATAATCTTGTTCCTGACCATACTGTGAATGTTGCCCCTGCTATTATAGTTTCATATGAACATATATTTGAAGGAACTTTTGGTATAAGTGGCTATTTAAATTATTCGTCGGCTAACCTATCGGCAACCGACCTGCCGTATACGGTATACAATGCCTTGGGCACCGTGGCTCAGAGCGGTACCTTGAGCGATAAGGCGCATGGTAGCTATATTAACTTAGCAGCAAGGGGGCTTTACCACTTTAAAACGAAAGATAATATAGAGCTTTATGCCGGAGTTGTTTTTGGTTATTCATTCACTACCTATTCTTCAACAGTTACAACCTCGCAGGGATCATACCCCACAAGCAGCTTTTATCCGGGTATAATATTTGGTGCGGTTGCAGGCCTTAGGGTATATGTTACAAAACAGGTTGGGCTATGGGCCGAGCTTGGCTACAGCGGTATGCCGAATTACCTGGCCGGTATTGGTGTGGCATATAGACTAGGCAGGTTCTGATATATATTGAAATGGTACTTACCATATTCTATTCTGTAAATACTTGAAAATACTTGTTATTCAAACAGCTTTTATTGGCGATATAATACTTGCCACACCGGTAATTGAGAAGTTACACCAATACTTTCCTGATGCACATATCGATTTCTTATTACGCAAGGGCAACGAAGGTTTATTGGCAGGCCATCCGTATTTGAATAAGGTTTTAATATGGGACAAAAAGACATCGAAACTTTCGAACCTTAACCAGATAATAGCTGATGTAAAGCGTGAGAAGTATGATAAGGTTATAAACCTTCATCGCTTTGGTAGTTCAGGCCTTGTTACACTATTCTCAGGCGCTGCCGAAAAGATTGGCTTTCACAAAAACCCATTTGCATTCTGTTACACCAAAAAGGTAAGGCATGTTATTGGTAATGGTAAGCATGAAGTGGAAAGGAATATAGAACTCATAGCAGACTTTACTGATAACAAGAAAACGAATCCTCGTCTGTACCCATCTGTAAAAGATATTGAACAGGTAAAACAATATAAGGCCAAGCCCTATATATGCATAGCGCCGTCATCGGTGTGGTTTACTAAGCAATTTCCTAAACATAAATGGATTGAGTTCTTAGATGCAATAAATGGAAGATATAAGGTATACTTAATAGGTGCAGCCAGCGATAAAGAACTTTGCAATCAAATTATTGCTTCCAGCCGGAATAAAGAAATTGAGAACCTGTCAGGTAAGTTGTCATTTCTTCAATCGGCTTCATTGATGCAGGATGCTGTGATGAACTATGTGAATGATTCAGCACCCATGCATATTGCCTCGGCTGTTAATGCACCTGTTACAGCAGTGTTCTGCTCTACGGTTCCGGCTTTTGGTTTTGGTCCGTTGTCCGATAAATCATATGTAGTTGAAACCGAAGAGAATTTAGACTGCCGCCCTTGTGGCTTGCATGGATATAAGGCATGCCCTAAAGGGCACTTTAAGTGCGCTGAAACTATTAAGATAGAAAAACTGGCAGGAACGCTTGTTTAGCGGCGGTGCTTATTATCCCGTTCAAAATGAACGGCGCTACCAATTACAAATACGGCCGGGCAATCATTAAAGCTCTTCTTCTCATTCCGCCAGTCTTTAATTGCCATTGTTCGTATATATTCGGTTTGCAGAGAAATATCAGATGCAATACAAAGCAATGTTTCAGGCCTGCATGTGGCCATCAAGTCTTGTATTAAAGCATCATTCCGGTAAGGAGTTTCAATGAACAGTTGTGTTTGGTTCTCCTTATAGGCTTCGTTCTCAAGTTGCTTTATCCTGGTCTTTCTGTCAGCCGGTTGTTTGGGCAGGTAACCATGAAACGCAAATTTCTGACCATTCAAGCCTGATGATATAAGAGCAAGCAGAATGGAGGATGGGCCAACTAGCGGTACAACTTCCACTTTGTGCTTATGGGCGAGTTTCACTACTTCGGCTCCAGGGTCTGCAATGCCGGGGCAGCCTGCATCAGACAAGAGTCCAACGTTCTTACCTTTTAGTAAACTATCAATATAATGGCCAATGTTATCGAGTGATGTATGTTCGTTAAGTAAATGGAATGTGAGAGAATCAATAGGTTTTGTTATGCCAGCCCTTATCAGGAAACGCCTTGCGCTCCTTGCATCTTCAACAATAAACTCATCCAATGATTGAATGACCTCTTTGTTGTATGCGGGTATAGCCCTGTCGATAGCAGAATCGCCCAGCAGGCTGGGAATGAGATATAATATACCCTTTGTTGTATCGCTCATTCAATTAAGGCAATTCGCCTTTCTTTAATTTATCAGCAATAATGCCACAAGCCTTATCAATTATGTTATACACTTTCTCAAACCCTTTCTCATCACCATACCATGGATCAGGTACCGAGTCTTTAGAACCAGGATGGGCCGCTTCGAGAAACAACTCTACCTTATTCCTTTCTTCTTCATTCATTGCCAAGAGCATAATGTCAGAGTAGTTGGCACTATCCATAACATATATGCGATCGAATTTGGCAAAGTCTGCGCTTTTAAATTGTTTGGCTCTGTGTGACGAAGTATCAAGCCCGTGCGTCAGTGCATTGGCCATTGTTCTCGCGTCGGGCTGTTGTCCGGCGTGTGCGCCTGATGTTCCTGCCGAATCAACTTCAATGCCGGTAACATTTTTTTCTGCCAGTTTTTTAATGAGTAAGAACTTTGCCAAAGGTGAGCGGCAAATATTGCCATGGCAAACCATATATATCTTTTTATTCATAGCAAGTAATAATTGCAAAGGTATTAAATATGAACATCCATAATAAAAAAGAGAGGCTGTTTGGGCCTCTCTTTTTTACTGTAGAATTAATATGTTTTATTGGTAGTTAGAAAGAGTGATTTTCTTTTCAAGTTCAACAATGTACCCTTTGAAACGCTTGTCAGTGTCAATTAGGTTGTTTACAGTTTTGCAAGCATGCAGCACGGTTGCGTGGTCTTTACCACCGCATTGCAATCCAATACTGGCAAGAGATGACTTAGTGAAACTCTTTGCAAAGTACATGGTTATCTGGCGTGCTTGTACAACTTCTCTCTTACGTGTCTTGGACTTGATCATTTCAATTGGCAGACCGAAATAATCGCATACCACTTTTTGTATATAGTCTATAGAAACTTCACGGGCTGTATTCTTTACAAACTTGTCAATCATTTGTTTGGCAAGTTCAAGTGTAATAGCTTTTTTGTTCAATGATGATTGGGCAACCAATGAAATAAGTGCGCCCTCCAGTTCGCGAACATTGCTATTGATACTATAAGCAAGGTACTCAACTACATCACTTGATATGTCAAGACCTTCTGTATATATCTTTCTTTGAAGTATGGCAATACGGGTTTCAAGTCCTGGCATTTGAAGATCAGCTGCAAGTCCCCATTTGAAACGAGATAGTAAACGCTGCTCCATACCTTCAATTTCAACCGGAGGCTTATCGCAAGTAAATACTAACTGCTTGCTGTTCTGATGGAGGTGATTGAATATATGGAAGAACACATCCTGTGTTTTTTCTTTCTTGGCAAGGAACTGTACATCATCAACAATCAATACATCGATCATCTGGTAGAAGTTGATGAAATCGTTCTGTGTATTGTTCTTGGTAGCGTCAATAAACTGCGTGGTGAATTTCTCAGACGATAAATAAAGAACTGTCTTGTTAGGGAAGTTGTTCTTTATCTCTAATCCTATGGCATGTGCCAGGTGAGTTTTGCCAAGGCCAACACCACCATATATAAATAATGGATTGAAAGATGTTCCTCCTGGCTTTTGAGCTACAGCAAAACCTGCCGAACGTGCAAGACGGTTACAATCACCTTCAATAAAGTTCTCGAAAGAATAGTTAGCGTTAAGTTGCGGAGCAACGTCAACCTTCTTTAATCCGGGAATGATAAATGGATTGCGAATAGGGTTCTTATTAATATCAATTGGAATATTAACGGGTTGTCCTTTTGCAGCTTGTTTATTAGAGCCGGGAATCTTTACAGTATAGGGTTTCGCATTACGGGTGTTCTCCATAACAATACTGTACTCTAAGCGTGAATCAGAACCGAGTTCTCTCTTGATGGCTTTCTTTAATAAAGAGATGTAATGTTCTTCAAGGTACTCGTAAACGAATTGGCTGGGCACTTGAATGGTCAATACACTATCCTTTAATTTAATAGGCTTAATCGGTTCGAACCACGTTTTAAAGCTTTGTGGAGTTACGTTATCCTTGATAATCGTAAGACATTGTTCCCAAACTTTAACGTGTGTTTTTTCCATTAGTAAATCAGAAGTATAATAGTTTTAACTGAGTATATTTTTCGAATTATTTCTTGCGATATTTTAATATTGGCAAATCAAAGCAAATCATTTGAAATAAAAAATTTTTTCTGCTATTGTTTTTCTTAAAAAAAAATATATATATAACACCACTTTATTTATTCAGTTCTTGAAATTACCTATAAAATCAAGCTTTTTCAAAGATACTGATTTTTTTCTCAAAAACAAAAATCAGGTCGCAATTATAAATAATAATTTTAATGTGCAGTAAAAAAATGTTAGAAAAAATATTTATGACCATTAATGTTGAACTAAAGCAAATTCTATTATTTTTGACAGAATTAATCTACAGACATAAACATGAAAAAGAATTATTTGATTCTCAGTTCACTTTCGCTTGCTTTTATTATTGGAATGACATCATGCAAAAGCCACGATGCACCTGCAATGCCTACAGAAGATGTAATAAAGGATAGCGCAAAAGCTACTACCGTTACTAATCTTGGGCTGCTTATGACCAATATACCTTCTCCAACTGATTTGGCAAAAGAATTGTCTAAAGAAGGAGTTCAGTACAATAAATCACTATTAAATTCAGCCGATAAAGGAAGCAGTTACTCAGGCACCTACCAGCAAGCTGTTAATATGGGTATTTATGGCGCTGATATGGGTTATGCAGCTAGTTATGGTCAAATGCAGGATGCTACTCAATATATTATCCAGGTAGCGAAGCTTGCCTCGGCACTTGGTATTACTTCAGCGTATGACCAAAGACTGATGGATCAGTTTAAAACCGCAACTACCAATAAAGACTCTTTAAGTATTGTTATTCAGGCCGCGTTCGATAGGGCACAGAAGGAGCTTTATTCCAATAAACGTGCTTCTACCAGTACTTTAATCTTTTCGGGAGGTTGGATAGAGGGACTATATTTAGCTACAAGCATGGTAAAGGATGAAAAGAACGATAAAAATGCAGACCTGTATGGCAGAATATGGTCTCATATATATGCGTTCAGTTATCTGCAAAAAGCGTTAACTGACTACCAAAGTAATGCGGACTGTGCTAATATGCTTAAAACCTTACAGCCTTTATTTGATGCTGCCTCTAAATTAAATGATCAGGGATTGAAATTGAGCGATGTTCAGAATATTCAAAAGACTGTTACTGATATTCGGAGTAAACTTATTTAACAAGGCCTTTTAAAATATAAGCCGCTGTTGGAAACATCAGCGGCTTTTTTATTTCTTAGGGGCAATAACTTATTTTACCAGTTGCCCTGATAACTGGAGTAGCTGTGTTTCGCTTACCTTGGTATTGTATCTATCGCTCACCACCTGGCTGCCAGCCTGCGAAAAACTTATTTGAGCCTGTTGCAATTGAACGATGTTACTGGTTCCAATTCTGAATTGCTCAATAGCGACCGTTACATTCTCTTTAGCTACTAAAAAGTTCTCTTCGTCCAGGCTAAGTATTTTAACATTTATAAGGTATTGCTGGTAAGCCTCAAGTAGGGATGCGCTTGTTTGGAGTTCTGCCTGATCATATTGAAATTTAGCATTTAATTCAGCCAGCTCCGCATTCTTATGCTGAATGTTAATGATAGAGCCATTGAATATTGTCCATGCAAAAGTTAACCCACCCGAAAGCCCAAGCGATTGATTAAGCAGGGTAAACCCTGCACTGTATTGCGAGCTTGAAAGGCCGTAATTTACACCTAATGAAACCGACGGTAGTCGCAGTGCATCAACTTCTTTTAAGGCATCATGGGCTACATCAATATTTGTATGAGCCATTAGTAAGCCCGGGTTTTGCGCCAGCATATTACGTTTCAAGGTGTCATAAATTAATGTCTTTCCGGTAGTAATACTATCGCTTACGGAATATGTTTTTTCAACTGGCTCTTCCAGAATCTGGTTAAGTGCTACAATAGAAGTTGACACATTAACCTGTTGCTTCATATACATTGACTTTTCAGCATTATAGCTGACTTTAGCCTGCAGGTAATTAAGTTTAGAGCCTGTTCCTATTTCATATTGCTTTTGTGCAAGGTCCATTTCCTCCTGGTATAAGGCCATATTCGAATCTATAACAGCAAGAAGTTGTTTTTGCTGAACTATATTATAATACGCTTCAATAACAGTAGCTATATTATCCTGCATTGCCAGTTTTACCCCTGTCAAACCTTCGTCACGTAAAAGCCCCAATTGGTCATAGGCAATAAACATTTTTGTGCCATCAAATAAGGTCCATGTTAAGCCAATATTAGGGGTAAGGGTACTTGAAAGAACTCCGTTTTTGGAAATCGTAGTACCATTACTATAATCCTGGTGGATATAATCACTGGCTCCAACTACTCCAGCACCAATACTTATATTAGGCAACATTCCTGCCATACCCGGGGCATGATTGTTTTCAGCTTGCTGATAATTGTTTTGTGATAGCAAAATATTGTAGTTTTTTTTCAGGGTAATGGCAATAGCGCTATCAACAGAAAGAAACGATTGGGCGTAGAGACCTAAGGAGAAGAATAAAAGAATTAATAGGAGTATGTTTTTTTTCATATCATTAACTATGTTCAATCTTTTTTGTTGGCCGTGCCATGTAGGTATATATAGCAGGTATAACAAATAATGTAAGTACCAGTGCAAACATTAAACCACCCACAATTACGGTGCCAAGCGATTTGCGGCTTGTTGCACCTGCACCTAAAGCCAGTGCAATTGGTAATGCACCTAAGGCCATAGCGAGTGTTGTCATAAGAATAGGGCGGAAGCGCGAAATGGCTGCTTCCATTACTGCTTCTTTTAAAGGCATACCGGTTTTTTCCTGCAACTGATTCGCAAACTCAACAATAAGGATACTGTTTTTTGTAACTAGTCCAATAAGCGTAATAATTCCTATTTCACTAAAAATGTTCAAGGTTTGATTGAAGTACCATAATGATAATAAGGCACCTGCCATAGCTAAGGGAACAGTAAGCATGATAATGAACGGATCTATAAAACTTTCGAACTGTGCAGCCAGAATAAGATATATAAGTACTAATGCAAGTATGAATGCAAATACAATATCGCCTGAGCTTTCCTGGAAATCACGAGAAGCGCCACTGAGTTCAGTTGTAACATTACCTGAAAGATAAGGCTGATGGGTTTTAGGATCTATCGCTTTAGCAAGCTTGTCTAGCTCGGTAATTCCATCACCTATTGTTTTTCCGGGTGCAGGTGTAGCCGATATGGTAGCTGATTCAAATCTATTATAGTGGTACAACTGAGCGGGACTGGCAGTATCTTTAATTTTCAAAAGATTATCCATTTGTACTACATTTCCCTTCGAGCTTCTTACATACATAGATTGAATATCCAATGGTTTAGCCCTATTGGCATTCTCATATTGTCCTATAATTTTGTACTGGTTATTATTCAGGTAAAAATAATCGAACCGCTGTCCGCTAAGCGATGCTTGTAATGTTTGAGCCACATCCTGTATAGATACACCCAAGTCGCTGGCTTTATCTCTGTCAATTGAAACATCTAGCTGTGGATGGTTGAACTTAAGATTAATATCAGGTGATTTGAAAACAGGGTCTTTCATTACGGTATCAAGAAAATCGGGCACTGCTTTTCGTAAGTCGCTTAATGTAGGTGCCTCTATCACATACTGTAATGGTTGCGCAAATTTACCTGCCCCCACTGCAATGGTTTGTTCCTGAATAACAATACCTCTTTCAGAAGGGAAGTGCATTAGTTGGGAAGCCAGTTTGGTTGCTATACTATTTTGAGAACGTGTTCTTTGATCAGGAGGTACTAACATAACACGGGTATATCCAGTATTCAAAGCGCCGGAACCTGTGAACGAAGGCGCTGAAATAGTAAGGCATATTCTTCTTTCAGGTATAGTAGCCTGCACAAGGGCATTTACAGAGTCCATATATTGGTCTGTAAAATTATATGAAGCACCTTCAGGCCCTGTAACCAACACACGCAGTAGCGACTTATCTTCCAACGGAGCTAGCTCTCTCTGTAAGCTTCCACCTATAAATACAATGACGAAAAGACATACTATTATAATAGGGAACGCTACCCACCTGTTTTTCATAAATGAGTGCAGCATATTACTGTACCAGGTATTCATTCCTTCAAAGAATGGTTCAGTTCGCTCATAGAATTTACTTTTCTTATGATTCTTCCTTACCAGTTTAACATTGAGTACCGGTGTGAGTGAAAGTGAAACGAATGCTGAGATAAGTACAGAACCGGCCACAACAATAGCAAATTCTCGAAATAGTTTTCCCGTAAAACCTGATAAGAATATAATAGGAAGGAAAACGATGGCCAGGGTAATAGATGTAGATATAACGGCAAAGAATATTTCCTCGCTTCCTTTATTGGCAGCTTCCAACGGAGGCATGCCGCCTTCTATCTTTTTATAAATATTTTCTGTTACTACAATACCATCATCCACTACAAGCCCTGTTGCAAGCACAATACCTAATAGGGTAAGAATATTGATGGATAATCCGCCAACATACATAATGAAAAATGCACCGATAAGTGAAACAGGTATATCAATCAATGGCCGGAAGGCTATGAGTGCATCACGGAAGAAAAGGTAGATTATTATGATTACAAGTATAAATGCAATTGCCAATGTTTCCTCTACTTCTGAAATAGAGTTACTTATATTTACAGTAGTGTCAAGTGCAGTATCTACCTCGTAATCCTTAGGTATACTTTTTTTTATCTGGTCAAGACGCTTGTAAAATTCTTTGGCAATGTCAATATAATTAGCGCCGGGTTGAGGCACCAGGCCGAGGCCTACCATTGGCCTCCCAGACTCTTTCATTACGGTTTCAAGATTTTCAGGCCCCAGTTCTGCGTACCCGATATCTTTAACCCTTACCGACTGAGGGCCATTTGATTTTATAATGAGGTTATTAAAGTCTTCTTCAGTAACAAGGTTACCACGCGTGTTTACAGTAAGCTGTGTTGTATTACCTTCTACTGTTCCTGCCGGTAAGTAAACATTCTTGGCTGCTAATGCAGTTTCAATATCAATCGGTGTCAGGCCGTATGCAGCAAGCTTGTCCGGGTTCATCCATATACGCATGCAGTATTTCTTCTCGCCCCATACCTGTATTGAACTTACACCAGGTATTGTTTGCAATGTGTTTTCTATTACGTTCTCTGCATAGTCTGTCACCTGCATGTCATTCTTAGTGGAGCTTTTTAGTGTCAGCGCAAGAATAGCATCAGAGTTAGCATCGAGTTTGGTTACTACCGGTGGTGCATCAATATTTAATGGAAGCAGTTTAACGCCTTGTGACACTTTATCTCTCACGTCGTTGGCTGCAGTTTCCATATCTGTACCCAAGTCGAATTCAACAGAAATAGTGCTTAAGCCCTGCGCACTTGTTGAAGAAATATCACGGATTCCCTGCACACCATTAATAGATCTTTCAAGCGGAATAGTTATTTGAGATTCTATTACATCAGGGTCAGCACCGGTGTATGTTGTCTGCACACTAATTACAGGAGGGTCAATTGCAGGATAGTCGCGAATACCTAAACGATTGTACCCTATACCGCCAAACAGCACTATAATAATGGACATAACTGTGGCCATTACCGGTCTTTTTAAGCTTATGGATGAAAGACTCATATAGTTCTGCGTATAATATTATCGAACAACCTTAAATTTTACAGCACTACCCGGATGTACAAATTGTAAACCGCGGGTTATTATAGTATCACCGCCACTTATGCCTTTAACCACTTCAACTGTAGAATCAGTTCGTATACCCAGTGTTATAGCAGTTGATGAAACTATTCCGTTCTTAGATATATATGCAGATTGGCCGCTTATTTGCGGAATTACAGCTTCGGTTGGTATCATTAATGCAGTATTACTATGGTTCAATTCAATTTTGATATTGGCAAATGAACCGGGTAAAAGTTTGCCATCTTTATTATCAGCCAGTGCCCGTAAGTGAAGCGTTCTGGTGCTTTCATCTACTTTAGGATCGAGTGCATATATCTTACCCTGGAAAACATCATTATATCCGCTGACAGTAAAATTAATAACGTCATTCCTTTGTACCGAACTGGTATACTTTGCAGGAACAAAGAAATCAACTTTAACGGGCGATATTTCTTCCATATTAACCAGCACTGTGTTTTGCGATATATAACTTCCTTCACTAACATTTCTGAGGCCTATAACTCCGTCGAAAGGTGCGCGGATCTCTGTATAGCTAATTTGAACCTGTAACATTTTAATATCTGCCTCAACGCTTTTCAGGTTATTAAGTGCAATATCATAATCCTGCTGGCTTATTCCATTTATGGTGAGTAATTTCTTTTGACGTTGTTCAGTAAGTTCCGCTAATTGTTTTGCAACCTCATCTTTTTCAAGCTGAGCCTGAAGCTGTGAGTCATCTATTTTAATAAGCAGTTCACCTTTACTTACTTTACTGCCTTCGGTAAAGGATATATGTGACACTATACCTGCGATCTGGCTTTGCAGTGTAACTTCTTCATTAGATAATATAGTGCCTGTAACATCAATTTCGTTAGCTATCTGCGACATTCTTATTACTTTACCCTCAACCAATGTTACTGCACCAATGCTTTTTTGATTTTGTTGTACGCTACCGGCATCTTTATTACTTGGTTTAAACACAATAAGGAGTACAATCGCTGCAATTACTATTACCCAGGTCCAAACTTTTTTCATAATCCTTAGTAGTGTTTAGTGTACTGAAATACGTTTAATGTTTTTATATACTTCATTGAGCCGATAATGGAAATCTTTTATTTGTTGGTGATCTAATTCTTTAAGAATTGCCTTATTTACCGTACTAACAGTGTTTTTAATTTCAGGCATGTGCTTTTTTGCTTTCGGGGTTAACTGTATCCAGTATTCTCTTCTGTCTTCAGGGTTTTTAATGCGCTTAATAAATCCCTGGCTGCCTAAATCATCCAATACCCCAACCATCATTGTTTTGTCTATATGTAACGTATCGGCAATAAATTTTTGGCTACAATGATTCCCCATTTTATCCAGTAGCACTAATACAGAAAAATGTCTTTTTATACCAAGGTGTTTAAGCTTCTCCGCCAGAACGGATAAGTAAAGCCTGCCCAAGAGGTTAAACTTTCTACCAAAAGAAAACTCTTCTATTTCAAATATGGATACCTCTTTTTGGGGCATGGGGTTAATTTTAAAAGAGGCCGCAAATATAGTTTGTTTTATTAATGGTTTAGAAACTAAACTATTTAAATTTTGTTAAAATAGTTACTACTGCCTAATATGAAGTAATGCCGCCACTTTTTTATCGATAGGGAAAGTGAAATTATCTTCTGAAAGTGACTTGATTGAAAGCCATCTGAAGCTGATGGCGCCTTCTTTCATTTCAGGAAAATCAAAAACTTTTTCCGAAGTATGTAAAGAATATGGTGATATAGCTTTTATGGTGTAATAGATACTTATTACCTGTGCCTTTGCATTAAATGCTGATGGTTGGAAGAAATCGGTTGTGTAAAAATGCTTTACAACTTCAACCATAATACCTGTTTCCTCTATCATTTCTCTTTTAATAGCATCTAATGTGCCCTCACCAAACTCTAAGCCGCCGCCAGGGAATTTAGTAATAGAGCGGCCATGTATCAATTCATCGGCTACAAGTACATTCCCGTTTTCGATCAACAGGCCATAAACACGAACATTAAAAGGATATGACATACGTTAGTATTGTATAAGAAGCAGCAAAATAAGCATATAATTTCATTAGGGTAATCAACAGTAGTGTGTTAAGAACAGTATAATTAACAGATCATAACCATTTCTTAAACTCGGTAGCTTTGTTTAATTTTATGTATGTATGACAACCATATTGAAGCAATTGTTAATTTTTAGTGCAGCGATCTTATTGATCTCGCACGCTTCGGCAATGTCGTCACAGGAATATATTCAAAAGTATAAGGACTGCGCCATAGAGCAAATGCTGGTGTACAATATACCTGCTAGTGTTACATTGGCTCAGGGCATGCTTGAATCAGATTTTGGTAATAGCCCTTTAGCTAAATATGCAAACAATCATTTTGGTATTAAGTGTCATGAAGATTGGAATGGAGCGTATTATGCGTATGATGATGATGAGAAAGGGGAGCATTTCAGAAAATACCCAAGTGTTGATGATTCATACCGTGACCATGCTCAATTCCTGAGGTCACGCCCATGGTATTCTTTTTTGTTTCATTTCCCCCGTACCGATTACCGCGATTGGGCTATGGGCCTTTCAAAAGCAGGCTATGCAACTGCACGCAACTATTCACAACGCCTTATAAGTATTATACAAGAGAACAGGTTGTTTGTATATGACACTATATTGCAAAATCTTCAGGGCTTTGGAATACTATATGATGTGGCTCCGGCTGTTCCCGTTGTAACACAAACATTACCCGATTATGTTGTTCTTAAACAAGGCGATGGTATTTACAAAGTGGCCAGGGAGTATAATATTGACGTAAATACACTTTGCCACATCAATGGCATAAGTGTTAACTCAAAGCTCGCCCCGGGCCAAAAACTTTATTTGAAAACACAACATAAACAAAGCAGTATGCTTAATACAAAGCCGAAAGATAAAACTCCGTCTACTATACATACGGGTGTTTCGGCAATTTTAGCTCGCAGGATTGAAATAAGCGAATCCGCAACTTAATTACTTTTTGGCAATAGGAGTAAGCGAAAGGTTTTGATCTATCTCTGTTTTAAAAGACCCTTTATCTTCAATATTTATATCTTCTTTATATTCCTGAAAACCGTCTACCTGAATGCTTGCATGGTACTTGCCTGCAGGTAATATCATTACGTAGCGACCCGTAGTTCCATTAGGAATATAATTACCATACAGCTCATTGGTTTTAGCAACAAATACGCTAATCATAACATCGCTAAAACTTTTTATTTTAGCTGTTGTATCAGCACTGCTAACAAGGCCTTTTACAACCGAATATCTTTCTTCTACATCATTGAATCGTATGCGATAAATATCTAATCCGCCTAAACCGCCTTTACGCACTTGCGAAATATAACCGTAGCCATCATTTGCCGATAACCTGAAATTCATATCATCGTCGGGTGTATTAATAGGGTAGCCCATGTTTTGTACCGAGCCCCATTGATTGAGTGAATCATTCCATGTGGCTTTGTAAATGTCATACCCACCCATGCCGGTGTGGCCCTGAGAGCTAAAGTAAAGTGTCTTGCCATCGGGTGAAATATTCGGAAAATCTTCATTGCTTGAAGTATTTACTGCAGGCCCTACGTTTTGCGCTGTGCCCCAGCTACCATTCGGAAGTTTCTTGCAGGAATAAATATCAATTCCACCCATGCCACCTGCACGATCGCTTGCAAAATAAATAGTATTGCCGTCAGCCGTAATAGATGCAGCTATCTGGTGTTGGTTCTTCAGGTTAATGCTTTCAGGTAACGGAACAGGTGTGCTGAAATTCTTTCCGCCATTATCGGTAGAATAATAGATACTGCCAAAATCATCTTTCTTGAAATAATAAAACAACATGTAATCACCTTCCTTTGAAAGGCCCACAATTTCTTCGCTCTTTCCTACTGCATCAATAGGCTGACCAATTGCAGTTGCAGGCTGAAATTGTCCGTCCTTTACGTATGATATATAAATAGATGGCGTGAAATTATTTGCAGATACTTTTTCTTTACCGACCCCTTCACGCTTGCTGTTAAAAAGAATGAACGATTCATCGGTGGGCACAAAGGGGTAATAATCGTCGTAACCGGAATTTATATTCTTGCCCAAGTTCTCAAACGTAACGTTAACGGGGAATTTCATCAATTCCTTTGCATTCATGCAATACTGTATTTGTACGTCGGCATCTTTAATGTTTTCGGGTGCACCTTTACCCTCTGTTTTAAAATCTCCAAAGGTTTTTATAGCGTCATCGAACCTGTATGCATATTGGTATGCGCGTGCCAGCAGGTAAAGTGCATTCGGGCTATGCTTTTTAGCATGGCTCGAAACCTCCAGGTAAGGAATAGCTTTTGTTTTATCAATATTGGTATTTAAATAGCATACCCCGGCGCGGTAATTGTATAATTCGTTATCGGGGTATTTATCTAATAATGTTAAATAAGCTTCCAGTGCATCATCAAAATCTTCCTGCGAAAAAAAAGCATCGGCCTGGTTAGGGCTTCCTTTTGTCATTGGGTCCTCATTCTGAGCAAGTAAGGGAACAAATGCCAGGGAAAACAATATACTTAAGGTGAGTATAATTTTTCGTTTTTGCATAATTATGAATCAGGCTATAAAAATATGAAAAGATTTGAGATTATTCTAATTGCCTTGTTTACACTGCAATTCAATTGCATATTGCTTCATATAACTTCAATTTTCAGGAAATTCATACCTATCAAGCTATTGGTTATCATCTGGTTTTAAATTTCATTGAAATTTGCTGAAATTGCAGTGTTTGTTGAATAGTTTGCGATAAATACAGCGGAACATAGATGATGCTGATTTAATATGATGAATATTGATCTGTCAATGCAAAATTAATAATGGTAATTCTTTTGTAAAAGGGAAAGCTGAGCTACTTATCAACCACTCTCCATTTTCTATTGATAATAACAATAAAATACAATAAACTATTTTGTTAAGATGTAATAATTTACATTTGAGTTAATGAAATTCAGAATATGAAAATACTTCACTTAAGCCTAAAGAAAGGTCCGTTTGAAATAATGTCGAAAGGAGACAAGAAGATGGAGTTCAGGAAACGATCGAAATGGATAATGAGCCGTTTAGTAAATAAGGATGGCTCGCTCCGCCATTACGATGTGGTTCAATTTGTGAATGGTTATAGCAAAGATGCTCCGCGCTTTCAGGTAGAATATAAAGGGTTTGAGTACGAAGACCAGGTAAGAGAATATAAGTACAACAAAGGTCCCGTAATAAAAACCAGTCCCGGAGATATTATTATAAAACTTGGAGCAATTGTAATCCCACTCTCACAAGACCGTGTCTTGTAAATAAAAATAGGAATAGCGACCTCACCCTGGCCCTCTCCTGCAAGGAGAGGGAATTACGAACTGTGAGTTGTAAAAGAAATAAGTAAAGACGGGCGCGGTTTAGCAAGTGATGCGAGTATAGGAAATTCAGGCAAGCGGGGAACAAGAGCCGCCCCAAGCACATAGTCGCTTGACTTTAGTGGATAAATAAGATGGTAAGATTGCTTCGTGCCTCGCAATGACGTTATCACTACTAATCTTAACCAATCTGCGGTATCTGCGTTCCAACCCTCACAACATTATCTTCTTCAACGATTTCGATTTCAAATAACCACGAACAAGACCATTTTGGTCGGCATAGTAAGTGATATTATGCCAGATAACCTGTTGGCATGATATGTCTCATGTGAAATGCTGTTGCCTGTCATGCTTGCCTACTAAACGGGGAAGTAGTTTCGCCTCCTATTAATTAAAAACAATTTAAAACCCCAATGAAATGAAAGCACTAGTGTATCACGGCCCCGGCAAAATGGCCTGGGAAGAAAAACCAAAACCAACAGTAGAGAAGACAACGGATGCCGTTGTGAAAATTTTAAAAACAACTATTTGCGGAACTGACCTGCATATAATGAAAGGCGACCTGCCTGCCGTTACCGAAGGCAGAATAATAGGCCACGAAGGAGTAGGTATTGTTGAAGAAGTAGGAACCGCAGTAAGCAATTTTAAGAAGGGAGATCATGTAATTATATCATGCATTACATCATGTGGCAAATGCGAGTATTGTAAAAAAGGCATGTATTCTCATTGCACCGACGGAGGCTGGATACTTGGTAACCTTATTGACGGTACACAAGCTGAGTATGTAAAAATACCTTATGCTGATAACAGTCTTTATCCTATACCTGCCGGTTCTGATGAAGAAGCATTGGTTATGCTAAGCGATATATTGCCAACAGGTTTTGAATGTGGTGTGCTGAATGGAAAAGTACGACCGGGAGATACCTTAGCAATTGTAGGCGCAGGGCCGATAGGTATGGCTGCATTATTAACATCGCAGTTCTATACTCCGTCAGAAATTATTGTAATAGATGTAGATGATAACCGCCTGGCTACAGCAAAAAAATTCGGCGCGACACACACTATCAATAGCAGCGATGGCAAAGCGGTAGAGAATATAATGATGCTTACAAATGGAAAAGGAGTTGATACAGCTATTGAAGCGGTGGGTTTATCAGCAACGTTTGAGTTATGCGAAGAAATTGTAGCTGCAGGTGGTCACATTGCCAATATAGGCGTTCATGGTAAAAGTGTTACACTGCACATGGAAACACTATGGTCGAGAAATATAACTATTACAACCCGACTGGTAGATACTATTACTACTCCTATGCTTTTCAAAATTGTTCAATCGAAAAAAATTGAGCCTAAAAACCTTATCACGCATCATTTTAAACTCGATGAGATTGTGAAGGCGTATGACACGTTTGGAAATGCAGCCAGGGAGAAAGCGCTGAAAGTAATACTTACAGCGTAAAATAACAGAATCGAATAATACCTAAAATAATAGATCATGAAGAAGATAATGCTATCGGGCATTGTGGCGGGAATAGTTTTGCTAGCCCTGAGCGTCCTGGGTTTATATGTAACTATATGGCTGTTCCCATCAATTGCCGAACAATATTTTGGCCCGGCTTTTAATACACAATCGAACAGGGTAATGATCTATTACATACATCCTTTCATTATCAGCTTGGCACTGGCATGGTTCTGGAGTCGTTATAAGGGAGTATTGACAGGCTCCTTTATAACGCGCGGCATCGAATTCGGCCTGATATATGCCTTTATTGCCACATTCCCCATGATGTGGCTTCTTTACAGTGCAATAAATGTATCACTCGAAATGCTTGTTACCTGGTTTGTACTCGGAATATTACAAGGAATTGTTTCCGGCCTGATCTTTGAAAAAATGAATCCATAATAATAGAATGTACAACACAATGAAAAAACTGAACATAATACTGCTTGCATTAGTACCATTGATTTTTGCAGGAATGCCGGCAGCAGATAGCTATACGCTCTCTCC